>WNGA01020864.1_pt1 | contig 18397 bp, 16 predicted proteins | sample 5400061 | NCBI WGS metagenome assembly WNGA01 (sample SAMN13153366, study PRJNA577476) | soil metagenome | isolation source: 100 cm soil or saprolite under grassland replicate 2 | place: USA:California | collected 2016-06-15 | reverse complement strand
GAATAGCCATGAGCCAGTTGCTTTACTTTATCGAGGTTCATCGTGGTGGTACGCCATAGTCCCCAGTCGCTCGCACATAACATCGCTGCACGTTTGATGTTGATAGTTTCTTTATCTTGATCGCCCAGTGTGTGTTCGAGTAATAGCATAATCGTATCGATCACATCTTTTTCGTTGATCTTCACGATCTGCATTTTTTCAAGCAACAATTCTATTAGAGGAATAGTAGGCGAGTCCACTTCAAGCCGCCCCTCCCATCGAATGACATGACAGAAATCTAATTTTTCATAAAACACATCGACATGCAGTCCACTTCCGGGATTATCATAAATAGCACGATCGCCTTCTGAGGCAATAAAAATCTCGCGGTTTTCAGTATAACCCAGCGCGGCCATTAGTTCTTGGATCTGCTTTGTTTGCTTGCTATAAGCGGCAAAGTCGATGTCGGTATACGCTCGTCCCATGGCAGCCTGGAGATAGCCATATTGGGGACAATGGATTTGAAAAGCCAGTGACCCGATCACTCGCAAAATAATTGCGGAATCGTCACTGGCTTTCAGGATTTTTTTTAATTCGTTTTCGAATCTTTCACGCTCAGAACGGTCTTGTTCACCCATCCCGATTGAACTATTCGTCATAAACTGCTCCTGCGACGCGAATCAGGCGCTGCGGCATGCTATGAATTGATTCTGCTATTTACTGATTTACGTGGGACACTTATATCATTATAATTAAAAAATCAAAATCTTGCAAATTTCGTCAGATTCTTATATAATCTCAATTAAATCCTTCAATTTCATTCATATAAATTAAATTGAGATTAAAGAATGGGTAAACCCCTCATACCAGCTCAGCGGCGGGAACGAATTCAGGAATATTTGTCCATTCATCAAATCGTCCGAACAGCCGACCTTTGTGAACTGTTAGATGCCTCGGAAGCAACAGTGCGCCGTGACTTGGAGTGGCTGGAGCAAAAGGGAATTTTAGAACGCACACATGGGGGCGCAGCAATCCTTAATCAGCGCCTAGTCTTCGAACAGGAATACCACCAAAAGGCGCAGCTTTTGCCCGAAGAAAAACATGCCATTGGTGCCTTAGCTGCTTCATTGATCAAGGAGGGTGATATTGTCTTCATCGACAGTGGCACAACTGTTACACAGGTCTTACAACATATTCCTGGCGATCCGACTATTTCAGTGTTTACAAACAATGTCAAAGCAGCACTAGATTTAGGTGAATATGGCTTTCACTATTATTTGATAGGCGGTGAATTTCAGGCTCGCTCTAATTCACTTACTGGAAGTTTCGCGATCGAGAATCTGAAACAGGTCTATGCAAGCAAGGCCATCATCGGCGTGGATGGTATTAGCCTGAAACATGGTTGTACTGTTCCTACCAGCGCGGAGGCAGAAGTCGTTCGCCAGATGATCGAACGAACTAAAGGTCAGGTGATCATTGTCGCTGATCATAGCAAGTGGGGTGTGGTTTCCAATTTTCAAGTTGCTTCCATTGATGAAATAGATAAATTTGTGACTGACGATAAACTCGATGCCGCTGCGATTGAATCTCTTGCGGAACATAATGTTGAATGCCTGATTGCCACAACGAATCCAACCCCGGCCTGACTACTCTACCAGCGAAATTTTAGGTTTTTGTTCGGAGGAACCCATGCCTTTCTTCTCAAAGAAGCCCAGCAAAAAAGCCACACGTTTGTTTTTTGCTACAGACTTGCACGGCTCGGAACGTACCTATCGTAAATTCATCAACGCGGGAAAATTTTATGATGTCAACGTGATCGTGATGGGTGGGGATATTCAAGGCAAATTGTTGATTCCAATTATTAAAGAACCAAATGGACATTATCGGGCCACGGTACAGGGACGTGTGGAACATCTTTCCACAGAAGATGAATTAAATGAACTCAAAGGGAGGTTAGATATTTTAGGCTTTTATTACAAGATCATGGACGAGGACGAATTTCGTTCTTTGTCTGCAGATCCCAAGTCCGTAGATAAATTATTCCATGAGTTGGCTCATCAGAAGCTGGTCACCTGGGTGGATTTGGCGGAAGAACGGTTGAATAGTACGGGCATTAAGTGTTTCGTCACCGGTGGTAACGATGATGACCCTGAAGTGTTAAACGCAATTAAGCGAGAAGGAACGAAATCTTTCTTTGCTTGTGAAAATGAAATGGTCTATGTAGATGATGATCACACCATGATTTCAGTCGGGTGATTGAAAAGATGGCATCAAAAGTCCCCGATATGAATAAAGCAATCTTTAATTTCCACGATCCGCCGAAAGACTCTACGCTTGATACCTGCCCAATGCTCGATTGGACGAAAGATCCACCCGAACAAATCACACAAGCCGGACAGCCTGTAATGCATGGTGCAGGGAGCATGTCTGTGCGCAAGGCTATTGAGAAATATAAACCCATGCTTGGTTTGCATGGACATATTCATGAATCCCAGTCTGTAGCAAAACTTGGTCGCACAACTTGTATCAATCCAGGCAGTGAATACGGCGAAGGAATACTGCGCGGGTGTCTGGTGACTTTTGCAGATGGCGAAGTGCAAGGTTACCAGATGACAAGCGGCTAATACCGCAACCCCGCCAGACGCAGGCGGGGCAACAACGTGAAATTGTAGCGTACTTAGAATTTTATCTTTTGAAATGTAGCGAAGTGTCATACTCTTAAGGTAGCTGCGACATTAATACCTACCTGGAAAGGAGCTTGCCTACTGTGTAAAATGGACTCTATTAATGAAGACAGTATGATATTCGGAAGCGAGAAGTGAAATAATACCTTCCCTATAAATCATCCAATCAACCAGCATTTGAATTTGTTACCAAAGGAGATTTGCAATGGCTACAGTAACAGCAGTGAGGCCCGAGGTCTTTACCCGAAAAGCATCGGGGCTCGTCCGTGTTATGTCTCCATATTCGGCCTATGTCTACAACATTTTGACAATGGGCATCATATTCCCGTGGGTCTTCCTCGTCTCTCCGACGGCTTTCCCAGGCGGCAATGTGCCGCTCGGGATTCTGATCTGCACGCTCATCGAGATTCCTATTGCCTTCGCGGCAGTCTGGCTTTCGACGGCGCTGCCACGGTCGGGTGGTGACTACGTTTTCCAAAGCCGTGTCCTTGGGGGCGGCTGGGGCTACACTATCGTGATGAGCGGATTCGTGATCTGGATTCTTGTCTGGACTGCTCTCTCTGGTTGGCTAGTCGGAGTACTTGGCTTAGCACCATTGTTCCTCGGCCTTGGACGCGTGCTGAACAACGCTGGCTTAATCGCGGCTGGCCTGTGGGCCACCACGCCTATGGGCCTTTTCATTATCAGTCTACTCAATGGCCTGATTGGTGCTGCTCTCCTCGTGACTGGCTTCAAGAACTATGTACGTTTCCAGCACCTATTATGGTGGGGCACGCTCCTCGGATTCGCTGCGACTCTGCTTGTTCTGTTTGCCAGTCCGGTCGCGGCCTTCGCTGACAAGTTGAATCAATTTGCCTCTGCTGTTGGTGAGTCGTCTACCTTTTATCAGGATGCCCTTGCTGCTGCGCAAACCGCGGGTGTGAACACCGCGCCTAGTTTCAGTTGGCTGCTGACCCTGCTGGTCGCGCCTGTGGCGTGGCAAAGCCTGCAATGGGCTACCTATAGCGCTCAGCAAAATGGTGAGATCAAGGACGCGCGCTCATTCCGCAATCAGACCTTCATCATGATCGGTTCCCTCATAACCGCAGGTCTTTTGTTAGCTCTTCTGGGATTGGCTCTGCAGCATGCAGCCGGGACGGAAGGCCAGGTAGTTGCTTCGTATGGCTATTGGTATGTTGACCCAACGGCCAAGATCGCCGATACGATTATCTTGGCTCCGAGTATGTTGGCAGTGGCGATCACGACCAACCCGCTATTGATCCTGCTGATTGGTATCGGATTTACCCTCAACGCTTTTCAGATCGTGTGCAACTGCTACATCGGTGTCACTCGTATTATGGTGGCGATGAGCCTCGATCGCTTACTGCCAGAGTGGGTGAGCAGGGTGCATGAGCGTTATCACACACCATTGAACGCTCACCTGATCTATTTCCTGCTTAGCATCCCAATCTTCGCTTTATACAGTTTCAAATATGGAGATTTCGTTTTGTTCACCCTAGGAGTGACCTTTGGTTGTGGTTACGTCTTTGCCGCGACTGCCTTGGCGGGGGCGTTCCTGCCTACGCGCGCTAAACCGTTGTATGATGCCTCACCAGGCGGGCGGTATAACGTTAACGGTCTGCTAGGTGTGCTCTTGATGTTAGTAGGTTTGGTCACTTTCGTCTGGACAACATGGAGCATGGCGACGGTATTCGCCAGCCTGCCCATCCTCATCTGGATCACCCGGTTGGTAGCCCTATTCATCGCGGGTTGGGTCGTCTATAGCTTGCGGGACCGATTGGGAGGCTGGCTCGGCGGTGGGAGTATGCCTTGGGTGACAGCTCTTGGCGTTCTCGGCGCGGGATTCGCCATGTCCATGGTTGCCGCATTCCTTTTAAAGCCAGATTACTTCGTCCTTGGAATCTGGTCTGGCCTCGACACTCTGCTGAAGGGTGACATCGGCGGAGGGTTGTACGAACTACGGGCACAACTGATTGCCATAGGTGTCATCGTAGTATCCCTGATCATGTACTATTGGGCTAAGGCCGCCCAGAAGCAACGCGGCATTGACGTCGAATTCGCCTTCAAGGAAATCCCGCCCGAATAAAAAAGGGCCATCCAAGTAGGTCACGCTAAAAGCGTGACCTACTTACAGAGAGAGACTACATGTCGGTCATTGAAAAAGTGGTAGAGAGAACAGAAGACTGGAAAGGTAAGACAGTTTCCATCCAAGCTCTTTCGGGCGGGTTGACGAATACAAATTTCAAAGTCGAAGTAGAGGGAACGCCTTATTTTGTGCGGGTTCCCGGTGAAAGCACAGAACTACTGGCTGTAGATAGAAATAATGAATATTACAATTCGAGAGCTGCGGCTGAGGCCGGAGTTGGTCCGAAAGTTTTATATCATTTTCCTGAATATAATGTGATGGTTTTGGAATTTCTCCAAGGTAAGACCATGTCGAAGGATTCGTTGAATGAAGCAGGCATGCCGTCGCGCATGGCGCAAGCAATCAAAAAGTTGCATGCTGGCCGCCGCTTCTTAACGGACTTCAACATGTTCCGCCTCACGGAATATTATCTTAAAATCTGCAAGGAACGTGAGATCCGTCTCCCAGATGGATATCTGGAAAAGATGCCAATTGTGGAGCAGATCGAAAAGGCGATGTGTGTTCATCCATTGGAAACAGTTCCATGTAACAATGACTTGCTTGCGGAAAATTACATTGATGACGGCAAATTATTGTGGCTTATTGACTATGAATATAGCGGGAATAACGACCCGTGTTTTGAATTAGGGAATACCTGTCAGGAAATGCAATTTGACGAGGCGCGCATCAGGGAAGTATGTGCCTCGTATTTTGGATCTGCCTCTGCAGAAATGATTGCCCGCATGAAGTTGAACATGATTATGTCCGATGTGGGCTGGGGCTTATGGGCAGCGATCCAGGCGAAGATATCAAAGATCGAATTCGATTTTTGGGGCTGGGCAATTGAACGTTGGGGAAGAGCTGTCGAAAAAATGGATTCGGCTGAATTCCCCGTTTGGTTAAAGGATGTGAGTCAGACATAGACACGTAGACAAGTAAACAGGTAAACAAATCAAACATGTATACTTGTGTACCTCTCTATCTGCGTACATCAAAAAAGGTGATTTCATGAAAGATCAAGCACAAATTGTCATTGTCGGCGGGGGAATCGTCGGCGCACAAATTGCCTATCATCTTGCAAAAATGGGACGTAAGGATATTGTCCTTGTAGAAAAGGGTGAAATTGCGAGTGGAGAGTCTTCTCACGCGGCGGGGCTTGTCACGCAATTCGCTACGTCTCACACGATGTTGAAATTCCGTATGTACAGCATCGAGTTATACAGTGAACTGGGATTGTTTGACCATGTTGGGAGTTTGAGAGTTGCGTCGAGCCGGGAGCAACTCAAGGAGCTGGAAAGAAGCGTGAGTCGCGCCAAAGCATTGGGATTGGACTGCGAAGTCATCTCACCCGACGAGGCAGTCAAGATCATGCCGCAGATCAGTAAAAAAGATTTATATGGCGCGATTTATCTCCCACGCGATGGGCAACTTGATCCTTATACAACCACCACGTCTATGGTGCGATTTGCAAAAGAGTTAGGCGTGGATGTTTACACCAACACCCGTGTGACTGGCATTGAGCTATCCCCTAAAGGGGAAGTGAGAGCTGTTATCACAAATAAAGGATCCATCAAGACTGAATTGGTGATCAATGCAGCAGGCCTGTGGGCGCCGCGTATCGCGGCAATGGCTGGTATTTATGTTCCAACCACGCCTGTCGATCACCAGCACATCGCTCTGAAAGCCGTATCTGGTAATGAATTTTCTGCAAATACACCCTGTCTGCGTGACCCAGATAACCTCGTTTATATGCGACAAGAACAGGGCGGTCTTGTGATCGGTGGGTATGAACCAAATCCACTGGAGCGCTGGATTGATGGCGTCCCATGGGAACATGGCGGCACAGCTTTGCCCGGAGACTTTGATCGTTTTGAGATCCTTCTTGAAGGAGCAATCCGGCGCATTCCATTCCTGGATCAGGCTGGCATCATCACATTGGTCTGCCATCCCGGCGCGTATACACCGGACTGCCAACCCATGCTTGGACCTATGGCAGGCGTGCGCGGCTTTTGGATGGCGGCAGGCATGTCTTTGAATGGGTATGGTGGAGCGGGTGGTATTGGAAAGTTGATAGCCGAGTGGATTGAAGAAGGTGAAGCGCCTTTGGATGTTTATAGCTACCGCGCCACACGCTTTGGTAACTACTATTCTGATCCGGTCTATGCTGCAGAACGAACGCGTGAATGCGTGAAATATTACTATCGCTTGAAATTCCCACACGATGAACCGGAGTGGGCGCGGCCACATCGCGTCAGCCCTGTTCATTATCGCTTACAAGAATTAGGTGCGGTCTTCGGTGAAAAATTTGGCTGGGAACGCGTCAACTACTTTCGGCCTGGCCAACCATGGCGCCGTATGGGTGAAGATCAGCGGCAGTGGGGTTGGAATCGTCCGCCGTTTTTTGAACGCCTGCGCAAGGAACATGAAGCGACGCGCGAGCGCGTCACGCTATTTGACTTGACCTCCTTTGGCAAGATTGAAGTGAGCGGACCAGGCGCGTTGAAGTTACTACAGCGACTCACAGACAACGATATTGACAAGCCCGTTGGAAGCGCCGTTTATACTCAATTCCTTAATGCACAAGGTTGCATCGAATCCGATTTGACCATTACGCGCTTGGGTGAGGATTATTTCTGGGCAATCACAGGCTCCGGCTTTATTGGCAATGACCTGGCACGCATACAGATGCATGTTGACGAAAACGATGGTGATGTAATCATACGCGATATTACGGAGCAATGGGCTTGTCTCGCGTTATGGGGACCGAAAGCCCGACTAGTTTTGCAGAAAGTTACTAAGGATGATGTCTCGAATGAAGTACATCCATACCTGCACACGCGACAAATCAATATCAACGGTGCGAAAGTATATGCCCAGCGGGTAAGTTATGTAGGCGAACTGGGCTGGGAGTTGTATGTTCCATACAATCGTGCCATAATGGTCTGGGATATGCTCATCGAAGCTGGTAAGGAATTTGATATGGAGGTTGGCGGCTACAAAGTGTTGGATTCACTTCGCCTTGAAAAGGGTTATCGCTATTACACAGCCGATATCACCCAGCTCGATACGCCTTATGAAGGCGGCCTTGGCTTCTGTGTAAATCTCGAGAAGGGTGATTTCATTGGCCGTGCTGCGCTGCTCAAGCAAAAACAGGAGGGCGTGACGCGGAAACTCTGCACGCTTGTTTTGGTGGATGGTGACGACTTTACACAAATTTATGGTGGTGAAGCGGTTTATTGCGATGGAAAAGTCCTGACGCGGGTGCGCAGCGGTGGATACGGCTTCACCGTCAAGAAAAACATCTTATATGCTTATCTGCCCATAGAACTCTCCAAGCCTGGCACACGCTTCGAGCTGGAGCTCATAGAGGGTCGCCGTTTCGCGGAAGTGACCACCTCCGTGCTGTTTGACCCCAAAGGTGAAAGACTGCGTGCCTAATATGATCCTTCGCCTGCCTGCAGCTGCAGGCACAGGTGAGCGGAGGAGCTGAGTGTAATTCGAGGCTCCGAAGTCGAAGGACAATTCCCTGGAAGGCGCAGCGTTTCGACTGCGCTCGCTACACCTGCACTTGCGTGCCGGTGCAAGTGTCGCTTGCTCCGCTCAACGCGAAGAGATTAATAATTATGCCCAAATCAAAACAAACCCCTCCTGCTTATGTCGGCTTTGGGATGCTGACGCCCGTCCATATCATGGTGATTGACAGGCTTCCCAAACATAATACAGGCGCGATCGTTAGAAAAGTGAGCGAATTCGTGTTCGACGATGCCGCTATCATTGCCTGCGCATTGCGCCAGTGGGATATTCCCTCTGGTTTGATTGGCACTGCCGTAGGTGATGATCCGCGCGGTCATGCGCTCGCAGACCAACTCAAAGAATGGGGTGTTCAGGGAATAGTCCGTTTTACAAAGGATTACAGCACCCCCATTGAGGTGGATGTATCTGATAAAACGGGAGCGCGCACCTATTTTTGGCAAAGATCCCCTGAAATATTGTCTACACTGGATACAGCGGATTTGTCTCTGCTTAGTGGTGCACGCTTGCTGTATTCCGATTGGTACGATGGCGATCATATTAATCGCGCCATAGATGAAGCAAATCGCATAGGAGTGCCTGTTTTTCTTAATCTCGAGCATGCCCATAAACACCTCCACCTGTTGAAACAGTATGCAGGGCGTGTCACCATCTGCCAGGCCGTCACAGATGCTGCTCAATTAGGTAGAAAGCAGGCAATGCTATCGGTCGCGAAAAAATTGTTAAAAGCTGGAATAGAGACTGCTATCATTACCATGGCAAGTCAAGGTTGTCTCGCCGTGCAGGGTGATAAAATCGTTCGTGTTTATGCACCCAAGGTCAAAGCTGTGGACGGATGCGGGGCAGGGGCTACTTTCTCTGCCGGTTATATTTATGGATACCTGAATGGCTGGGATCTGGAGCAGTCTGTGCGCTTTGCAATTGCAGCGGCTTCTCTAAAAGTAACTAGACCCGGCTTGCAGATGTTTCCTGTAAGAGAAATAAAATCTCTCGCATCCAAGCTTCGAGTTGAGCACATGATCTATCGTGATAACCAGTTTTTCAAGATCAAGTCGTTCTTGTCTCTGCCTCCAAATGATATGGTGCGTGAAGGGCGTAAGCTGGCCAAACTCGCTTCTGAAAAACTTCTTCCTAAAAAGAGAACATTTGATAAATCAGTCAGACAGACTCCACAAAAACGAAAGACTTTATAAATAAGGAAAATCTACCATGACATTTGCAGAACTTCTTACGAAAGATCAGGTTGAACGAGTCCATGAAGCCTCACTTGAGATACTCGAAAACGTGGGGTTGTTGGTGCGTTTTGAAAAAGCCCGGACCATTTTTGCGGCTCATGGCTGTAATGTAGATTCGGAGAAGCTATTTGTAAAATTCCCACATGCGGTTGTCGAGCAATACCGCAAGATGATGCCGCCAACCTTTACATTTCATGGGCGCGACCCAAAATTTGACCGCACAATTCCGAATGACAGCCCGGTGATTGTAACGGGTAGTTCCGCTCCCAATCTCCTTGATCCGGTAACGGGTGAGGAGAGACGCGCCCTCTCAAGTGATATTGCGCGCATTGCTCATCTAATCAACACTATCCCGCTCTAAAATACTGTCAGAAACCGGTCCGTATTTCGTCAAAGGATTTGGATGACGCCCTAATGATCCTGAAGTTGGGCAGCCTGATCGCCGGAAGCGATGAGGCTTACCGGGAGCATCCTTTTGTCACGCATCACTATTGTCCTGTTGTTTCGCCTTTGACCATGGATAAGCTTTCGACAGAAGCCATAATCTTCTTTTCAGAGCAGGGACTCCCAGTTTACCCAACCATTGTTCCAAATGCAGGACTGACTTCGCCTATGTCACTCGCCGGGACGCTGGCGCAGGGTAACGCTGAATTCTTAGCGGCTGCGACGCTGATGCAAATGGTTCGCGAAGGTACGCCTCTGATCTACGCAACCTTGCCAACAGTCGCAGATATGCGTACGGGAGCATATGCTTCTGGAGGCATTGAGTGTAGCATGCTGCATATGGCCCATGCTCAAATGGCACATTATTACAACGTGCCGTATGGCGGCTATATCGGATTGACGAATTCAAAGATCAACGATGCACAATCTGGTTATGAAACAGGTATGGGTACGATGGCGGGCCTTCTTGCTGGAATGGATATGTTCAACATGGGTGGTTTGTTGACAAAGCTTTCGGATCGGGATACTCGTACTCAATGGCAGAAAAAAGGTGCGAATGATACACATGCACGCGCAATGCTACGCGTGCGCGAGATCCTTGGACAGGAGAGTTCAGCCATATTTTCACCCGAGGTGGATGAAAGAATTCGTGCTAATTTTAATGACTTAATTTCTGGAAATTTGGAGTTGCCTGAAGGTTGGCAAACTACCGAAACCGTGTAAAAAGAGATAAGATACAGAATTTAATGGCCTTTATTGACGCACGAAATTTATGATGCTACAATGTTAACAATTTGTTAATATAACAGTGTAGCGATGCCTGATACCATTTGAGGAGTATGTTTTTCATTATTTATACAGTAACTGAGACTTATTGTTAACTGAACGGAAATGGCTCGTTAATAACTTGGGTTTCAATGTAGGTTATATTTAGCCTTGCATTGTGATCAACTTCAATGGATTGGAGGTGTATAACATAAAGCAAGAAAAATAATTCTGAACGTTGGATTGAATATTTCAAAAGGAGATTAAGGAGAGATATGAGTACAAAAAAGTTCGTCTTCCCTGAGAGATATGAGTACAAAAAAGTTCGTCTTCCATGTGCTCGCCCTGTTAACTGTTGCGGCTTTCGTGCTTTCTGCATGTGGCCCGCGGGCTACGCAAGCACCTGCTGCGACTGAAGCACCTGCGACTCAAATGCCCGCGACGGAAGCGCCTACCCAGGCTCCTGCCGCAACAGAAGCACCTACGGAAGCACCCACAGAAGCCGCGATGGCTGATTTGGTCGCCGCCGCCCAAGCTGAAGGTCAACTTACTACTATTGCTCTACCCCATAGTTGGTGTAATTATGGTGAGGTCATCGATACTTTCAAATCTAAATATGGCCTCGAAGTGAACGAGCTTAACCCCGATGCTGGTTCAGGCGATGAAATTGAAGCCATCAAAGCCAATAAAGACAACAAAGGCCCGCAGGCTCCCGATGTCATCGACGTAGGCTTTGCGTTCGGAGAGTCTTCAAAGGCGGATGGTTTGCTGATGCCCTATAAAGTTTCCACCTGGGATAGCATTCCTGCGGATGCCAAAGATCCTGATGGCAACTGGTATGGTGACTATTATGGAGTTCTGTCGTTTGCTGTCAATACTGATGTCGTGAAGAACGTGCCACAAGATTGGGCTGATCTTCTCAAGCCCGAATACAAGTCGCAGATTGCTCTTGCCGGCGATCCACGCGTTTCAAATCAAGCCATCCAGTCTGTATTTGCCGCGGCCCTTGCCAATGGTGGCTCGCTGGAGGACGCACAAAAGGGGTTGGAATTCTTCGCACAGTTGAATGCAGCTGGCAACCTCGTACCTGTAATCGGAAACAGTGCCCTTTTGACCAAGGGCGAGACCCCAATTCTCATCACTTGGGACTATCTCGGGCTTGAGTACAAGAATACTGCAGCTGGCAACCCACCGATCGAAGTTGTGGTTCCAAAGTCAGGCCGCTTTGCTGGCGTTTACGTTCAGGCTATTAGCGCTTATGCACCGCATCCGAATGCTGCCAAGCTATGGATGGAGTTCCTCTACTCGGATGAAGGCCAATTGCTCTGGCTAAAAGGCTATTGCCATCCAATCCGCGAGGCGGATATGCGCGACCGTGGTGTTGTACCTGAAGATTTAGCTGCTAAGCTCCCGGATGTTTCGGGCGCGGTCTTCCCTTCTGCTGCCCAGCTTGCTACAGCAAAGGATCTTATTACTAAAGCTTGGGATACCATTGTCGGCGCGAACATTCAAGCTCCTCCACAGTAATATCAATTGTTCCAAACAAAACGAGACCCTGCCTTATGGCGGGGTCTCGCCACAACAATTACGGTTCCGAGGTAGTCCAGATATGACTCAAACCAACGCTCTCCCCAAGACACTCTCGGCTCAAAAGGTCAAGGTACCGGCATCTGCCTGGAAAAACTGGCTCGGTGTTTTACCTTTTTTCCTGTTTGCAATTCTTTTTATCATTTTGCCATCGGCGCGGTTGTTCGTAGGTAGTTTTACAAATAACGCAGGCCAATTTACATTAAATAATCTATTCCAGTTGTTTACACAGCCAACTATTCTTAATGCTTATTGGTTAAGTATAAAGATTAGTGCAGTGACAGCAATTGGTGGAGGTTTATTTGGGTTTTTGCTGGCTTATGCAGTGACCGTGGGTGGCTTGCCGCAACCCCTACGTTCTCTGCTCGTTACCTTTTCCGGAGTCGCTTCAAACTTTGCCGGTGTGCCATTGGCATTTGCATTCATAGCTACGCTAGGCCGAACAGGTTTCATTACTGCCATACTCAAAAATGTCTTCCATATTAATATTTACGATGCGGGTTTCAATTTGTATGGTTTTGCGGGATTGAGCCTGACTTATATGTATTTTCAATTCCCGCTAATGGTTTTGATAATGGCTCCTGCCTTGGATGGATTAAAGCGAGAGTGGCGCGAGGCGGCAGAGAATCTTGGAGCAAGCGGCATACAATACTGGACGAGAGTCGCGCTGCCCGTCCTCTTGCCTTCCTTGCTTGGCTCTATGATCCTGTTATTCGGGAATGCGTTTGGTGCCTATGCCACCGCTTACGCGTTGACGGGTGGCTCACTGCCCATCGTAACGATTCAAATTGGGGCGCAGATCCGAGGCGATGTTCTTCATAACCCGGGATTAGGATATGCTATGGCTATGGGTATGGTTATCATTATGGCAATTTCGCTGGCCGGATACTCTTGGCTTCAGAGCAGAACCGAAAGGTGGTTGCGATGAATATGACAACCCGGTTACGCAAGGTTCCATTTTGGAGTTGGGTATGGTTTGTCCTTGGAGCGCTGTACTTCATTCTGCCGCTTTATGCCACCTTGGATTTTTCCCTTCGTATGCAAAGAGGTGTGATTAGTTTAAAAGCTTATCAATCGGCTTTTGCCGATCCTGAATTCTTGAGAACTTTTGGATTTTCTGTGCTGCTCGCAGTTGCAACAATTATCGTGAGCATCATCTTAGTTGTGCCGACAGCATATTGGATACGCTTGCGCCTTCCGGAGGCGCGGCGGATCGTCGAGTTCATTACCTTGCTGCCCTTCGTTATTCCCGCAATCATACTTGTATTTGGATTGATTCGGGTTTATAGCACTCCCGTGAAGCTCCCACTCACGGATATCACAGTAATGGAGCCGCTAACAACTTTCAAATTCGGCACGAATATATTGATTGTAGCTGGTTATATGGTATTGGGATTACCCTATATGTACCGATCAGTGGATACGGGCATGCGTACCGTTGATGTCAGAACTTTGACGGAAGCTGCTCAAAGCCTAGGCGCAAACTGGTTCACAATCATTACACGGATTATATTGCCAAATGTGCGGACTGCCTTGTTGAGCGGAGCCTTGTTGACCTTTGCCATCGTGGTCGGTGAGGTCGTCCTTGCGTCATTTCTTGGTGTTCCTACATTTGGCCCGTATCTCTTCTTACTTGGTCAACATCGTGCTTACGAACCTGCGGCGCTTACCTTTACAACTTTTCTCTTAACGTGGCTTGCCATGGGAATCATACAACTGATCACGGGCGGGCAAGGCCAGGTTTCAGGCGCACACTAGTTCAGGAAAAGGGAATAATCATGGCACATCTAACGCTTACGAACGTTTCAAAACATTTTGGAGATTTTACCGCTGTCCGCGATTTCAACCTGGATGTAAAGCGGGGTGAGTTCGTTTCTTTTCTTGGACCTTCAGGATGTGGCAAGACAACTACACTTCGAATGATCGCGGGCTTTGAGACCCCCACAACAGGCAGTATCGCCATTGAAGGTGCTGATATTACAAACAAGGCGCCCAACCAACGTAACGTCGGTATGGTGTTTCAATCTTATGCCTTGTTTCCGAATTTGACTGTCGCACAAAATATTGGCTTTGGTCTGCGTGTGCGTAAGGAGAAAGAATCTGATATTAAACAACGTGTAGCCGAAATGCTCTCTATCATAAACCTCGAAAATAAGGCGGGTAGCTACCCGTATCAGCTCTCCGGTGGACAAATGCAACGGGTTGCACTTGCTCGCGCGCTTGCCATTCGACCCGAGGTTTTGCTTTTGGATGAACCTCTTTCAGCCTTGGATGCAAAAATTCGCGTCGCATTACGTGCAGAGATCCGTGCCATCCAGCAGAAATTAGGGATCACAGCGATCTACGTCACTCACGACCAGGAGGAAGCCCTTTCACTCTCTGACCGGATCGTTGTCATGCGGGAAGGTGAAATGGATCAAGTAGGTACGCCGTTTGAAATTTACAACTTTCCACAAACTTCTTTTGTAGCAAATTTTGTAGGTACACTTAATACCGCTAATGCGGAGATTGCTGATCCTGACAAAGGTATTATCAGTGTAAATGGTGTGAAATTCGAGACGGCTCAAGATCTGAGTGATAGGGTCAAAGGCGATAAAGTGCGTATATCTATTCGTCCTGAACGTTTCAGTTTTGCTTCCGAACAAAAGAAGGACAACGTATTGGATTGCACTATAGAGAACATTACCTTCCTCGGTTCTATTGTTCGGATTCAGGTGATGATCGGTAATACCAAATTCTACATGGATACGTTCAACAATCCCTACCTTGAGCTACCTAAAATTGGCGACAAAAGTAAGGTAACCTGTTCGCGTGAAGCTGTCTTGATTTTGAGAGAGGTCTCCGAAGGAGGACATGGCGTTCACGTGCAAGAGGTGCCTGAAGGCGCGATGCCGCGTGCTGTTGCTGGTTAAGTTTTGAATAAAATCCAAAACGGTTCGGAGGTAGCTTGATAGGTAAATCAAAACCCCGAACCGTTTTTATTTGAGGAGGCTTATGAATAAAGTCATTCTCATCCTTTCCGATGCGCTGCGATACGACACTGCAGTCGCTGGAATGGGTTATCTTGGACATCTTGTTGAATCAAAACTCGCCAGTCTCTACAAAGTGACTGGCGAGTTGCCAAGTATGTCGCGTCCAATGTACGAGACGGTGCATTCAGGGTTGACTTCTAGTGAGCATGGTATTGTGGCGAATACCGTCGTGCGCCGGTCAATGAAGCCGAACATCTTTCAATCCGTGACGAGCGCAGGTAAAGTCACTGCCGCGGCAGCATATTACTGGTTTTCAGAGCTATACAACCGTGCTCCATTCGATCGCATTGATGACAAGGAAGTGGATGACGAAAACCTGCTTATTCAACACGGACGGTTTTATACACAGGATGAATATCCAGATATCGAACTTTTTACTACTGCTGCCTTATTAGCGCGCCGTTTCTTTCCGGACTACTTGCTGGTCCACCCAATGGGCATGGACTACAACGGAGAGATGTTCGGTTCCGATTCAAGTGAATATCGCAATCAAGCGATTAGGCAAGATGTGATTCTTGCACCACTCATCGTGGAGTGGAGAGAACGCGGATACACAATTCTAGTCACTGGCGATCATGGGATCAATACGGATGGGGCTCATGGCGGAACCACGCTTGAGCAGCGCGAAGTGCCATTATTCGTGATCCAGCCAAACGGTCAGGGAAGAGGCGATACGGAGTCAACCATCTCACAAATGCAAATCGCTCCAACAGTCCTCAAGCTGTTGGACATTAAGATTCCAGAGACGATGAGATTCAAGCCATTGGATGTTTAAGCAGATTCAACCAGCGCCGTTACTAGTTCGCGGCAAAATACAGGAATGTCCGCAACTACCCGGCCCCAAATCTGGTTGCCTTCTCGAAAAGCGGGTTCATCTACCCAGGTCGCGCCCGCGTTGACAAGATCATCCTTGATGCCAAGCGAGCCTGTCGCGCGGTGACCTTTGACAATGCCTGCCGAGATAGCGACCAATCCACCATGGCAGATGATCCCAAGGATTTTCTTCTTCTCGTCCATCTTACAGACGAGGTCCGTGACAACGGTGTGTCGGCGCAACTTATCAGGTGCCCAGCCGCCGGGAACAATCAAGGCGTACAAATCATCTGCGTTTAGCGATTCGATCAGTGTGTCAGGGGTAAAGGTTAAACCATTTTTCCCTTTGATGGGTTTCAATTCGAGAGCAGCGGTTAAGACCTCTGCGCCTTCTTCCTGTAGCCGCATCATCGGTACGACATATTCGTAATCTTCAACGCCTTCTGCAATCAATGTAGCAATCTTTTTACCTTGTAATCGCATAGGGTTATCCTTTCACTCATATAAACGGATAAAGATTAAACACGTTATTCTTAATTATGGAGACCTGAATCATAATTTGGGAATGACACCGCCAACTTTTTTCTTGTATTCTTGATACTGGCCGCCGAATGAATCCAACATCATCTTTTCTTCAGCCTGGACGCGCAGGAAATAAAATGGGACGAAAGCGAGTAGGCCCGACCAGCCAGCGATCCAATTTTGCAGGAGTAAGGGCTGTGCAAAGACCAAAAGGAATTGTGAGGTATACATGGGATGCCGGATTACCCCATAAATCCCGCGCGTAATAAGTTCATGTTTTTCACGGATTTCAAGAGATGGTGACCAGTTCAATCCCAGGTCTGCGTGCGCGCGCCAGAAGACAAAGAGCGCGCCAGCGATGATAACCACACCTAACCATCCAGCCCAGGCAGGCAAATCATAATTTGCAAAGTCCAGCCAGTGAGTAGCAGCATAAATGATGGGAATGAGGAACCCGCCGATCGAAAGCAAGCCCAATAAAACCTTTTCTTGTGTTGAGACGCGACGATCACTGATCTTTTCCTGTCTGCGTTTTCTGTCAACTGGAGCGCGGATGACGATCTCTATAATCAGAGCTGCAAAATAGATAACAGTAAAGATATCCATGTTTCCTACGATTCAAAAGTTTTTACAAAATAGGACGATTAGACCTTAGTTTACTATCATTCACCAATAATCTTAACTAAGACTCGCTTCCTTCTTCGCCCATCAAACTCGCCATAAAATATCTGCTCCCAAGTACCGAAATCTAGTTTTCCATTCGTTACAGCCACAACCACTTCGCGTCCCATCACCTGCCGTTTCATATGCGCATCGGCGTTATCTTCACCTGTGTCGTTGTGCCGGTACTGGCGTACAGGGTCATGCGGCGCGAGTTTCTCTAGCCACTTGTCATAGTCATTGTGTAAACCGCTTTCATCATCATTGATAAAGACTGAAGCGGTGATATGCATTGGATTCACAAGACAGAGACCTTCGCGAATCCCACTCTCGCGTAAAGCCTCTTCCACTTGTGGAGTGATGTTCAAGAATCCGCGACGTGTAGGAAGGTTGAACGATAATTCTTTACGATAGGATTTCATAGCCATCTTTTGTTGGGGTAATCAAACCTCAATAAGATTTTACTTGAGAATATTCAATTGCTCATACTGATTTTTTAGGAGGTTTATTGGATCACATGAGGACTTAGTGCGCTGGAGACGTGGACTTTCAAGAATGGTGTGTTTGCAATCATAGATGCGAGTTGGTCTCGCCCACCATACTGGTCCACATGGATCTGGCAGACAAGTGCAACGCGGCGAAAATTGAATTCAGGGACGGCAAATTTATCGTGAGCTTTGCCGATGAGATTAACAATCTCAGTTTCTGATGTCTGAAACCAATACTACCTTCTCATCAATTTGTCGAAGACTAGTAGGGTAATCGTATGTTCTGCGTCAAGCATATTTAAGGCCGTTGTGTTAAATTTGGGGAGTAATTTGATTTCTCTTCTCCTCCTTTGAAAAGAGAGCCGCGGTTGGCGTCCGCGGTTCTCTCATTTAGTGGCTAGTGCGTTGATTATCCAATAGTTTGCCGAGAATGGAATATGGACGACCCATCTGCGCGGAATTATGCTGACTACCCTGTCCGGGGAGATCATCCGGCTTCGTTCAAATACACCATCAGGTCGAGGTCGCCCGG
>WNGA01005439.1_pt1 | contig 18398 bp, 4 predicted proteins | sample 5400061 | NCBI WGS metagenome assembly WNGA01 (sample SAMN13153366, study PRJNA577476) | soil metagenome | isolation source: 100 cm soil or saprolite under grassland replicate 2 | place: USA:California | collected 2016-06-15 | reverse complement strand
AACCAAACGCCGACGGCGTTGACCTTGGTTGAATAGTGCGTCGGGTCGTAGGCGTTGTCGCCGCCGCCGAGCGGCCAGCCGAAGAAATTCGATCCGGAAATGACGTAGCTGCTGAAGGGAATCACCAGCCCGGGTTGAGGCCCATTGGTCGCCGCAGCGAAGGGCCTGCAGTACTGGCGGAATTCCGGCACTTGCCACAGGTCGTCCTTGTAGTGCTCGGGCTTGGACAGTTCCGTCCGCCATTGCAGGGCGTTGGGTGTGCCATTGGTGTCGTCCTCCTCCAGCGGAATGCGGAAGAGTTCGTAACGCATCGAAAAGGTGGCGAACTCGATCTGCGGCTGGTTGAAGCCCATGCGGGTCTTGAGCAGATCATAGTTGGCCTTGAGTATCGCCAGGCTCTCCGAGAGGCCACCGCCACCTATGGCGGGCTGGCCGTCTTCGTTGGAGATGCCGAGAGTGCGCGCCTTGATGATGTCTTGAAAGATGTTGCCCGGCGCGCCCGGGTCATCCGGACGGAGGTTGGTCTCGTAGTCGTAAGTGGCGGCCGCGATGTAGGTGTAGCGGGCGGCCAGGTCGAAGGCGGAGCGGTACTTTTCGAGAGCCGCGTTGCGGGCGATGCGGAAACTCACGTCCTGATACCGGTTGGCTTGCGTCATGGCGGCGGTGCGCTTGTTGAAGTATTCGCGCTCCTGCATCAGCCGGAAACCCTCGGCGAGCTTGGCCCGATACTGGTCCGACATCTCGCGCATATGCTCGATGGCCTTGAAGATCTCGACGCGCTTGATCCCCTCGTCGCCCACGAGGTTCTCCAGTTCGACCAGGGATTGCTTGAGCGCGAAATTGCGATCCAGCGCGTCCACGTCGAGATCCTTGATGATCGCCTCCAGCTCCCGGTCCAACTCCGCCCGGGTGGCCAGCTGTGTGAACGTGAGCTGCAAGATGCGCGGGATCAAGCTCAGCAGGTCGGCCGCGAGGTTGATCGGGATTTTGATGGCTTTGCTCGGGCCGTTCCCAGGTGACACGGCCAACCCAAAGATCGGCAGGTTGATGTCCGACCCATCGGCCAGGTCGTGACCTACATCCGAGATCGTGTTCGCGATCAATTCGGCGATGGCGGCACCCGCCTGGAAGCCGATTTGCCGGCTGGCGAGGCCGGTGGCCGTGTCCAGATGGCTTTGCAGGCGGGCGCGCACGTCAGCGTTCAGGTCATACTGGGCATTGAGCAGACGCAGTTGGCGAATGATGCCGGTGGTGAGGGCATCCCACTCCGCCATGGCTGAGGCCACATCCCCCTCTGCCTGCAGCAACTGCGAAAGGAGGGCTTGCAACTCACCCGGCGACGCGCGCCGGCCCCACTCCGACGGCGCCTGGAAGGTGTAACCCGCCGTGCTGAGCGGCAGGTGCAACGACGCGGCGAAGGCACTGTCCGCCAGGCGCGGCGGGTTGCCCGAGGCGTTCGAGTAATCGGTGTAGTTGACGATCTGATAGTTCGTCGGCGTGCTTCCCTGGAAGCTCTCGGCGTAGCTCTGCCGCAGCGGATTGTCGATACGCAGCAATCCGGACGAGGTGAGCGTCTGGAGGTAGTTGCTCGAGTAAACCGCCGTCTGCCGCGGCACCGTGGAATCATTGATCTGTCGCACATCCACGTAAGCGAACAGCATCGTATCCGGACCCTGATACCCGGCCGGATATGCCCGGCCCGAGCCGATGGTGCCCTCGTAGGGGGAACCGAAGATTTCGATGAGCTGGTTGCGGTACGCCAGGTCCTCCTGGAACACATCGATGCGGAACGCCTCCTCGCTGTTGGCGACCTCGCGGATGCTGTTGTTGATGTCCGAGGCGTTCTTGAAGATGGCCGTCGCGTTCTTGAGTGCCTGCAACGCGCGCTCGAAAATCTGGTCGAAGTGGAACAGCCCCTGCACCGCGCGGGTGCCAATCTGCGCGGTGGAACCGACCTCGAGGAAGGTCGGATCGATGTCAAAGGTGATCGCCCCGTTGGCCACGCCGATGGGGTTGTTGCCGCTGCTGGCCTCCTCGACTTTCGATTGAACCATGGCGAGGTTCGCGGAGATCAACGCGATGTCGTTCACCGTGGTGCGGTCCACCTTGGCGATGCCCGTGAGGTTGGTGTTCGGATGCGTGGCGGGCAGCAGCGCGTTGGCGGTCACCCAGTCGAAAAACGCCCCCTGGCCGGCCCGGCGCGCCCATTCCTCAAAGCCCCACGCGCGGTTCTTGTCCGTATCGAGATAGCCCTGCCACTGCCCATCGGGGTTGGCCACGTACTTCTCCCGGTAGGTCATGTTCACGATCTCCGCGCCGGCCTTCGCCTTGGCGGCCGCGATTTGGGCAAACTTCCGCTCGTCGAGGTAATCCACCGCCACGACGATGTCCTGAATGTTCACGTACTCGGAGCGCGAAACCCAATTGAAGTAAGGATGGGTGAGCAGCTCGTATTGGTAACGCAGTGCTGTCAGGTAATGGCCCCACGCGTCGCCATGGCCCTGCGGATAGAAGATCTGCGCGTCCCGTTCGTCGATGAAGCCGTCGAGAGTGACGTCCGTGACGTTGTAGTTGTGCGCGTAGGCTGCCTCGCCTTCGCCCGAGGTGAAATTCCAGAACAGCCGGTTATAGACCGGCCGCGCGTAGAACGCATCCAGCCCGCGCAGCAGCGCCAGTTCCTCTTCGAGCAGTGAGGACACCTGGTTCTGGAACGCGAACACCGCGGGCTCCAGGTAGCCGTAGAGCTCGGCATTGCTGCTGTCGAAGGCGATGGTCGGATTCTCCGCGTCCGCATAGGCTTCGTTGCCCAGCAGTTGGTAGAAGTCACCCAGCCGCGTGGAAGCCAGTTGGAGCGCGTTGGCGATGCCGGGCGTGGAAATCGGCGTCGAGAGATCGATGCTCAGGTTCTTCGCCCGCTGGAAAATCGTTTCGTAGAGCTCAATCAACCCGACGTTCTCAATGACGTTTTGAGCCGGGTTCAAGGCGACCGGTCCCTCGAAACGTTGGCCCAACTGGCGCAGGATGCTGGAGTAGGTGGCCGGATTGTCGCCGGTGAAGTCGCGGATGCGCGCCTCGTAGGGATTCACCGCTCGGAGCACACGCTTGACCCAGCCCTCGGCCAGTTGCGGCTGATAGTCGGGGAAGCCATCGCCATCCACGTCATTCGGGGTCGAGTTGCCGGCGCCAGCCCATTGGAACGGGATGCTGGAGGCGCCATTGGCCTGGGGCACGGCCCAGTTCACGCCGTCATGCGCGTCGTTCTTGTGACGGTAGCGCAGGAAGAAAAGCGAATCGGCCAGCAGGGCTTCCGGCGCGCTGGGATTGCCCTTCAACGTGAGCTGATAGAAACCCACGCCCTGATTGCCGGACGGATCGCCGAAAAGTTTCCATGGATTGGGTGCGGGCTGGAGATCGGGCGTCAGCGCGGACGTGCCGTCCTCGGGCCGGTACCACCACTCGAACACGAGGTCGTCCGCGTTGGCCCCGAAATCGCCGGTGTGCCGCAGGACGATGTTCTCGTCGAACACATTGTCCGAAAGGATGGTCTTGATCGCGCCGCGATAGCGTTGGCGCTTGTCCACTTTGATGACGAACAACGTGACCGGCGCCCCGCCCAGACTCGGATGATTGTTCTCCGCGATGGTGACGTAGCTGATGTCGGGGGTCGGGTCATTGGGGTCGAGGAAGTTGGGATTCGTCACCAGCGCCAGGCCCGGCCCGAGCGCCTGGAGCGACGCGGCTTTCGTCTTGTCGCGCCGAACGCTGACGATGCCCGTCGTATTGGTCTGCAAGAGCGCCGTGCCGTTGGCGTTGCGGATGATCTCCTGTTCCAGGCCGACGCGATACGCCGTATCCACACCGTTGTTGCCTTGATCTAGTCCGTTCGGATTGCGGGCCAGATTGAAAAGCTCCCGGGCCTTCGTGGCGAAGGTCGTGCCGGCCAAATCTTTGAGCGGGCTGTCCGACGTCGAGCCATCGAGCAACTGCCCCTCGCGCGGGGTCATGATGTTCGGCTCCAGCACATAGACCGCGCCCGGCGCCGCCGTCAGCGTCGGCTCGCCGATGGACTTGTCGTTGAGAAGACCCTGGATGCCGAGCTTGCCGAGAATCGGATCGTAGAACACGCGCTTCTGCAATGAGGACGGCAATTCGACGAAGAAGTACTTGCCGTTCCGGACACGGGTCCGGCCGTTGGCCGGCTGGAGAATTGCAGGCAGCGTGGCGAGCGGAAAGTCCACCGTGCGTTGCTCAAGGCCTTGCATGAGCCGCGCCGTGTAGCGCGTGAAGAGGAGCTGATTATCCATCTTCGGATTGAGCGTGTCGAAGACGACTTCGCCCGCCGCGAACGCGACCACGCCCGGCAGCCCTGGGGTGTCGACCACGTCGATGTCCCCCTCGGGGGTCTCGACAACAGTGAGTGGATTGTCACTGTGAAATTCGCCGCCGGAGAACGTGAGCGTTTCTCCCACCTTGAGCACCGGCACCGCCTGCGGCCAGAGGGTGGTGTAGGTGATGCGCTCGGCCGCCGGGCTCTGATTGTTCAGCCGGTAATCGACTCCTCGGAAAAAGTTCGTGCCGCGATACTCGCCATACGCCGTCCCGCGCAAAGTGCCGGTCGGAACGGCGGGCAGAAACGGCACGCAATCGCCGGGGTTGCGCGGGAAGTCATCCGGCCACCAGAAATCGACCAGCAGCGGATACATGAAGTACATGTAGAAAAAACCGTCGCCGGACACCGCCCATCCGGTGTCTTTGTGATCCTTCCAGAACGTGCGCCGGTTCGGATCACCCTCCTTGCCGTAGGTGCCGGCGCACGGCGTCGCGCCAATGACGAACGGCAGCGGATAGAAGGGAATCACCGGCTCGCCCGCTTCCATCTCCTGCTCGAAGCTGTAGCGGTAGCTCAGGTCGCCGACGTTCAGGTTCGCGGCTGCGCGCACCACGTTGTACACCTTCATTTTGAACTCCTGGTCGAGCAGGTCGAAGTACTGCACCAGCACGTAAGGATCGGAAGTGTAGCCGTCGTCCCGGTTGGTGTTGTTCAGGTCGTTGTCCCGCAACGCATAGGCCGCCATTGGCTGAGGCGACACCGCGGCGAAGCGCAGGGACGGCGCCATGAGCGCGTGCTCCTCGTTCGGATTGTAGCCCGCCTCGTCGCGGTCGGGCTGAGTGTAAATCTGGACCTGCTGGAAGCGGGTTGGATTGAAGGACTCCTCCGCCGGTATCACGTTCGTGCCGATCATGGTCTGCGGCGACACAAGTTGATCGGTGCCGTTGCTGGCCACGCACTCACTGCCGAAGCGACTGGCGATGACGATGCGCTGCAAGCCCGTGGCCGGCGTCGGCCAGGCTGGCAAATATCGCACCGGCTGGTAGGGCCAGAGAATCTTGTCGCGGCGCTCGTACCACACCACCACGAGCTGCTCGTTCTCCATCGCCGTGGGATGCAGGTTCACCGGGATGATCGGCCCCCGAGTCTGATTGCGATCGTAGATGAACGGATTGTAGCGGGCTTTCTCCCAGAAGGTGAAGCCCGTCCCCAGGCCGGCTGTGTCATAAGCACTGGTGATCTTCTCGCCGATGCGCGCGGTCACGGGCGCGGGCAGGGCGTCGTTCCACAACCGGGTGTTCACCACGCGCACACGCAACGTTTCCAACGGGCCGCTGTGCCCGCTGCTGCTGGTCTCCGTAAACAGCAACACCGTGCGCCCCGGCCCCGTTGCCGTGAAACCTTCGGCGAGACTGGCCGCCGCGCCGGTGGCCGGTTCGGTGAACTTCATCTCCCGGAAACGCACGAGGTCGTTCGTTCCCGGATCGAGCCGGACGGGCGGAGTGCCGGCGATGTGGTTGTAGTGCGGCGAATCGGGATAGCGGATGATGACGCGGACGATAATGAATTCCTCCGGGTCGGTGCTGGTTTTCCAGAACGACATCACCACGCCCGGCCGCAATGGATACAACTTCTTTCCGACGTCATCCCAGATGGTCATGGCGTCGCCCAGACTGCCTTGAGGACCCTGTGTGACTTCGACGCGCGACGGCGCCTCGTTTGTCAGTATTCGTCCGAAGATGCCGGCGTCATCGACCGTGCGGAAGGTGACCGGGTTGCCGATGTTCACCGTCTCCTCAAAGATGCGGTCCCCGTAATCCCACAGCACGCGCGCTGGCCGCACGAGACTCGGGACCGACCTGGCGGAATACTGTTTGCCGCCGATCATCATGGTCGGCAGATCCGCCAGCTCGCCAGTCGGCGGAAAGACCGTGCCGTCGCCGTTCATCCACCCCTTCAACTGCTGCGTGTCCTCGTTCTTTACCGTGCCGATCTCCAACACGGTGTGCTCGTTATAGAAAAACGTGCCACTGCCCACTCCGTCCGCCTGCGTGGGCGGGCCGCTGGCCGAGGGAGAGTCCTTGACCACACGGACCAGCGGCAGATTCCCGGATTTGTTACCGGTTGTGGTGACTTGAACGCCGATTTTCAGCTTCCACATGTTGGTGATCTTCGCCGGGCCGCTCATCACGAACTGCGGCACTTGCCGGCGCACTTCGTTGCCTGGGTAGGGATAAAACGGGAAGGTCGCCGTGACGGCGGCGTTGGTGGCCGCGCCCGACGCGCGATAGCCGGTGACCAGATACTTCACCGGCAGAAGCGGGTTGTTAAGGTCCGGCAGTTCCGCGTCGATGCTGGCGATGACCGGATCGTTGCGCGGGATCCAATGCTTCTTGACCACCGGCGCCGGATTGCCGGACGCATCCGAGGAAATGCCTGCGATCACGTCGCCGACGGTCTCCGTGAAGTCCGACTTGATGGTCAGCGCATATTCGACCGTCCAGTTGAAGGTGACCGTCGTGTCCTGTTGAATGATGAACCGGTACGAGCTCGCGTCCCCGATGGGCACGTTGTCGTCCACGGAGTAGCCGGCAGACACAATGCGGGTCTCTGCGCGGTCGTTAATCAACTGCGCGTTGGCCAGTTCATCCTCGCTGAGCGTGAGGTCGGCGTTGACCCCGTCCTTGTACATGAAGCGCGGAACAGACGCGGAAATTTCGGCGCCCTTGATGCGCGGGCGGGTGTTCGTGGTCGTGTTGCCGCCATTGAGCCTCGGCCCGCCGAAGGGCAGCACCTGCACTTCACTCTGGCCGAATTCCGAAATAATGGTCAGGTTCACCCGCTCGGTAAATCTTCCATCCGGATCGAACACGGCGACGAACCCCTTGGGACTGTCCAACTGCTTTTCCGATTCCGGCTCGCCCATCACCAGCGAACCGGACGAGATGTAACCCACCCAGAAGAGCCGTTGCAGTGACTGGTTCCATCGCACCCGCGGCACGCTGGTGGAGGAATAGCCGTCCGCCGGGAGGCGCGGGGCGCGCACCCACTGGTAGTTCATGTCCTGATCCAACTTGGCCACGAACAGGTTCACCTTGGCGGAGGACAGCGACATCGACGGCGTGTCGTTGCTCGCCCCGGTCGAGCTTCGATCCCTCGCGCCGAAAAAGTCGACTGAACCCGTGCCGAAGTTACCGGCGACGTACACGTTGCCCCCTTCGTCCGAATTGACGCTGAAGGCGTGATTGTTGGCCAGGCCCTTGATGGTGGCGCGGCCCTTGGCCACAAGGTCGGTGTCGAGCTTGATGATCTCGACGTCCTCGGAGTCGCCGCTGGAGTCGTCCGGGAAGCCGATGAGCGCGTTGTTGGCTTTGCCTTTCCAGAAACCGGCCGCATACACCCAGCCTTGCGCGTAGTGCAATTCCCGAATGGCTCCGCCCAGGCTCTGGCTGTTTTCCGTCGAGAAGTAGACGCCCAGCACTCCGTTGAGGTCGGGGTTCAGTTTGAACACGTATCCCTTGTTGCCGCCGCTCGTGCCCACGGTGCGCAGAAAGTCGCGCGTGCCGCCGTCTTTCAGTTGATACTCCAGCTTTGCGACCGCGTCCCCACCCTGATCGAACATCACGAACTCGACCGAGTGAAGCCCCGGCCCGATGAAGCGCTCGCCGGAATGGTCTTCCTCGCCGTGCTGTGTGTTGTCGTAAATCACCGTGGTGCCATCGATCTTCAGGTAGGAGCCGTCGTCCGTGCGGTTGTAAAAAATGTAACGCCCGGGCGCCAGCGCGATCAGGCCCGTGGCCTGAAAGGCGAAATTGTCCTGGTTCCCGCCCGGAAAGTTGCTGTCGCGAAAATCGATGACATCCGCCGTCCCGCTGGCGGACGCCACGCGGTTGATGCCGTTGAGCACGTCCACGGCGCCCGCCAGCGACGTGAGGTGTTCTGAGGAGCGAGCCGTCCGAACCTGCCACCGTCCCATCAGGCCAAAGTCCGATCCGAAGGTGCCGCCCGTCCCGAGTCCGCCGGCGACGTAAATGCCCCCGGCCTCATCCACCACAATCGACTCCGCCGAATTGATCCCCCCGGATCCGAACGTCGCCAGCGCCAATGCGTTGCCGGTAAGACTCGCGTCGAGTCGGAACGCAATGGCCGCCTGGCTGCCACGCGCGGTCGCGGCGAGGCCGAACACGCTCGCCCCGCTGCTCAACGTACCGCAGAGATAGACTTGGTTTCCCTGCACGTAAACGTCCCGGAGCCCGAGCTGCGAAGGGCCGGTGGCTGTGGCCACGGATCCTCCGGTCGCCTTGTTCACCCGAGTAATCTTGGAACCGCCGACGACGAATAGGTTGCTCGTCCCGGCGCCCACGAACATCGCGGCGGGCGTCACCCCGGTCAGTTTCCGTTCGATGAACCTGTTGGTCCCGTCCGTGGGCAGGAGGCCCCAGAGCACCTCACCGCCCGTGTTGTCGTAGCGACGCAGCGTCGCCACACCACTAACGTCCCGGCCCAGCACGAAGGTCGTGCCGTCCTGCGGATCGACGGCCGCGTCCACCGGCTCGAAGCCGGACAGCGGCTCGACAAACGAGTCCGCGGCCCGCGCGACCACCGGCAGCAGAGCGAGCGCCAGCGCCAGCAACCCGGCGCGGAAACTGTTCCTCGCAACAAGTGAAGAATCGATGTTCATGGCAGATAAATCCAGGATGCGTGGGCTACTGGTTCAGCCGGTCCACCAGACTGACCCGGTTCAGAGTGAACGTGCCCTCCGTTTTCAGTCCGATGTTCTGGTCCGGCCCCAAGGGTTTGTGCAGACCTGTAATTTCTTCTTTGTAAACCCCGCTGAGGCGTTCCACGCCGAAGCCGACCTTCTCAAACCCGTTCGTGCTCACCTGAAAGGTCAGTTGGCGGGTGATGGTCAACCCGAGCGTGTGATCGGGATGACGCCGGTGCCGGAATGGATTCGTTGGGTGGCTGGCGCCAAGGTAGAGCCGGCCGGTGACGACTCCGCCGGCCGCCAACTGGCCGGAGAGCGGCGCTTCGTTGATGGCGATGGCGTCCGCCGCCGCAATGGCACGATGCTCGAAGAGCGACTTCAAGGCCGCCGCTCGGGCGCTGTTGGCCGCCTCCGGGCCGGGCGCGCCTTGCGCCGTTGCTGCCGCGATTGCTGCCGCGACCGCCAGCGGCACGTTCGTCTGGAACGCGCTCGAGGTCAGGAAGGCATTGTAGGCGGCGGAGACAGGAGAAGGGGCGTTGGGCGCCGCGGCGAAGGCCGCCAGCGCCGCGTTCGTCGCCACGGCGCGGACGACGGACAAGTTCGCGTTCGTATTCGCCGCCGTCGCCGCTCCGGACGCCGCCGCGAAACCGACGGAGTACACCGCCGCGGTGTAGCGCGTGTCCTCGAAGATCGAGCGCTCCTGAAGCAACGCCGCGGTGCTGAGAGCGGTGTTGAAGACAAAGTCGTTCGTTGCCGCCGCGGTGGCGGCGGCGAGGATGGCGCTGGCGCTCCCATTCGTGCCCTTTGCGTTCAATGCTCCCACGCCGGCCGAGGCAGCCGCGCTCGTGCCCGCGTTGCGCAGGAGGTTGCTGGTGGCGAAGGCGCGGTAGGCCGCGTCGAGATTGGCGGCGGCCAGCACCTGGTTTGCCGCATTGGTGGCCTTTGCCGCCGTGTCGCTGTTCGTCCCGGCCGCGTGGCCCACGGCGTCGGCCAGATAAGTCAACAAGTCCGCAGCACGGCCTTCCCCAAAGTCGTAGGCCGCCGAGGCGATGCGTTTGCCGTTGCCCCGGAAATTGGGATAAAGCGTGTCGTCCGTGACCAGCGCGATGGCCGTCGGATCATTAGTGGACGCGTTGATCGCCGCCACGCTCTTGAGCAAGCGCACGCGGCCCTCGCCATCCACGTGCAGGATCAGCCTCAGGTTGGCCTGGGCGGCCGTGGCAGTGGGCACGTTGGGATCGGGCGCCACGGACTGGTTGGCGGCATTGATGCCCACCGACACTTCGTTCACTTTGTTCAGGATGGCCTCGCCGACCCACAGCCCGCGCGAGGGATGATCCCCGGCCGGCGCCGAAGCCGCGCCCAACAACAGGCAGACACAGGCGCACAGCCGGCCTGCCTGCCGAAGCATCGGCGCAGGCAGGGCAAGGACGGATTTAGAATGCTCGTTCATGGAAAGCCTCCACGGTTTTATGACTGCGGCCTGCGACGATGAACGCGGTAGGGACGCGCGGACGCGCGGCCAGGCCGACCGGCAGGTCGGCCCTACCAGGTTCGTGGGAAGCCTCCACGATTCGAGCATCGCGCCTTGGGGCCATGAATGGCGGCGGCTGGCACGGAGTCCCGGCTTTAGCCGGCCGGACGTCCGGCCGCCTGAAGGCGGGACTCCTTGCAAGTGCCGGTTCATGGAACGAAATATCGGGGTCATTGTGAGGGGGAGGAAAGATCGCCGCGCTGTGCGTTCACCGGCACCCAGACCAGCGCGCCCGCGCCGTTGCTGACCTTGAGCAACGTTGCGCCCGTCGGCGAACTCATCCGGTCGCGACTCACTTTCAGCCGGAAGGAGGCCCTGGCGCCGGGTTCCAAAGTGCCGAAGGGGTGCAGCGGAGGCAGGTCGGTGTCCACGTCTCGCGGCCCCGTATCGGTGATGGCACGGATGGAATAGACCAGCGGCAGCCCCTGGCCCGTGCCGATGGTTTCCACCTGCACCGCCGCCGGGTCGCGCGATTCATTCGCCACCATCAGGTCGGACCGGGTTCGATCGCCGAAGCTCAGGCGGTTGCCATCGGGAGACTTGATGCGCAGCGGCCCCTGGTAATCGGACCCGCCCTTGCATTCCACCCAGAAGGCTTCGCCCGCCCTCATCGCCGTGCCGGTCGGGTTCGTCACCAGCGACCAGTGGTCGTCCGCCAGTCGGAAAATGCGCGAACTCCGATGCGCCTTCGAGCCGCCGAAGAATTTCTCGAATGTCGGCGGCGACTCCGCCTCGAGCGGGAAACCGATGAAATTGAACGAATCCGCCTTCCACACGACGCGCGACAGTTCCACGAGCCCCTGGATGCTCCAGGTGAAATCCTGCTCCGCCTGGATGAGGTACGCCCGATTGCCTCCCACGGCGTGCAGGGTGGACAGGAATGAGTCTGGACGGCGCGGCGCGTACCAGACGCCCCACCCTTCCTTCTTCCACCCGATGGCGGACGGGTCGCGGATGAACTGCACGGTCGTTTCCGTTCCCAGAAACGTGGCCACGATGCTCACGGGGGTACCGGCAAAAACGCTGGCTGGCGCGGGATTGGTGGGAATGACCTCAAGGAAAACTGCATTCCAGCCCCGCCGAAGCTGCAAGGTTTGTGTGCGGAGCGATTCCCCCCGGGCCAGGCCCTGCCCCAGCGCGACGGCGACGGAGAGCAGGCCCAAAACTTTCCAGTTTGGTCTCATAGTGTCTGGAAAACCGGCCTGCCCACGCACCCCGGCAGAACGGATCCTGGCGAGCGACCGTTCACTGCGCGCCTCAAAGTTGGAGTCAGGTTGGATTCCGATACTTCCAGAAGCATCTGCCGGGAGAAGTTTCGCCAGATCGCGGATTTTATTTCCGGCGCTGAGAAATTCCGCCGAAGCGGCTCTGCGCCTTGACAGGTTTTTTGCCAGCGTGCGCCAGTGGTTGTGGAGCGCGTGGCAGGAGGGAAATTGAAGGCGAAAACGAAGCGAAAGCAGTAATCCAGTTGGCAGGATTACGCCGCAGTTAATCCAGCAACCGGCTGCGCCTTCACATAACGTTCGACATCTTGGAGAAAGGCGGCCTTCTTTTCTTTGGCGACACCCGTTAGCCACGTTACTAAAACGGCGAACGCTCCTGCAATACAGAGAAGCGGAGAATTCAATGCCATTATCGTCAACGCACGCTCAATAGTCTCTTGTCGCACCGATTTTAGCTTTTCGGAGGCTTCTGCGTTGTAGCGCATCGAATCGGATGGGGTCGGTTCAGATCGAGTGCGAAACGCGTACCAACAAAAAGAAGCCAGCGAAACAGATGGCATTAACTGAAGCGTGCTGTTCAGTAATTGTGCTGCTTCTTTGAAACAGAAGGAATCTGATGTCTCAATTCCCCGAAGGGCCAAACATCGCAACTCATCGCGTTGAGCAAACAAGCGAAAGCGCAGTCTCTCCAACGCAACTTTATGCAGGACGTGCCAGTAAAAAAGGCTGACGCACAGGCAAACCAAAAACGCAAAAATCAGCCATGCAATCACAACATTCATTTAGGCGGCATTCTCTCTAACATCATGTTTTGCAAGTTGTCTCGCTCCTTGGCCACTCGATCAAGTTCGCTTCTGTAAAATCCAATCAGGAGCCTTACGGCCAAAATCCCTAGTAACAAGAAGATAATGGCCAGTATCCGACAGCCCAAAACGTTTTAGATTCAACCAAAATCTTAACAATTTGCGGAATATCTTTCGCGTCAGCCTTGGCCAGTGCCACGATCAGAACGCCTCCGGCGATGACGACGGACAAGTTTTTAGTCGTTAGGACACGGGCAGGCCACTCTTGGCTCGAAGGGAATTTTTTGCTGGACGGCGCCGGGGAAGCCTCGTTTTCCGCCATAACTTTCCCTGTCTTTAGCAAACGCCAGTTACGGAGCGCAACGAATTTCGACGAGCTTTTCAGAGCGGCCAACGGATTGAAACTGATACACTACCAAATCCTGAATTCCGAGTCCGTCCTATCTGCCGCCCGACGACAACCGATGCCAGGCGTTGCTCAGAACCGACAATTCCAAGGGCACCATGCCGGCCACCGGATCGATGCGATGCGCGGAGAGCACTTGAGCCTGGCGGATCAATTCGTCCACGCTGCGGCCGGTCATCGCCAGTTCGCGCACGACCACGGTGTCCGCCGCCGAAACCAGAGCGAGCCATCGGCCGTCGCGGCTGAAACGAAAACGCGCGATGTCGTGCCGGCTGGCATGGTACAGCCGCGGGGCGGCCAACTCCCCGGTCAACGCTTCCCAGAGGAGGAGTGAGCCATCCTCGCTCGCGCCCGCCAGCAACCGGCCGTCCGGACTGAACTCCACGTGCGTCACGGACGTGGGATGCCGCAGCAGCGGAGTCAGCGCCTGCCCGGTGGCGGTGTCCCAGATTCGCGCGGTTCCATCGGTGCATCCGGTCGCAAGGCGGCTGTCGTCAGGACTGAAGGCCAAATCGCTGACGACCGCGTCGTGCGGCAGCGGCAAGGACAAGCTCCGGCCCGAGTTGGAATCCCAAATCTGCGCGTAGCCCCCGGAGACGTCGCGCGTGAGGCAGGTGGTCGCCAGGTATCGGCCATTCGGGCTGAACACGGCGCGGCGCACCGCTCCCGAGTGCTGCAACGGCGGCGTGGCTGGCGCGCCCGTGGCTGCTTTCCAGACGCACGCGGTCCCATCTTCACTGGCCGTGACCAGCAGGTTGCCCTTCGGGTTGAACCCGACACAATTCACCTGACGCTGGTGGCGCAACGGCTGGCCAACGGGCTGGCCGTTGGTCGTGTCCCAAACGTACGCCGCGCCATCGCCGCACGCCGTGGCCAGCCGCGTGCCGTCCGGGCTTAAGGCGAGCCATCGCACCGGCTTCCGATGCTGGAGCGCCGGGACGGCTTCCTTGCCGCTCTCCACGTCCAGCACACGCACGGGGCCATCTTCGCTCCGGGTCGCAAGGCGTGTGCCGTCCGGAGTGAACAGGGCTTGATTGATCGGTTCCCCAGCCAGCAGCAACGATGTCAGTGACTCGCCGTTCGTTGCGTCCCAAAGACGAACCCCACGTTCGCCGCCGGTCGCCGCGACGGCCAGTTGGCGTTGGTCGCGGCTGAACTCGACCCACACGGCTTCGGCTTGCGGCAGCCGGATTTCCCTTGGGGCATTCGTCGCCAGATCCCAGACGCGGACGGTGCCATTGATGCTCGCGGCGGCCAGGCGAGCGCCGTCGCGGCTGAACGAAAGGCGGAGCAAGGGTGCGCCTTGGGGCAGCACGCTCGACTTCGGCAGCCCGGTTTCCGCATCCCAGAGGCGCATGGAACCATCCCAGCACGCGGTGGCGAGGGTCCGGCCATCCGGACTGAACTCCGCCGCCATCACGCCACCGGGGTGATTCATCCGGGTCAACTGTTGTCCGCTCTCGGCGTCCCATACGCGCGCGGTGTTGTCCCAACTCGCGGTGGCAATGCGCCGGCCGTCGGGACTGAACGAAACCTGGAATAACACTCTGCCGCGGCCGTCGTGGGCGATCGGCTGGCCGATGGTGGTACCGGCCGCCAGGTCCCAAACCTGCACGATGCGCCGGTCCAGGACCGTCAATGCGCGGCCTGCCATTGGACTGAACGCGGCCCAGGCAAGTCTTTGAGCATGCGGCAATAACTGGACGATTTGCCCGGTTTCGCTGCTCCACACCCGGGCGTTTCGATCCTCGCACGTCGTAAGGATGAATCGGCCATCCGGGCTGAAAGCCGCATCGTACACCGTGTCAGGATGGGCCAGTTCGTGAATCCGCTCGCCGTTCGCGCCGTTCCACAAATACGCCGCCGTGGACCGGAACGTCGAGAGCAGCCGGGTGCCGTCCGGGCTGAAGGCCAGCGCCGGAGAAAAGCGTGTTGAGATCGGCCGAATCTCGCGATGCTTCAATGGCGGCGAAAGCGGCTGGCCCGTGGCCGCGTTCCAAATCCTGGCCACGCCCTCGTTGCCGAAACTGGCCGCGCGCGCGCCATCTGGACTGAAGGTCACTGCTCCAACAATCCCGCCGTGCGGCATCGGCGGCGTGAGAGGCGTTCCGGTCGCTACATCCCATAGGCGCGCCTGGCAGTCGCCGCATCCGGTGATCAGGCGCCGGCCGTCCGCGCTGAACTGCAAGCTGTGCACATCGCGGCTGTGAAAAAGGATTTGTTCCAGCCGCGGCGCTTCGCGCAAGGTCTCCTCGATCCGAAAGCGGTGCAGCGCCTCGCGGCCCGGCTCTCCTTGCTCCAGACGCAGCGCCTCGGTGAACCAGAGCAGGCCGCGGAACTGAGCCCCTTCGTCAATCCAGTGATTGCCCGTCCCGACGCTCACCCGCACAAGCCGCTGGCGATTCTGCTCCGCGCTTTCCTCGGCCTTCCCACGATGCAGTTCGGCCACTTCCCGCGCCTTGGTGAGCCGGACGTTGAAGGCGAGGGAGCCCGCGGTCACCACCAACAACGACACGAGCGCAGTGCCCACCAACCCGGCGTGGGCCGGACTGCGCCGCACCCACTTCACACCCCGTTCCCAGGCCGTGCTCGGCCGGGCGCGGATCGGTTCGCGTCGCGACCACCGCTCCAAATCCTCCGCGACGGCCAGAGCCGAGTCATAGCGCCGCGAAGGCTCCTTCTCCAGGCACTTGAGGCAGATGGTTTCGAGGTCGGCGGAAACGGCAGGGTTGAGCGCGCGCGGCCGGGGCGGCTCGTGTTCGAGGATTCGCCGGACCGTTTCGAGGGATGAATCGCCGGTGAACGGCGGCCGGCCGGTCAGCATTTCAAAGAGCACCGCCCCCAGCCCATAAACGTCCGCGGCCGTGGTGGCGTGTTTCGTCTTCCCGGCGGCCTGTTCGGGAGACATATAACCTGGCGTGCCCAGGACCGCGCCGGACAACGTCAGGCCGCGATCCTTCTCCAGCATTCGCGCCAGACCGAAGTCCGTCAGATGCGGCTGCCCGTGGGTGTCCAGGAGAATGTTGCCGGGCTTGAGATCCCGATGCAGCACCCCGCCTTGGTGGGCGTAGTGCACGGCCCGCGCGACGAAGGCCAGTAATTCCGCTGCCGGGCGCCCGGCCATCGGCTTGCCCGCCAGGGCCTGACCGAGTGTGCGGCCCTCCACGAAACGCATCGAGAGGAAGTGGTAGCCCCGATGTTCGCCGACTTCGTAGATTGGAACGATGTTTGGGTGCTCCAGACTGGCTGCCGCCTCGGCCTCAGCGTGAAAGCGCTCGAGCAGCTTTGGCGATGCCAGTTCACCGGCGAGAATGACTTTCAAGGCGACCACGCGATCGGGCTGGCGTTGCCGCGCTTTGAAGACCGCCCCCATCCCACCGCGGGCAATCTCCGCCAGCAACTCGTATCCACCGAAGCTCCGCTCCTCAAGCAATGCGGCGGTGGAGCAAAATTCCTCCTTCACCAGCGGCGACGGCGGCTCGAGGATGCTGCCCACCAGACAACGCGCACACAGTCCCTCGGGCGCATTCGACGACGGCATCGTTCCACACGTATAGCATGCCAGTTGGGCGGGCATTGAGTTGTTTGTCGGGCTGAATGGTTCGACTGATCCTAATCTTGCAAGGAGTCCCGCCTTCAGGCGGCAGGACGTCCGGCCGGCTAAAGCCGGGACTCCGTGCCAGCCGCCCTTCATGGTCCCGATAAGCGATTCCGAGATCGTCGAGGCTACCCACGAGGCCGACGCGCAGCAGGTTCTCACTTCCGCCCGGCCTGATTCTTCTCGCTTAAGTCCCCAGCGCGGCAAACAAATGCCGGATTTCCGCTTCGACATCTTCCGGGTGCGGCACCGTGTTCGCCACTTCCGCCCGAAACAGTTCCGCATACCGCTGCCGCAAGCGGTGGATGGCGGATCGCACGGCGCTTTCCGATAGCGCCAATTCCTTCGCCGCTGCCGCGTACGCGAGATCGGCGCCGGACAAAAAAGCCTTCAGCACATCGAAGCGTCTTTCGCTCCCTTCGTGCGCGCATTCGGCCCGCAAGCGGGCGAGCGTTTCGGCCACCAGACTCTGGGCCCATTGCCGGTCAAAGGCCTGTTCCATCGGCGTCGTTTCCACCGGTTCGAGCAAGTAACGCTCCTCCGGCTCCAGCCCGTCCCAGGAAAAAATCTTGAAACCACCGCCTCGTTTGAGCCGGTTGGCCCGGTCCCATTCATTGGCCAAAAAGTGCCGCGCCGCCGCCAACAAAAACGAGCGGAACTGGCCTTTGCCCGGTTCCACGGCACGCAGGGAACCGCTGCCCAGGAGCTTGTAAAAAAACTCCTGGGTCAAGTCCTGCGCTTCGCAAGGTCCGTGCCCCTGCCGGCGAATGTACGAGTAGATGGGAAACCAATAGGTGCGGCAAAGCTTCTCCAACGCCGCCTCCGATTGAGGTGAATGGACATCGCTGGCCGCCAGCACCACGCTCCAATGCGTCGTGCGGAAGCTCTGCTCTGCGCTCGCAGCCGTTCCACGGCTGGCATCCCTCTCATGCGTGAGATCCCGTTGCACAACTGTCGCCGCTCTCCCCTCCACCGGCACGATGACTCGCCGAAGCTCGGACAACCCGTTTCCGCGAACCGTACAGAGACAGCCGCGTTCTTCTCTGGAAATGGAGTTGCAGGACGCCGGGACACTGGCCAATGCATTGCTCGAAAGCAAGCAACTTTCTGGCAACAGGACAGGTCCGGCGCACGCTGATCCATGACATCCTGGCGGGGCGAGCGTCCTCGCGAGCCGGCTCGTCAGTAGCCCCATGAACTGAAATCCGAAATCCGAATGACGAATGACGAATGCGCCAAGCAGGGACGGGCCGGGTTTTCGTCATTCGTCATTCGTCATTCGGGTTTCGGGCTTCGGAGTTTGGATTCCAGGTTCAGGTCCGGATGTACCCGGCATTCCGAGTGGGATGCCCATCGGATACACTCGCGTCATGAACGTGACGGTCAACGGCCGGCGCCGGCACTTCCGCACGGTGGACTTCGACGCGCCCGGCAATCGCGTCCTGCTCATCGAACAGCGCCTGCTGCCGCACCAGTTTCGCCTCGTGGGCACGCGCGACTACCGGGCGACGGCCGCCGCCATCCGGGACATGGTGGTCCGTGGCGCCGGGGCCATCGGCGCGACGGCGGCCTACGGGCTGGCGCAGGGTGCGCGCGTGTTTCGCGGAAGCGACTCCAGGAATTTTCGCCGTCACATCGACGCGGTCGTGCGAACGCTCGCCTCGGCGCGGCCGACCGCGGTCGATCCCCTCAACGCGCTGATGGAGGTGCGCGCGCGGATGGACGCGGGCGCCAGCGTCGCCGAACAGCAGCAACTGGCCCTCGACGCCGCGGAGAGATTCGCCGAGCAAAACGTC
>WNGA01021384.1_pt1 | contig 18399 bp, 12 predicted proteins | sample 5400061 | NCBI WGS metagenome assembly WNGA01 (sample SAMN13153366, study PRJNA577476) | soil metagenome | isolation source: 100 cm soil or saprolite under grassland replicate 2 | place: USA:California | collected 2016-06-15 | reverse complement strand
TGACCAACCAGGTGCGCAACATCGCCGAGGTCACGATCGCGGTCGCCAACGGCGACCTGTCGCGCAAGATCACGGTCGACGTCCGCGGCGAGATCCTCCAGCTCAAGGAGGCGATCAACACCATGGTCGAGCAGCTGCGCTCGTTCGCCTCGGAGGTGACCCGCGTCGCGCGCGAGGTCGGCACCGAGGGGCGCCTCGGTGTGCAGGCGGTGGTCCCCGGCGTGGCCGGCACCTGGAAAGATCTCACCGACTCGGTCAACGCGATGGGCACCAACCTCACCGCTCAGGTGCGCAACATCGCCGAAGTGACGACCGCGGTCGCGCGCGGCGACTTGTCGCGAAAGATCACGGTCGACGTCAAGGGCGAGATCCTCGAGCTCAAGAACACCATCAACACCATGGTCGACCAGCTGCGCGGCTTCGCGTCTGAGGTCACGCGCGTCGCGCGCGAGGTCGGCACCGAGGGCAAGCTCGGCGGTCAGGCGGGCGTGCCCGGCGTGGCCGGCACCTGGAAGGACCTCACCGACTCGGTCAACGTCATGGCCGCGAACCTCACCAACCAGGTGCGCGGCATCGTCAAGGTCGTCACCGCGGTCGCCAACGGCAACCTGCGCCAGCGCCTCACCGTCGAGGCGAAGGGCGAGGTCGCGGCGCTCGCCGAGACCATCAACAACATGACCGATACGCTGGCGACGTTCGCCGAGCAGGTCACCAACGTCGCGCGCGAGGTCGGGGTCGAGGGCCGGCTCGGCGGTCAGGCCAACGTGCCCGGCGCCGCCGGGACGTGGAAGGACCTCACCGGCAACGTAAACCTATTGGCCGCCAACCTGACCACGCAGGTGCGCGCGATCGCCGAGGTCGCCACCGCCGTCACCACCGGCGATCTCACCCGGTCGATCCAGGTCGACGCCCGCGGCGAGGTCGCGGAGCTCAAAGACAACATCAACACGATGATCGACAACCTGCGGGGGACCACCGACCGCAACCAGGAGCAGGATTGGCTCAAGACCAACCTCGCCAAGTTCACCAGCATGCTGCAGGGGCAGCGCGACCTGGTAACGGTCGGCAAGATGATGCTGTCGGAGCTGGCGCCACTGGTCGAGGCGCAGCAGGGCGCGATCTATCAGATGGAGCGCGCCGACCCGGGCGAGGTCGGCGGCGACACCGGGGCGCCCAAGCTGCTGCAGCTGCTCGCCGGTTACGCGCAGCGGCCAGACCAGCCCGAGCGCATCCCGATCGGAGTCGGCCTGGTTGGCCAGGCGGCGACCGAGCAGCAGCGCATCCTGCTCAACGACGTGCCGCCCCACTACACCCAGATTCACTCCAGCCTCGGGACCGCGCCGCCGAAGAGCATCCTAGTGCTGCCGGTGTTGTTCGAGGGCGAGACGATGGCGGTGATCGAGCTCGCGGCGCTGGCGCCGTTCACCGACACGCACCTCGCTTTCCTGGACCAGCTGACGCAGTCGATCGGCGTCGTGCTCAACACCATCGACGCGACGATGCGGACCGAAAATCTGCTGCTGCAGTCGCAGCAGCTCACGACCGAGCTGCAGACCCGGCAGATCGAGCTCCAGCGCACCAACGAGGAGCTCGCGTCGAAGGCCAAGCAGCTCGCGGAGCAAAACGCCGAGGTCGAGCGCAAGAACAAGGAGGTCGAGCAGGCCCGCCACGCGCTCGAGGAGAAGGCGGCGGAGCTGGCGCTCACCAGCAAATACAAGAGCGAGTTCCTCGCCAACATGTCGCACGAGCTGCGCACGCCGCTCAACTCGATCCTCATCCTCGGCCAGCAGCTGGCCGAGAACGTGGGCGGCAACCTGACCGGCAAGCAGGTCGACTTCGCGCGCAACATCCATTCGGCGGGCACCGACCTGTTGACGCTGATCAACGATATCCTCGACCTGTCGAAGATCGAGTCGGGCACTGTCACGGTCGAGCCCGAAGAGATCACGTTCCTGTCGCTGCGCGATAGCGTGCACCGAACGTTCCACCACATCGCCGAGGCCAAGGGCCTCGTGTTCAACGTCGACATCGACCCGGCGCTGCCGCGCTCCTTCCTGAGCGACACCAAGCGGCTGCAGCAGATCCTGAAGAACCTGCTGTCGAACGCATTCAAGTTCACGGCCCAGGGCCAGGTGTCGATGACGGTGCGGCAGGCCACGAGCGGCTGGTCGAGCGACCACCAGGTGCTCTCGGCCTCGGGCACCGCGGTGATGTTCTCGGTCAAGGACACCGGGATCGGCATCGCGCCCGAGAAGCAAAAGCTGATCTTCGAGGCGTTCCAGCAGGCAGACGCCGGCACCAGCCGCAAGTACGGCGGCACCGGTCTCGGCCTCGCGATCAGCCGCGAGCTCGCCAACCTGCTGGGCGGCGAGATCCGCCTCACCAGCACGCCGGGCGAGGGCAGCTCGTTCACGCTCTACCTGCCGCTCAGCTACACCGGCCCGGCGCGCGCGGTGGCCGGCAGCTCGCCGACGACGCGTACGCGGCCCGCGATACCGGTGCTGACGGTTGCGCACGTCGAGGAGGCGATCCCCGACGATCGCGCCGCGGTCCGGGAAGGCGACTCGGTCCTGCTGATCGTCGAGGACGACCCCCACTACGCGCGGATCCTGCTCGGGATCGCGCGCGGCCAGGGCTTCAAGGGCATCCTCGCGCCGCGCGGCCAGCAGGCGCTGGCGCTGGCGCGCGAGTACCGGCCGACGGCCATCACCTTGGACGTGTTCCTGCCCGACATGTTGGGCTGGACGGTGCTCAACAACTTGAAGCTCGACCCCGCGACCCGGCACATCCCGGTGCAGATGCTGTCGGTCGAGGAGGAGCGCCAGCACGGCCTGGCTCACGGTGCGTTCTCGTATCTGGTCAAGCCGGCGACGACCGGCGAGCTCGAGGGCGCGCTCGACCGGTTGCGCAACTACGTCGTGCCCCACCCCAAGCGGCTGCTCGTGATCGAGGACAATGACCGTGAGCGCGACAGTATCGTCGAGCTGCTCGCTCACGACGACATCGAGATCGAGGGTGCGGCGTCGGGCAGCGAGGCCCTCGCCAAGCTGCGCGAGAAGACGTTCGACTGCTGCGTCGTCGATCTTCGGCTGCCCGACATGACCGGCTTCGAGCTGCTCGAGCAGCTGCAGTCCGAGCCGGCGCTGCACGAAATCCCGGTCGTGGTGTTCACCGGCAAGCAGCTGAGCGGCGCCGAGGAAGCCCGGCTGCGCACGCTGGCCAAGAGCGTCGTGCTCAAAGACGTACAGTCGCCGGAGCGGTTGCTGGACGAGACAGCGCTTTTCCTCCATCGGGTGATCGCCGACCTGCCCGAGGACAAACGCCGGATGATCGACCGGCTGCACGACTCGAACGAGGTGCTGCGCGGCCGCAAGGTGCTGGTCGTCGACGACGACGCCCGCAACATCTTCGCGCTCACGACCGTGCTCGAGAACCACGAGATGGAGGTGCTGAGCGCGACCAACGGCCGGCAGGCGATCGACCTCATCAACTCGACGCCCAACTTGAGCGTCGTGCTGATGGACATCATGATGCCGGAGATGGACGGCTACGAGACCATGCGCGAGATCCGAAAGGACCCGAGGTGGCGCAGCCTGCCCATGCTGGCGCTGACCGCGAAGGCGATGAAGGGCGACCGCGAGAAGTGCCTGCAGGCCGGTGCGTCCGACTACATCGCGAAGCCGGTCAACACCGATCAGTTGCTGTCGCTGCTGCGGGTCTGGCTGTACCGTTAAGTGATGGCGCCCCCGATCGACATCCTTCTCGTCGACGACGAGGCCCGAAACCTCGACGCGCTCGAGGCCATCCTCGAAGATCCGGGCTACCGGTTACTGCGCGCGCAAGACGCCGACCAAGCGCTGCGCATGCTCCTCGATCACGACGTCGCCGCCATCGTCCTCGACATCAAGATGCCGGGCGTGAGCGGGCTCGAGCTGGCGAGCATAATCAAGAAAACGCGCCGCTTTCGGCAGACGCCGATCGTGCTTCTGACCGCGTACCTGCTGGATGATCAGGACATCGTCGCTGGTTACGGCGCGGGGGCGGTCGACTACCTCGCGAAGCCGGTCAATCCCCAAGTGCTTCGACACAAGGTTGCGGTGTTCGCGGATTTGTTCCGCAAGACGCGCGAGTTGGCCGAGCTGAACGACAAGCTGGAGGAGCGGGTCAAGGAGCGGACCGCCGAGCTCGCGTTCTCCGAGGGGGCACTGCGCAAGGCCGATGTGCAGAAGGACGAGTTCCTCGCCGTGCTCGCGCACGAGCTGCGCAACCCGCTGGCGCCGTTGCGGACCGGCCTCGACCTCCTACTGCGGCGGCTCGACGGCTCGGCCGACGTCGGGCGCACGCTCGCGGTCATGAATCGCCAGCTCACCCACATGGTGGGGCTGATCGACGACCTGCTCGACGTATCGCGGATCAGCCGCGGGCTGCTCGAGCTGAAGAAAGAGGTCGTCGACGTCGGCGCGATCGCCGAAGCGGCCGCCGATGCCACGCGCTCGTTCTTCGACCGGCGCCGGCAGACTCTGGTCGTCGAGGTCCCCCCCGGCGTTCGCGCCGAGGCCGACCCCATCCGGGTGACCCAGATCCTGACCAACCTGCTTCACAACGCGTCCAAGTTCACGCCCGACGGCGGCTCCGTCAAAGTCTCGCTGGCGGTGGAGAACGGCCAGGCGGTCATTCGCGTCGCCGACTCCGGCACCGGCATCGCGAACGACGATATCGACCGCATCTTCGACATGTTCGCGCGTCTCGACCGGTCCACCAGCAGCAGCGGCGAGTCGGGCCTGGGCATCGGGCTGGCGCTCGCGCGCCGGCTGGCCGAAATGCACGGCGGGACATTGACCGCCTCGAGCGGTGGCAAGGGTGCCGGGGCGACGCTGACGCTCGCGCTGCCCGTGCTGCCGGCCACCGACGCCGCGGTTGGCGTGCCGGCTCCCGACAGCGCGGAACCCGCGGCCGCGCGCAGCCTGGACATCGTGGTGATCGAAGACAACCCGGACGTCGCCGACATCCTGGTCGAGTGGCTCGAACAGTTCGGGCATCGGCTGTCGGCGGCCCGCTCGGGCGAAGCCGGGCTCGAGCTCATCAAGCGAGGCAACGCCGATCTCGTGCTGTGCGATCTCGGGCTTCAGGGCATGAGCGGCATCGACGTGTGCCGCGCGGTGCGCTCGTTGCAGATCGCCAAGCGCCCGACGATGGTGGCGTTGACCGGCTGGGGCCGCGACGAAGATCGCCAGCGCACCCGCGACGCCGGCTTCGACCACCACATCGTCAAGCCCGTCGCCCCGACCGCGTTGCTCGAGGTGCTGCGCGGCGCGGGGGCCTGACCGCCCGCGCGGTCGGCATCCACGGTCGCGCTCACGGCGGCGAGGTTCGCGCCCCTTCGGCGGGCACCTCCGGCGATGCCGCCGGGTCGCAGCGCGGGAGCGCCAGCACAAAGCGTGTCTCTCCGGCGCCGGCATCGAGGAACAATCCGCCGCCATGAGCCTCGGCAATGCCTTTGGACAGCGATAGGCCGAGGCCGGTGCCGTGGCCGACGTCTTTGGTCGTGAAGAACGGCTCCATGATGCGGTCTGCGATCTCGGGCGCGACGCCGGCGCCGCTGTCGCTGACCGCGATCCGCATCTCTTGTTCGCGCGCCTCGACCGTCATCACGACGCGACGGACGGGTCGGCCCGCGACGGCGTCGAACGCGTTGCTGAGCAGGTTGAGCAAGACCTGCGAGACTTGCGGCCCGCGGCACTGGATGTATCCGTCCTCGTCGGCGTGGACGACCTCGAGGTCTACGTTCGCCATCCGGAAGCGCTGCGCGCACAGCTCGACGGTCTCGTCGACGATGCGGCGCACGGGCTCCGGCCGCATCGGATCCGCGTCTCCCTGGCGCGCGAACGCGCGAAGCGCGTCGATGATGCGCCGGATGCGTTCGACGATCGAGCCGATCTGCTGGACGGAGCGGACCACCGCGTCCTTCTCCAGACGTTGCTTGCCCGCCAGCGTCTCCAGCCGGCGAGCGCGCAGCAGAATGGCGGTCAGCGGGTTATTGATCTCGTGCGCGACGTTGGCGCTCATCTCGCCCAGCGCCGCCAGCTTGGCGGCCGTAATCGCTGTCTGTCGAGACTGCGCGGCCTCGCGTTCGGCACGTTCCCGCGCCGCGATGTCGTCGCGTAGCGCCTGCTCAGCCCGGGTGTTCGCGCGGCTCACCTGGTAGAAGCCGAAGATCGCCGCCGCGAGCGACCACACGGCCGAATACAGTTGGTAGCTGCGCGGCGAGTACCCCGCCGGGACACCGCCCAGCGGCCCGAGCACGCCCGTGTTCGCCACCGCGAACACGGCGACGGACATCGCGACGCCGAAGCTGACCGCGCCGCGCTCCCTGAGATCGAACAGGACGAATGGGAAGCCCGCCAGCGCTATGCAGAACATGGACACGCCTGAATCGACGCCCAGCCCGGCGCTGTTGACCAGCACCAGCAGGTTGGCGATGACGAGCACGCCGAGGCGCGCGGCGGTCGGGTGACCACCCCGGTTGAGGATCACGACAGCTGCAAATGCCAGGCTGCCGAGCACGTCCAGCGCGACGATCCAGCGCGGCGCCTGGATCACGTCGATGGGGATGCCGGCCAGCATCGCCACGGCGCCGAACGAGGCCATGGCGTTGGTCACTCGAATCCGCTTTTCTAGCGGATTCGGTAGTGGACCCTGCCCAGCTGAACCCGTGTCGACGGTTCCCTGAGAAAGCAGCGATTCGATGAACCTGCCCATTCGTCCCCCCGCGCACCCTTGAACCGCTGCCACACTTGCCACGTCAGCGACGATTCGCCACGTCGCCCGACCCCTCAGCGCACGACCTTGACGTTGATCCTGCCGGAGCCGGTCGCGCCCCAGAGACGGATCCAGGTTGCCATGTACATCTCGGGGCCGCGCGCCGAAGAAATATCGCCGAGGTCGAGGATGTCTTTCCAACCGAACGATCTCAGCAGCTCGCCCGCGGCGGCCTTGGCGGCGGCATCGTTGCCCGAGACGAAGATGGTGTGATCGCCGCCGCCCAGCGAACGGGGGTCGACCATGATCGGCGCGCCGACGGTGTTGAGCGACTTCACGACCCGCAGGGTGGGGAACGCCGTCTGAATGCTCTCGGCCAGGCAGCGGTCCTGGCTGGCGAGCGCGCGTGGCGGCATGCCTTTGCTGGCATCGAGCTCGTTGGCGGTGTCGATCAGGACCTTCGACCCGAGCTTGTCCGCCGCCGCGAGCTTGAGCGCGTCGATCGAGCTCTGACCGTGAGTGGCGTTGATGAGCAGGTCGCCGTGCGCTGCGGCGTCCTTGAACGTCACGACCCTCGCCTTGTTCCCGGTCGCGGCCAGCCACTCGCGCAACGTACCGGCCATGTTCTTCTTGTCGTCGAGCTTTGCGGGATCTCGTGTTCCCAGCACGACGTCGTGGCCGAGCTCGACCAGCTTCGAGCCCAAGGTCTGCGCGACCACCCCGGAGATCCAACGCCCACTCCGGCTGGCGACCAGTCGCATCACCAGGGACGCCGCCGGCCTCATGGCCTCGCAGCCTTCACCAGAACCGGCTCGGCCTTCGATCCGTGGCGCACGACCCTGCCGTCCCGGTGAAGCACGAGCGCCCGCCCGCGATTGTCCGGATACGCGTCGAGGATCTCCTCGCCGCCGTCACCGAGGTACGTCACCGAGGCGCCGTTGGCGCGGAACAGCCGGGAACCGAACTGGAGCACGTTGAAGCGGCCGTTATCCTGGCTGGTGACGTAGCAGGGTCCGCCGAAGTCGGCCCCCCCGGGATCGATGGTTTTGGTTTCGCCCCGGGCGTGGACGCGAAGAGCGCAGCCGTCGGGGAAGTGACTCGTGCTGTAGAGAAACCCATGACGGCCGACCGCGGCGCTCCACGGGCCGTCGAGCTTGTCGTACGAGAGCCTCGAACGCGACGCGACCCCGCTCGGGTCGAGCTTGAGCCGGGTGAGATCCTCGAGCAGGTCGGACGAGCCACAGGTATTGAAGACCGGGGCCAGCACGTCGATGGCGCCGGCGTCGTCGAGCCAGAGTGATGCCGCGTAGAAAGCGTACCCGTCCGCCTTCCAGGCTCCGGCGCGCGTCCAGCTGCGGCCGCCGTCCTCGGACCGAAACGCGCCGCCCGCGTTCGCGAGCACCACGTGGTCGCCGTTGCTGGTGAAGTGGGCGTCTGAAAACATCGGGGACCTTGGCAACGTGACCTCGCGGTGGTCCTTTCCGAGCACCCGCGTCACCTTGACGGCCGATGCCTGGGTCCGATCGTTATGCGCCTCGCGCGCGATCAGCAGCGCGCCGTCGGCCAGGACGACGACGTCGTAGATCGAAAGACTCGGGTCCTCGATGACGACATCGAAGTGCTCGCCGTCGGGCGCGAACTCGATGCGCTGCACGTCGGTGCTGCGGGTGAAGACGGCGATCCCGGGCCCCCGCGAGGAGCCACGCACGAACCCGTCGGCGTAGGCGACACCGGCGAGGAACGAAGCGACACAAGATGCGATACCGATGAGCGTGGAGGAAGGCGGGTTGGACCTCATGTGTGGTCTCCTTCTTGATTCGGCCGATGTTCGCGGCGGATGTTCGCGACGGTCGTGACGCGGGCGAGGGCCGTCAGTGGATGCAGCCCAGGTAGATGGGCGTGGTCCTGATCGAGGCTTCGGGGTAGGCGGTCTTCGCGCGGCGCAGGGCCGCGCGGACGTTGCGGTCGCGCGGCGAGCCGCTGGCCAGCACGACGATGTAGAAGCCCTCTTCGAAGCCTTCGTAGGAGCTCGTGTGCTCGACGCTGACGTACACGCCGTCGTCCCAGCGGCCGCGCGGCACGTAACAAGGGAAGCTGCCGAACTCGTTCTTGCAGTCGTCCTCGGGGAAGGTGAGGCCGAGCGCGGTGTCGGGAGCGAGCTCGCGCAGGTTCAGCCGAAACGCCAGCTGCTCGGCGGCGGCGACTGCGACCGCGCGCGCTTCGTCGTAACTGGTCGTCGATCTCACGATCACGAACGACTTGGGCGCGACGTCGGGCGGCTCGGGCGGTTCGACCGACGTGGCAAGCATCAACACCAGGACGGCGGCGGGGATCACGATCGTTCTCCTTGTTCGGGTTGGCACCGGTTCATCGCAACACCAGCGTGCCGGCGCGCCAGGACGGCGCGCTCCAGCGCTTGAACGCGCCCAGCTTGTCGGCGCTGGCGGCCCAGCGCTGGACGGCGAGCGTCGAGGTCGAGACGACCTGGAACCGCTTGGTCATGTGGCCGGCGGCACGTGCCTCGCGCACGACCAAGAGCCGCGTGCCGTCGGGCGAGAACCCCGCCGATTCGACGTAGCCGACGTCGGGATCGGTCGTCGCCGGCGCCAGGGTCTCGAACGTCCAGCTGCCGTCGCCGGTCTGCCGCAACACCCACAGCTCGGTCCATGCCGCGAGCGGCTGTACGGCGATCGTCGCCGCCGTGCCAGACGGCGCCCAGCGCAGCGCGCCCGGCCACACCAAACCGTAGGTGCAGCGCTCTCCCAGGACCTTGGCGTCCGTCCCCACCCGCACGCAGGTCTCGCCCGGGGCACGCGGAACGATCGACACGGCGACGCCCCGCTTGCCGCCTTGCTTGATCGGCGCTTCGGTGGCCCAGCGCGAGGCCGCGACCCGGACCGCGACCTCCTCGTAGACGTCGAGGTCCTCGGGCGCCAGCACGCCGCGGTCGGCGAGCGCGACCTCGTTCACCGCCGTCCCCTCGGCGCGCGCCGCCGCGTCGGCGTTGCCCCGGCGGGCCTCGTCGAATGCGCGCCATGCGAACGCCTCGGCGCGGCGCAGGTGCAGGCGGCCCTTCAGCGACGAAGGCAGCGCCCCCGCCGCCGCGAAGTCGACCGTCTGCAGCGCCTGGATGCTGGCGTCGTTGCGCTGGCGCTGCTCGGCCGGCGAGGGAAGCGTCGTGCGACAACCCTCGCCGGCCCCAGACAGAAACAAGGCCGCTCGCGCGCGCTCGACCGGCGCCGCTGCGGCCGACGCCACCACCTGGCGCCACGCCTCGCCGTCGTAACAGGTCCGGCCCACGTCACCGTCTGAAACCGTGAACCCGACGCCGTAGCTCTGCGCGACCTCGATGTGGGCGGCCAGCGTTTTGTCGCGCGCGTCCGCGCGCCGCGCCGACGCCCGCCGCGCCAGCCGCTCGGCCATCGTGCCGATCGACGCGAGCACCTCGCTCGTGTCCGCCCCCGCCGGCGCCGCCTTGAGCGCCAGCGCCGCGTAACCGATGCCGAGCGATTCGTTACCCGACGAGTCGCGCAGGAAGCGCACGATCGCGGCCAGCTCGGGCGCCGCCGCCTCCTCGACCCGCTGCATGCGCACGAGCTGCGGGCGGATGTAACCCGGGCGCTCGTGACGGTGGTCGTACACCTTGAGAAAGCCCGCGGTCTCGCCGCGGACCTCGAGCCAGTCGCCACGCCAGAGCATGGCCTGCGCGGGGGCGTCGGGCCGAGGCGCGTTGCGCAGCGTCGCGGGATCCTCCGCGACCAGCGCGACCAGCAACACGGCAGAAGCGGCGGCGGCCACGGCGTTATTCCCCCCCGTTGCTGTCGTTGATCGCCGGCCCCGCCGGCGATTTCGCGGCCGCCGCCGCCTGCACGTGACCTTGCATGCCGAGAAGGCCCCCGGCGAAGAACCCGCCCGCCGACGGCGGCGCGACGATCACCTGGATCTTGTCGCTCAACTTGTCGGCCAGCGTCTTTTGGATCAGGAGCGGGTTCCTGGCGATGAGAACCGAGTCGCGCTCGAGCTGGGCCGCGTTCGCCTTGCCCGTGACCTCGATGCGGTACGCGTCGGCGTCGGACAGCTTGCGGCGCGCGTCCGCCTCCGCCGCGGACTCGATCTTGCGCGCCTCGGCCTCGCCCTCCGCGTCCTTCATCCGCTGCACCTTGCGCGCCTCGGCCTCGAGGCGGCGCTGCTGGATCTCCTTCTCTTTGAGGGGCAGCACGTGCTTCATCGCCTCCTCGCGTGCCTTGGCGGCAATGATCTCCTCGCTGGCGGCGGCCTCGGCGGCCTTCTGGCGCTGGATCTTCGCGGCGTCGCCTTCGAGCGCCCGCTCGCTCACCTGCTTCTGCTTGAGCTCGAGCGTGTAGCGCATCTTCTCGCTCGCCAGCTCCTCGGCCAGCATCCCCTCGAGCCTGGTCCGATACTGGGCCGGCAGATCGACGTGGCCCAGAAACACAGTGCGCACGGTGATGCCGTCCTTGGCGAGCAGGCCGCGGAGCTCGGCCTCGACGTCGTCCTGAATTGCGACCCGCTTGTCGGTGAAGATCTCGCGCACCGTGTGCTTGGCGAGCGCGCGGTGGAGCACGCCGTCGACCACCGGCTCGATCAGGTCTTGGCCGACATTGCTGGGCAGCCGCCGCGCCACCTCGCCGATGTGGTCACCGTCGAGCGCGTAGCGGACGGTCACCGCGACGCCGACCGACAAACCCTCGACGGTCTGGAACGGCGTCGCGCCGTCGGCGGTCGCGCTGCCCGTCGGCCGGTAGACCTGGTCGCGCAACGGATAGCGCCGCAGTTCGTGAACCAGCGGGATCATCAACGTCGGCCCCTCCGGCACGACCGCCAGGCCGCCGGTCAGGCGGTTGATGCGGACCCCGATCTCGCCCGTCGGCACCGCGCGCATGGGCGGGCGGGCCACCAGCAGCACGGCCAGGCCCAGCAACGTGCCGACCGCGATGCAGCGGCGGCCGCGCGGGCTCCCGAACACCTCGATCATCCCGAGCGCGACCGCGGCGATCGCCGCGCGCACGAAGACGTAGCCGTTGATGCCGACTTGTTTGATTCCGTGCGCGATGCGTTTGACGAGCGCGGTCATGTGCGTTACCTCCCTGTAGACGTGGCAGAGACGCTGAAGCTCTTGCAGGCGAGTCGTTTTCCGTCGGGGCCGAACATCTCCACCAAGTAGGTCCCCGCCTCCAGCCGGTGGCGCGACCAGGTCCGCCAGCGGCGGTCGCTCCCGACTGGCATGTAGTGGCGCGCGACCTCGACGCCGTCGCGCAACCACACGTGCTCGATGAAGCCGTCGCCGTGGCCGCCGATCGCCGTGTGCGCGTAGACCTGCTCGCCGGCGCTGAACGGGACCTCGGCGCTCTCGCCGCCGACGACCTCGCGGTTGACGATCCGACGGCCGATGGCGAGGTGCGCCGCCGGGAACGACTGGCGCTCGCCCGCGAAGGCCCGCGCCGACATCAGAAGTTGCAGTCCGGTCATGGCCGACCGCTTGTGCAGCCGACGTGCCGGCGTCACGCACCCGGTTTCCGGCCCAAACCGGCGCTCACCGCGCAGCGCTCTACTTTTTGGAGATGTCGTTCTATATAATCAATAGGTGTTGCCCCCCCGCTGGCTCGCCCGCGTCCGCCACGACCTGGTCAAGCGGCTGGTGTGGCCGGCGCGCGATCGCCGCGACGCGGGCGGCGCGCCCGCGCCCGGCGAGCTCGTGGCGCAGCTCGTTGACGATGAGGGCCGGCCCGCGCCCGCCACGGCTATCTGGTCGGCGCTCGCGACCGAGGCGCCGCCCACGACGCCCCAGGGGGTATTGGATGACTTCGGCCGGGCGCTCGCGCACGCGGAGGCCGCGGCCCGCGCGGGCGACGTCGAGGGCGTGCTGGCGCTCGAGACGGCGTTCGATGCGCTCGCGCGGGGGTTGGAACACGGCTCGCAAGGAGGTAGCTAGTGCCCCGACTCCTCGTCATCGACGATCGCGACCAGACCGTCGAGATGGTGCACCGCCAGCTGCCCCAGCTGGACACGGTCACGCGCTGCGACCGGCGCATCCCCTGCCAGGTGTGCGAGGAACGGACGCGCGGGTGCCCACTGCGCTGCGCGCACGACTACGCCGAGGCGGTGGAGGCGCTGTCTCGTCAGGACGCGTTGCCGGATCTCGTCGTGCTGGACCTGCACTTCGCGCTGCCGGAAGAACGCCTGCTCCCCGAGGACAAGTCATCGTTGCCGACCGAGCCCAAGGCGCGGCGCGCGGCGGTCGAAACGCTGCGCCGGCGGCAGGGCCTGCACATCCTCGGCAAGCTGCGCGCGAGCTACCCGACGCTGCCGGTGGTGATGTTGACGACGACCGAGGCCGACCTCGGTTCGGATCGTCCCACCGACCCATTGGTCTATCTTTGCGAGAACGAGGTGGTCGACGGCCGCAGCCTCGCCGCTGAGATCTCGCGCGCGCTGGCTTTGCACCATAGCGAGCAAGAGGGCCCGATCTTCTGGGGCCGCGATCCGGCGATGACCGAGCTGCGCCGGCAGCTCGAGGTACTGGCGAGGTCACCGTTGCCGCTGCTGGTCGAGGGCGAGACCGGAACCGGCAAGAGCTTCCTCGCGGAGCACGTCATCCATCCGCGCTCGGGCGCCAAGGGCCCGCTGGTGGTGACGGATCTCTCGACCGTACCGCCGGCGCTGCTCGCCGCGCACCTGTTCGGCGCGCGGCGCGGCGCGTACACGGGCGCGGTCGAGGATCACACGGGCGTGTTCGAGCAGGCACACGGTGGCACCCTGTTCCTCGACGAGATCGCGAACCTCGACCTCGACCTGCAGCGACAGCTCTTGCTGGTGCTCGAGCGCGGTCAGGTCACGCGGCTCGGTGATACCCGCCCGCGCCCGGCGGCGCCCAAGCTGGTCGCGGCCACGCACGAGGACGTCGAGGCGCTGGTCGGCGCGGGGAAGTTCCGCGCCGATCTCTACATGCGCCTCAACCCGGCCACCCGGCTGCGGGTGCCGCCGCTGCGCGAGCGGCGCGGGGACCTGCCGGACCTCGTGCGGTTCGCTTTTCTCGAAGCGCTGCACTCGGAGCAGTTGCGGCCGCTGGTGCGCGAGTACCTGGCGCGGTTCCCGACCCCGGAGGACTTCGTCGAAGGCGAGAACACGGTCCAATTCGGGCGCCCGCGCGCGGCCGGCGCGCGCCGGGACGCGTTCACCGTGTTCGTCAGCCGCGAGGCGCTCGGGCGGCTGACCGACCACGACTGGCCGGGCAACCACCGCGAGCTGCGGCTGCTTGCAGCCAACGCGCTCGTGTTCTGTCTCACCCAGCACCTCGACGCCCCGCCGCCCGCCGCCAGCGCGCCGCGCGCGCCCGCGTTGCTCGACGTATCCGATCCGCTGATCGCGCGCCTCTTGCGCGCGACCGCGTCGGGCGCACGCCGGTCACTGGGACCGCTGCCGGCGGCCGACGACCGCGGCGGCAGCAAGCGGCGGATCGAGATCGAGCTCGGCGCCGGTGACAGCTTCTCGCGCATCTCGGCCGACGTCGAGCGCCAGTACCTGCGCGCCATGTTCGCCGCGTGCGGCGGTGATCTGGCGCGGATGGCGCGCGAGCTGCTGGGGCCGAAGGGCGCCGCGCGCCAGGTCCACCTGCGACTCAACCAGCTCGGGCTCAAGCTGCGGGACCTCCGGGGCACCAAGTGATGGCAACGATGATGCTGCTGACCGCTTGGCTTGCAATCGCCGACGCGGGCGCCGGCGGCGCGCCGACGCCGACGCCCACGACGACGCCGCCGCATCGCCCGCCCCGACCCCGACCCCAGGCGGCAAGCCCGCCGCTCGCGCCGAGCAAGCGCAGGCGCTCACCCGCCTGCGCGCCGGCCGCCTCGAAGAGGCGGCGCAGTTGTTCGCGCGCGCCGCGGAGCACGATCCGGGCAACGCCTCGATCGCGACCGACTACGGCTTCGTGCTGGCGAGGCTGGGCAAGCGCGCGGAGGCGGAGCAGGTGCTGCGGTCCGCGATCGAAAGGGACGGCAAGCGCTTCTATGCCTATGTCAATCTGGCCGACTTGTGGACCACCGACCCGGCGCGCTGGGAGAAGCGGGACGCCGCGCTCTCGTTTCTCGACAAGGGCCTCGATGCGGTAAAGGACGACCGCAAGGCTAAGCTGGCCGTGTCGCTCGCGATCGCGGGCTTCGAGCGTGCGGTGGGACGGACGACGCAGGCGCGCGCCCGGCTTGCACCCCTGCTCGCGCCCGAGGCGCCGGCGCTGTCGCGCGCTCAGCGCAAGCGTGTGCTCGATCTACTGGACGCGATCGCGCTCGACGAGCGGGCGCACGCGCTCGAGGACTGGCCGGAGCCCGACGTTCCCGCCGAGGACGCCGCTCGGCTCGACAAGGCGGCGCGGTCGCGCGAGCCTCTGGATGCGATCGCTGCGCTCGTCCCGCTGGTCGACCGCCACCCGACGTGGGCGCGCGCGCGTGTGGCCCGCGCCCGCGCGCTGGAGGCCGTGGGAAGGGTCGACGAAGCCGCGCGCGACCTCGAGATCGCGACCCACCTCGCGCCGTCGAACGCGGCGGCGTGGCGCGCGCTCGGCCGGCTGCTGGCGGCGCACGGCGGCGCACTCGAGCTCGAGCGCGCGGACGAGGCCTTACGCCAGGCGATTACGCTCGAGCCAGCGTGGGTCGACCTTCGCGACGTCCGGGCGCGACTGGCGCGCCGGCGGGCCGCCCAGAGCCCGAGCACGCCCGCCCGACCAGCCGCCGGGCCGTCCGACAAGGCGCGTGCCCTATTCCAGGAAGCCGAGGAGTGGATCGAGCTCGGTGATCCCGCGGGGTTCGGGCGGGATCGCCTGGAGCAGGCGCTCACCGACTCGCCCGGTTTCGTGGCCGCCGCAGTCTCGTTGTACGCGCTGACCGGTGCGGTGCCGAAGCCGACGACCGACGCGCTCGCCGACGACGGGCCTGGGCTGTGGGCGCTCGCCTCGGGCGTGCGCAAACTTGCGCGGCCGGGCGCGGGCGCTGGCGACGCGGTCGACGCCGAGGTCCGGTCGTGGATCGATCGCGCGGTCGCGCTCGACGTGCAGGAAGCGCGGTTTGCGCGCGCGGTGTCGCGCGCCGCGGCGGGCGACCAGGCGGGCGCGCTCGCGGATCTGACCGCCTACGTCGCGCGGGAGCCCGACCCCGAACACCTCGCCGAAGCGCAAGCGCTGCGCGCCGGACTCGGCGTGGCACCGGCCGGACGTGGGGAGGTCCGACCGTCGCCGCAGCTGCTTGCGCGCATCCGCCTGCTCGAGGATCAGCCCGAGGCCGCGCTCCGCGCGCTCGGGGGCGCGTGCGCGCCCGGAATCCCGGCGGAGCGCCTGCTCGCGATCGGAATGGTCCACGAGCTCGGCGACAAGCGCGCCGCGGCCCGCGCCTGTTTCGAGCTGGCCGGCGATCCCGGGTTGACCCGGCTCGCGCGCCTCGACGCGCGGCTGCCAGACACCGAGCTCGCGAGCGCGGATCCCAAACCGCTCGTGCGCGCCGCCGGCCATGGCATCGCCGGGGCCGAGTGGGCGCTGGCGCGGCTGGCCGCGGCGACCGGCGACGAGGCGACCGCCCTCGAACACACCGACCGCGCGCTCGCGCTGGCGGCGCGGCAACCCGACGAGGCGGACGTCTGGATCGGCGCCGCGCGCGCCACCGCCGATCGGCTCGCGCAGGCACGGCGCGCCGAGCTACGCGCGCATGGCGATCGCAGGCGGCGCGCGCTGTTCGCCGCCGGCGTGCTGGCGCTCTTCGCCGCCGGACTGCTCGTGAGCCGGCGGCTAGGCGGCGCGACCGTGGCCACGGCGTTGCGGCGCCGCCCCGGCCTCTACCCCGAGGTCGCACGCGCCATCGGCGAGATCCGCCACGACGTGCTCAAGCACCGCGCCGGTGTGCTGGGCATGATCGCCGACGCGGCCGCGCCGCGCGACGAAATCGCCCGCGCCCTCACCGAGCCACGCCCGACCTCGGTCGTGCTGGCCGGGATCTACGACGGGGTCGTCACCGCCGCGCGCGCGCACGGAATCGCGCTGCGGCCGCTCGCGCGCGAGCCGGTGTTCGGGCCGCTCGCCCGCGCGCTCGCGCGCGCCGAGGGGCTGCTTGCCCGCGGAGAACGGGTTGACTCGCGCGCCGAGCTGCTCGCGATCGATGCTCGCCTCCGTGGCGATCACGCCGACGCGCTCGCTGACCTCCTCCAACTCGGCCCTCGCACTCGCCTCGACGCCGCGGCGCTGTCGACCTGGATCGCCGCCACCGAGGCCGCCACGCGGCAGGGCGGCACGCCGTGGACGCCCACCGCGCTCGCGCTCGCCGATCTCGACCTCGACTTCCCCGTCGACCGCGACGCGCTCGAGCTCATCTTCACCAACCTCCTGCGCAACGCCCAGGCCGCGGTCGCGGGCGCCCCCGATGCCCGCGTGCTCGTGCGCGTGGATCGCGAGCGCGACGCCACCGGCCGGCAGGTGGTGACGCTGTTCGTGGGTGACTCGGCGTCCGCGCCGTTCACCGTCGACACCATCGAATCGCGCGAAGGCGGCCGCGGCCTCGCGATCGTGCGTGATCTCGTCCGCGCCTGGCGCGGCCAGATGGTGGTGCGGGCCGAGCCCGCGCCGCTCGCCAAGCTGGTCGGAGCCTCGTTTCCGCTGTGACGGTGACCCGCAAGCCGCGTTTCGTCGTGTGCGAGGACGGACACGAATACCTCGACCGTTTCCGGCGCTTCCTCGGCGAGTCGTTCGAGCTCGTGGCAGCCGCCGACTACGCGACCGCCCGCGCCGCGGCCGCCGACGCCGACGGCCTGCTATTCGATCTCGACTTCCGCCGCACCCCCGCGAACCGCCTGGTCGACGAACACGGCCCCGCCCCCCCCCGCTTGAGCGACGCGGCGCGATCGCGCCTCGCCGAAACCCAGGGCATCCTGATCCTCCGCCGGCTGCGCGCCGACGGCGTGCGACTCCCGGCCATCCTGTTCGCCGACCTCGACGACGCGGCGCAGTCGCGCTTCCTGCTCGAGACGCTCGCGCCGCTGTCGATCGCGGCCAGCCGCGTCGGGCTGCCGGAGATCGCCGCGCGAATGCGGAGGCTCCTCGACGCGTCCGCCCCCTGAGCGTGTTATGCAGGGTGAGCATGGCTCGCTCGGCCCAGCGCATCTCTGGCGTCGGCACTTCGATCTTCACCGAGATCACCGTGCTCGCGGTCCAGCACCGTGCCGTGAACCTGGGCCAGGGTTTCCCCGACTTCCCCGCGCCCGACTTCGTCAAGGAGGCCGCCGCGCGCCACATCCGCGACGACGCGAACCAGTACGCGGCCAGCGCCGGCGTGCCGCGCCTTCGCACCGCGCTCGCCGATGACTGGCGTCGCGAGCACCCGAACGCGCGCGCGCTCGATCCCGACCGCGAGATCACGGTCGCGTGCGGGGCCACGGAGCTCCTGCACGACGCGGTGCTGGCGACCGTCGACCCGGGCGACGAGGTGATCGTTTTCGAGCCCGCCTACGACGCCTACGGGCCCGACGTGGCGATGGCGGGGGGCGTGGTCCGGTCGGTGCCGCTCCTGCCACCCGATTGGGGGTTCGACCCCGATCGCCTGGCGGCCGCGTTCGGGCCCCGCACCCGCGCGCTCATCCTCAATACGCCCC
>WNGA01005437.1_pt1 | contig 18401 bp, 15 predicted proteins | sample 5400061 | NCBI WGS metagenome assembly WNGA01 (sample SAMN13153366, study PRJNA577476) | soil metagenome | isolation source: 100 cm soil or saprolite under grassland replicate 2 | place: USA:California | collected 2016-06-15 | reverse complement strand
GAAACGGTAGGCGGCTCATGGCACTAAGTTTTCCAAATCAAAGTCGCGCCTATGATGCGACACGGCGTGCTGTTCGGTTTTGGGGAAACGATAGCGCGATGGAGGCTTCGTTTTTCGTGACCGAAGACTCGTTGAAGCGGATTCAACCTGACATGCGCTTCGATGAGGCTGGCCTGCTGGCAGCCTTCGATTTGAACCGTCTACTGATCTACGCAACCGCAGCGAAGGTGTATGGGCGTGGTCACAAAGGTTCATATGACCTGCGGCCGGATGACTTTTGAATGTGCCAGTTGAAAATTTGTAGTGACCTACCTCCCAGCGCGGGCGGCGGCGACCGGCCGGCGTTCGCTTACGGGCTGCGGCGACCAATGTCCGCAGTTGGGATTTGAACGGACTCAACGCGGACGTCGCCATTGGGCCGTTCATGACCCCCGGACCGCTGGAGCCTTTCGTTTCCTGGTGGCGGTCCGTGGAGCAAACGAGGGGAGCCGACATATGCTCATTGCGAGGTTTTTCGCATTTTGACCCCAACAGCGACATTGGGTTGGTACCTGGAATGGCGACAGAGGGCCGCACCTCGCCTAGGCTTCGGACCGGTTCAGAAAACGCCTACCTCTATAATGCGTACCTTTCACGCCATTTCAGGGTTCATCCGGGGAATCCCGGGCTAAAGCCCCGCATATATGAAAATCACCCGCCGCCGCATGTTCACTGCTCTCGCCGCTGTCGCCACTGCTGGACTCGGCGGTCTTGGCATTCGCTCCGGGGCGGCGCGCTACTACGACGGCCCGGTGTCGGATCACTTCGACGGCTTGCGGTTTTTCGATCCGCACGGCTCGCCGCCCAATAGCGTTGCAAAGCTGTTCCGCTGGTACACCGGCCGCAGCAAGGCCGAATGGCCGGCGTGGGCGCCGAGCCCTTATACCGACCGGCCGCCGGCACGGATTGCGGGCACCGAGTGGCGTATCTCGTTCGTCGGGCACGCGACGGTTCTGCTGCAAACGGCGGGCGTGAACGTTCTGACCGATCCTTTCTGGTCGGAGCGCGCCTCGCCGTTTACTTTCATCGGGCCGAAACGGGTGAACGATCCGGGCTGCAAGCGACGACAACGGCGATCCGCACACATTCGGTCGTATCTCTGCGCGAGTAAGTAGGCTCGTTTGCCGACTTGCCCGGTCGTGATTTTCGGAGTCGGGATCTTCATACGTCTCGCCAAGGTCAGGCAGAACGCCTCGTTCTGAACACTGCCCCAAAGGCGCGGCGAGTCCGGCTTGAGAATGTGCGTCGACGGAGAGCCGTTCATTGGGACGCAGATGCAGCCGTCCTCGTCGACCGCGACGGCAAGCTTGGACTGTGCGCCGGCGAGCGACATCGAGACACCCTCCTCCCCGACCAAGAACGGCTTGTTCGGCAAATCCTCTATGATGTTCTCAAGTTCGTCCGGCTTGCCCACCGGCCGCCATTGGACCGAAGAGGTTCTCCCGGGTTGACTAATCGAGAGTGCGCCGGCGGTGTCGCCGCCGATCGCGGATAGCAGACCGATTACATCGGTCCGCGCCATCCCGAGAAGTTGTCCGAGAGTTCGCAGCTGCTCGCTTTCTGGCAGCAGGTTTGCTGCCCAGGGCAGGAAAGTGTCGGAAGCAATACGCTCCGATTTTAACGGCATCGTTGTCGAAATCGGAAACGCGCCTCTCAAACCAATCCAGTCGAGATCATAGGTGAAGCCGGGCCCAGACTTATCGACACTGATCGTGCCGACGAGCCGCTGCTCAAAGTATACGGGTAGACTGGCCATCTGGCTCCTCCCCCCCGTCGGGAAGGTCGGGCAGTTCCGGGGCGGTCGCGGATAACGGGCTGCCGGAGGTCAGAACGTCAGTCAGCTTGAGCCCCAGGGCCTCAGCCACCAGGAGGCTGCGCCCAAGCTGGCACGACGGCTTACCGGCTTCGAGGTCGATCACGAATCTACGGCCGACGCCTGCCACCAGCGCAAGTTGATCCTGGCGCATATTCAGGGCTTTCCGTCGGCTTCGGACCATCGACCCGAACGACAATGCTGTCTCCAAAGCTCCATGGTCCACTGTGCTTTCGTCGTTGTTCATATTGGCACCCTGTTCCCGAGCAGGAATATTGTGTTGTAAATGATTGAAAGTTAAGAAAATGTACCCGAAGGGGAACATTTGCCGCCAGCTTCCTCCGGCTGTTAACCGGTTGGTCGCTGGTTCGAATCCGGCCCGGGGAGCCAAAAAATTCAAGGGTTTCTGAGAGGCCGCAGCGGCCTCTAAACCTGTCGGGGTACCGCCGGGGTACCGGCCCAAAGTGAGACCCGCCGCCGTTTTCCCCGGATGAGTTCGCAAGCGCGGCCCTAAGCCTAGCCGCAGCCGTGCCCTCGAATTGCTCGCCGTCAGTCCCGATGGAATGACCGAGGCAATGCTGCGGGCGCACGGTTCACAGTCGAGATCCTGGTTGACTTGGTGCAAGCGGGGCTTGCGACCGCGAAGAATGACCGGGTTGTTGCCGGCGGCCGCCCAATCAACGTTGCCCGCGTGCGGATCACGGACGCCGGCCGGCGGGCGATGGCGGGGCGCGCCAAGCCATACCGCGCTGATCCTTAAGCGCGCATCGACTTCCCGCCCATCCGGCGAATGGAGCGATGACGATTACGACGTGCTGGCAGATGGCGTCGTGGTCGGGCGCATCATAAAAGCCGCCGCCGCGTCACAGGGAACGCCGTGGCTATGGACGCTGGCGTTTGGGCATCATGAGGATCGCACGCCGACAGACGGGCACGAGCTGACGCGTGAGGCCGCGATGGCGGCCTTCGCCAAAAGGCTGGCGCCGGGAATGACCATGGCCAAGCACAACCGCGTAATGATCTACGGCCCCAAGGATGACGGCAGCTACCTCGTCGAGTTCCGTACCGCGGACGGTGAGGCGCTCGCGATCGCGGTGCCTGCCAACAAGGCCGCAGTGCTGAAGCACTTCCAGGCGAGGATGCCCCATGGCCCGGTGGTGCCCGACGTCGACTCGCCGCCATGAAGAAAAAGCGACGGATCTATCAGCCCCGCATCGTCGGCAGCGGCCAGGTTATGGTGCCGGCCGACTTGAAGCGGCTTCACAAGCAACTCCTCGACTTCGAGCACATCGACTTCATCTCCGACGAGATGCGCGCCGTTGTCGAAGAGGAATGGCCTGAGTTCGTCCACAAGCTGCCGCCAAAAGCGCCGAAGGGCTGATAAATGCCACCCCGCCCGCTTTAGTCGCAGAACTCGGCCCCATTAGCCGCCGGACACTCTTTCGACGACGCGCGCACTCCCCCCATGGATTTGCAAGCCCATCCCTTAGACCCCCAACAGGGCCATATTGTCGCAAGCAGCATCGATCGTTGCGCCGGTCCCGCGCGACGTCATAAACATACTCGACATAGAGCAAACTATTTCGATCGGCCTCACGCGAGGGCCACGGACCCAATCGGCCAGGAAGTATCCGGCCAAAAAGCAGAGGCCAACAAGGATGCCATTGCGGATTGTTCTGGGGGTTCATGCCGTGCATGAGGGAATGACCACGGGTGGTGCACCCAATAACCCGGCGCAAATACGAGATCACCGCGCGTATGAACGAGCGGGACTATCCGCACATGAGTGGAGTTGTCTCTGCCGTCTGGACGCTTCCGAGCGCGTTCTTACGACATGCTGGCGTTCCAGCGACCGTGCCATTCAAATATGGCCAAGGACGGAATGACGACGGTCAATTCTACGTGCGATACTGCTTCGGCGATCCGGTACATGCCGATGCGTTCCGTGTCGGTTCGGGGGCCAGCGACTGACTGTGACGCCACACGGTGAAAAGCAGTCACGCTCTTAGAGTTGCTACTACATGTCGGCTATGTAGTCGTACCTTGTACGCACACGCCCCCGTTTCCGGGGCTTTTTGCTTCGACGACTGTGCTGTGGATATTTTTTCCTCATCCTAACCTTGCGGTTGTACCACCGAGTTCCCATATCGGCACGCGGTTGGGGTCTCCATTTTGGACCCGTTGAAATTGGGCTTTTTCGAGTTTGAGCACGTCCGGCTTTTTGTCGGCGCCACGGTACGCTCGTCTACAAATCCGGGAGGTGACACGTGGGTTACGAGATCGATTTTTTGCCTGTCGGAGATAGCAATGGTGATGCAGTCATCATTCGCTATGGCTCCGAGCAATCATTCTATCTCAACGTCGTAGATGGCGGCTTTACCGAAACTGCCAATGTTATCATCAAGCACATCGAGAAATTCATCGGTAGCAACGTTTTCATCCACAATATGGTGCTCTCGCACGCCGACAATGACCACGCGACCGGCCTCATTGGAGTGCTAGAGCGATTTGAGGTGAAAGCCCTCTGGATGAATCGTCCATGGCTGTATGCTCCCCAGATCATCGACAAATTCCACGGCAATTGGACGATTCCTGGTCTGGTCAAATACATCCAGGACAAGCATGCCTATCTTGTGCAGCTCGAAGAAATCGCTGCCAAAAAAGGACTGCCCGTCTACGACGTATTTCAAGGTTCCCAGATCGGACAGTTCACGGTGTTAGCTCCGAGCCGCGATCGTTATATCAGCCTCATTCCTGATCTTGAAAAGACACCACCTTCATATGCCGAAGCAAAAGGGATTTTCGGTTCCCTATTTGAGACGGCGAAGTCGGCTGTCGAGGTAGTTAAAGAGGCGTGGGACATCGAGACTTTGGATGATAATCCGCCAGCCACCTCAGCTTCGAATGAAACATGCGTTGTTCAGCTCGGCGTGATCGACAACAGAAAGATTCTTCTGACGGCAGATGTCGGTCCCGCAGGCCTCAATGAAGCGGCTGACTATGCCGAATCCCTAGGACGTCTCGGCCCGCCAAGTTTCATGCAAATTCCGCATCATGGCAGCCGACGCAATGTAACGCCGAGCGTTTTGAACCGTTGGCTTGGCACTCGTGTTGCCGACGCCAGTATTAAACGCGGAACCGCTTTCGCATCCGTCGGCAAAGACGCCGATATTTACCCGCGCAAGAAGGTGAAAAATGCGTTTATCCGCCGTGGCTACACCGTCCATGCCACCCGGGGCATCGGGAAACGGCATCACTTGGGATTTGGCGAAAGGCCAAACTGGTCACAAGCCATCCCCGAGCAATTCGATCCAGATGTATCGGACGAAGATTGAATGAACGCGCTCGGATTCATCGACACGTACACCATCCGCGCCCGATTGTTCCCCGCGATCATCGCTGGCGCCCCCGTAATAGCACTCGCGGCAATTCTGGTCTCATGGGATAAAGTCGGTCTGCCGCATTTGATCGCCACGATAGCTCTTGGCGTCCTTCTCTTCGTCCTCTCAGATGTCGCGCGCCGACGAGGGAGGGCCACCGAGCCAGCCCTCGTCGAGAGAATGGGCGGCCTGCCGAGCATCGTCATGCTGCGCCACCGCGACACCACATTCGACGAACCGAGCAAGGTCCGCGCCCTCAGGTTTCTTGCGGGGAAGATCGGCGGCAAGCCTCCTTCGCTTGCTGATGAACAGAAGGATCCGACAGCCGCCGATGATTTCTATGCCCGGTGCGGCAACTGGCTTCGAGAACATACCCGCGATACGAAGAAGTTCAAAATCCTCTTCGACGAGAACATCACGTACGGTTTCCGTCGTAATCTCTTCGGTCTCAAATGGCCCGCCCTGATCTTGAATGCTGCCATCGTCGTACTCTGTCTAGTCCTGCTGTGGTACCGCCTCCCGTTTGACATGAAGCGCGCGCTCACTCCCGAGCTGCTCTCCGTCCTTGTGATTGCCTTCCTGCACGCCGCCTATCTTACCCTGTTCGTCACCGAAAGCGGCGTCAGTGAAGCGGCCCGCCAGTATGCGAGACAGCTCATTCTCAGCTGCGAGACGCTACAAGCGCAAATCACAACGACAAAGACGAAGGCAGAACGGTGACTCGACCGCGTGGTGGTTATGAGCCCGAGCCGCAGTAAATGAGAAGCCAAGGCGAAGCGTGGATGGGGGCGAAATTGTGGTGCCAGCGGGCCTCATGGCTGACAGTAAACAGCATGCGGCCGCAGCACCCGTGCCGGCGCGGCATTATTATGATGCGAACAGTCTGGGTTCGCCAAACAGGTCCGGATCGATCGGCCGTGGATCAATCAACATCACATCATCGTCGACTGTCCACGCGCTTCGATACCGGCCACCGTTGCAATACATCGTCAGCGGCTGGTTTCAAGATTTCTGGCCCGCCCGTGCCGGTCAGCAGCTGGCCGCGAGGCCAATGGAGAACACCTTGGACCTAGACGGGGGGCTGATGCCCCGGCCACCGCGTGTTGCTTGCAGCACCCGGACGCGGCATGTTGAAAGGAACGATTGGAAGGAAATCACACGAAAATGGCCTCGTCCGCCCATCAAATACAGGGCAAAATACTCCGCCGGGAGACGGTGCCGGACGAGTACCGAGTATACCGCGCGGGCCTGGAATGGGACCTCACCGATCCGATCGTTATTGAGTCGCGCCAGGACTTCAAGTCGGAGCCTCGTTGGCGTGACCAGATGGAGCCGTACCATCATCAGGTCACGAACCTGATTACGTTCTGCCGCCGGCTTCCTGTGACGTTGCTGGCTGACGATGTTGGCCTAGGAAAGACCATCAGCGCGGGGCTTGTCGCGAGCGAACTGATTTGTCGCTCCCGCGTGTCAAAAATCCTAATCGTTTGTCCGAAACTGTTAGGTCCCCAGTGGCAAGAAGAGTTGCAGACCAAGTTCAGCATCCCGGGCCAGCTCGCTGCCGGAAGGAGACTGATCGACGCCGATCCTGAAGGGGTCGGTGCCGTCATTACGACCTACCACTCGGCTCGCCTGTATCTCGATAGGATCCCGGAAGACCGCTTCGAGATGCTGGTGCTCGATGAGGCGCATAAGCTCAGGAACCTTTACGGTGTCGATCCGCCGCCGCAGGTCGCGGTGCGCTTTCGCGACGCCTTGGAGAAGCGGCGATTCCGTTACGTACTCATGTTGACCGCGACGCCGATCCAAAATCGGCTTTGGGACCTTTACTCGCTCGTTGATCTCCTGACGGTCGCGCGCGGTCACGAGAATCCGTTTGGGAGCGAAGGTATATTCGCTCGCAAATTTATAGCCGACAATCGAACGCAAGCTCGTCAACTGAAGAGCGATGCGCGCGAGGAATTCCGCTCGATTGTGTACGGATACATGTCGCGTGTCCGCCGTGGTGATGCCAAGCTGTACTTCCCCGATCGGGTGGTCCGGCTGCACAGGGTTGAGCCAACGGCGGAAGAGCTGGAGCTAATACAGGTCATTGCCAAACCAATCCAGACGCTCAATCGCCTCGCTCAAATCGGGATTCTACAGGCGCTTACGAGCAGCCCGCATGCGCTGATGGCGCAGCTCAACACTATGGCGCGGAACGGAACTGTTCCAGCGGAACTTGCCGCCGCAGTCCGCGCGATCGTCACTCCAATGCGCACCAGCGCGAAACTGCAGGGGTTGGGAATCCTGGTCGAAAAGCTTAGGCAGGAGAAGCCGGACCGGTGGCGCATGGTGGTGTTTACGGGTCGCCTAGAGACTCAAACGACCGTTCAGGAGTTTCTTGAACGCAAGGGCATTAAAATCGGCATTATCAATGGTGCCTCCGGGCGACGCAATCAAGACACCATTGCCCGGTTCAAGAAGAGTCCGCCTGAGATCAATGTGATTGTGTCCACCGAAGCGGGGTCCGAGGGCATCAATCTGCAAGTTGCGAATGTGCTTGCGAATTACGACCTTCCCTGGAACCCGATGATCGTAGAGCAGCGGATCGGTCGCGTTCAGCGGCTGGCATCGGAACACCGCAGCGTCAGTATTTTTAATGTGATTTTGCGAGGCACCTTCGAGGAGTACATCGTTGGCCGATTGATGGAAAAATTGCAGATGGCTTCCCATGCGGTGGGGGACATGGAGGCGCTGCTAGAAGCCTCAGGTATTAGCGATGATGAAGAGAGCGGGGACGCCACATTTGACGAAAAGATCCGCCAGCTGGTAATCGCGGCGCTGGCCGGCAAGGACGTTGAAGCCGCCACGCGGCAAGAAGAAAAGAGCATCGCTGAGGCAAAGGCCGAGTTGGAACGCGAGGAAGAGAACATCAACGGAATGTTGGGCGGAATGGAGGGTGCGGAGTATGTAGGCCCGCGCGCTCCGACCCTCCCCGCGGTCGAACGGTCGATGGGCGCGCGCGACTTTACACTTTCGGCGCTGAGAAGTCTGGGAGCGCGTGTTTCCCCGCAAGCAGACGGCATTTATGTTGCTGAGCAAAATGGAGGCCGCGAATTCATTCGGTTTGAGGAAAAGGTCGATGACGTCTTTGCTCGATCGACGTTGTATGCGCCGGGTACGCCGGCTTTTTCACGGCTGGTAAGCAGCATCATCGCCACCGGAATTCATCGGGTTCGCGACGGCGACACAAATCCGACGAAACAAGCGGAAGATATTGCGAAGAATTGGGTGGTTTCGTTCAACGGCAGCCCTGAATCGATCGAGATCGAGGAAGTTCGTCGCTATTATGAAGGGGCGGCCCTGATCCGGGTTCGCGCGACCGTCGCTCACGACAGCTATGAGCGACTTGTGCTAGTTCCATGCTCGCCTTTGGAACACTACGTGGTCTCCGGTCGATCGGGTGTGGCGAGGGTGCCCGACGTGATCGAGGATGTGTCGTCTGTTGGCGTCAAGGCCGAAGAGTTTGTGAGCGTTGCTGAGCTGGACCCCGGCATCGGGGAGTTCTCCCGGTTCTACCTAGAGAGACGTGCCCAGGAAATGGCATCGGCGAATGGCGATGCTCGCAAACGCAAGAAGCTTGAGGATGACTTCACGCCGCGTCTCGACATGACGATCGTTGCCCTGGATGGAACGGTGCATCGCCAAGTCAAGATGCGGGTGCACTATAAGCTGACTGGCGATCATCGCTATGCCAGTCTGGTGTGCGTCACCCTGTGCTCGGGACAGATGAGCGACGCCCCGCCGCTGGGACAATGCGCAAAAACTGGGATGACAGCGCCAAGCGATTGCCTAAGGCAATGCGAAATAAGCGGCCTCCCCGTGCTTCGGCATCTGTTGGTTCAATCCGGCGTAAGCTCACGGTGGGCGCTTCCGGAGCATAGCGTCGTCTGCAGCGTCAGCGGCCAGCGAATTCTTTCGGATGAGGCCGAGCTATCGGCGGTCAGCGGAAAGGTTGTTGCTTCTTCCGTGCTCAAGACCTCGGCGTTGAGCGGCAAGCGCGCCGAGCCCGAGCACTTTGGAGCATGCGCTTTCACGGGGGCCGAGGTCCTCGCCAGCGAGCTCGCGATCAGCGAGGTCTCTGGAAAGCCCTACCGCCCCGACCAGCAAGTGCGCTCGGTGATTTCCGGAAAAACGGGTCATCGCAAAGAGTTCATCCATTGCCACGAAACTCGACAGCCGCTGTTATCGACAGAGGCCGAACAATGCGACGTAACCAGCGTGCTGGTCCGACCGGGAGTGCTACAATGCTGTGAAGTGACAAAGAAGACGGTATTGCCCAGTGAACTTGAGAGATGTGCTGCGAGTGGCAAAAAGGCATTGAAGACGCTCTTCGTAACCAGCAGCGTCTCAGGTGCGCGAATACTTGAACGGGTGGCGATGCGCTCGGCGGCAGGGGCGTTTAGCTCCCCGATGGAGGCGCGGTACTGCACCTGGAGTGGTCGCCGATTCCACCCGGATGATCTCCGTATGTGCGCGCTCACCGGCGTTCCTATCCATTTCCAGTATGTCACGCCAGACACCCAAAGCCGTTTGCAGCCGCTGGCGGATCTCCTTCATGGGCTAAGGCGAACAGCTGACGAACCGGACTTATGGCAAATGATAGCGACGAAGACGTCAAACGCGCTTCACGGCCGGCGCTGTAAAATTGAGAGCGCGCGTTCATCCGTCGATCGGCGCTATTTGGCAGTCTGCTCTGAGGTTCGCACTCTTCTTGGTCTGCGGCTGCATTACGCTGGCTTGTTGTATTCCATAGAGGATGCCTCAATCGTCGGCCGGATCGCGCTGGGCAAGCGCACTTCGAAAGGCTGGACGGAAGCTAACCCCTAACCAATGGCACGTGGCGATTCTGCGTAATCACTGGCTGCCAAAGCCCGAATGCCGTCCAATAAGACGCGTGTGGCCCGGCAGTCATCCTCGTTGTAATCCAAAATTCGCTGTCGCACCGCCGGATCGCGGTCACGGGCCCAACGATCGAACCACTCGATCGATGCGGCCCCTGAAGGGTGCTTATCGCGCCAATCGAAACCCAGATTGGCGGCGAGCGTTTTTAGTCCGTGATCGCGTGTCGGCCACTCAGTGGCCTTGTGAACGACATCGAAGTACAGGTCGACGGCGCGCGGAGGCTCAAATAAACGCTCGATTTCGTCGGCGGTGCACACATCGGGATATTTGGCCTGTAGCTTACGGTAGATAGTTCGTTCGTATTTCGAGTAATAATAGATGACACTATCAACTTGATTGCTCAAATAGGCGAAGGCACCGGCAAAGGCCTCCCGCTCGGCCGCCGGTGTCGGTTCTTCGCAAAAGAAAGACACGAAGCGCTCGCTTCCGTTGTCTCCTTCGAGCCGATCGACAATTCCGTGCAAGTAGCAAATGTCCCGGAGCGGATCGACCTCTACGTCGAAAAACAATTCGGTGGGGCGCACGCGCAGGGTAACGGAAGCCCGTAGGAACGGCTGTGGCACAGCTTGCTTGAGCATCACTGCGCGAGCGTGGAATTGGCGCAGGCGCTCCGCGCCAACATGCTTGAAGACGGTCTTCTTTCCTTTGATGAAGCCTGCCGGGTCGCTCGCCGCCAATTCCGCAATGGTGGCAATTCGGCCCTGCATGGCGTCCCGTACGGTTCGGCTGAGGTAAGGAATGAGCGTTAGGTCGTCGGCTTGAGTAAGCTGATCAATGCAGGTCGTATGCCAGTGACAAAGCTTGCAAACGGACGCGTACGCGGCCTGTGGGATAGTGTGGCGGGCGAGAATGGCACGGGCTCCGGCGAGAGCCGATTGGTACTCATCCCATAATGTGTCTGTGCTCGTCGAATTCTGTGGTTGGGTCAGGTCGTACGGAACCTCCTCACCATCGATGTCCCAAATGAACCCGCGCCGGCCTGCCGAAGCGCCATGCCGTTCAAGAAGGTCGACGTACAAAGCCAACTGTATGGCATAATGAAGTTTCGGCCGCCCGTCGCTGTCTTCCCCTGCCCCTTCTTCAGCCGCCGCAGCTTTGATGTCGCCGGGGACATACCCACCCTGTACCTTGCGCAGAAGATCGGGCATTCCGAGAAGATCGTCGGCGCTGAGCCGGCCGCCGTAGATGAGCGGCTCGGCGCGCGCGATGGCTTGGAGGGTCTGTTGTTCTTTTTCTCTCGCTTCTATGCCAGACAGGTCAAGGAAGGGCTCCTTGAGCTTTGCGATTACCTCGCGCTCGTACAGGGTGCCGCGCTCCCAGAGCAACCGGACGAAGGGATTGGCCTCGTCCCGGAGCGCAGGATCGCCGAACGCATCGAGGGCGACGCGATGCGGACAGCGCATCAGGTCATACAAGATGGACGCAGTAATTGGCATGACCGCCTCCGACAGCGTCCGCTGAAAAGCGATAGTTTGCTAGTTCTTCGGAGAGAACTCCAGAGCTTTCTGCCTCTTATAGAAGAGCCGCTACAAGCAAGGCCTTGCCCAGTCTCGTGCTCAGCCGGCTGAGCCACGAGCGATGATGTAACATCTCTCAGGCCTCCGCTTGGACGCGCGAGCGAGGTATTCCGTCGCGCTCTCGAGGTAAATTTGTGGGTAGAATTACCACTGGCCGCGTAAACTATACAGCAGTCGCCCGAATTTCCAATATCGGGCGGACGCCGCGTCCTCCGTCCAGATTCACTCGGTACAGGGACAGCTCTTACAACTTCATGCGTTGCACCGACCGCAAAAATGATTGTGTTGCAATGCCTCGCAGCTCTGGACTTGTGACGCGCAGTCGGGAGCTTCGGAGAGCCAGCTCTGGGAGAGAACTACAAAGTTTGTCCTTTAGTACGGAGCTTGCGCGGGCAATCTCGGCATTGGCGCGACTTCATTGCGAGGGCAGATCCAGTTGGATGGCCGTGATGGCGGAGGGAGAGGAACTGGGATCCAACATTCTCCATCCCGAAAATGGCCTACTTACCGGGCCTCTTTGCCTCGCGTCGGACGCTGCTGTCCTTGCCGCAGCCCCGCCAATCCGGAATGTCCTTGATCCGGAAGGGATGGCCGCACTTGCGTCTGACAGGTTTTTAAATAGAGAGACCAGTGTCTAAGAGGAAACGGCCTTCATTCACGGATCATGGCTTGGTAACGATCACGCAGAACCCTTTGTCGCCTTCAACGACTTGTGGATTCGTGAAGCCGGCAGCCGTGAGTGTTTCAATCAATCCGGTTTTCGGCTGTCCAGAATATGGCGTAAACCCAAGCGCAATCCTGGCGCCACCTTTTAAGACACGCCGAATCTCTCGCAACCCAGCCATAGCGTCCGGCCAGACCTGCATGGAGTTAATTGCCAAGGCCTTATCGAACATATTGTCCTCGAACGGCAAGCTCTCGGCTGAGCCGCGCCGGAGGTCGGCCCTCTTTTTTGTCTTTGCGTTTCGCTCCGTAGCTTGCTCAACCATTTCTTGAGAAGGATCGACTCCCGCGACATATCCCGTCGATGCCAACCCGGCCAAGAGTTGGATGCCAACGCCGGGACCGAAACCAACTTCCACGACCTTGTCGTTCGGTTGGACGTGGAGCAAATCGATCACCCAAGTCGCGCATTCATAGTTCATGCGCGCCATTAGGATGCCACCCAATTTTCCTAGGAGGCCCTTAGGTCGGCCAACATGCGCATCAAAATGCTGCGTGCAATGCTCATTCGCTCTCTCCCGGCAACAAAGAATTGCTTATTAGGCGATGCTCCGGGGCAGCCCCAACTTCCTCAAATCAGAACAGCCGCATGCCAATTGCCGCAATCCCTAACAAGGCTCGGCAAGGCAAATCAAACGGTTCTGCGCTCTGCCCCATTACGTAAGTGAACCAAGCATGGCCAATCGTGCTGGCTATCTGGAACAGCACATACTGGAAAACGCCATTGAGAGAGAATGAAAAGCCCACGCTCCTAACCCGCCGGCGCATCCTTGCGTCCGGCGCTGCCATGGCCGGCACGATCCCCTTCCTGCCCATAGCGCGGGCTGCTGCCGCGCCCGAGCCCCACACGGCTAAGCTTCGCCTGACTGCGGGAACCAGAATCCTCTCCGTCAACGATAAACCAGCGCGAGTATTCGACCTCGTCGGGCCGAACGGAAAACCTGGCCTCACGCTCTCCCCCGGCGAGCGCTTTCGCGTCGATCTCGTGAATCAGTCTGGCACATCCACCATCATCCATTGGCACGGCCAGTTGCCGCCCTGGACGCAGGACGGCTTTCCCTGGCCGCAAACGCCGCCGATCCCGGCCGGCGACGCCCAATCCTATGATTATGCGCCGATCGCTGGCACGTTCTGGATGCACTCGCATCAGGGCCTGCAGGAACAGAGCCTGATGACCGCGCCGCTGATTGTGCACAGCGCGGAGGATATGCGCGCCGACCGGCAGGAAGTGGTGCTGATGCTGCATGATTTCAGCTTCCAGACACCCGACGAGTTACTCGCCGGCCTGACCAAATCGAACGGCGGTCAGAGCGCGATGGCGAAGAGCGGCACGGGCAGCAACATGGGCTCGGAGAGCATGGGTGCCATGAACATGGGATCCGGCATGGCGATGGATCTGAACGACATCGACTACGACGCATTCCTCGCCAATGACCGCACGTTGGCCGATCCAGAAGTCATCCTCACTGAACCGAGCGGGCGGGTCCGGCTGCGGTTGATCAACGGCGCCTCTGCGACGCAGTTCTGGATCGATCTCGGTGCGCTCACCGGCACCGTCGTTGCCGCCGACGGATTTCCGGTTCGACCGCTGCGCGGCACTCGTATCCCGCTCTCTATCGCCCAGCGGCTCGACGTGCTGATTGATCTTCCCGGGAACGGCCCCTATCCAATCTTCGCGCAGGTCGAGGGCAAGAGGGCCCGCACGGGAATCGTCCTCGCAGCGTCCGGCGCGCCTGTGTCACGCCTCGCCGCGGAGGCCGCAGGAAATGCGCCGCCGGTCGATCTCTCGCTTGAACGTCGCCTCGAAGCGGTCACGTCTCTGGCGCCGCGCGCGCCCGACGTGACGCACCGCGTGATCCTCGCCGGCGCCATGGCGCCCTATGCTTGGTCGCTGAACGGCGAATACTGGCCCAACGTGACCCCGCTGATGATCACCAGGGGCCAGCGCGTGGCAATCGAGATGCTGAACCGCACGATGATGCCGCACCCGATGCACCTTCATGGCCACGCTTTCCAGGTAGTCGCGATAAACGGTGCCCCACTCGCAGGTGCTGTGCGCGATACCGTCCTGGTGCCACCGATGGGCAGCGTCACCATCACCTTTGACGCCGACAATCCCGGTCGCTGGGCGTTTCACTGCCACAATCTCTACCACATGATGACGGGCATGATGACCGAGGTTCGCTACCCCGCGATCATCTGAGCATGCAACAGGCGGGCGTGATCGTGTCGGATTACGCCATCCTGATGGTCGAGATCCTGAAGGACAACGCGCGGCCCGAAGCAGCCGCGGTCTACGGCGCGCTCGATATGCCTTGGGCGACCCTCGTCGGCCAAATCTCCAAGGCCAGGGCAAAGTAAAGGACCGGACCGCGCTTTCGCGCTCCATGCAAACCTCGAAGCGGCAGCTATTTGCTTTTCTCGATCTTGGTGATTGTGATCTGCCCGTTGACGCGATCGGCGTCGAACTTGACCTTGTCGCCGACTTTGACCTGCCTGAGCATGGCCGGATCCTGGACGCGGAACACCATTGTCATTGGGTCTTCCATTTCCAATTTCTTGATCGGTCCATGCTTGAGCGTGATCTTGCCAGCGGACTCATCGATCTTGGTGACTTGCCCATTGACCATCGCCGATTGGGCGAAGGTCACCTTCGGCAGCAGCGCGCTTGATACAGCGAGAATACTGGCAAAGACGAATGTGATCCTGCGCATGGTTGTGTCCCTTCGTTTCGGTCGCGCCCTTCACTTGACGACAACTTTGCCGAACATGCCTTTTTCATAGTGGCCGGGAATCAGACAGGCGAACTCGAATTCGCCGCGCTTGGTAAACTTCCAAACGAGCTCGCCGCTCCCGTGCGGCATGACCCGCTTCGCGTTTGGGTCGTCGTGCTCCATGTCCGGATGCTTCTTCATCACTTCTGCATGTTTGCGATTTTCCGTAATGGTCGCGAGGACGAATTCGTGGTCCTCCTCGCCGTCGTTTTGCAGAACGAAACGGACTTGCTCCCCCCTTCGCACCTCGATTCGTGCTGGTTCGAAACCCATCTTTCCGCTTCCCTCGAACATCTTGACCTTGACGACGCGCGCCGGCTTCTTGGGATCACCCGGCTGGCCGGCCGAGAAGCGTCCATGATTCTCATGGGCGGACGCGGGAATGGGCATCGCGACACCCGTTGCAAGGATTGCGGCGCTCGACGTTAGCAAGATGCCAATGGCGGTGGTGCTACGCGTATATTTCAACATGCTGGTTAGCTCCTTCAGTGTCCCTTGTGGTTATTTCCAGGTCTGACCGCCTTCGGGCCCGCTTTCGGTTGGCTGGCAGGGCCGCTTCGCTGGGGCACCGGCGCGGACGAGCTTGCGACTTCGTAAGCGACCGTGCCTTGCGGGTGCTTGTAGTTGCCCGGGTCCTTGTAGTCGTTGGCCGCGAGTCCTTCGCGGATTTTCATGAGCGTGAACATGCCGCCCATCTCGATGGGCCCGAATTGGCCGAAGCCCGTCATCATCGGCAGCGTGTTCTCGGGCATCGGCATTTCCATCTCGCCCATATCAGCCATGCCCGCGCTTCCCATCGGCATGTAGTCCGGCACGAGCTTGCGGACTTGCCGAGCGAGATCGCGCTTCTGCACGCCGATGAAGTTCTTGATGTCGTGACCCATGGCATTCATGGCATGGTGCGTTTTATGACAGTGGAGCGGCCAGTCCCCAGGATTGTCGGCAAGCACGTCGAAGGCTCGGATGGCGCCGACGGGGACGTCGATGGTGGTCTCCGGCCACTGCGCGCTCTCCGGGATCCAACCGCCGTCCGTGCAGGTCACGCGGATGTCATGCCCGTGAATGTGGATCGGGTGATTGGTCATGGTGAGATTTCCCATGCGAACGCGCACCCGCTCGCCCAGCCGCACCGGCAGTGGATCGATGCCGGGAAACACGCGGCTGTTCCACGTCCACATGTTGAAGTCGGTCATCTCGGCGACCTTCGGCAGATAGGTGCCGGGATCGATCAGGTAGGCGCTCATGATGAAGACGAAGTCGCGATCGACGCGGCGGAATTTCGGATCGCGCGGATGCACGACGAACATGCCCATCATGCCCATCGCCATCTGCACCATTTCGTCGGAATGCGGGTGATACATGAACGTGCCGCTCTTCTTGAGTTCGAATTCATAGACGAAGGTCTTGCCAGGCTTGACGTGCGGCTGCGTCACGCCGCCGACCCCGTCCATGCCGTTCGGCAGGAGTATGCCGTGCCAATGGATGGTGGTGTGCTCCGGCAGCTTGTTGGTGACGAAGATGCGCACCTTGTCGCCCTCAACCGCCTCGATCGTCGGCCCCGGCGCCTGACCGTTGTAGCCCCACAAGTTCACCTTCATGCCCGGCGCGAATTCGCGCACCACCGGCTCGGCGACGAGGTGGAACTCTTTCCAGTCGCCGTTCATCCGCCAGGGCAATGTCCAGCCGTTGAGCGTGACGACCGGTTGATAGTCCGGCCCACTCGTCGGAAAGATCGGCGGCTGCATCGTGTTTGTCTTGGTGCTCGGCGCCTCGGGGATGCCCGCCGCCTGCACGCGTCCGCTGACCGCGGTTGCGCTTGCCAGCACCGCGGCGGTGCCGAGAAAGCCTCTGCGCGAAATCATGGTCTTCTCCTCGCTCAATGTGGGCCGGCCGTCTCGCCGGCAGATGCGCCGACGGGGCTTGCTCGTTCATTTCTGTTGCCCGACCTGCCGCCACCGGTGACCGCCGTCTTGAGGTCCACCGTTGCCAGCCAGAAGTCGCGCTTGGCCTCGATGGCCGTGATCGTCGCCGCAATGCGCTGGCGCGCCTCGACGAGCAACGCAAATACGTCGATCAGCATCGCGTTATAACGAAGCAGCGTTTCGTCGGAGATGATCTTGCGCAGCGGCAAGACCTCGCGCTGATAATGGCCAGCTATGTCATAGGTCGAGCGGTACACGCGGTAGGCGTCGCGGGCCTCCGAGCGTGCGTTGACCGCCAACTCGAGCAGCCGATTGACGGCCTGCATATAGGTTGCTTCGGCTTGTCGGACACGGACCTCGCCAAAATCGAATATGGGGATTTGTAACCGGATATCGAAGCCGCGCATCAGAAAGCGTTCATCGGGTCGCTTTTCCAGTTTATCGGCGTAACCGCCATCGAGGATGTTGATGAACCGACTGGCTTGGGTGAGACCATAGGACTTCGCGAGCACGTCGAGCTCGATCCGGGCGATCTGCAGATCCACGCGCCGGGCGACCGCGTCCACCTCGATCCCTGCCAATGTCTGAACACGACGTGGCACTGCCGGCAGTGCATTGGAAAGCTTGAAATCGAGATTTGCGCCCCAGACGCCCATCGCGCGAATGAGCGTCTCGCGTTCGCTTGCCTCGCGCTGGCGGGTGGTCGCCAGTTGCGCAGTCAAGTCGGCATAGAAGACCTGCTCGCGCGCCTGATCGAGCTTGTTCATCGCCCCGGTTTCGCCAAGCCGCGCGGCCAACCGGGTCGCGGCTTCGGCCGCCGACTGCGACTGCATCAAGAACTGGACGAGCTCGCGTGCGGCAACCGCGCGATAGTAGGCGCGGCGCGCTTCGTGCGCGACGCGGAGCGTCTCTTCGGCAGCGCGCAGCTGCGCTTGATGAAAGCGTTCCGCGGCAATCTCGGACCGCGCCGGCAGGGTCGCAAGCGCGACAATATTGGTGACGAGTTGCATCTCGCTCTCGAGCGCCGGCCCCGCCTGGATGCGTCGCCACGAAAACGTTGGGTTCGGCGGAAGGCTTTGCCCGACCCGTTCAGCATCAGCAATGGCGAGCTCGTCGTATGCTGCCTGTAGACCGCGATTGTTGAGCAGCGCAATCTGGACCGCCGCGTCGGCCGTTAGGCTGCGGCCGAGAAGGCGGCGAACTATGGCGCCGGCAGCCTCGGCCTCCTCGGGCGAGTGGATCGCAGCCGCGTCCTTGTTGAGCTCCCGCTGCGCGATCGTCGCGAC
>WNGA01005430.1_pt1 | contig 18411 bp, 17 predicted proteins | sample 5400061 | NCBI WGS metagenome assembly WNGA01 (sample SAMN13153366, study PRJNA577476) | soil metagenome | isolation source: 100 cm soil or saprolite under grassland replicate 2 | place: USA:California | collected 2016-06-15 | reverse complement strand
CGACCTGAACGCCATGTCCCCACGTCGATTGCCACGGCGTACGAGCTCCTGGCGCGTGCCCTCCTGCAACAACTGCCCTGCCGCTCGTGCGGACGTTCGCCGGAGACCGGCTGATGGTTTCTAACACAGTAGTACTAGGAGAGCAGGTTGTAGTACGAGCCCTCGGAGATCGCGCTCCAGTCGCCGACCAGGTCCTGGAACTTGAGGTAGGAGGCGTGCACCTTCCTCGCCATCGGCGTCTTCTCGGACTCCTCCCTGTTGACCTCGAGCGCGGTCTTCTTGAACTCCTTTAGCATGGTGTCGGGGAGCTTGACGATCTCGACCTTGCCCTTGAACTCGGTCTGCAGGCGCTTGAGCCCCTGGGAGTTCCGGGTGAAGTACTCCATGTACTCCACCGTGTTGATGGCCTGGGTGCAGTAGTCCAGGATGTGGCGGATGTCCGCGGGCAGCGCGTCGAACGCCTTCTTGTTGAACACGAATTCGCCCGTCGTCCCCGGCTCGTGCCAGCCGGGATAGTAGTAGTACTTGGCGGCCTGCTGGAAGCCCATCTTCATGTCGTCGTGCGGGCCCACCCACTCCGTGGCGTCGATCACGCCGCGCTCGAGGGCGGTGTAGATCTCCCCCGGGGGCAGGAGCACCACCGAGGTGCCGTACTTGGCGTACACCTTGCCGCCGAGGCCGGGAATGCGCATCTTGAGGCCCTTGAGGTCGGCCATGGTGTTGAGCTTCTTCTTGAACCACCCCATCATCTGCGGGCCCGTCGAGGCGGAGGGGCGGGGCAGGAGGCCGAAGGGCGCGTAGGTCTCCTCCCAGAGCTTGATGCCGTCGCCGTAGTAGTACCAGGCGTACGTGCCCTGGGGGTTCATGCCGAAGGGCATGGCGGTGAACCACTGCGTGGCGGGCTCCTTGCCCGGCCAGTAGTACGCGGCGGCGTTGTACATCTCGACAGTGCCCTGGGAGCAGGCGTCGAAGACGCCGGGCCCCGGCATCAGCTCGCCGGCGGCGAAGACCTGAATCTTCATGCGCCCGCTGGTCATCTCGTCCACCATCTTGGCGTACTTCTGCGCATTGCCCATGAGCACGTCATTGGCCGGTGACCAGAACGTGGGCATGCGCCATTGGTACTTCTGCTGCGCGTGGACGAACGGCGAGTCCACCGTGGCCGCGGCGGCGCTGGCGGCGACGAGGGTCGCGCCCTTCAGAATGAATCTCCGTCGATTCTCCATACGGACCTCCATGGTGTGAGGGACGCCCGAATGGCCCGGGCGTTGGGCTCGCTTTCGGCGGCGCAAGAATAGCACAACGCGCCGTATCTGTGGATGAAACGGCTGCCGCGTCAAGGCGGTTCCCGGCCCGGGGCCCGGCGTGCTATTCTTCGGCCTCGTGGACGCCCGACCGGCCGTGTTCTTCGAGGATCTGAGCGTCGGCCAGGAGTACACCTCGCCGGGCCGCACCGTCACGGAGGCCGACATCGTGATCTTCGCCGGTCTCAGCGGCGACTACAACGTGCTCCACACCGACGCCGAGCACATGAAGGCCTCCATCTTCGGCGAGCGGATCGCCCATGGGCTCCTGGGTCTCAGCATCGAGCAGGGGCTGGCCGCCCGCGGCGAGCCGGCCTCGGCCCACGGGCTTCTGAGCGGCCTCAAGTGGAAGTTCAAGGGACCGATCAAGATCGGTGACACGGTCCACGTCCTCTCGCGCATCGTCTCCAAGAAGGACGGGCCCGACGCGGGCCGCGGCCTCGTCACGGTGGAGCGTCGCCTGCTCAACCAGCGCGGTGAAGTGGTGCAGGAGGGCCTAACCGAGCACCTGATGGAGCGCCGGAAACCGTGAGCGGAGGCGTTGTCTCGACGGCGCAATGCTACTTCGAGGACGTCGAGAAGGACGTGGCCCTCGAGACCCCCGCCATCACCCTCACGCGCGCGCACGTGGCCCTCTTCACGGGCGTGACGGGGGATGCCGCGCTCCGAGACACGGACGCGGTGCCCGATCTCCTCCCGATCTGCCTGTCCTCGGGCCTGGGCTGGCGCGTGCCGCGGCCGCCGCTGGCCGTGCTGGCCTTCATGGGCTTCGAGTGGCGCTTTCTCTCCGCGCTCTCGGTGGGCGACACGATCCACAGCGTTTCGCGGACCCTGACCAAGCGAAGCATGCGGGAGGGCGGCGTGGTCATGGAGGAGCGCCGCATCGTCAACCAGCGCGGCGAGACGGTGCAGGCGGGGAAGCTGACGCTACTCGTCGCGCGGCGACCGGCGCCATGAAGGGCGAGCAGCCGCGGGTCCTCATCCTCACGGCCTCCTACGGCTCGGGGCACGCTCGCGCCGCCGGCGCCCTCGCCGACGAGTTCCGGCGGGCCGGCGCCCTCCCGACGGTCGTCGACCACTTCCGCGACCTCGTTCACCCGAAGTTCGACCAGTGGAGCCGCGCGCTTTACTACGGCATCCTCCATCGGACTCCCGCGCTCTGGGGCGGGGCCTACTGGATGGGCGATCAGATCAGCGTCTCCTCGCCGTTCATGCTGGGCCTCAATCGAGTCGGCGCCCGGAAGCTCCGCCGGCTCCTCCGCGCCGAGCGCTTCGACCAGGCGGTCTCGGTGCAGCCCACGCCCGCGGCGGCCCTCTCGTACCTCCGCTCGCGCGGCGAGCCGACGCCGCCGCATACGACGGTCTTCACCGACTTCGTCGCGCACACGCAGTGGATCTATCCGCACGTGGACCGCTACTGCGTCCCGGCCGAGGAGATCGCCCACGAGCTGACGGCCAAGGGACTGCCGAGAGAGAGCGTGGTCGTGACCGGCATCCCCGTGGGGCCCGAGTTCCTCCAGCAGCCCGACCGTGCCGCGGCGCGCCTGGCCATGGGGCTGTCCCCGCGGGTCCCGGCCCTGCTCTTCATGGACGGCTCGGGCGGCGGCTTCGGCCGCCTCGAGGACGCGGCGCGCGCCGTCCTCAGCATGGAGCAGCCCTTCCAGGCCGTGTTCGTCACCGGCCACGAGCGGGCCCTCGAGGCGCGCCTGAGAAGGCTCGCGGCCGGGCGCGAGAGCCGGATCAAGGTCTTCGGCTTCGTCGATCACATCCGCGAGCTGATGGCGGCCGCCGACTTTCTGGTCACGAAGGCTGGCGGGCTCACGCTCGCCGAGGCGTTGGCCGCTGAGCTGCCGATCATCTGCTATGGCTCGCTCCCCGGGCAGGAGGCACGGAACGAGCGCTTCGCGGCCATGAGCGGCGTCGGACTCGTGGCGGGGTCGGGCGCCCAGCTGCAGCGGGTCATTGCCGCCGCTCTGCGGGATCCGGTGCTGCTCCGTGATATCCGTGAGCGCATCAGGCTCTACCGCCGGCCGCGCGCCGCCCAGGACATCGTCGGCATCGTGCTCGGCGACGAGAAGCTCGCGCGCGAGCGCGCGTCGTGAGCGCCGCCGCCTGGCTCGCGGCGGCGCCGGCGCTCTGGAGCGGCTACACCTGGGGCTCACATCTCCTGACGCTGGGGAGCGTCTGGCGTGGAGCGCGGACGGGGCGCAAGGTCGGCCTCACCTTCGACGACGGGCCCGATCCCGAGCAGACCCCGCGCGTGCTCGACATCCTGGCCGCCCACGACACCACGGCGACCTTCTTCCTGATCGGCGAGCGGGCGGCGCGGGCGGGCGCGCTCGTCCGGCGCATCGCCGCCGCGGGCCACGATCTCGGCAACCACACGTGGAGCCACCGGAGCCTCTGGCTCGCGGGGCCGCGGGAGACCGGGCGCCAGGTGAGGCAAGGGCATGACGCCATCGCCCAGGCAGCCGGAGCGCCGCCGCGGTTCTTCCGGCCGCCGTGGGGCATGACCAACCTCGCGCTCTTCGCCGTGCTCCGCGGGCTCGGGACACCGTGCGTGTTCTGGACGGCGCAGACGGAAGGACGCCGCCCAGCGGGCCCGGCGCTGCAGGTCGAGCGCGCGCGCCATCGGGTAGGGCCTGGGACTATTCTCGACCTCCACGACGCCGACGGCGTGCCCGGCGCGGGCGTGCGCCTCGTCGAGGCGCTGCCGGCGATGATCGGCATGCTGGCGGCGGAGGGCTATTCGCTGGCTCCGCTGCGCGACCTGCTGTAGAATCGCCCGCACCTCGTTCATTCGACAAAGGAGTTCCGACATGGCCAACGACCCCCGCCGCAAGAGCCGCGTTCTCCTCGAGGGCACCGACCGCGCCCCGGCCCGCGCCATGATGAAGGCCGTGGGCTTCTCCGACCGGGACCTGGCGCAGCCGCAGATCGGCGTTGCGCATTCCTGGATCGGCACGATGCCCTGCAACTGGAACCACCGGAAGCTCGCCGAGAAGGTGATGCAGGGGATCCGCGCCGCGGGCGGCACGCCGATCGAGGTCAACACGATCTCCATCACCGACGGCATCACCATGGGCACCGAGGGGATGAAGGGCTCGCTCATCAGCCGCGAGGTGGTCGCCGACTCCGTGGAGCTGGTCGCGCGCAGCCACATGTTCGACGGCCTCGTGACGATCTCCGGCTGCGACAAGACCATCCCCGCGATGACCATGGTGCTGGGGCGGCTGAACATCCCGGGACTCATGCTCTACTGTGGCTCCATCATGTTCGGGCGCTGTACAGGAACCTCCGGTCCTTTCGCGGACCGGAACCTGACCATCCAGGACGTCTTCGAAGCGATCGGCGCCTATAACGCCGGCAAGATCTCGGCGGCCGAGCTGAAGGACGTCGAGGACCACGCCTGCCCGGGCGCCGGCGCCTGCGGCGGGCAATTCACGGCCAACACGATGGCGACCGCCTACGAGATGCTCGGCATGTCGCCCATGGGCTGGAACGGCATCCCGGCCATCGACCCGCGAAAGGAAGAGGTCGCCTTCGAGTGCGGCAAGCGCGTCATGGAGCTGGTGAATGCGGGCATCACACCGCGCTCGCTCGTCACGCGCAAGAGCTTCGAGAACGCCATCGCGGGCGTGATGGCCACGGGCGGCTCGACCAACGCCGTGCTTCACCTGCCGGCGACGGCGAGGGACTTCGGCATCAAGCTTTCCATCGACGATTTCGACCGGATCTCTCGCAAGACGCCCGTGCTCGCCGACCTCAAGCCCTGGGGCAACTACACCGCGCCCGAGATGTACGAGGCGGGTGGCATGCCCCTCGTGGCCAAGCGGCTCCTCGAGGCGAGCCTTCTCCACGCCAAGGAAAAGACCGTCACCGGGCGCACGATCGGCGAGGAAGCGCGGGCGGCCTCCGAGACGCCGGGGCAGGAGGTGATCAAGCCGCTCAAGCAGGCGCTCAAGCCGACAGGCGGCATCGCGATCCTTCGCGGCAATGTCGCGCCCGGGGGCTGCGTCATCAAGCTCTCCGGCCACGCACGCTATTCCCACCGCGGCCCCGCGCGTGTCTTCGAGCGCGAGGAGGATGCTTTCGAGGCCGTCAAGAAGGGCAGGATCAAGCCCAACGACGTCATCGTCATCCGCTACGAGGGCCCCAGGGGCGGCCCCGGCATGCGCGAGATGCTGCACGTGACGGGCGCGCTCCAGGGCGCGGGGCTCGGGGACACGGTGGCCCTCATGACCGACGGGCGCTTCTCCGGCGCCACCTACGGCTTCATGATCGCCCACATCGTGCCCGAGGCTTTCGACCGCGGTCCCATCGCCGCTCTCAAGAGCGGCGACATCATCAACATCGACGTGAAGAAGCGACGGCTCGACGTGGAAGTCCCGGCATCGGAGATAAAGAAGCGCCTGGCCAAGTGGAAGGCGCCCAAGCCGCGCTACACGTCGGGCGTCTTCCACAAGTACGCCAAGACCGTCTCGAACGCCTCCGAGGGCGCGATCACGGGCTGAGCGCGCCCGGTCCGCGTGCTGTCCATTGACAAGGCGGGCGGGCTGCGCATAATGGGGCAACCTTTCGGGCCCGTTGCGCTCCTTCTCGGTCGCTCTGGACGCATGACTCCCACGAGAAGAGGAGGATCGGTCATGGCTCGACGCCTCATCCTCACCTGTGTCGCGCTCGTCGCGGTCGTGCTCGTCGACCAGCCTGCCCTCGCCCAGCAGCCGAAGCGCGGCGGTGTCGTCCGGATCGCCGACCGGGAGGCGCCGAACCTCGACCCGCACCTCAGCATCAGCTTCCTGACGCACTCGTGGGCCAACATGATCTACAGCCAGCTCGTGCGCTACCCGCACGGCCCCGAGCAGAAGCACCCGGCCGACTTCTCGATCGTCCCCGATCTCGCGGAAAAGTGGGAGTACAAGAGCCCCACGGTCATCGAATTCACGCTCCGGAAGGGCGTCAAGTTCCACAACAAGCCGCCCGTCAACGGGCGCGAGGTCACGGCCGAGGACGTGAAGTACTCCATCGAGCGATTCATGGCCAAGTCGGGGTTCCGGGCGCGCTTCGAGGTCGTCCAGTCGATCAACGTCGTCGACCGCTACACCTTGCGCGTCACGCTGAAGGAGCCCTCTGCGCCGTTCCTGAACCACCTGGCCGCCTCGACCTTCGTGGCGATTCTGCCTCGCGAGGTCGAGGAGAAGTTCAAGGACTTCAACCGGCCGGAGGCGATGATAGGCTCCGGCCCATTCATGCTGAAGTCCTACCAGAAGGGCGTCCAGATCGCCTTCGAGCGCAATCCCGACTATCACGTGAAGGGGCAGCCCTACCTGGACGGCGTCGTGATCGAGATCACCCCCGAATCCTCGACCAGGCTCTCGCTCCTCCGCGCAGGCAAGGTGGACCTGGGACACATGTGGGGCTTCATGGTGCCGGAGGAGGCCAAGTCTCTCAAGCAGACGAACCCCGAGATGGTCCAGACGCCCACGATGATCCTCGGGAGCGGGATCCTCTATTTCCGGACCGATCAGCCGCCGTTCAACGACGTGCGCGTGCGGCGCGCCATCTCCCTCGCGATCGACCGGAAGTCCTGGAACGACTCGCTCCATTTCGGCGAGGGGTGCATCGACTCGGGGCCGGTGCCCTGCGCTCTGACGGACTGGCAGCTCCCCGCGTCGAAGATGGATCCCGCGAAGGCCAAGTACCTCGTCGGCTACGACCCCCAGGAGGCCAAACGCCTCCTCGCGGAGGCGGGCTTCCCGAAAGGCTTCACCACACCCATGTTCCACTGGCCTGGGTACGCGCCGCCCTGGCGGACGTACTTCGACCTCGCCGCCGACGACCTCGGAAAGATCGGCGTCAAGGTCGAGTTCAAGCCCGAGGAATACGGCAAGTACATCTCCACGACCTACCTCGGCAAGTTCGAGAAGATGGCGATGGGCCCCCAGGCGCCCGGCTACGAGATCGACGACTGGCTCTTCAGCGGCTTCTACCCGGAGCAACCTCACAACCGGAGCCACGTCGCCGACGCCGAGCTCAACAAGCTCCTCGTGGCTCAGCGGCGTGAGCTGGACCCGAAGAAGCGCCTGGCCATCGTCCATGACATCCAGCGGTACCTCGCCGACAAGGCGTACTACGTGTACCTGCCCAACCCGCCGCAGTACATCACGCACGCGCCGCAGGTGAAGGGTTTCAAGCACCACGACGGGTTCTCGCTCGGCTACCGGCTCATGTTCACCTGGCTCGAGCGGTAGACCGGGGCGGGCGGCCGCGACGTGAGACCGTACGTCCTCCGCCGGCTCGTCCTCGCGGTTCCGACGCTCGTCCTCGTGAGCGTCATCGTCTTCTCGATGATGCGTCTCATGCCCGGCGACGTGGTGATCCGTATGGTCGAGGGCCACGCCTATGCGCCGACCATCGAGGCGCTGCGCAAGGAGCTGGGGCTCGACCGGCCCGCGCACGTCCAGTACGTCGAGTGGATCGGCGGGATCCTCCTCCGCGGCGACTTCGGCAACTCGTACTGGACGCGCCAGCCGATCCTCGACGAGTTCGTCGGGCGCTTCCCGGTCACGGTCGAGCTGGCGGTGCTCACGATCCTCGTGTCCGTGGTGATCGGCGTCCTCGTCGGCATCGTGTCCGCCGTCCGCCAGGACACGGTTTCCGACTACGTCGGTCGCATCCTCGCCATCCTTGCGCTCTCGGTGCCCTATTTCGGGCTCGCCGTACTGGTCGTGGTCCTCCCGTCCATCTACTTCAAGTGGACGCCGGTGTGGACGTATGTGCCGTTCACCACGGACCCGCTCCAGAACCTCAAGATCATGATCGTGCCCGCCTTCGTCTTTGGCATCACCCGTGCCGGGCCGATCATGCGCATCATGCGGTCGGCGCTGCTCGAGGTCATGCGGCAGGACTACATCCGAACCGCCTGGTCGAAGGGACTGCCGGAGCGGGTGATCGTGCTCCGCCACGCGCTCAAGAACGCGATGATCCCGGTGGTGACGCTGATCGGCCTCCAGATGCCGCTGTACATCGGCGGCTCGGTGATCATCGAGGCGATCTTCCGGCTGCCCGGCGTTGGTCTCTTCTTCTTCGAGGCGCTGACGCGCCTCGACTATCCTGTGGTGCAGTCGGTCAACCTCATCGTCGCCGCCGTGGTTGTCGGGCTGAACCTCGCCATCGACCTCACCTATGCATTCCTCGACCCGCGGATCCGTTATGGGAAGTTCTGAGATGGCCGTCGCACCAGTCGCCGCGCCGGCTGTGGCCGTCGACGTCTACGCGCTGCCGCCTGCGCGGCCTTGGTACATAGACGTCTGGATCCGGATGCTGCGGCGAAAGCCGCTCGGCACGATCGGCGGCTTCATCGTGCTGGCGATGCTGGTCACCGCCGTCTTCGCCGACGTCCTCACGCCATACGGGTTCTCGCAGACGAGCCTGCGCGAGCGCTTCATCGGCATGAGCGCGGAGCACTGGCTGGGCACCGATCAGCTCGGCCGGGACGTCCTCACGCGCATCCTGTACGGCGCCCGGATTTCCCTCTACGTCGGCTTTGGCGCCGTCGGGCTCGGCAGCCTCCTGGCGACGGCGCTCGGGATCTTCTCCGCATACGGAGGCGGCCGCGCCGATCTCTTCCTGCAGCGGCTGGTGGACGCGTGGATGGCGTTCCCGCCGCTCCTCATCTTGATGTCGATCATGTCGTTGCTCGGTCCGAGCGTGCTGAATATCACCCTCGTGCTCGGCATCGCGGCGGGCATCCGCGAGTCGCGGATCATCCGCGGCGTGGCGCTCTCCATCAAGGAGAACACCTACATCGAGGGCACGCGGGCGCTCGGCTCGGGGCATCTCCGCATCGCCCTCGTGCACATCCTGCCGAACGTGCTCCCGACCATCATCGTGGTGGCGACCACGGGGCTCTCGACGGTCATCCTGACGGAGGCGAGCCTGTCGTTCCTCGGCTTGGGCGTGCCGCCACCCTACCCGACCTGGGGCGGGATGCTCTCGCTTGCCGGTCTCGATCACATGTACCGGGCACCGTGGCTCGCGATCTGGCCCGCGGTTGCGCTCTCGCTGGCCGTATTCGGCTTCAACATGCTCGGCGACGCACTTCGGGACCTGCTCGATCCGCGCCTCAAGGGCCGCTGAGAGCGGAGCGTAGAAGCTGCTCCACCGCAGTATGCGGCGCGTCCGCTGCCATCGCCAGCTCCCGTTCAGCTTTCTGCAGCACCCTGGGAGAGGATCAGGGTGAGGGGAGCGGATGACGCGGGAGCGGCGTTCATGAATAGTTCACATTAGTGGCTCACCATCAAGTTCTCGCGGAGGACGTTCGCCTCCAGCTTGAGCTCGTCCAGGCGGTGCTTGACGACGTCACCGATGCTCACGATCCCGCAGAGCTTGCCGCCTTCGACCACGGGAAGGTGCCGAACACGGTGGCGGGTCATGCGAGCCATGACCTCTGCGATGCTCTCCCCGGGCGCGCAGGTGAGGACCGGCGCGGTCATGAGCTGGGAGACCAGCGACGAGAGGAGCAGCGTGCCGTGCTCGATGAGCCCGCGCACGATGTCGCGTTCGGAGATCAACCCGAGCACGGTCGTCCCGTCGTCGCTCACCACGAGCGCCCCGATTCCCTTGACCCTCAGAGCCCACACGACCGTGTAGAGGGTCGTGTCGGACCGCGTCGTCTCGACGTGTGCGCCCTTGGTTTTGAGGATGGATGCGACGCTCATGGTGTGTTCTCCCTTTTGTCGAGTGGCCGGCGTCAGGCGTGGAGCTCAACCACGTCGCCGTCCGCCAGCGGGTGGTCCCGACCGACGTGCTGCCCGTCGAACCCCGAGCGGCTCCACACGCGCGCATACTTGAGCGTGCGCGCGAGTTCCTTGTGCACGAGTCGGGCGACGTCCTCCACCGTCTGACCGCGGTGCAGGATGAACGGCCGATCCCGCGCGGGTGGGCGACCCGGCGCCCTCGTGTACACGCGCGTGATTCCGAGGTGGCCGAACAGCCAGGCACCGATCTCCCCGACCCCGAATCCGGAGCTCGCCGACACGGCGAGGGCCGGATACCGAAGCCCCGTGACGTCGAGGAACGCTCGCAGCTCGGCCGCCGGATCGGCGAGCCGGTCCGCCTTGTTGGCGAGGAGCACCGTGGGAAGCCGGAGCGCGAAGGGGTCCCCGGTATCCTGCTCGGCTTCTCCCGCAGATCCGCCGGCCACCTCCCACCGGTGGCTCAGGTCCACGCGCCTCTCGCGCAGCACGCTGTGCAGGGCCTCGACCTGCTCCATGCAGGCGGGATCGTCGAGGGCCACGACGAGCAAACACGCGTCCGCCGTCTGCAAAGAGCTGGCGAGCCAGGGCACGGAGTGCTCCGGGGAAACGGCGGGCAGATCGACGAGCTGGAAGTGAATGTCCTCGTGGGGCATCATCCCGGGCTCCGGATGCTGGGTCGTGAACGGATACGCCGCCACCTGGGCCCCGGAGCCCGTGAGCCGCGCATGGAGCGAAGACTTGCCCGTGTTCGGGGGACCGATCAGGGCGAGCTGGGCGGCGCCTTCTGGCCGGACGACCAGCACGGGCCCGCCGCGAGCAGCGCCCTTCCGGGGCCGCTCGATCTCTTCGGACAGCTCCTTGATGCGCCGCTTGATGTCGCCCTGGAGATGATCCGTCCCCTTGTGCCTCGGGATGACTCGGAGCATCTCGCGCAGCGATTCCAGTCGCTCTCCGGGGTCGCGCGCCTTGCGGAACGCGGCCTCGGCGGCCCTGTACTCGGGCGTGAGGTTGGCGGGCATGTCCGTGTCTACCCCGGTGATCCGGATTGTACCGCCTCTCCGGGTGATCCACCGATGCCCGAGGGCCGGCCTTCGCCTACGGCCCGTGAGCCTCGGCATGCCGCGATGCGGCGTGGACATCTTGACGGCAGGCTGACGTCGGATCCGCTCCGGGGTAGAGTGTGGATCTGGCGGGCCTGGCACGCGCTCGTGCCGGCGTCACAGTCTCATGCTGGAATGGTGTGGATTCCTCCCAGCGGAGGAGAAGGGAGGCCCCGATGCCCATCCTCGCGAAGCTCCGGGAATTCCTCGAGCAGGAAAAGGTCCCGTACTCGATTCACTCCCACCCCGAGGCCTACACGGCCCTCGAGATCGCAGCCCTCGAGCATGTCAAGGGTCGCATGCTGGCCAAGGTCGTGATCGCGAAGACCGGCGCCGGCGCCCTCGTCATGCTCGTGCTGCCTGCCGACCGCCGCGTCGACTTCAGGAAGGTGGCGGCGGTGCTCGGCACTGAGGAGCTGCGGCTGGCCCAGGAGGCGGAGTTCCGGGACGCCTTTCCCGCATGTGACGTCGGCTCCATGCCGCCGTTCGGCAACCTCTTCGGACTGCCGGTGCTCGTCGACGAGCCGCTCGCCGAGAACGGCGAGATCGTCTTCAACGCGGGAACCCATACCCTCACGGCGAAGCTCCGGTACGCGGACTTCGTGAGGATGGTGCACCCTCGAATGGCGAGCCTCTCGGCGCCGATCACCTGAACCCGCGCTCGCGCACGATGCTCCAGCGTAATCAGCGTGTTCCGGCGTGGCGAGGACGATCACCTCCGATCTGCGGGTGCACGCTGGACGGGACGCGCACATCACATCGCCGCGAGAGGAGGCCTAGCATGAAGATGACAGTGTCGGTGATCAAGGCTGATGTCGGCTCGATTGGTGGCCATACCAAGCCCTCCGAGCGAATGCTTGGCGGCGTGCAGGCGGGCCTACGCGAGGCGATCGGGCGCCGCCTGCTGGTGGATGGCCTCGTAACCTATACCGGCGATGACATCGCCATCATCATGAGCCACACCGACGGAGTGGGCTCGCCGGACATCCACCGGTTCGCATGGGACAGCTTCATGGCGGCCACCGCCAACGCCAGGGTAGAGGGTCTCTATGCGGCCGGGCAAGACCTGCTCGTCGATGCGCCGTCGGGCAACCTCCGCGGGGCCGGCCCGGCGGTGGCCGAGATCGAGTTCGAGCTCGACCCGCAGAGCAAGGACCGGCCCGCCGAGGCATTCCTGGTGTTCGCCGCCGACAAGTGCGGGCCGGGCGCCTACAACTACCCGCTCTTCTCCGTGTTCTGTGACCCGATGCACAACGGGGGCCTGCTCTTGAGTCCCAGGCTGCGCAAGGGATTCACGATCACGGTCATCGACATGGAGCACAAGGCCGCCCCCGGCGAGGGCGACCGCGTCATCACCCTGGACGTGCCGGAGCGGATCTGGGACGTGGCGTGCCTCCTCCGGGATTCCGACCGCTTCGCCATCGAGGCGATCCATTCCCGCTACAAGCCCGACGAGCAGATCGTCTCGCTGTCAGCGACGCGGCTCCACAACATTGCGGGCAAGTACACGGGCAAGGACGACCCCGTCGCCGTCGTCCGCACGCAGGGGATCTTCCCCGCCCCCGAGGAGCTGGTGGAGCCCTACATGCTCGGCCACTTCGTCACCGGCGACTGCCGCGGCTCGCACGTGATGCCGATGATGCCGGTCGCCATCAACATGCCGGTCGCGGGCCCCTACTGCCTGCCGCTCGTGTCCTGTCTCGGGTTCTCCATGGACGGCGCCGGGCGTTTCACCGGCGAGGTCGTGGACATGTTCGGCAACACGGTCTGGGACGCGACGCGGCTCAAGGTGCAGCAGAAGGCCGACGAGTGGCGCCGGCAGGGGTTCATCGGACCCACCATGGCCTCGCACGCCGAGCTGGCCTACACGGGAATCGTGGACGCGCTGGCCGCGCTCGATCGCGAGTTCGCGCTCCGTGGCGACGGGATGCCCGCCCCGGCGGAGCTGGAGCCGGCCCTGTCACGGCGGTAGGAAAGCGGTAGACGCTCGGAAGGGGGGCTTCGCCCCCCTTCCGAACCTCCCCCCGAATGGGATTGCGCGGGCGAAGCCCGCGCTCGAAGCGGAACACCAAGCGGTTGGTGGTCTGCCGGCGCGTCATGCGCGGCGATCATGTCGGAGGCTGGCCGCGGCCCGGGGAGAGCGGTTCGATGCTCTCCGCCCGGGCGCGGCCTTCCTTGTTCGAGCACCCCGGTGGCGCCGGTCACAACCTCCGCGAGCAGCACGCGCAGGAGAGACGCGGACGGGGAACGGGCCGGTTCCCGGTCCGGCTCATGATCTGCCTCGGGCGGGCCGGCCCGTCTCACGACCCGCGTCGACCTGGTCCGGCAGGATCGCGGATCTGGCGAGGGACGCCGGATTGCGCCGCGGCCAGCGGCCGGCGTCCACGGCGGTGAGGAAGTCGAGCAGCGTCCGGTTGAACGCCTCCGGCTCCTCGAGGTTGATGGTGTGCCCGGACTTCGGGATGACGGCCAGCCCGGCCGCCGGGATCTTGCGCTTCATGAAGATCGCCGGCTCGAGACAGGGCTCGTCCTCGTCGCCGGTCACGATGAGGGTCGGCACCTCGAGGGCCTCCATCGGCTTCTCGAGGTCGAAGACCGACGGCCGCGTCATCTGCACGCCCCGCAGCGTGAGCGCGTGGCCCTTCGCCGACCCCTGCGCGAACTGGTCGTGGAACTCCTGCCAGCCCCGGGGGTCCTTGTCGCTGAACTGCACGCGCGTCGGCCCCCTCGTGTAGAACTCGGCGACCGCGGCCATGCCCTCCTGCTCGAAGCGCCGCGCCACCAGCTCGGAGTCGTGGCGAAACCCCGCGCGGTCCGCGGAGACGCTCCCGTAGCCGCAGCCGGCGACGGTCAGCGAGAGCGCCCGCTCCGGATAGGTCAAGCCGAAGATGAGCGTCGCGTAGCCGCCCATGGAGAGCCCGCAGACGTGGGCGCGCGCGATCCCGAGATGATCGAGGACGCCCTTGATGTCGTCGACGGCGCGCTGCTGCGAGTACGCCGCGGGATCCTCGGGCACATCGGAGGGCGGGTAGCCGCGCGCGTTGAACGCGATGCAGCGGTAGCGCCGGGCCAGGAAGCGGACCTGGGCGAGCCAGCTCCGGGACTCGCCGGCGAACTCGTGCACGAACACGAGGGGCGTCCCCGCGCCCGTCTCCTCGTAGTACAGGGTGACACCGTCGACCTTGGCCATGGGCATGTCGCGTCTCCTCGCCGGTATGAACCGCGCTCGGCTGGCGATTATCTCACGAACTCACGCGGCCGGCGGGCCGGCGGGGACGACCCTCTGGACAACTCGCCACGAGGGCGCATACTCTGGGCCCGAGGTCGGCGGCCGGCCGGCGCGGGTGGGCCGGGGGGTCCCAAGGGTGGACGCCTGATCGCCTGCGTCCCCCGGCTCGAGGACTGGCAAGGCCGCATCCGGCTCCGGGTGACCACAAGGAGGCTGACGCCATGCGTGTCCGAACACTCCCGCTCCTCATTGCCGCCGCGCTCCTGCTCGGCGCCGCGGGCCCGGCGCCCGCCCAGACCCTCGTCTTCGGCGCGCAAGGCGAGCCGGTCCAGCTCGACCCCGCCGTCATCACCGACGGGATCTCGTCCCGCATCACCCGCCAGGTCTTCGACGGTCTCGTGAAGTACCGGGGCGCGACGACGGAGGTGGAGCCGGCCCTGGCCGAGAAGTGGGAGGTCTCGCGGGACGGCACGGTGTGGACGTTCCAGCTCCGCCGGAACGTGAAGTTCCACGACGGCGCCCCGCTCGACGCCCCGGCGGTCGTCTGGAACATCGAGCGCTGGTGGAAGTCCGGCCACCCCCAGCACGAGAACCAGGTCAAGGCCGGCCAGACCTTCGAGTACTGGGAGGGCCAGTTCGGCGGCTTCGACGACAAGTCGATCGTCTCGAAGGTCGAGGCGGTCGGCTCCCATGCGGTGCGGATCACGCTCAAGGCGCCGCAGGCGCCCTTCCTGGCCAACCTCGCGATGTTCGTCTTCGACATCGCCAGTCCGCGCGCCGTCGAGAAATGGGGGACCGAGTCCGGGAAGCATCCGGTGGGGACGGGCGCCTTCAAGTTCGTCGAGTGGAAACCGAATCAGGAGGTCGTCCTCGAGGCCAACCCCGACTACTGGGGCGTGAAGCCGAAGGTGAAGCGGGTCGTGGTGCGGACCATCAAGGACAACTCGCAGCGCCTCGCCGCCCTGAAGGCGGGCGAGATCCACGGCATGGAAGGGCTCAACCCCGAGGACGTCGCGGTGGTCAAGAGCGATCCGGGCCTCCAGCTCCTCCTCCGGCCGACCAACACGACCGGCTACATCGCGTTCAACTACAAGGTGAAGGAGTTCCAGGACAAGCGGGTGCGGCTCGCCTTCGCGCACGCCATCAACAGGAAGGCGATCGTGGACGCGCTCTACGGCGGCACCGGGCTCGTCGCCTCGCAGTTCCAGCCGCCGCCGCTCTGGGGCTACAACAAGGAGCTGAAGGACTTCGAGTACGGCCCGGCCAAGGCGCAGGAGCTGCTCAAGCAAGCGGGGCTCGCGCAGGGCCTCACCGACATCACGTGGGAGGACGGCCGGAAGGAGCCCATGATCTTCTGGTACATGTCGCGGTCGCGGCCCTACTTCCCGAACCCGAAGGAGATCGCGGAAGCCATGGCGGCCGACCTCGCCAAGGTCGGCATCAAGGGGCAGCTCCAGACGGCGGAGTGGGCCGTGTACCTCGACAAACGCAAGAACGGCCAGCTGCCGCTTTACATGCTCGGCTGGACCGGTGACAACGGCGACCCCGACAACTTCCTCTGCTACTTCTTCTGCCAGCCCGGCGTGAGCCGCGAGGGCTTCTACGCGAACAAGGCGCTCGCCGACGTCCTCCTGCGCGCCCAGACGCTCACGAGCCAGGCCGAGCGGGCGAAGCTCTATCGCCAGGCCGAGCAGCTGCTGCACGACGACGTCGGACGGCTCTTCATCGCCAACAACCAGCCCCCGCTCGCCTTCGCGAGGAAGGTGAAGGGGTACGTCCCGCACCCGACCGGCTCCGAGTACTTCAACATCGTCGAGATCCAGTAAGGAGTGGCCCGGCCCCCGGGGGCGGACGGATGAGGCGGTACGCCATCCGGCGCAGCCTGACGGTCATCCCGGTCCTCCTCGGGGTCTCCGTCCTCGTCTTCGGCTTCGTCCACCTGATCCCCGGCGATCCGGCGCTCACGATGCTGGGCGAGCGGGCGACACCCGAGAAGGTCGTCGAGATCCGCGAACGCCTCGGGCTCGATCGGCCGATTCCCGCGCAGTACCTGATCTACGTCGGCAAGCTCCTTCGCGGCGACCTCGGGACCTCGATCGTCCGCGGCGACCCGGTGCTGACCGACTTGCTCCGCCGGTTCCCGGCCACCGTGGAGCTGGCGGCGGCGGCGATGGCGCTCGCCGTGTTGCTCGGGCTCCCGATCGGCATCGCGTCGGCGGTGTGGCGGAACTCCGTCGTCGACAGCGTGGCGCGGGTGTGGGCGCTGGCCGGGGTGTCGATGCCGATCTTCTGGCTCGGGCTGATGCTCGCCTGGTTCTTCGGGGTGCACCTCCGGTGGCTGCCGACCGGCTTCCGTCTCGATACCGGCACCACGCTCGCCCCGTGGACGAACTTCGTGCTCCTCGACGCGGCGCTCGGGGGGAACGGGACGGCGTTCCGGGACGCCCTCCGCCACCTGGTGCTGCCCGCCGTCGCCCTCGCCACCATCCCCCTCGCCATCGTCGCCCGGATGACGCGGGCGAGCATGCTCGAGGTGCTCTCGCGCGAGTACATGCGGACGGCCGAGGCGAAGGGGTTGCCGCAGACGGCGGTCATCCTGCGCCACGGCCTTCGCAATGCGCTCCTGCCGGTCATCACCGTCATCGGACTCCAGGTCGGCCATCTGCTCGCCGGGGCCATCCTGACCGAGACCATCTTCTCGTGGCCGGGGATCGGCCTGTGGGTGTACGAGTCGATCGAGGCGCGCGACTACGCGATCGTGCAGGGCGCGAGCCTGTTCATCGCCGTGATCTTCGTCACGGTGAACCTGATCACCGATCTCCTCTACGCGGCCGTCGATCCGCGGATCAAGTACGACTGATGGCCATGCTCGAGGGCGCCCTGGAACGGCCGGCGCCGGCGTCGGCGCCCGCGCCGAGTCCCGCGCAGGCGGCGTGGCGCCGGCTGCGGCGGAGCCCGGTCGCCCGGGCGGGCCTGGCGATCGTCGCCGCCGTCGCGCTGACGGCGGCGATCACCCCGGCCGTCCACCACTACGAGGCCAGGACCGATGCGGACCTCACGCTGCGGCTCAAGCCGCCCACGTGGGCGCATCCGTTCGGGACCGACACGCTGGGGCGGGACATCCTGGTCCGCGTGCTGCACGGCGCGCGCGTCTCCCTCGGCCTCGGCGTCAGCTCCGTCGCCGTGGCGGCGGTGCTCGGGTCGGCGCTCGGGCTCGTGGCGGGCTACGTGGGCCGGCGGGTCGACCTGATCGTGATGTTCGGCATGGACATCCTGCTCGCCTTCCCGGCGACGCTCCTCGCGATCGCGATCGTGGCGATGATCGGCCCCGGCCTGCGCAACGCGCTCTTCGCGATCAGCCTCGTCTCCATCCCCGTCTACGCGCGCCTCAGCCGCGGCGCCGTCCTCGCCCTCCGCGAGCAGGAGTTCGTGCTCGCCGCGCGCGGCCTCGGCGGGACCGGCGGGCGCGTGCTCCTGCGCCACATCGTGCCGAACAGCGTGCCGCCCCTCATCGTGCAGACGACGCTCGCCATCGCCTTCGCGATCCTGGAGGCGGCCGCCCTCGGGTTCCTGGGCCTCGGCGCCCAGCCGCCCACGCCGGAGTGGGGGGCGATGCTGGCGGACTCCTACAAGTACTTCACGAGCGGCGCGTGGTGGGTCTTCTTCTTCCCCGGCGCCGCGATCATGCTCTCCGTCCTCGGCTTCAACCTGCTCGGCGACGGTCTCCGCGACGCGCTGGACCCGCGCCTCGGGCAGGGTTGAGGGAGCAGGACGCCAGGGTTCGTGAGCCCCGGAACGGTGATGTAGCCTCGCTCGAACTCAGATCACAATGACCCGCTGCTCCGAATCACGGGGTGCTATGTAGTGCATATTGGCCCCCGTGGGAAGGTGCGGCCGGGCGTGGATCCGAGGGAGCGAAGGCAACATTACAGGTCGTCGGGATTCGAGCGGGACAGCCACCGTCACCGCCGGCCCATGCGGCTCCGCCACGAGCTCGTACCGCAACAAGTGACAAGGAT
>WNGA01005422.1_pt1 | contig 18422 bp, 15 predicted proteins | sample 5400061 | NCBI WGS metagenome assembly WNGA01 (sample SAMN13153366, study PRJNA577476) | soil metagenome | isolation source: 100 cm soil or saprolite under grassland replicate 2 | place: USA:California | collected 2016-06-15 | reverse complement strand
TTCGAGCGCGAAGTCGATCATCATGATCGCGTTCTTCTTGACGATCCCGACCAGCATGATGATGCCGACGAACCCGTAGATGTTGAGCTCCATCCCGAACAGCAGGAGCGTGAGGAGCGCGCCGACGCCGGCCGATGGCAGGCCGGAAAGAATCGTCAGCGGGTGGATGAAGCTCTCGTACAGAATTCCCAGCACGAGGTAGATCACGAGGACCGTCACCAGGAGGAGCAACCCCTGGCCCTTGAGCGAGGCCTGGTAGGCCTGCGCCGTGCCCTGGAAGCTCGCGGTGACCGTGGCCGGGAGCCCGAGCTCGCGCTGGGCGAGGTTGACCTGCTCGACGGCCTGACTGAGGGAGACGCCGGGTGCGAGGTTGAACGAGATCGTCACTGACGGCAGCTGGCCGAGATGCGTGATGGTGAGGGGGCCGATGGTCGGCGTGAGCCGCGCCACCGAGTTGAGCGGCACCAGCTTGCCCGACTGCGCGCGCACGTGCAGCAGGGAGAGCTCGTTGGGGTCGCGCTGGTACGCGGGGTCGAGCTCCAGGATGACCCAGTATTGGTTCGTCGGCGTGTAGATCGTGGACACCTGGCGCGAGCCGTAGGCGCTGTAGAGCGCGCTCTCGATCTGCTCGGCGCTCACGCCAAAGGCCGAGGCCTTGTCGCGGTCGATGTCGACGGTGACCTGCGGGCTCCTGATCTGTAAATCGGTGTTGACGTCCTGGAACCCCGGAAGGGTCCGCATCTTGTCGAAGACGATCGGCCCCCACCGGTAGAGCTCCTGGAGATCGGTGGCCTGGAGCGTGTACTGGTAGACCGCCTTGGTGAGGTTGCCGCCGATCCTGATGATCGGCAGGTTCTGCGGGTAGACCCTGAACCCGGGGATCGCGGCGAGCTTGGGCCGGAGATCGTCGATGATCTTGTCGGCCGGCGGCCGTTCGTTGCGCGGCTTGAGCCGCATGAAGATGCGTCCGGTGTTCGGGACGACGTTGATCGTGGAGGCGCCGATCGACGACATCAGCTGGTCAACGTAGGGCTGCTGCCGCACGATCGCGGCGGCCGCCCGCTGCTTGTCCTTCATCGCGTCGAACGAGATGTCCTGCGCGGCTTCCGTGAACGCGAAGATCTGGCCGGTGTCCTCGGTCGGGATGAAGCCCTTGGGGATCAGCACGAAGAGCCACGCGGTCAGCACGAAGGTCAGGAGCATGACCGCCATCGTCAGCCGCCGGTGCGCGAGCGTCCACCGGAGCGAGTGGTCGTACGTCCGGAACATGCCGCCGAAGAAGCGCTCGGAGGCCGCGTAGAGGCGCCCGTGCGACGCGCCCGGCGCGCGGAGGAACCGACTGCACAACATCGGCGTAAGGGTCAGCGAGACGAAGCCCGAGACCAGCACCGCGACGGTGATCACGACCGCGAACTCGTGGAGGAGCCGGCCGACGACGCCGCCCATGAACAGCACCGGGATGAAGACCGCCGCCAGCGAGAGCGTCATCGACAGAATCGTGAACCCGATCTCCTTGGCCCCGATCAACGCGGCCTCGAGGCGGCCCTTGCCCTCCTCCATGTGGCGGATGATGTTCTCGAGCATCACGACCGCGTCGTCCACGACGAAGCCGACGCACAGGGTCAGGGCCATCAGCGAGATGATGTCGATCGTGTACCCGAGCAGGTACATGACCGCGAAGGTCCCGACGATCGACAGGGGGACCGCGAGGCTCGGGATGATCGTGGCCGACAGGTTGCGCAGGAACAGGAAGATGACCATCACGACCAGGGCGATGGCCAGCCCGAGCGTGAACTCGACGTCGTGGACGGACTCGCGGATCGCCACTGATCGGTCATAGAGGACGTTGAGGTTCACCGAGGCCGGCAGCTCCTGGCGGAAGCGCGGCAGGAGCGCCCGGATGGCGTCGACGACCTCGACGCTGTTCGTGCCCGGCTGGCGCTGGATCGCCAGGATCACCGCGCGCTCGTCGTTGTACCAGCTCGCGACCTTGTCGGTCTGCACGCCGTCGACCACATGCCCCAGCTCCTCGAGCCGGACCGGCGAGCCGTTTCGGTACGCGACGATGAGCGGGCGGAAGGCGGCGGCGTTCTGGAGCTGGCCCGTCGCCATGACGTTGAACATCTGGTGGGTGCCGTAGAGCGTGCCAGTCGGCAGGTTGACGTTGCTGCGCGAGAGCGCCTGCTCGACTTCGTCGATGCCGATCCCGCGAGTGGTCAGCGCGCGGGGGTCGAGCTGGACACGGACCGCGTACTTCTGCGAGCCGAAGACCTGGACCTGGGCGACGCCGGTGATCGTCGAGATGCGCTGGGCGAGGTTCGTCTGCGCGTACTCGTCGACCATGTAGAGCGGCAGCGTCGGCGAGCTGAGCGCCAGGTAGATGACCGGCTGATCCGCCGGGTTCACCTTCTGGTAGGTCGGCGGCGTCGGCATGCTCGGCGGCAGAAGAGGCGCCGCCTTGGTGATCATTGCCTGCACGTCCTGGGCGGCCGCGTCGATGTTGCGCTCGAGGCTGAACTGGATCGTGATCTGCGTGAGCCCGAGCGCGCTCGACGAGGTCATCGAATCGATGCCCGCGATCGTGGTGAACTGCTTCTCGAGCGGCGTCGCCACCGCCGACGCCATGGTCTCGGGGCTGGCTCCCGGAAGCGCGGCGGCCACCTGGATGGTCGGAAAATCGACGTTCGGCAGATCGCTGACCGGCAGAAGCCGGAAGCCCATGATCCCGAAGAGCAGGATGGCGGCCATCAGGAGGGTGGTGAGAACCGGCCGCCGGATGAAGAGGTCGGTGCTCATGACGCCTTGGACGACCTGATCTCGATCTTCGCGCCCGGCACCAGGCGCAGCTGGCCGTCGGTGACGACCCGCTCAGCCGCTCGCAGGCCCTGCTCGATGATGGTCTCCGCGCCCAGCCGGGTGCCCACGACGATCGGGCGCGACTCGACCGTCTGATCGGGCTTGACGACGAACACATAGGGGCCCTGCTGGCCGGGCTGGATCGCCTGCGAGGGCACGACGATCGCCGCTCGACTCGTGAGCACCAGGCTCACGTCGAGGAACTGTCCGGGCCACAGCGCGTTGTCGGTGTTCGCGAACGTCGCCTTGAGCTGGATGGTCCCCGTCGTCTGGTCCACCGTGTTGTTCACGAACGTGAGATCACCGGTGGCGAGCGTCTCCTGCTGGCGGGGCAGCCGCGCCACGACGCGGAGCGCGCCGGCGGCGCGATAGTACGTCTTGATGTCGGGCAGGTGCTGTTCGGGCACCGCGAAGGAGACGTAGATCGGATGGACCTGGTTGATGACGACGATCGGGTTGTCGTCGTTGGCCTTCAGGATGTTGCCGTTCTGGACGAGCAGATTCCCGGTCCGGCCGTCGATGGGCGCCCGGATGGCCGTGTACGCAACCTGCAGCCTGGCGCTGTCCACGTTGGCCTGCGCCGCCCGGGTTGCGGCCTTCGCGTTCTCGACGGCGGCGCGGTCGGCCTGCACCGTCGCCTCCAGCGCCGCCCAGTTCGTGCGGAGCTGATCGTACTGCTCGCGCGCGATCAATTCGCGGTCCACGAGATCGCGGTACCGGCGCTCCTGCACCTTCGCGTTCTCGAGCTGGGCGAGGTCGCGCTCGAGATTGGCCTGCGCCTGCTGCACTTCGGCCTGGCGCTGGCCCAGCGCCGCTTCCGCCTGACGCAGCGTCGCCTCGAAGGGCCGGGGATCGATGACGAAGAGAAGCTCGTCCTTCCGGACGTCCTGCCCCTCCTTGAAGCGCACCTCCATGATCTGCCCGTTCACCTGCGACTTGATGCCGACCGACGTGTAGGGCTGCGCGTTGCCGACCGCCGTGAGCTGGACCGGCACGGTCCTCTCGAGGACATCGCTCACCGTCACGGGCACGGGCGGCACCTGCACACGGGCCTTGCCGGCGGCGTTGTCCGAGCACCCGGCGAGGAGCAGGACGCCGGCCAACGCCCAGGCGCCGGCAGCGGTCAGGCGTCGGCCGATCACTTTTTGGCCTTCCGGGCACGGCCGGTGTGCGCGTCATCCTCGGGAACGCTCGCCGCCGCGTCGACGAGCGCCTCCAGCCCGGTCAGCACCTGCCGCCTGTCCGCGGCGGACATCCGCGCGAGGACGCGCTCCATACCCCGGAGACGGATCGCCTCGAGCTCATCGACCAGGGTCTTGCCCGCGCGCGTGAGGTCCAGCACGTACACGCGCCGGTCGGCGGGGTAATCGCCGCGTGTCACCAGCCCCTTTTCCTCCAGGCGATCGACGATGTGTGTGACGGCGGGGAGGGTCACGCCGAAGGCCTTGGCGACGTCGCCCATGTGCGAGCCGGGGTGCTCGGCGAGGCGGAACAGGACCTGCGACTGCGAGTAGGTGAGATCGAGGTCCGAGGCCTTCTGCCACAGGAGTTGCCGGAAGATCGTGCCGCCGAGCGAGTTCAACAGCTCCAGCATCTGCTGGGCCTCGGTCGTCCAGCGGGCCGACCGTCTCGCGCGCGTGCCCCGATTGACCATGTTAATAGTTTAGTCGATAAAGGGATTGACGTAGTTTAGTCGATAAAGGGGCTGACGCAACCGGGATCGAGAGCGCCGGGAGCCTCTCAGTAGGTGGCGCCCAGCTTCCGATGGTCCCAGGAGACGATGCGCGTCGGCGTGAAGCGGAGCACCACGCGCTTCGGCGCCTGCTTGAGGACGCCCGCACGCGCCTCGGGGGGCGGCTCGGCGCCGGTATAGCGAGCCATCAGCCTGAGCCCGAGATCGCCCACGCGCGCTGGATCGCGCTCGATCGCCACGTCGCACTCGAGCATCGCGCCGCGCAGCTCGCCGTACACGTCGCGGCCGGCCTCGAGCTGCACGGTCGCGCGCGGGTCGCGCTCGAGGTTCCGGATCTTCTGGGACTTGCCGTACGTCCAGGCGAGGAGGGTGAGCCCCTCGCGCACGTACCAGAGCGGCATCAGGTGGGGGCGGCCGTTCGGCCCGAGGGTCGCGCAGGTCAGCACGCGCTCCTCGTCGAGGAAGCGCATCAGCTCCGCGTCGGACATGGTGATGTCGTTACGTCGGGACGGCATCGTCAGTATCCTTGGCGGCGGTCGACGACGTGGCGGAGGGCGCGGCCGGCGAGATAGCGCGCGAGGTTGTCGTTGAAGACAGGCGCGATCGCGTCGGGCGTGCTCGGGCCCGAAATGTGCGGGGTCACCACCACATTGTCCATTCGCCACAGCGGGTGGCTCGGCGGGAGCGGCTCGCGGTCGAAGACGTCGAGGACGGCGCCCGCGATGCGCTTCTGCTCCAGCGCCTCGAGCAGCGCCGGCTCGTTCACGACGGCGCCGCGGGCGATGTTGATGAGCCACGCGGTCGATTTCATGACCGCGAGCGCATCGGAGCCGATGATTCCCCGGGTCTCCGCGGTGAGCGGCAGGAGGAGGACGACGAAGTCAGCCTCCCGCAGCGCGCGCGCCATCGCGGCGACGGGATAGACGCGCGCCGCCTCGCGCACCGGCCGGCCCCGGCGGGAGACGCCGAGCACGCGCATCCCGAGCCCCCGCGCCATGCGTGCGATGTCGCGACCGATATCCCCGAGGCCGACGATCGCCATGGTCTTGCCGCCCAGCCGGTCGGGCAGCACGTGGTCGTCCCAGCGACGCTGGCGCTGGGCGTCCCGGTACACCTTCATCCGCTGCGTCACCCAGGAGCACCAGCCAAGGACGTACTCGGCCATCCACGGCCCGAAGACGCCCGGCGCGCGGGTCACCTGCACGCTCGGCGGCAGCTCCGGCACCAACGCCCAGTCCACGCCTGCGCCCATCACCTGCAACCATTTGAGCCCACCCGCCTTCGCGTAGAGGTGCGGGGGGAACTTCCACGCGTAGAGGATCTCGGCGTCCGCGATGGCCCCGGCAGCCTCGGTCGGCGTGGCGGCGATACGCACGCTCACCCCGCGCTTCGGGACGCGGACGAGCTCCGCATAGCGGCGGTCGGCGTGATAGACGAGGACGGTCGGACGGGTCACCGGAGCCGCGCGTCAGCCGATCGCCACCGCGAGACACGTCGTCGTTCGGGTCACCCCGTCGATCGCGCCGATCTCGTCGGTGACCAGCCGGCCCAGGGCGTCGAGGGTCGGGCCCTCGACCACGGCGATGAAGTCGAAGGGGCCCGTGACCGCGTCGAGGTTGACGACCGTGGAATCGCTGCCCTCGATCGCCGCCAGCTCCTTCTTCACCGACTTCGTCTTGCCCGGCGCCGTCTCGATGAGAACGTACGCGCGCATCTTTTTCTGTCCGCCCTTGGCCATGTGGTGCCTCCTGCCGCGCCCGTCAGCGTTGCGCGGTGCCGACCACGTCGACCAGCGTCGAGCGGAACTGCGCGCTCCGCTCGACGAACTTCGCCCCCTCGAGATCGACCCGCGTGCCACGGTCGTCGCGGTGGTTCGCGGGATCGAAGGATGCTCTGAGCCTGGTGACCGCCGAACCGACCTTCAGGGTCAGGGCCTCGCCGGCGCTCTCGTCGCCCAGGCGCGCGATGATCAGGAAGAAGCCCTGCTCGTCGGTCGCCGCGAGATACGAGAAGCCGGTCTTGTCGCGGACGAGCTCGAGCTCGCGGCCGCTGAGCGCGTGGCCCCTGGCGTCCTTCACGAAGCCGAGGACCACGTACCGGTAATACACCTCGTGCTCCGCAGCCACCGGCGTGCCGGCCAGCGTCAGCACCACGAGCAGAACGAGCGCCACGGCCCGCGTCACGCGGCTCAGTCTAGCAGATACGCACGGAGCAGCGACCGGTGGCACCGGGCCTCGTCAGGGCAGCCGCAGAGCAGCGTGACACGCCCCGCCTTCGCGTAGGCGCGGACCGCCGCCACCTGCGCCTGGGCTTCCGGCCGCGCGAGCCCTCTGCGGTAGCGCCGCCGGTACTCGGCCCAGCCGATCTCGCCGGCGCGGAACGCGCGCAGCAGTGGAAGGACGGGACCGAGCTCTTTCAGCCAGATGTCCACGCGGCTCTTGCGGATGCCGCGCGGCCAGAGCCGCATGATGAGGACGCGCATGCCGTCCGACGCGGCGGGCGGCTCATAGACGCGTTTGACCGCGATCACTTTCCGATCGTCTCCAGCGGCTTCTTGAACTTCTCGCACGGATCGACGTCGTCGATCTTCGGTGTGAACCATACGAAATCGAACGGAAGCGCATCGCTCGCGAACCTGGGCGCATAGTCGCCGGCTCTGGCCGCGGCCGGCTCCACCTCGAGAAACGCGACGCTCGCGACCCCGGCGCCCGGTGCCTGGCGCGCCAGGTGGGCCGGCACTCCGTGGTCTCGGCGCGCGTGCCCGGCGCCCGCGATGAGCACGGCGCCGTCGCGCTGACCACCGCGCGCCAGGCTCGCGGCCATGCGGGCATCGCGCGCCCACTGGATGTCCACCATCCGATCGAGCATGCTCTCCGGTGCCTGGCCGCAGTGGGATTCCCGAATCTCGAGCGCCATCGCGCTCCGTGTCTCCGGGGCAGGCTCGGCGAGCCGGAGCTGCGTCGCGAGCGCCGGGCCGAGTCCCGGCAGGCCATTGCGGCGAACGGCCTCGGTCGCGGGGCGCGACAGATTGGTGGCGACGATCAGCAAATTACCGTCGAGGGCCGCCTGGGCGATCGGCTGGTAGAAGCGCCATTCGGGCCAGCCCGAGCGCGTCCAGTTCACGGCGTCGCCGAGCCCGGCGGCGTCCTTCGGACTTCGCGCCAGATAACGCGCCAGGGCGGGGGCGTCGTCGGTCGAGAGCATCTCGAATCCCACGGCGGGGCGTCGCCCCGCGCCGATCAGCGCCCGCACGAGCTTCGCCTGGAGCGCGTGATGATCGGGGTTGTCATGCCGCTCGCCCAGGATCACGAACCGGCTCCCGCCCAGCCGCGAGAGCAAGGTTTCCTCGCTGATGACCGTGCCGGCCTTCACGTCCCAGATGCGTCCCACCAGCGGATGCCCGCGCTCCACCGGGCTCTCCCAGGCGATTTGCGATCCCTTCCCGCACCCGCCTACGAAAAGAAGGAGAAGCACGGACAAGAGCGACCAGGCGACGCCGCGCCCCCTCTTGATCATACGTAGATGCTATCAGCCGTGAGTGACCCGATGAGGGCTTGGGGGGCGTGGGCAGGGGTCACCGGACCCGTTCCCGATAAGGGACGACGGGCGTGACGCGCCCTGGTGGAGCCCAGCCGCAGTGGGGCAGCGAACGCGTGCCGCGTGGTCCGGTGACCCCTGCCCACGCCCCCCAAGCCCTCATCGGGTCGCGCCGAGAGAGCCCTCAGGCGTAGTCAAAGTGAGGCCGGCGTCGATGACGAGCGTCTGACCCGTGACCCAGCGCGCCTCATCGCTCGCGAGGTAGACCGCGCCCCAGCCGACGTCCCAGCCGGTCCCCTCGGTCGCGAGCGGGCTCGCGCGCCGCCGGCGCTCGCGCGCGTCGGGGCCGAGGTCCTCGACCATCGGCGTCCACACGGGCCCGGGCGCGATCGCGTTGACGCGGATCCCCTTGGGGCCGAGCTGGACCGCGACCGAGCGGACGAACCCGATCACGCCGGCCTTGGCCGTCGCGTACGCGGTACGGCCGTAACCGCGCAGTGCCGCGATCGACGAGACGCAGACGACGGCGCCCCCGCCGCGGCGGACCATGGCGGGCACAGCCGCTTGCGTGGCCAGGAACATCGACTTGAGGTCGACACCGATGATGCGATCCCACTCTTCCTCGGACGTGTCGAGCAAGTCCTTGCGCGACTCGATCCCGACGTTGTTGTGGAGGATGTCGAGGCCGCCCCACTGCTCGACCGCCGTCTTGACCATCGCGGCGCACTCGGCGGCGCGCGTCACGTCCGCGGCATGGGCCATTGCCTCGCCGCCCTCGGCACGGATCAGCCCGGCACTCTCCTCGGCACGTTCCTTCACCTGGTCCACGCAGAGGACCCGGGCCCCTTCGCGGGCGAAGAGGATCGCGGCGGCCTTGCCGTTTCCCAGGCCAGGGCCTCGCGAGCCTGCGCCCGTCACGATCGCGATCCTGCCGCTGAGCCGTCCGCTCATGGGGCGATCACCTCACCGAGCGTGGGCCTGGGTAGCCGTCCCAGGAGAGACGTGCGCCGTCGGCGCTGAAGCCGGCCCCAACGAGCGGCTCGAACACCGGGCTGCCCCGCACCGGGCGTCCGTCCCAGGTGACGATCTCGAGCCGGCGCACCGGCCGCAAGGTGAGAGGACGCTCCATCATCGACTGGAGCGCGGCGATCACCCCGGGAAGGTCGACATCTTCCCAGCCGGCGAGGGGGGTGAGGTCCCGGCCGGAGCCTTCTGCGAGGAGCCGAGGGCGGCCCTGCCGAAAGACGAGCCAGTTCTGGGGCAGGCGCGGTGCTGGAACGCGCGAGCCGTCGCGTCGCGAGAGGGCGAAGATGCGACCCCAGAGGTTGGCGGGATCGATCATGTTGACCAGCACGTGCGGCTCCGCGCGCCGCGCCGGAGTGTCGAGGTCGCGGAGCGCCTCGGCCAGCGCGTATTGTTCGCCCGAGAGTCCCTGGACGAAGTAGCCGCGTACCACCTCGCCGCCGTACTCCATGCGGAGCAGTGTGTGGCGGAGCGTGGCCCAGTCGCCCCGGGCGAGCTCGCGCGTGACGATGCCGTAGCGCGCGAGCAGGAGCTGAGCGCGCGCTTCGTCCCGCTCGTCGGGTGTAAGCCGCTCTTCGTCGCCGAGCGCGCTCCAGCGGCCGATCACGGGCAGGCGCGCGAGCAGGCCGCGGGCCTGACCTCGACGCCGGCGGCGGGGACTCGCGGCCTCGCGCGGCCGGCGCGTCGGCGTCATGCCGGCGGCGATCGCGCTGAAGGTGTCGGGCGTGACCAGCCCGGCCCAGAAGAGCTTCCAGAGCGCCGAAAGCACGTCCGGAGTACCGAGGCCGGTCGCCCGGGTGAGGTCCTGGGCGAACGAGGCGCCGCGGAGCTGGAGGTGCAGCAGGACGTTCTTGACGCGCGCGTCTATCTCGGCCGGCGGCACCGATCCCTCGCGGAGCCAGCCGATGTTCTCGCGGAGGGCGGCGCCCACTCGCGTCGAGCGACCCGGCTCGCCCGGGGCGCGGTCGAACACCGTCCAGACCATCTCGCCCGCCAGCCCCAGACGATCGAGCCACTCTCGCTCGTAGTTCTCCACGCGGGCGGGCAGGAGGTCTTGCTCCCAGACGCGCACGGGAAGGTCCTCGCCCTGAAGCAGCTCGAGCGCCGCGAGAACCCCGGGCGGCCCAACCAGTCGTCGATCGGGATGGAGATGGTGGCGACGAAGGAGGAACGCTGAGAATTGCTCGGCCGAGGCCACGGGCCGTGGGACTCGGCGCGCGTGGACCTGGCGGCGCTGGATTTCGTCGAGCACCGCGATGTGCACGAACTGTGGGGCGGGAGCGTCGGCGAGGAAGGCGCCCTGGCGCACGAGTCCCCGCGCCGTCAAGCGCTCGAGGGCGCCGGTCGCGTCGTCGAGCGCGATGCCGTAACGCTCCGCGAGCCAGGCCGCGGTCACGGGCCCACGCGTTCTCAGGAGCCGCAACGTGACTCGCTCGAGCCCCTCACCCGTGTCCAGAGACCGAAAGAGCGCGGCGTCGGTCGACGGCACCCACGCTCTGCGCCCGCTCGCGAAGTCGAGGGCGCCGACGCGCCGCTCCTCGGCGAGGATACCGATCAGCGCTCCGGCGTCGGCGGCGACGCGAGCCGCAATCTCCGCGTCGGTCAAGTCCCCCAGATCGTCGAGAATTCCCGCCAGCTCGTTCGCATCCCGGGCTCGCCGCTCCGGCGACGTCTTCTGGAGCTCCGCCTCGACCGCCGCCACGATCTCCGGCTTCAGCGGACCGGGCGCGACCGACCAGGCCTTCCGCATGGTGACCGCGTCGCTCCGCCGCTCCTCGGCGTGGCCGGCGCCGAGGTACGCCCAGTCCCAGGCGAGAAGCAACGGGTACACGAAGGGCGAGGGAAGCGGCGTGTCCACGTGCCGCCGCCACATCTCGCCGTCGTGCAGGCGCTCGAGCAGACGTTTGAGCCGCGTGACGTCGAGGGCATCGTGGAAACACTCCCGGAGCGTCTCCGCCACGATCGGGAACTCGGCCTGCCCGCCCACCGCCTCGAGCAGCGCGTCGGCCTTGAGCCGCTGCAGATACGCGGGCGTCCGCTGGCCGCGGTACATGCGCGGAATGAAGAGCGCGCGGATCGCGCACTGACGGAAGCGCGTGGCGAAGAGCGGAGTTCCAATGAGCGCGCGACCGAGCAAGGCGTCGACCTCCTCGGGCGCGACGAGCGTGACGAGCCGCTCCGGGGCGGGCGGCACCTGGCCGGGCGCGAACGACAGCAAGATGCCGTCGTCCACGTGGCTCGCCTCGGCGACCAGGCCCATCGTGCGCCGGAGCTTTTCCTTCAAGACCATGCCCCAGGCGCCGTTGATCCGCATGCCGAAGACCGCGTGGATCATCGCGTGGCGGCCGCCCATCTCGTCCGAGAACGACTCGACCACGATGCCCTGGTCGTCCGGAACGCCGTCGAGGACCTCGCCGGCCTTCACGAGCCAGGCCCGCATTGCTGCGGCGGCGCGCGCGTCGAGGCCGCACGCCGTCGCTGCCCACGACTCGAAATCCGGCGAATCGACCTTCTCGGCGGCGTCGCGCCGGAGCCGCCCGACCGCCAGCCCGAGCTCCCACGAGCGGGATGGATGCTCGCCCTTCCAGAACGGGATCGTCGGCGACATCCCCTGCGCGTCCTCGACCAGGACCCGATTCGCGCGCACCTTGACGATCTTCCACGCGTGGGAGCCGAGCAGGAACACATCGCCCGGCAGGCTCTCGCTCACGAACTCCTCGTCGAGCGTGCCGACCTTGAGGTCGGTCTCGGCCACGAAGACGTCGAAGAGGCCGTTGTCGGGGATCGTCCCGCCTGACGTGAGCGCCAGGAACCGGCTGCCCCGCCGCGCGTGAAGCCGGTCGTTGACCCGGTCCCACAGGATCCGGGGTGCCGCGCCCTTGACCTCGGCCGGAAGCGGCTCGGCCAGCGAGCGGACGACCGCCAGAAGGTCGTCGCGCAAGAGGCTGCGGTACGGCGCCGCGTTCCGGAAGCGCGCGTGGAGCGCGTCCACGGTCAAGGACTCCGCGGCGACGGCGGCGACGACCTGCTGGGCGAGCACGTCGAGCGGCGCCTCGGGCATCACGACCCGGTCGAGCTGGCGCTCCCGAATAGACCGGACGAGGGCCGCAGCCTCGAGCAGCTCTTCGCCCCTGGTCACGACGATCCGCCCCCTGGAGGTGCGGCTCAGCAGGTGCCCGGCGCGGCCGACGCGCTGGAGCGCGGCGGCGATGTTGCGCGGCGACTGGAGCTGGACGACCAGGTCGATCGCGCCGACGTCGATCCCCAGCTCGAGCGAGGAGGTGGCGACGAGCGCGCGCAGCTCGCCCTGCTTCAAGCGATTCTCGGCCTCGAGCCGCGCGCGGCGGGAGAGTGAGCCGTGGTGCGCCGCGACGCGCCCGTCGGCGATCCGGTCGTTCAGGTCGCGCGCGAGCCGCTCGGCGGCTCGTCGGCTCTGCGCGAACACGAGCGTGGTCCGGTGGGCCTGCACCAGCTCGGCGATTTGCTGGAGCGCCGCTTCCCAGATGGTGTCGCTCGGCGCCGTCAGGAAGTCGTCCACCGGCGCGATGACTTGCAGGTCGAGGTCGCGCGTAAAGCCCGCGTCGATGGTCACCGCGTCCGCGCCCGTGGCGCCCGTCAGGAAGGCCAGGGCGGACTCGATCGGGCTTACCGTCGCCGAGCAACCGATCCGCTGGGGCCGGCTCCCGGCGCCGCGCGCGTCGGCGAGCGCCTGGAGGCGCTCGAGCGAGAGCGCCAGGTGGGCGCCGCGCTTCGATCCCATCAAGGCGTGGATCTCGTCGACGATCAGGAATCGGGCGTGGGCGAGCGCCGGCCGGAACCGCTCGCTCGTCAACAAGATATAGAGCGACTCGGGGGTCGTGATCAGGACGTGCGGAGGTCGCCGGGTCATCGCCTGTCGCTGGGCCGCCAGCGTGTCGCCGGTGCGCACGGCCACGCGGACCTCGGGGAGCGTGAGCCCCTCGGCGGCGGCCGCGGCGCGGATGCCCGCCAGCGGCGCGCGCAGATTCTTCTCGATGTCGTTGTTGAGCGCACGGAGTGGGGAAACGTAGACGACATAGACGCGGTCTTCCAACTGCCGATCGAGAGCGAGGCGATGGAGGTGGTCGAGCGCCCACAGGAACGCTGCCAGGGTCTTGCCCGAACCCGTCGGGGCCACGATGAGCGTGTCGCGGCCCGAGGCGATCGCCTCCCAACCTTCGCGCTGTGGCCGGGTGGCCTCGGCGAACGTTTCGTCGAACCAGCGACGGATGAACGGCAGGAAGTCGGCCATTCAGATCAAATTCTACGCCTCAGCGGAAGCCCATCTGACGCAGCAGCAATCGGCTCAGCGTGCTCCCGGGGTCCTCGAGCTCCGCGAGGATCGAGAAGTGATGGTGCTTGGGCAGGTCGAGGGCCTGGCAGGGAAGGGTGCGGCTCCGCCACACGGCCGCGAGCTCCGCGGTCTGACGGTGATACTCGGGTCCCTCGAGCCCGCCGACGGTGAGCAGGAGCGGCCCCGAGCGCGGCGGCGGGCAGTGCACCGGGCCGTTGCGTCGCGCTGCCTCCGGCGTGAGTTTCAGGACCTCGTTGAGATACGAGAGGCGGATCGGCTCGAGATCATAGAGGCCGCTGATGGCGCATCCCGCCTTGATGACGTCGGCGGCCAGGTTGGCGAACGCGTTCCAGTCGGTCGACATCAGCATCGCGACGAGGTGGCCTCCGGCCGAGTGACCCGACACGAAGATCCGGTTCGGGTCGCCGCCGAACGATGCGGCGTGGCGATGGACCCAGACGATCGACGCGCGACACTGACGGACGAGCTCGTCCATGTCGACCGTCGGAATCAACGCATAGTTGATCACCACGACCGCCGCGCCCGCCGGCTGCAGCGCGCGCGCGACAAAGCTCGAATCGGCCTTGTCGAGCCGCTGCCAGTAGCCCCCGTGCACGAAGACGTGCACGGGCGCGGGAGCGCTACGAGCCGGGAAGATGTCGAGCGTCTCGCCCGGGCGCGTTCCGTAGGCAAGATCGAGCCGGCACTCGAGCGTGGCGCGCGTCTCGGCGCTCGCGATCGCGTACCGCGAGATCCAGTCGGCGCTGTCCTTGACCTTTTCGCGATTGTTGTACTCGGCGTCTAACGCCCGCTGGTCGTACTCGAGGTAAACGCTCCTGGCCATCACGCGCCGAAGATCACGCGGGTGCCGGTGGAGGGCATCACGAGCTTCTTGGGCATGGCGCCGTGCACCGCGACTGCGCCGTCGCGCGTCCGGCGACGCGCGTGAGACCACCCGTGGCGAAGATCCCCGTTCCGACCGCGCCCAGCCGCAGAACATCCCGTCGCGTCATGGTCGCCCTCCGTGTGTAGGTCCGCGGCGACTATGCCCGCCGCGCCGGGCGCCTGTCAATCGAGCTCGCATCGCGAGGTGCTCAGGGCGTCGCTGTGCTAGCCTCCGAGGCTCTTCAGATAGGTGACCAGATCGATCAGATCCCTCGCGGAAAGACTGTCTCGGTAGTCCGGCATGATCGACCGACCGTCCGGACCGGTGTAGCCGGGTGCTTCGACGATGACGGCGTTCGGGTTCATGATTGACTCCAGGAGATAGCCGGCCGGGTGATGCCCGCCGACGCCCGTCAGCGCGGGGCCGGGCTTCGATGGCCGAGGGAAGCGCTCACCGGCGACTGTATGGCAGGTGAAGCACTCGAGCCGCGTGAACACCTCGCGTCCTCTTGCGGCGTCGCCGGCCGGCGGCGCGAAGGTCCAGCCAGTGGGTACGCCGCCACTGGCGTGCAGTTCCTCCATGCTGACGCGAAATGGCGCGCTCTCAGACTCCCTCCCGCGTGAGACATGGCCCTCGTGGCGCTTGGGTGTGGACTCCCCGAGCACCGCAGTGCATCCGAACACGACTATGGCGATCAGCGCCTCATAGGTGACGAATCTCGACAGGCGCAAGGACGCGGGTACGCGGCGGATGCTCGGCCCGACCATCGCGAGCCGCACGAGCCGGGTCCACCGCTCCGCCCTCCCCCGCCGACGGTCCGTGATGAATCCTGGGAGAATCACATACCGGTTGGCGGCCCCGAGGAATGCCAGTGTCAAGACCAGAGCGACCTTCAACACGAGCACGCGACCGTAGGTCGTCGTCCAGAGAGCGGCAAGCGCGGGCATCTGGGTCCAGACGTTGTAGACGCCGGTCGCGACGACGGCGAGCAGGCAATATCCCGCCAGTCTCGAAAAGCGCCTCGCAACCGCGCCGAGCAGCGCCGGGGGCCACGACGGTTGGTCCACCAGGACCCCCAGCGCGAGTCCGAAGAGCCCACCGGTCCACGCTCCGGCGGCGACGGCATGGCTCCAGTCGACGAGGACCGTGAACGAACGATCTCCCCAGTCCGCCGCATGCCCGGTGAGGCTTGTGGTCAGCGTGACTCCCAGGGCCAGCAGCAGGCCCGTGGCCCGCGCTGAGGGTGAAGGAAGAAGCGAGAAGAGCAGGAGGAGGCAGAGCGCTGCGACGCGCGCCATCCAGATCGTGCCGAAGTGCGTTCGGGTCAGCACGAGCGGCAGAGCCGCACGAACCCCCGCGAGATCTCCTCCGCTCATGGTGCGCGTCCGCGCCAGGAGCTCGCCCGCGGTCGCGACCATCAGGACAGCAACAGCGATGGCGCTCAACATCCGGAGGCGACGCCGCGCGACTGCGAGCTCCCCGGCCTCGCGTGGAAGGACGAGGAGGTCGAGAACGAGGCAGCCCATGACGGCCGCGAGCGCCATGAGTCCGAGCCAGCGGACGGTCGTCGCGAGGAAGAGCTCGTGGAGAGGCAGGGCGATCACGTCACGAGGCCGCGGTTACTTGATCCGGAAGGAGAAGTCGCCCTCGGTGCGGTGGCCGTCGCGTGCAATGACGCTCCAGAAAACGCGGTAACGGCCGGGCGGCAACGGTGGAAGGCTAACCTGGAGGAGGGTGTCGTCTTTCGGATCGATCCGCGCGTCGCCCTTGTCGACCCGTTGCTTGTCGGTGTTCTCGACACGGACCGTGCTGAACACGGGCTCGATCTGGCCGTCGAACCAGATCCGGACCGCTGGCGGGGAAGCGTCCACCGTGTGCCCGACCCGAGGCTCGGAGTGGTCGGGAAAGGCGTGCGCGCCCACAACGCTCGGCGCGAGCAGGAACGTCGCCACCGCCAGCAGCCAGTGCATTAGCGGGGCTGGGTCGGGCCCAGCACGCCGTGGAAGGGCGTCCACGTGAAGATCTGCGGCATGATGTCGTCAAGATAGAAGTGCATCTGGGCGAGCACTCCGACATTCTTGCCCGACGCGGTGTTGATGGGCACCACGGCTTCGAGGCCGAGCTGGAAGTACCGCCCGAACCAGATGATGCCTGGATTGACCGTCCCCGTGGTGTGGCCGGCGTCGCGCCCGTCGATCGGAGTCTCCAGCGCGACCTCGACGATGGGGATCATCCGATTCAGCGGCGCCGGCAGCCCGACGTCGCGCACGTAGGACTGGAGATACTGGAGGCTGTATTGGAGGGTGAAGCCCCACTGGAAGACCGTCGGGTTGAGCGGCTTCTTGACCTCCACCTCGCCGTCCTCCGAGGTCTCGAACGTCTTGGTGTGGATCCGGGACGGCACGGCCCAGCCGAGGGCGCCGGTGACCGCGAGAGGCTTCAGCAGGTCAAGCTGGTCCGGCAGGTCGCCGAAGCCTTTGCCGAAGAAGAGCGACGGCGTCCATGTGCTGAAGCTCTCGGCATCGACCTTCTTGCTTCCCGTGCCGCCGACGTCCCAGCTCAGGCCCAGCGACAGCAGCGTCTCGTGAGCCTCGCTCTTGAAGAACACATACTTCAGCGCGACCTCGAGATTGTCGAAGCGGCTCACGGCCTTACCAGGGTCGGGATCGAGAATCTTGAAGGTTCCCCCGAGCGAGAACCCGAGATCGGGGCTCAGACGCTTCGAGAACTCCCCGCTGAGATCCGTCTCTCTTGTCGAGGCCGACTCCTCCGAGCCGCGCCTCTGGATGTGAAAGATCGTCGGCAGCGACAGCTCGTCGGCGACAAAGGGGTCGTCGATGGCCAGGGTCGCAGGCAAGAAACGCTTGCCGATCAGGCCGTGAGCCTGCGCGGGCTCCAGCGTCGTGGCGATCAGCGTCACGACGAGTACGCACGCGAACAGAATCTTCCGTGTCATGGCACCCTCCAGGGATCGAGTGGGTCGGTTGCGGCGGAGGTCTAGACGAGCGCGGAGGGTGGCGCGCGTCCGTGCGGCGGATCGAACGGGCTGAGCGGCGAGATACCAGGGTCGGGCGCGGCGAGGGTCGCGCCCACGGGGAGCATGGGAACCTCGACGGCGGGGCCTTCGATCGTCGTGCCGTTGAGGTGAGCGGCAATCGACGCAGTCGGGCACGCGGCGGCTGAGTTGTCGAACACGTGGTGCACCGAATGCAGCGCAGACTCCACGCCGAACACCGTGAGGACGACAATGAGGGCAGCGACAACGAGTCTTGGCGCGCGCCGGGGAGCGAGGGCCGCTGACCCGACGATGACCATCATGAGGATCGGCCAGGGCATCGCGGACGATGCGTGGGAGCCAGCGGCTTGCGACGCGATGGACGTATCCGGCCCTGGTGAGGTCGTCTGAGGGGCCAACACGACCGGTTCTTCGATAGGTTCGTGGGCACTCGCCGGCCCTACCCCTCCGAGGAGGAGGACCGCCAGCGCTGCGAGCACCGCCACGACCCGCAGGCTCATCGTTCGGCGCGACGACGTCGGGCGCGCGAACGCCGAGGTCACCATATCTTCATGCGTTTACCCGGATCGTGGCACGACTGCAAGCAGAAAGCGTCAGCGCCCGAAAGCGCGCCGGCTGGCCTAGAATCGACCCGATGAGGATCGTCTCGATCGGCGGCGGCCCGGCCGGGCTCTACTTCAGCCTGCTCATGAAAAAGGCGGACCCCGCCCACGACATCACGGTCGTCGAGCGGAACCGGGCCGACGACACCTTCGGGTTCGGCGTCGTCTTCTCGGATGCGACGCTCGAGCACTTTGCCGAGGCCGACCCTGAGAGCTACGCCGCGATCACAAGCAACTTTGCCCACTGGGACGACATCGACATCCACTACCGCGGCGAGGTGCTGACCTCGACGGGCCACGGCTTCGCGGGAATACCGCGCCAGCTCCTGCTCGACATCCTCCAGCGGCGCTGCGCGGAGCTCGGGGTCAGGCTCGAGTTCCAGAAGGAGGAGAGCGCCCTCGCGGCCCATGCCGACGCGGATCTCGTGCTCGCCGCCGACGGCGTCAACAGCGTCGTTCGCAGCCGCTACGCCGAGCATTTCCGGCCGCAGGTCGAC
>WNGA01005421.1_pt1 | contig 18422 bp, 13 predicted proteins | sample 5400061 | NCBI WGS metagenome assembly WNGA01 (sample SAMN13153366, study PRJNA577476) | soil metagenome | isolation source: 100 cm soil or saprolite under grassland replicate 2 | place: USA:California | collected 2016-06-15 | reverse complement strand
CCCGGCGTGGCAGGGGCGGAGATGCCTCCAGTCGGTAGCGACGCGGCCGGGATGCCCGCCGCGGGCGGAATCGTGCTCGGGACCAGCGACCAGGTCGCTGGCAGCGGCGCGGGTGCGCTGGTCGCCGAAGCGGGCGGCGCGGGATTCTCGCGGGGAATCGATCCTGTTGCGTCCATATTCCGCTCGAGTGCGTCGAGTCGGGCGAGCAGCCGGTCGCGATCGGCGGCAAGGGTGCGCACCGAATCGGCGAGACGACGGGCTTCGAGCTCGGAATCGGACGGGGTCGCTGGATTCGCCCGCGGCGCGAGCCGCCCATGACCGGTCACCGCGGTGTCGTTGCCGATGATGCGAGCGATCCGCTCGGCGCCGGTTTGCGTCTGCGCCGCCAGTGCCGCACTTCCCAATGCAATGGCCGTCAACCCGGCCCACACCAGGAAGCGGGCGAGAATCGCGCTACCCGGGCCTTCGTCCTCGAATTCGACCGCACGGCGCGTGCGCTGCGCCATCTCTGCCTCTCTTACGCCGAATCACGGAAGCAGAGTATCAGAATCCGGCACGATGGCCGGTTCTGGGCCCTTAGGATTGGTCCTAGACGGCTCGGCGCCCTTTTCTGCAGGGATTTCCCCGGGTAATACCGGCGGCATGATGTTGACCGTCATCCTGAGGCGGCCGCGTCCTCGACCGTCACCCTCATCCTGAGGAACCCGCGAAGCGGGCGTCTCGAAGGATCAGGGTGACGGCTCAGGATGAGGGCGGCCCTCGAAGGATGATCGATGCCGTTGGTATACGATCGGAGTCGCGATGGGCGGACAGGCGGGCCTGACGGTGGTGCTGGCGGCGGGGGAAGGAACCCGGATGCGCTCGCTGCGGCCGAAGGCGCTCCACGCGGTCGGCGGCCGGTCCTTGATCGCCCATGTCCTCGCGGCGGCTGGACGGAAAGGAGCCGAGACCGCCGTGGTGATCGGCCCGGGGCAGGCGGCGGTTGCGGCGGAGGTGAAGCGGGTCGCCCCGGCCGCCGAGGTCTACGTGCAGACGGAGCGGCGGGGCACCGCCCACGCGGTTCTCGCGGCGCGCCAGGCCATCGCGCGCGGGGTCGACCAAATCCTAATTCTGCTCGCCGATACCCCCCTGATCACGCCGGCGACGCTCGATCGCCTGGTGAGCGCGCTGGGCGCCGGCGCCGGGGTGGCGGTGCTCGGTTTCCGGCCGTCCGATCCTGGCGGGTATGGACGGCTGGTGATCGAGGGGGGAGAGCTCGTTGCGATCCGGGAAGAAAGGGACGCAACGCCGGCCGAGCGCGCGCTCACCCTGTGCAATGCCGGCGCCATGGCGCTCGATGGCAGACACGCGCTGGCGATCCTCGACAGGATCGACGATCGCAATGCCAAACGCGAATTCTATCTGACCGACGCGGTCGCGATCGTCCGCGCCATGGGGCTCAAGGTCGTCGCGATCGAAACCGAGGAGGACGAAGTGCGGGGCATCAACACGCGGGCGCAGCTGGCCGAGGCCGAAGCCGTGCTCCAGCGCCGCTTGCGCCAACAGTGGATGGAGGCCGGTGTGACCATGGTGGCGCCGGAGACCGTGTTCCTGTCCGCGGACACCAAGCTCGCCAAGGACGTCGTGATCGAGCCGCATGTGGTGTTCGGGGAGGGCGTGGCGGTCGAGGAAGGCGCGTTGATCCGCTCGTTCTCGCACCTGGAGGGCGCCCATGTCGGCCGCGGTGCCCGGGTCGGTCCGTTTGCGCGGCTAAGGCCGGGTACGGAGCTCGGCGCCGACGTCCACATCGGCAACTTCGTCGAGGTCAAGGCGGCCGTGATCGAGGCGGGCGCCAAGGCCAACCACCTGGCCTATATCGGCGACGCGCGGGTGGGCGAGGGCGCCAACGTCGGCGCCGGCACCATCACCTGCAACTACGATGGCGCGGCCAAACACCGCACCGACATCGGCAAGGGCGCCTTTATCGGCTCGAACGCGGCGCTGGTCGCGCCGGTGGCGATCGGCGACGGCGCGTACGTGGGATCGGGCTCGGTGATCACCCGCGACGTGCCGGCAGACGCGCTGGCGGTCGCGCGGGGACGGCAGGTCGTTAAGGAAGGTTGGGCGGCGCGCTTGCGCAAAGGCAAATCCGCAGGCAAGAAAAAGCCGGCGCACGCAGCCGACTAAGGAAGCGATTCCGGAGCGCGTTACGCGGCGAAATATCTTGTGATTTCCGCGCTTTGTTGGATTTGCTTAAACCAAGCGGCCGCGGCGGTCGTGCCGGATTGGGAGCATTTCGGAAGATGTGCGGGATCGTCGGGATCTTGGGGACCGCGCCGGTTGCCGGCCAGCTGGTCGATGCGCTCAAGCGCCTCGAATACCGCGGCTATGACTCGGCAGGGGTCGCAACCCTCGAAGCCGGTGCGCTCACGCGCCGGCGCGCCGAGGGGAAGCTCAAGAACCTCCAGGGCCGGCTCGCGCGCGAGCCGCTTCAAGGCACCATCGGGATCGGGCACACGCGCTGGGCCACCCATGGCCGGCCGAACGAGGTGAATGCCCACCCGCACGCGACCGACCGGGTCGCCGTCGTCCATAACGGGATCATCGAGAATTTCCGCGAGCTGCGCGAGGAGCTGGAGCGAAGCGGCGCCGCGTTCAAGACCGAGACCGACACCGAGGTGGTGGCCCATCTCGTCAGCGAAGAGATGAGACGAGGCCGGCAGCCGGCCGAGGCGGTCAAGGCGGCGCTGCCGCGGCTGCGCGGGGCGTTCGCGCTCGCCTTCCTGTTCGCCGGGGAGGAGGACCTCCTGATCGGCGCCCGCAAGGGCTCGCCGCTCGCGGTCGGCTATGGCGACGGCGAGATGTATGTCGGCTCCGATGCCATTGCGCTCGCCCCCTTCACCGACACCATCAGTTACCTCGAGGACGGCGACTGGGCGGTACTGCATCGCTCCGGCGTCGAGGTCCATGACGCCGAGGGTCGCGCCGTCCGGCGCGAGGTGCTCAAGTCCAACGCGTCCGCCTTCCTGGTCGACAAAGGCAACCATCGCCACTTCATGGCGAAGGAGATCCACGAGCAGCCGGAGGTGGTCGGCCACACGCTCGCGCACTATCTCGACATGGGCGCCGAGCGGGTGCGGCTGCCAAGTCCGCTGCCGTTCGATTTCCGTGACTTGCAGCGGATATCGATCTCCGCCTGCGGCACCGCCTATTATGCGGGTCTGGTGGGCAAGTACTGGTTCGAGCGGTTCGCGCGGCTGCCGGTCGAGATCGATATCGCCTCCGAGTTCCGCTACCGGGAGGCCCCGCTCAGTCCCGGGGAACTCGCGATCTTCGTGTCGCAGTCGGGGGAGACGGCGGACACGCTCGCCTCGCTGCGGTACGCCAAGCAGATGAAGCAGCACGTCCTTTCGGTCGTGAACGTCCAGACCTCCACGATCGCGCGCGAGAGCGACGTGCTGATGCCGACGCTTGCCGGCCCCGAGATCGGGGTCGCTTCCACCAAGGCCTTCACCTGCCAGCTCGCGACGCTCGCCTGCCTCGCCATCGCGGCGGGCAAGGCGCGCGGCGTGCTCTCCGACGACGACGAGCGCAAGCTCACGCGCGCGCTGATCGAGGTGCCGCGCCTGATGGTGGAGGCGCTGCGGCTGGAAGGAGAGATTGAACGTCTCGCCCACGGCCTCTCCAACAGCCGCGACGTACTCTATCTCGGCCGCGGCACCAGCTTCCCGCTGGCGCTGGAAGGCGCGCTCAAGCTCAAGGAAATCTCCTACATCCACGCCGAGGGCTATGCGGGCGGCGAGCTCAAGCACGGGCCGATCGCGCTGATCGACGAAACCATGCCGGTGATCGTGATCGCGCCCTACGACCGGGTGTTCGAGAAGACCGTCTCCAACATGCAGGAGGTGGCGGCGCGCGGGGGGCGCATCATCCTCGTCACCGACCCCAGGGGCGCGCGCGAGGCGACTATCGAGTCGCTCCTGACGCTGACCCTGCCGGACATGCCGGCCACCGTTACGCCGCTCGTCTACGCGATCCCGGTGCAGCTCATCGCCTATCATACCGCCGTGCTGATGGGCACCGACGTCGACCAGCCGCGCAACCTGGCGAAGTCGGTGACGGTGGAATAAGCCGGCACGCGTTTTATATAGGGCCGGACAAGCGGCGCGCCGTGAGCGTTCCACAGGAATGACGACCGACGATCCCAACCTCGTACCGGGTGAACCGAAGCCCGATGCGGCCGTGCACCCGCCGCACCACGGGTTCGGCAGCCGGATTCGCACCTATTTCTTGACCGGGCTGGTGGTCGCCGGGCCGGTCGCCATCACGCTTTACCTGATCTGGTCGTTCGTGACCTGGGTCGATGATCTGGTCCGCCCATTCATACCGGTGGCATATCGGCCGGAGACTTACCTGCCGATCAAGGTCCCGGGCTTCGGACTGATCATCGCGTTCGTGGCGCTGACCTTGCTCGGTTTTCTCACCGCCAACTTCATCGGCCGCAAGCTCTTGGAGGCCGGGGAGGCGTTGCTCGGCCAAATGCCGATCGTGCGGCCGATCTACCGCGGCCTCAAGCAGGTGTTCGAGACCCTGTTCTCCAAATCCGGCTCGACGTTCCGCAAGGTGGGCCTGGTGGAGTTCCCGGCCCCCGGCATGTGGTCGCTCGTGTTCCTGTCGACGCCGCCGGGCTCCGACATCACGGCGCATTTCCCGACCGAGGAGGAGCATGTCTCGGTGTTCATGCCGTGCACGCCCAATCCCACCACCGGCTTCTTCTTCTACGTGCCGCGCCGCGAGATCATCGAGCTCGACATTCCGGTGGAGGCGGCGGCGAAGCTGATCATGACCGCCGGCATGATCCAGCCCGACGGCGACCCGCAGAAGAAGCTCGCCGCGCTCGCCGAGACCGCGCGGATTGCACAGAGCGCCCGCACCGTTTCCGCGGTAAAGTGATCGCGTCCTCGTTCATGAGGACGCGACCGAGCCGCGATCTCGAACGATTGAGGGGGCGATCATGCGGGCAGGGATTGTTGACACCATCACGCGCGGTTTCGCCGGCGCGGTGCTCTGGGCGGCGATGCTCGGCGTGGCCGGGATCGTGCCGCAGGAGGCGAGCGCACAGGGCTGGATGCCGCCGCCGCCGGAAAAGCGCTGCCCGTCGCAGTGGGGCGTAGATGACGAGCGCGGTGCGGCCAATCTTCAGACGCCGCAAACGGTGCTGAAGGCGACCAAGCTCATCCGTGAAGGCAAGGTCTACGAGCTCGGCAAGCTGCTCGACGCATCGATGCCGAGATCGCCGGGGCGCTCGTTCGCCCTCGAACTCAAGCGCACGGGCGGCCCGAATGGGCGCAACCAGCAGCGCGGCAACGAGGAAACCGTCTACACCGAGCTCGGCCAGATGGGCACCCAGTTCGATGGGCTCGCGCACCAGGGACTCGGGCCGTATCTCTACAACTGCATCGAAAACGACAAGGTCGCGGCGCGCAGCGGTTTCGCCAAGCTCGGCGTGGAGAAAGTCGGCTCGCTGTTCACCCGCGGCGTGATGCTCGACATCGCCCGGCTCAAGGGCGTGGACATCCTGCCCGACGATTACGAGATCACCGTCGCCGATCTGGAAGAAGCCATGCGGCGCCAGGAGGTGGATTTCGGCGAAGCGGACGCTGTGCTCATCCGCACCGGCTGGGGCCGGCTTTATGCCGTCGACAACGCCCGATTCATGAAGGGGGAGCCGGGCATCGGCGTGGCGGCGGCCGAATTCCTCGCCCGCCGCAACGTGATGATGGTCGGCTCGGACAATTGGGCGGTGGAAGTGAGGCCCAATCCCGACCGCGACCTGTTCCTGCCGGTGCACGGTTTCATGCTGACGGTGAACGGAATCTTTCTCGTGGAAAATCTCGATCTCGAGGGACTGTCGCGCGACAAGGTCAACGAGTTCGCATTTATCGTGCAGCCGCTCAAGCTGAAAGGCGGCACTGGTTCGAGCATCGCGCCGATGGCGGTACGGTAGTGCGAGCGATGGTGCCGTTGGCTTAAGAGTCCGGGATTCGCGCTCGTAAATCACCCCGCCCGGAGCAGCCGGATCGCCTCGTCGCGCTCGAACAGGTAGAGGAGGTGCCGCAGCGCCTCGCCGCGCGGCGTCAAGAGGCCGGGGTCGCGCGCCAGAACAAGGGCGGCATCGTCGCGCGCAGCCTCGATCAGGTCGCGGTGCACCTCGATGCGGGCGACCCGAAAACCCGGCATGCCGCTCTGGCGCGTGCCCAGCACGTCGCCCTCGCCGCGCAGGCGCAAATCCTCCTCGGCGATGCGGAAGCCGTCCTCGGTGTCGCGCAGGATCGCAAGCCGCGCCTTGGCGAACTCGCCGAGCGGCGGCTTGTAGACGAGCAGGCAGGTGGATTTCTCAGCTCCGCGGCCGATGCGGCCGCGCAGCTGGTGGAGCTGGGCGAGTCCGAAGCGCTCGGCGTGCTCGATCACCATCACGGTCGCTTCCGGCACGTCGACGCCCACCTCGATCACGGTGGTGGCGACCAGGAGCCGGGTTTCGCCCGCGGCGAAGCGCGCCATGGCGGCGTCCTTGTCGAGACCCCGCATGCGGCCGTGCACGAGGTCGACCGCGTCGCCGAAGCGGTTCTTAAGGAGCGCGAAGCGGTCCTCTGCGGCGGCCAGATCGATGGCTTCGGACTCGGCGACCAGCGGGCAGACCCAGTACACCCGGCGGCCTTCGGCCAAGGCGCGGCCGATCCCGTCGACCACCTCGCCGAGCCGGCCGAGCGGGATCGTGCGGGTGTCGACCGGCTGGCGGCCGGCCGGCTTTTCGCGCAGCTCGGAGACGTCCATGTCGCCGAAATAGGTGAGCACCAAGGTGCGCGGGATCGGGGTTGCGGTCATCACCAGCACGTCCACCGCCTCGCCCTTGCGGGTGAGCGCGAGGCGCTGGTGCACGCCGAAGCGGTGCTGCTCGTCGACCACGGCGAGCGCGAGGTCGTTGAACGCGACCTCTTCCTGGAACAGGGCATGGGTGCCGATCAGCAGATCGAGGTCGCCGGCCGCCAGCCGTGCCAGCGTGTCGCTGCGCTCGCGCCCGCGCTCGCGGCCGGTCAGGATTGCGACCTTGAGGCCGGCGGCCTCGGCGAGCGGCGCGATGGTCGCGAGATGTTGGCGCGCCAGGATTTCGGTGGGCGCCATCAGCGCCGCCTGACGGCCGGCTTCGATGACGGCGGCGGCCGCAAGCAGCGCGACCACGGTCTTGCCGGCGCCGACGTCGCCTTGCAGCAGCCGCAGCATGCGCTGAGGCTGCGCGAGATCGGCAGCGATGTCGTCAACGGCGCGGACTTGCGACGGCGTCAGCGAATAGGGGAGGGCGTCGAGAATGCGGGCACGCAAGGCGCCGTCGCCGGCGCTGGGCCGGCCGGCCTGGCGGCGCACGTGGGTGCGTACGAGCCCCAAGGCGAGCTGGCCGGCGAGGAATTCGTCATAGGCAAGCCGCGACCAGGCGCGTCCTTCCGGCAAGACATCGCCGGGCTCTTGCGGCCGGTGCACCAGGCCAAGCGCGTCCGCGAAGGGTGGAAAGCCGCGCGATGTCAGCCACGCCGCGTCCTGCCACTCGGGCAGGCGCGGGGCCTTGGCAACCGCCGCGTCGACGGCGCGATGGACCTGCCCCGCGCTCAAGCCTTCGGTCAGCGGGTAGACCGGGTCGATGAGCGGCAGCTTGGCGAGATCCGCCTCCGACACCACCCGATCCGGATGGACCATCTGCCGCATGCCGTCATAGAGCGCGACCGTCCCGGAGACGATCCGCCGTTCGCCGACCGGCAGGAGCTTTTGCAGATAGTCCTTGTGCGCATTGAAGTAGACGAGCGTCAGGTCGCCGGTCTCGTCGCTGGTGTAGACCTGATAGGGCGCGCGCGGCCGGTTCGGCGGCGACGGCCGGTGCCGATCGACGGTGACCGCCACCGTGACGACGGTGTCGAACGTAACGTCGCGCAGTTTCGGGCGGGCGCGCCGGTCGATCACGCTTGCCGGCAGATGGAACAGGAGATCGACGATGCGCGGCGGCTCTTCGCGGCCGAGCAGCCGCCGGTAAAGCTTCTCCAGCTTGGGGCCGACGCCGGGCAGCATCCGCACCGGTGCGAACAAGGGATTGAGCAGGGGCGGGCGCATCGTCTCGGCTGGTCGTTATCTGCGGCAGCGCAACAGGCTCGTCATGGCCGTGCTTGTCACGGCCATCCACGTCTTGTCTTACCAAAAAAGGAAGGCGTGGATGGCCGGAACAAGTCCGGCCATGACGATTGAGAATTGCTTCAAGCGGATCGTGACGCCTTAAACCAGCGCGGAAATCACGATGCCGGCGAGGACCAGCCCGACGATCGAATATTTCAGCGTGTAATAGACGCGGCTGTTCCACGCCTTCATGCGCTTGCCCGCGAGCCGCACGTGATAGACGTAGCCGAAGATCTTGTTGAACACGCCGACGCGCTCGCCCGCCTCGTTCTCGGTGGCGCTCTCCTTGATGATATTGCGGCTGACCCAGCGATTGAACGCGGCCATGAAACGGGTGCGCAACGGCCGTTCGACGTCGCAGAACAGGATGATGCGGGTCTGGTCGGTCGTGTTCTCGGCATAGTGGATGTAGGTCTCGTCGAACAGCAGGTCCTCGCCGTCGCGCCAGGAATATTCGTTGCCGTCGACGAAGATGCGGCACGCGCCGGGATGCGTCGGCGTCACCAGGCCGAGGTGGTAGCGCAACGAGCCGGCAAACGGATCGCGGTGCTGCACCAGGCGTCCGCCCGGCGCGAGGGTCGCGAACATCGCGCCCTTGATGCAGGGGATCGATTCGAGCAGCGCCACGGTACGCGGGCACATGCGCTGCGCCGAGGGGAGGGGGTCCTGGTACCACTTGAGGTAAAAGCGCTTCCAGCCAGAGCGGAAGAACGAGTTGAAGCCCCAGTCGTTGTAGCCGTCGGACGCCTTGATCCGGCCCTCGTCGAAAAGGTTCAGTGCCTCCTCGCGGATCGTCTGCCAGTTCTCGCGCAGCTTGGCGAGGTCGGGGACGGCGCTGACCGGCAGCACCGGTTTGTTGGGCACGGCGGAGAACAGGTACATCAGCACGTTGTACGGCGCCATGATCGTCGAATGGTCGGTCAGCTGGCGGCCGAATCCGAGCCGCACCCGCCCGCGGTAATGAATCGCCAGAACGGAAGCAGCGAAGGCGTAAAGGACGAGAAATTGAGGCGCGAACAGACGTGCGACCATGCTCCCCACCGCGTTGCTCGATGTTGGCGATGTGCTTAGCACAGCCCCGGCGGGAAACGGAAGCGGCACGGCCTGCCCTTGAGACGACCTGGATCGGAGGATCAACTCCAAGCAAGGCAAGTGGCCTATGCCCATGAGCGCGATGTGGAGCGCGGGACAGGGGAGCGGGAGCCAATGCCGCCTCGACAAGTTTCCGTCCAGTCCACTTCGTGGACGACACGTTCCGGCTTGTGGTAAAATTGACGAAGCTCACGCGCGAACTTGACGGCGGCAACGCGACTGGCTCGGAAAGTCCATCGAGACGTCTCATGGGAAGTAACCGGCGCTTTGGCTTGATGCTTGTTGCGGTGTGCATCATTTTTTACGCGCTGGGACTCTGGTACGGGTCCGGTCGCATAGCTTGGCTCGTTGCTGCTGCGCTTTTTTTGTTGATCGCGTCTCTGATGCCGCGAATTCTTCAGCCCCTGAAGAACTTATGGATGAAGCTCGGCGGACTGTTGCATGCGATGGTCTCGCCGGTTCTTCTCGGCCTGTTCTATTTCCTCGGGGTCGTGCCGATCGGACTGATCATGCAGATGCTTGGAAAGGATCCTCTGCGTCTCAAGCCGAACGGGAAGACCTATTGGGTCGAGCGGAAGCCTCCGGGACCCGAGCCGGAAACAATGGCAGAGCTGTTCTAGCCGAATGAACGTACTCGGCATTTCGGCCTTCTATCATGACAGCGCCGCGGCGCTGGTTCGCGACGGAGAGGTCATTGCGGCCGCCCAGGAGGAGCGATTTTCCCGCATCAGGCATGACGAGCGTTTCCCGAGCAACGCGGTGCGGTATTGTCTCGAAGCAGGGCGGGTGAACGTCAAGGAGATCGATTATTTCGCGTTCTATGACAAGCCGTTCCTGAAATTCGAGCGCCTGCTCGAGACCTATCTCGCGCTCGCCCCGCGCGGGTTTCGCTCGTTCGCGAAGGCGCTTCCCGTCTGGGCGCACGAGAAGCTGTTTCAGGACCGCATCCTGCGCGACGAGCTCGCCCGGTCCATGCCGGGCGTCGATTTCGACAAAAAGCTGATCTACACCGAGCATCACCAGTCGCATGCGGCGAGTGCGTTTTATCCTTCGCCATATGACTCCGCGGCCGTCCTCACCATGGACGGAGTGGGCGAATGGACGACGACGTCGGTCGGGTTCGGCGAGGCCAAGGACCTCAAGATCCACCGGGAGATATTCTTTCCCCATTCCCTCGGCCTGCTTTATTCCGCGTTCACCTATTATCTGGGTTTCAAGGTGAACTCAGCCGAGTACAAGGTGATGGGGTTGGCACCCTACGGGGAGCCCAAATACGCCGCGCTGATCCGCGACAATCTACTCGAGCTCAAGGCGGACGGATCGTTTCGTCTCAATCTTGCCTATTTCGACTATTGCACCGGCCTGCGTATGACCAACTCCAAGTTCGACGAGCTGATGGGCGGTCCGCCGCGCAAATCCGACGAATGGTTGACGCAGCGCCACATGGACATCGCGGCTTCGCTCCAGGCGGTGACCGAGGAGGTCGTCGGCCGGCTCGTCGATAACGCCGTCACCAGCTTCGGCACGCGGACGCTGTGTCTGGCGGGCGGGGTGGCGTTGAATTGCGTGGCGAATGGAAAAGTATTGCGTTCGGGCAAGGTCGACCGCCTGTGGGTGCAGCCGGCGGCGGGCGATGCCGGCGGAGGGGTGGGAGCGGCGCTTGCCGCTTATCATCTTTATCTCGACCAGCCGCGCCGTGCGCACAACGGTCTCGACGGCATGTCCGGCAGCCTTCTCGGTCCGGAATTCAGCCAGGCTGAGATCGAAGGCCGCCTGCGCGCTGCCGGTGCGCGGTACGAGAGCATGAACGACGACCGCTTGCTGGACACGACCGTCGATGCGCTTGTCGACCAAAAGGCGATCGGCTGGTTTCAGGGACGGATGGAATTCGGCCCGCGAGCGCTCGGCTCCCGTTCCATCCTGGGCGATCCGCGCGCGCCGGACATGCAGAAGCGGCTCAACCTCAAGATCAAGTTCCGCGAGTCGTTCCGTCCCTTCGCACCCTCGGTGCTGTACGAGGACGCGACCAAGTGGTTCGAGCTGAACGAGGCGAGCCCCTACATGCTGCTGGTGGCCGACGTTGCCGACAAGCATCGGACGGCGATGACCGACGAGCAGAAGGAATTGTTCGGCATCGACAAGCTCAACGTGCCGCGATCGAGCATCCCGGCGGTGACCCATGTCGACTACTCGGCGCGGGTTCAGACCGTGCATCCGGAGACCAATCCCCGTTTCCATCGCCTCCTGAGCAAGTTTCGCGACCGGACCGGCTGCCCGGTGCTGGTGAACACCAGCTTCAACGTGCGCGGCGAACCGATCGTTTGTACGCCGGAAGATGCCTTCCGATGCTTCATGGGAACGGAGCTCGACCTGCTCGCCATCGGAAACTGCATCCTCCGCAAGGACGAGCAGCTTCCCTCGTTGCGCGTCGACTACAGGAACGCCGTGGCGCCGGATTGATGTCCCTCATGAACGTCTCGCTTCTCCCGCCGACACGATTGGACGCGCCGAACGCCGCGCTTGTTCCATTAGTGGAGATATTGCGCTGCCCGCGTTGCAATGGCCGGATGGGAGAAGCCGGACGGACGTTGGTCTGTCGCGGCTGCTCGCAGCGCTATCCGATCACGGACGGAGTTCCCCAGCTTTTCGTGCCGAACGATTGGGATGACCGCAAGCCGGACGTGACGGACATCGTCAAGGATTTCTATGAGGAGACGCCGTTTCCCAATTACGACGATGTGGACAGCCGCGAAACCCTTCGCAAGAAAGCACGGCTCGGTGTCTTTGCCCGCATTCTGGACGAGCAGATTCCGTCTGATGCGCTGGTGCTGGAGGCGGGCAGCGGCACCGGCCAGCTCACGAACTTCCTCGGCATGGATTGGCGTCGGCGCGTGATCGGCGCCGACCTGTGCATGAATTCGCTCAAGCTCGCCAAGGACTTTCGCGACCGCTTCGGCGTCGTCAATGCCGATTTCCTCCAGATGAACCTGTTCCGGCCGCCCTTCGCCGACGCCGGCATGGACGTCGTCATTGCAAACGGCGTGCTTCACCATACGGCCGATCCGGAAGGCGGCTTCCGGGCGATCCTCGCCAAGCTCAAGCCCGGCGGCTATATCGTCATCGGTCTCTACAACCGGCTCGGACGCCTGCCCACGCTTTGGCGCCGGCGCCTGATCGAGCTGTTCGGCGACCGCATGGCCGCGTTCGATCACCGGCTGCGCGGCCAGCGTCTCAATACCGGCCGTTGGCAGGCGTGGTTCCGCGATCAGTACAAGCACCCGCACGAGAGCAAGCATTCCATAGACGAGGTGCTGGGATGGTTCGAGCGCAATCGGGTCGAATTCCTGTCCAGCATTCCGTCGATCGGCGACGTCGAGCTCGATGAGAACGAGCCGATATTCGCGCCGCACCGGACCGGAACGCGGCTGGACCGCCTCTCCACCGAAATCGAAATGCTGCTGTCGGGAGGGGCCGATGGAGGCCTGTTCATCATGATCGGGCGAAAGCTCGCGTGACTTTGTCAAGCACGCCCGATATGCAAATTTTCCCGACATTGCCGCGAGACTTCATCGGATTGGCTTAGGCAGCGAACATCGAACCGGAGGCCGAACTTGCATATGATGGGTCAACTCTGGCGCTTTGCGATCAAGCGGAAGAAGTTCTGGTTATTGCCGCTGATGATCATGGCCGTCGAGTATGGAGCGCTGGCGGTCTTTGCCAAAGGCTCGATACTGGCGCCGCTCATCTACACTCTGTTCTGACGGAGCCTCATCATGATTGACCGGGCTCGGTGTCAGCTTTAGGTCATTGGGCAACGGGAACCGCATGCTCGGCAGCAGGTTTGGGAGATTCCTCGTTCTCGCGGGCGTCAACGCGGTTCTCCTGGCGGTCGTGATCATTGGTTTCGAGATCGCATTCGGGAACTGGTTCCTGCCCTATGTGCCGCCGCGTTCCGCGATCGTCGACCGCACCCTCACGTTTCGCCAGTTTCTGTATGACCCGCCGAGCGTAGTCACCTATGTTCGCGACCGTTACGCCCTGCGTGGGGTTCGCGGACCGCTTGAAAACGTAAAATTGGTGACGCTCGGCGGTTCGACCACCGACCAACGATTCATCACCGAAGGCGAGACTTGGCAGGACGTCGTCGCCGCGCTGACCGGCATCCCGGTCGCCAATGCCGGCATCGATGGCATGAGCTCGACCGGCCATCTCATGGCGCTGCAGGAGTGGTTGCACCAAATACCCGGCCTTCGGGCCCGTACCTATCTGCACTATATCGGCGTAAACGACGCCTGGTTGCCAGGCGAGCTGGTGCCCTCCGACCAGTCCGGCGCCAGCTCTTGGACCACGCGGCTTCGCTTGCGCTCGGCCATCATTCAGGCAGCAGCCCGTAGCTGGGCACGGATTCGCGGCGCCGAGGAAGTCCGGCACGGACGCGTGGCTCCGCACCAATTGGATGGACTCCAACCGACAAAGGCCGAGGTCGACCGCCAACAAATCCACGACTTCGTCGAGACCCGGTACAAGCCCAATCTGCGCCGGCTGATCGACTTGCATCACGCCAACGGCGAGCGGGCGATTTTCATTTCGCAGCCTCACCATCCCGCGGTTGTCCTGCACAGGGGCGATGATGTGTTCATGATTCCTCCCCTGGTGACGGAACGCTGGGCGGTCGCGATCGGCATCATCAACGCCGCCACTGAAGACGTGTGTCGCCGGCGCGTCGATGCCTGCAGGTTCATCGACGTGGCGGGGAAGGTGGGATTCGAGCAGGAGGATTTCTACGACTCGGTCCATGTGACGCCGGCAGGTGCCCGCAAGCTCGGGGCATACCTGGCGAAGGAATTGATGGGGCTCGCCGAGACCGATGCGGCTCCGCTTGCAGTCGTTCCCGCGCAGGCGGGAACCCAGAACCATTGACCTCGCGGACACGGGATATGGGTCCCCGCCTTCGCGGGGACGACGCCAGCGGCGAATTATCAGGCCTGTTTGGCGACGTGAGCCGCATGGCACACCGCTGACGGCGCCCGTCCGCGTCGGTATATCATCCTTGCCCGGCCCCGTCCGGGCTATCGGCGTTGGGCGATGACCGGAAGCAGCAAATCCTCGTACGGGCTCGATCACCGGCGGCGCAAGCTGCTGTTTCGCTCCTGGCATCGCGGCATCCGCGAGATGGACCTGATCATGGGCCGGTTTGCCGACGCCTGGATCGACCGTCTGAGCGATGCCGAGTTGGCGGAATACGAGCGCCTCATCCAGGTGCCCGACCCGGACCTCTATGCCTGGATTTCCGGCGAAATCGCAGTGCCGGCAAACTACGACACGCCGCTTTTGCGGCGGCTGCGCGACTTCCATTTCAATTCGGGCCACACGACATAACCTCGCAATGCCGAGTTCACCTGCCGATCTTCTCATTCGCGGAAAACCGCTGACGCTCACGGGCGTGCCCGACGGGGCGGAGGGCCTGGTTCTGGCCGACCTCGCGCGCGCCGTGGCGGCGCGGAAGGAAGCGAGCCTCCTGGTCGTATGCCGCGACGGCCCGCGCATGGCGGCGCTCTCGCGCGCGCTTGCGTTCTTTGCGCCCGAGATCGGGATCGTCGAGTTCCCGGCCTGGGATTGCCTTCCCTACGACCGCGTGTCGCCGCATGCGGCGGTCGTGGCCGAGCGCATGGCGGCGTTGTCCCGCCTGGCGCGGCGCACGGCCGCCGGCAACCCCATCGTGGTGATGACCACCGTCAACGCCGCGCTCCAGCGCGTCCCGGCAAGAGGCCTCATCGCCAGCCAATCGCTCGCGGCCGCTCCCGGCAACGTACTGCGCATGGACGAGGTGGTGCGCTGGCTCGATCTCAACGGTTTCCTGCGCGCCTCCACGGTGCGCGAGCCGGGCGACTATGCGGTGCGGGGCGGTATCATCGATCTGTTCGCGCCGGGCATGGACATGCCGGTGCGGCTCGATTTTTTCGGCGACACGCTCGAATCGATCCGCAGCTTCGATCCCGAGACCCAGCGCACGGCGGGGCAGCTGCGCGCGCTCGATCTCGTCCCGGTCGCCGAGTTCCAGCTGACGCGCGAGACCATCGCCCGCTTCCGGGCGGGCTACCTCGCGCAGTTCGGCGCCGCGCGGCGCGACGACCTCCTCTATGAGGCGGTGAGCGAGGGCCGGCGTCATCCGGGCATGGAGCACTGGCTGCCGCTGTTCCATGAACGGCTCGAGACGCTGTTCGATTATCTGCCGGGCTCGGCCGTTGTGCTCGAGCCGTTGGTCGAAGACGCGGCGAGCGAGCGGTTGACGCAGATCGCCGACTATTACCAGGCGCGCAGGCAGGCGCTCGACGGTAGCGGCCCGCCCTATCAGCCGCTGCCGTCTGAGCGCCTCTATCTCACCGAGGCAGAATGGCGCGAACGCCTGGAAGGCACGGCGCTCGCGCGGCTGACGCCGTTTTCGCTGCCGGCGGCGAGCGGCGCGGTCATCGACGTGGGCGCGCGCCAAGGCCGCAACTTTGCCGCCGAGCGCGCCGTGCCGAACGCCAATGTCTACGATGCCGTCACGACCCATGTGCTGACCTTGCAGGGGGCCGGCAAACGCGTCGCGATCGCACTGTGGAGCGAAGGCGCGCGCGAGCGCATCAGCCACGTGCTGGCCGATCATGGGCTCGTGAATCTCAGCCCCGTCGCCTCCTGGCCGGAGGCGCTGGCAAAGCCGAAGCCGGAAGTCGCGCTGGCCGTTCTGGGTCTTGAATCCGGGTTCGAGACCGACGAATTCGCCGTCATCAGCGAGCAGGACATTCTCGGCGACCGGCTGGTGCGGCCGCGCCGGCATGCGCGGCGGCCCGAGCATTTCATCTCCGAGGTCACGAGCCTGACCCCCGGCGATCTCGTCGTGCACGTCGATCACGGCATCGGCCGGTTCGCCGGGCTGACCAACATCGAGGCCGCGGGCGCGCCGCACGATTGCCTGGAGATCCATTACGCCGGCGGCGACAAGCTGTTCCTGCCGGTAGAAAACATCGAGCTGCTGTCGCGCTACGGCTCGGAGGAGACCGCGGTCGAGCTGGACCGGCTCGGCGGCGTCGGCTGGCAGTCGCGCAAGGCGCGCATGAAGAGCCGCATCCGCGCAATCGCGGGCGAATTAATCAAGGTCGCCGCCGAGCGGCAGCTGCGCGAGGCGCCGCGGCTCGCGGTCGGCCACGGCCTCTACGATGAGTTCTGCGCCGGCTTCCCCTACGAGGAGACGGACGACCAGCGCGCCGCCATCGACGCGGTGCTCGACGACATGGGCGCCGGCCGCCCGATGGACCGGCTCATCTGCGGCGACGTCGGTTTCGGCAAGACCGAGGTGGCGCTGCGCGCCGCCTTCGTCGCCGCCATGAACGGCAGGCAGGTCGCCGTGGTGGTGCCGACCACGCTGCTCGCACGCCAGCACGCCAGGACTTTCGCCGACCGCTTCCGCGGTTTTCCCGTGCAGGTCGCGCACGTGTCGCGGCTGGTGCCGGCGACGCAAGTGGCCAAGGTGAAGCAGGGGCTCGCCGACGGCGGCGTGGACATCGTGATCGGCACCCACGCGCTCCTCGGCAAGACGGTCAAGTTCAAGGACCTGGGCCTGGTGATCGTCGACGAGGAGCAGCATTTCGGAGTGGCACACAAGGAGAAGCTGAAAAACCTGCGCGCCGAGGTGCACGTGCTCACCCTCACGGCCACGCCGATCCCGCGCACGCTGCAACTGGCGCTCACCGGCGTGCGGGAGCTCTCCATCATCGCCTCGCCGCCGGTCGATCGCCTGAGCGTGCGCACGTTCGTGAGCCCGTTCGATCCCTTGATCGTGCGCGAGGCGCTGCTGCGCGAACGCTACCGCGGCGGCCAGGCGTTCTGCGTCTGCCCGCGCATCGAGGACCTCCCCGAGGCCAAGGAATTCCTCGACCAGCAGGTGCCGGAGGTGCGCGTGGCGGTCGCTCACGGCCAGATGCCGCCGACCGTGCTCGAGGACATCATGTCCGCCTATTACGACGGCAAATACGACGTTCTGCTCTCGACCACCATCATCGAATCCGGCCTCGACATCCCGACCGCCAACACCTTGATCGTGCACCGCGCCGACCGCTTCGGGCTGGCGCAGCTCTACCAGCTGCGCGGCCGCGTCGGACGCGCGAAAGTCCGCGCCTATGCGCTGTTCACCTTGCCGGACAACCGGAAGATCACGCCCCAGGCGGAGCGCCGCCTGAAGGTGCTGCAGTCGCTCGACACGCTGGGCGCCGGGTTCCAGCTCGCCTCGCACGACCTCGACATCCGCGGCGCCGGCAACCTTTTGGGCGAGGAGCAGTCGGGCCACATCAAGGAGGTCGGCTACGAGCTCTATCAGCAGATGCTGGAAGAGGCGGTGATGAGCCTGAAAGCCGGCATCGCCGCGCCGGTCGCCGACAGGTGGTCGCCGCAGATCACCATCGGCACGCCGGTGCTCATTCCCGAAGACTACGTCGCCGACCTGCACGTTCGGCTCGCGCTCTACCGGCGGCTTGCCGACGTCGAGGACGAGCGCGAGATCGACGCCTTCGGCGCCGAATTGGTGGACCGCTTCGGGCCGATGCCCGGGGAGGTCAAGCACCTGTTGCAGATCGTCGCCATCAAGGCGCTCGCCCGGCGCGCCAACGTCGAGAAGATCGAGGCCGGCCCGAAGGGGGTCGTGCTCGCCTTCCGCGACAACACGTTCGCCGATCCCGACGGGCTGGTGCGCTACATCCGCGACCGCGGGCCTTCGGCGCGCGTGCGCCCCGACATGAAGGTGGTGTTCTTCGAGGACTGGGAGCGCCCCGACGCGCGGCTAAAAGGCACGGCGAAGATTTTGCGCAGCCTGGTCACTTTGGCCGAGCCGGCGAAGGCGGCGTGAAGACTCTCTATCCCCGATGCCGTGCAGTCTGGTGATGTCGTCGTGAGGGTTCCCTCCCCCACAAGGGCCCACAAGGGGGGAGGGAACAGGCAGTGCAAGGGGCATCGCCGCCGGATCATGACTTCCGCTTGGCTTCGACCAGTGCCGACATTTCGAGATCGTCCTCATCCCCGCGCGCTTTGAGGCCCTCCACCACGCCGGCACGGTCGGCATCCTCGCGGTTCTGGCTCATCTTCCATTTGCCCTGCAGGCG
>WNGA01011168.1_pt1 | contig 18426 bp, 17 predicted proteins | sample 5400061 | NCBI WGS metagenome assembly WNGA01 (sample SAMN13153366, study PRJNA577476) | soil metagenome | isolation source: 100 cm soil or saprolite under grassland replicate 2 | place: USA:California | collected 2016-06-15 | reverse complement strand
TGCTCGATGCACATCACGCGGGAGATCGAGAGAAAGCTGGGACGGGGGACGGGGGAGGAGGGACGGGTGCCGGAGGCGGTGCCGGCGGACTGAGGGTAGTGGAGTCTGAGAGGAGGGGCATCCGCCACGCTAGGTCATCGGAGCCACGAATTGCAATGGGCGCGCTCAGCGTTCCCTCTCACCCTCCGGCGGCTGGAGCTCGCCTTGCCACTTCGCCAAGAATCGTGCGAACCTGTCTGGATCGGAAGCCGTAAGCCTTTGACGACGCACCATGCCATCGTATATCCGTGCGGCTTCCGCAGCATCCTCGGGCGTGAACAGCCCGTCTGCAACGGCCTGCCTGAGCATTTGGTCCACCCTACCCGGCCACACTAGCGACCGCAGGTTCGACACACGCTCAATCAAGAAAAACGCCTCCGCTCGAGTCGGCGTTCTCGGGTAATGCTCAAGAAAGTGCTTGGTCGCAGCGGTGATACCTAGGACGCCCTTATCAAACCGCACAGATGAGAGATACAGGTCCAGAATAGTGCCCTTCGTGGAAATCTGCTCGAACCACAATGCCAACAAGAGTTCTACGATCTTTCGACGCACTAGCTTGTGAAAGTCAACAATGAAGAGGGTACGCACAAGCTGTTGAGTGATGGTCGACCCGCCAGAGCGCGGCTTCAGGCCGACTAACCCCGCGAAGGCTCTCCCAAGAGCCTTTGCACTAATCCCCCCATGTTGATAAAAGTCACGGTCCTCAATGAACAGCAGAATCTCCTTAGTGGGGCCGAGGTCAACCTTTAAACGCCCCGTTTCGTAGGTCGCGAGTTTCGCGCGGTAGATGACGTATTCGAAATCGGGTACGAGCCGGAGCCGAAGAACCTTCGCTATGACCTTGGACACACTTAGGAGTCCACGTTCGTGCGTGTCGTAGAGCGCCCTCCTGTACATGTACGCGAGAACAAGAATCCATATTACGGCGGAGCCTACTGCCACCGTTTCTTGTGAGGCCGGAACGCGCCAACCCGGAAGTCCTTGCAGGAGTGCTGCGACGAGGAGGAGGAGAATCGCTGCTGAGAAAACTGCTATTACCCAAAATGGGTACGCGACCGAGGTTGTCCAGCCCGGAAACATTCGCATTGCGAAGGGCTGATCCGCGCCCTCGGTGCGCCAGTTAGGAAGGACGAGCTGAAGGCTACCGTAGCTGAGGCCAAGCATTCGCCTCAAGACGACAAGCTTGCGCGAACTGAATACCATAACCTTTTGTCTGTCGGCGAAGTAACGCACAGTAGTGATGGCAAAAGTCATAACCAGCACCATCAATACGACTAACAGAGTTTGGACATCCAGAACACGTGGCAGCTCTTGTCTGACAGTCGCAACGACTCGGTCAAGGAGTCCTAGGGTGAGGGAACCGAACGCGGCAGAGACTAAGACCGTCACATTCGCCGCGTTCATGTATATGCGTTCTGCTGACTCGAGAGTCCGGGAAGCTGCTTTGTACTCTTCCAGAACGACTGATGGATCGGAAAAGCGATATGTGGGAAAGTGCTGCTTCCAGTCTCCTGTTTCAGCCAACCCACCATCGTCGCGTTGCGCCCCGTCGATCACAGCCATCGTGCTCTCCGCCGCCAGGTGAGGACCTGCTCAAGCTCGCCTAAGTTACCGTCTGCGGGGGAGCGAGCCAGCAAAATCCGCACGTACTGAGAGCAGATCCAAGTCAGCCGAGTTCTGCGCGATGCGCGGGCCGAAGTTCTGCTCGATGCACATCACCCGCGAGATCGAGCGGAAGCTCGACACCCGGGACGCGGTGCCGGCGGACTGAACGTGCGGCTTCAGTGCCAGGCAACAGTTCCCAACGCAGCGGCGAGCCGTTCCAAGGCTCGCCGCTTGTTGCTCGCTCTTGTTGCTCGTTCCCCGTATTGTATATTGAGATGAGCAATACTGTTGGCGAGATGTAACACACGAATTGACAAGACATTATGCCGAGCGACGGCGAGTTGTTCAATCTGTTTGAGCAGGCGCTACAGGCGTACAACCCCTGGTGGCACGGAGTGTCCCGCGACACGCCGTCATTCCGTCGCCCCCTATTCGAAGAGCTCCTGCAGGATGCGGCTGAGCTGCGCCAAATCATTTCGCTTACCGGTCCGCGGCGGGTTGGGAAGACCACGCTGGTTTTGCAGGTCATTCAGCACCTCATTGGCAACAAAGGAGTTTCACCGTCCCGAATCGTCTACTACTCCCTCGACGACCCTATTCTCGCCCGCATCCCCGAGGGGCCGCGTGCCATCGATGCGATTGTCGAGCGTTTCTTTGACCTGCGGACCCGGAAGCCAACGGAAGGCGTCCAAGCGCCCATCTATGTCTTCCTGGACGAGATACAGCGGTTCGACAGGTGGGAGCTTCACCTCAAGAAGTACTACGACCTGGAGCTTCCAATCCGCTGGCTAGTCACGGGCTCCGCTTCTTCCCCGATCTTCAAAAAAAGCCGGGAAAGCCTGTTGGGGAGGATCAAGGATCACCATCTCCTCCCGTTCTCATTTCGCGAGTACGTTCTGTTCCGCACTCAAGATCAGAGGGCGCTACAAGAGATCGTCGCGTCGGGCACGCGAATCCGCGAGGATGTCTTCCGAAGCTCTAGCGGCCGCCGCCTAGCGGGGTCCGCAGCGGAATTTCAGAGGGCTTTGATTCCGCATCGCGACTTCCTACAGAACGCGTTCCCAAAATTCCTTGTGTGCGGTGGCTTCCCAGAAGTGTGGGACCTGCCTGATGCGATTCGGCGTCAAGAGTACCTGTTCGACAATCAAGTCCAAAAGGTCATCTTCGAAGACCTCTTCTACGCCACTCAGTTCCGAAAGCCGGAAAACATCAGGCGCTTTTACCTCTACCTGATCACGCGTCCTGGTGAAGAGATCCGTATCGACGCGGTTGCAAGCGAAATAGGGGCGAGTCGGGTGATGCTCGAACGCTATCTACCGCTGCTCGAAATGACCGATCTTGTGAAGACGATTCAGAAGTTTACGCGCAAGCCGCTGAAGGTGAAGCGAAGCAATCTCAAGGCATATCTCGTCGACCTCGGGATTCGAAACGCGGTGATGAAACTCGACGAGCGCCTCCTGCAAGACGACGGGCTGCTGGGAAAGTACGCGGAGAACCTTGTGTTTCGCACCGCGCTCGCGTGGCGCGAGCAGTTGGAACTCTCTTACTACCGCGACCGTGAGAAGGAGGTCGACTTCGTAGCAACCCTGGCGGCGGATCGCTTCTTGCCGATCGAGGTGAAGTACACTACTCAACCCAGAGCGCCGGGCTACTTGCGCGAGTTCACCGAACATCTGCAGCAGGACCTAGCCCTCGCGATCGGCCGAAATGTTGAACCAGAGTGGCACGATCCAATCGTTGACCTGGGACTGCTCGAGTTCTTGCTCATCTTCGGATAGGCGCGGTACGTCGCGAGACTGCGGGCTTCCTGTCACTCCCCCACAAGAGCGAAGGCCCGCACCGGAAAGCTCCCCATCCCCTTCACCTTCGCCGGCACCGCGAAGAACCGAAAACCGGCGTCCGGCAGGGCACTCAAGTTGCACAGATGCTCGACGATCGGGATCCCGGCGCCGAGCAGGATGGCGTGGGCGGGCCTGGTGCCATCCTTGTCGTCGTCGATGTTGAGCGAGTCGACCCCGACGAGTGCCGCACCGGCCGCAACGAGATGCTCCGCCGCGGCGCGCGTCAGGAACGGATGGCCCGCGCCGTATCGCTCGGTGCGCCAGTGCGCGTCCCAGCCGGTGTGAACCACCACCGCTTTACCACGCAGGTCGCGCCCCGCGAACGCGTCAGCGTCGAGCGCCCGCCCGGACCTGTCCGTCGCGCGGATCACCACCCCGTCGAGGTCCGCGACGGCCTCGAGGGAGTAGTCCGCGACGTCGGCGCCGCCCTCATACCGGTGAAACGGGGCGTCGATGTACGTCCCCGTATTCGCGAGCAGCTCGACGATGCCGATTTGGAAAGTGGTCCCCGGCGCGTAGCGGGCGCGGGAGGCATCCCGCGACAGCCAGTCGCCGATCACCGGCGCCGGCAGGCCGGGATAGGTGACCATCCCGTGCTCGATCTCGTGACTCAGGTCCACGAACTGCCGCACGTTCAGTCCCACCAGCAATACAGCGCCTGCGACGTCCGCAGCTCGCCCGCCAGCGCCGCGACGGACCCCGTTCCCTGATCCACGATGTCTGGACAGAAGGCGTAGAAACGCCGGGCGAGCGCGTCGGGATCGCGAATCGCGCCGCGGAACCGGCCCTCCACCCAGTCGAACCCCATCCCCGTGAGGACGAAGGAGTGGTCGCGCTCGAGCGCCCGCAACCACGCGACGACGCTGTCCGGTCCGAAGCCGTAGTTCCAGCCGTTCGTCCCCATCAGCCGCAGGATCTCGTACGGGTCGCGGCCCGGGAACAGCGCGACCACGTCCGGCCGGCTGTCGATGCCGTAGTGCTGCTCCGAGCGGAACAGGTAGAACCCGCGCTCGAGAAAGCGCGGCTGCGCGGCCGCGATCAGCTGCGGCGCGCTGGCGGCGCGAACGTCGACGACGAACCCCGCCGTGCGCAGCGAGTCGCCCAGCGTGTCGACGCCGAACAGGGGCCGCGCGGGCGCGCCAGCCAGCCGCCCGAGCGCGCGGACGGCGCCGGAAAAGTCGTGCGGCACGGTGAACCCCGCGGGAACCCGCGACGACGCCGGCGCCCACCGGTCGAACGCCGGTGCCAGCCGGCGGCCGAACGCGAAGAGCACCAGCACGCCCAGCAGCGCGACGAAGTTCCAGCGCAGCGGGTCCGGACTCGCCGGCGCGGGAATGGGACGCCGGTCCGCTCCCGCCGCCCCCGCCATCCCGAGCTCCCGCAGCAGGATCTCGGTGCGACGCCGCACCAGCCAGCGCTGCACCGAGCGCATCGGCTCGAGCAGCTTCCAGCTCATGAGGAAGGCGCCCTTCCACGTGGGGCGGAACGCCTGGGCGCGCTCGTCCAACCGGTAGTAGCCGATCGCGACCTGGTTGGTCATCTCGCGCACCAGGGCCGCGCTCAGAAAGGCGGCGGGATCGTCGCCCGGCTCGAACGGCAGGACCTCGACTCCCCGGTACCGCCGCTCGAGCAGGGCGCGGTTCACCCGCCGGAGGCGGGCCGGATCGCGCACCCACGGGAGCCACGCGACGATGCGGGCCGGCGCCCGGCCGAACACGGGCGGCAGTGGGTTGTTGTTGACGGAGAGCTGCCGCCCGTCGGCGAACTTGGTGATGAACTCGACGAAGCACGTCGCGGTGCGCGCCTTCCGATGCGTCGAATCCCCCGCCCCCGCAAGGGCCCCCTCCCCCCCGGTCCCGCCCGCGAGCAGCACGACCCGCGTCCGGCTGGTCCCCTCCACCCGGTACAGGTCGGCCACGGGGCGGCACCCTTCCGACAGGAGCGCGTCGACGGTCTGCCGCAACAGCGCCGTCACGTCTTCGCTCAGCCCGTGCCGCGCCGCGTCGTACGGCTCGAAGACCGGCCGCGCGGGCGTGCGTTGCGTGAAGCGCACCAGAACCGGACCCAGGGTATACGGCAGGACCGCGAGAACGAAGAGCACCAACAGCATCACGTCGAAGAGCACGGAACACCCCTCAGGCGGACGGTGGAGCTTGCGCCCCCGGCAGCACACGCGCGAGCGCCTTGAGCAGTTGTCCCTCCGGCGTCCCGCCGTCGGCCGCTTCTGCGAGCACGACCGCGAACCGGCGGCGGAGCAGGGGATCCCGCATCGCCTGCGCCGCGAACTGGATGGTGAGCGGAATGAACCAGGAGGCCCCGCGTGCGCCGGCCCCGGCGCGCGCTACGGCCGCGTACTGCTCGAACAGGGCGAGGAGGAACGCCCCCTTGGAGCGGAACTGGCGGTAAATCGCACCCTTCGTGAAGCCCGCGGCCTGTGCGACCTCGTCGAGGGATCCGAACTCGAGCCCACGGTCCGCGAACAACCGCAGACCGGCCTCGAGCAGCAGCGACCGAGTTTCCGCCTTGCGCCTCTGCCTGACGATACCCATCGGTATCTACGATACTACTAAGAATCACAAACGGCAAATCCCGCCCGCCTGGACAAACGTTGAGATACGTTCCGGTATCCCAACGTGGCTCTAGAGCGGGGCGGTGACTCGAAGATTTGCGCCGGCTCGTGCCTTCGCCAAACATTGGGCGGCGCCCCAGCCCCACTCCTCACGTTCCCGGAGGCAGCGGATGAGCGATCCAGCGGGCGGCGATCTCCAGTTCGACCGTGCCGACCGAGCCGGGCAGCCCGCGGGGCTCACGTGCGCGGTGTGCAAGCAGCCGGTCAAGACCACCTACTTCGAGATCAACGGTCACGTCACGTGCCAACGCTGCCGCGGCACCGTCATGGCCGCCTGGAACCGCGGCTCGCCGGGCGCGCGCTTCGCGAAGGCGCTGGCGTTCGGCGCCGGGGCCGCGGCGCTCGGCGCCGCGCTCTACTTCGGGATCGAGGCCCTGACCGGATACGAGTTCGGCTTGGTGGCGATCGTCGTCGGGTTGATGGTGGGCGGGGCGGTGCGCAAGGGATCGAACAGGCGCGGCGGGTGGCGCTACCAGGCCCTGGCGATGTTCCTCACGTACAGCGCCGTGGCGGCGACCGACTCCTCGATGATCGCGCGGGAGCTGAGCACGGGCCATAGTGTTCGGACTCGCGGTCCTCGTCGCGTTCGCGTACGCGGCGCCGATCCTGATCGGGGTCGTCAGCCCGATCCACCTGCTCATCGCCGGCTTCGCCCTGTACGAAGCGTGGAAGCTGAACAAGGGCGCCGCGCTCCACGTCACGGGACCGTACCAGGTCGCTGCCGGCAGCGCGCCCGCGTAGCCTTCTTACCTTTGGCTTCCGTCTGCCCCCAGTGTGGGACGCAGGTCGCCCCCGCGCTGCTCGCCTGCCCGTCGTGCAACCATCTCGTCCACGCCGACACACTGAAGCGGCTGGCCGCGCAAGCCGAGCAGGCCGCGCAAGCGGCGGATGCGAGCGCGGCGCTGGCCGCGTGGCGACAGGCGCTCGACCTCCTGCCGCGCGACTCGACTCAATACCAGGCGGTGGCCGCCCGCGTCCAGGACCTGAGCCGCGCCGTGGACGGGCAGCCCGCCGGCGCGAAGGCCAAGTCGGGCTGGGCGAAGGGCGCGGCGGGCCTCGGCGCGCTCGGCGTGCTGCTCGCAAAGTTCAAGTTCGCCGTCGTGTTCGTCCTCACGAAAGCCAAGCTGCTGCTGCTCGGCCTCACGAAGGCGGGGACGCTCTTCAGCATGCTGCTCTCGGCGGGGGTGTACTGGACGATCTGGGGATGGAAGTTCGCGCTCGGCGTCGTGCTCTCGATCTACATTCACGAAATGGGTCACGTGCAGGCGCTGCAGCGTTACGGCATCAAGGCCACGGCCCCGATGTTCATCCCCGGCCTCGGCGCCGTGATTCGCCTGAAGCAGTACCCGCGGAGCCCGCGGGAGGACGCACGCGTCGGGCTCGCGGGTCCCATCTGGGGGCTCGGCGCCGCGGCCGGGGCCTACGTCGTGTCGCTCGCGACCGGTCTCGGCATCTGGGCGGCGATCGCGCACTTCGGCGCCTGGGTGAACCTGTTCAACCTGCTCCCCGTGTGGCAGCTCGACGGCGCCCGCGGCTTCCGGGCGCTGACGCGGATGCAGCGCTGGATCGCAGTGGCTGTGATCGGGCTGATGTGGTTCCTCACCCGCGAGGGGCTGCTCGCGCTCCTGTTCGTGGCGGGCGCCGCGACCACGGCGTTCGGGCAGGCGGCGGAGGAGCCCGACCACACCGCCCTCGGGCAGTATGCCTGGCTCGTTGTGACTCTGTCGCTGATGACCCTGATTCGGGTGCGGCCTTGACTGGGGTTGGCCCCAATCTAAGTTTTGCGTCTGGGGCGCCGACACACCGGCCAAGGGCGCCTTTTTTGTTTTGGGAGATTGAATGCCTTACATCATCGCGGAACCGTGCATCAACGTCAAAGACCGCTCGTGCGTCGACGTGTGCCCGGTAGATTGCATCTACGAGGGCGAGGACCAGCTCTACATCCACCCCGACGAGTGCATCGACTGCGGTGCGTGCGAGCCCGAGTGCCCGGTGACCGCGATTTTCCCCGAGGAAGACACGCCGCCGCAGTGGAAGTCGTACATCGCGAAGAACCGCGACGTCTTCCAGAGCGCCACGCCACCCGGCAAGCCACAGCGCAAGACCTCGTGAATCCACGAACCCCGGAGCCGGCGCTCCGGGGTTCGCGCTTCACCGCGGGGCCCCGCCTTCCTGCCCCGCGACGTCGGGCATCCCGTCGATGAGGAAGTGCATCCGTTCCTGGAGGCGGGCGATGTCGCGGACGGCGCGCGGGCCGTCGAGCTCGCGCGCCGCAGCGCGCAGCGCGGTGCGGTTCAGCGCCCGGACGTGCTCGATCAGGTCGTCGGTGACGGCGCGGAGCCCGAGAAAGCGCCGCCGCTCGGCGTACGACGCACGGAACCGCAGGATCAGCTCCTCCGCGGGTAGCGAGCGGGCGCGCTGCAACAGCGCTTCGGGGGTCGGGCCGAGCAGCTCGTCCTTGTCCCAGACCTCGGTGCCCCCGGACTCCGCGAACCACAGCCGCCCGCGCCACCCGTCCAGCTCCAGGTGGAACCGCAGCATGACCCGCCACTTGAGCGCGCCGACGTAGACGTAGCCGACGAATCCCTGGCGGAACGGATGGCCGTTGGGGGCGAGCGCAGCCTGTGCCATATCAAAGCCTAGCGATGGGCCCTGGTCGGGCGGAATAGGTCATGCGAGCGTCCCCAGAAAATCGGCCACCAGCCGGCTCGTGGCGAGGGGTTGCTCCAGGGGGGCCAGGTGACCGGCCGCCGGAATCACGTGGAATTGCGCGTCCGGGATGCGCTTCGCCATCGCCTCGACGACCGCTGGCGGCGACACCTCGTCGTCGCCCCCGACGAGGACCAGCGCCGGGACGCGGATCCGGCCCAGCACATCGCTCGAATCAGGACGATCGCGCGACGCCCGCAGCGCGCCGACGAGCCCGGGCACGGACCAGCGACGCGCCATGTCCCGTACCTGCGCCACGACCTCGGGCTGCGTCGTGCGGGTCGCGGGCGCGAGCAGCCGCGGCAGCAACCGGTCGATCACCGCGTCGTGGCCGTCCCGCTCAGCCAGCGCCGCCAGCTCGTCGCGGCCGCGCCTGGCCTCCGCTGAGTCCGCGCCCGGCTTCGTGTCGGCGAGTATCACGGCGCGGACCCGCTCGGGATACCGCCGGAGCAGCTCGAACACCACGTAGCCTCCCATCGACAACCCGCAGGCCACGACGGAGGGGATGCGGAGCCCGTCGAGCACGCCGACGAGATCGTCCGCGTAGCCCGCCAGCGAGTAGCCGTCCGGCGCGGGCGGGGTGGAGGAAGCGCCCACGCCGCGGAGATCGGGAGCGATGCGCCGCCAGCGGGACAGGGCAGCGAGCTGGTGGCGCCACATCGTGCGGTCGAACGGGAACCCGTGCACGAGCAGCACCGGCAGCCCGTCGCCCCGCACCTCGACGGCGAGCTCCGCGTCCCCCGCCCGCACCCGGATCGGCTGGTGCGACCCGGAGGTGCGGGGGCCCAGGAAGCGCGCGATCTCCTCGGGGATCGGCGCGGGCCGGCCCAGCCGGTCGATGCACACGAACACCATCTCCGCTTCGGCGACCACGGCGCCGTCCGAGACGCGCCGCGCCACGTGCCGCAGCGTCATGCTGGTGGTGCCGCGATGCGCGACGGCGGTCTCCACGCGCAGCACGTCCCGCGGGTACACGCCCGCCTTGTACTCGATCACGGCCTTGCGCGCCGCGGGCCAGACGCCGTTGCGGTCGAACAGGTCCATCCCCGGGCCGCGGGCAAGCGCCTCCCAGCGCGCGCGCTCGAGCACGCCAAGCAGGGCCGCCTGGTTGAGGTGACCGAAGGCGTCGCACTCGTACGGGTAGATCGTCAGCTCGACGGTCGGGAACGCGGTCACGGGAGGCGAAACGTATGCCAAAACACGACCCGTTGCACGTCCCATGTCGCACGTCGCATGAGGAAGGCAAAGGCCTTGGCGCCGTACGTGGGATCGAGGGTCAGGCCGTGCTCGGCCGCCATCGCCCGCGCGCGCTCACCCGCGGCGCTGGGATGGCCGTAGCCCGCGCCCACTCCGTCCACGAGGACGAACGGCAAGGGCGGCAAGGGCGGCAGGGGCGTCAGGGGCGGCAGCGCGATGCCGTGCTGCGCGAGCAGCGCCGCGGCACCGCGAGCGAGGCGCAGCGTGCGCCACCGGTTGGCGACGATCGCCGGGGCAACCCGCACCGCCACGACGCGTGTCGGCCACCCGAGCGTCATCACGGCGAGCACCAACCCCGCCGCCGTGCCGCCGGTGCCGAGCGGGACGACGATCGCGTCGGGTGGCTCGCCCATCTGGGCGCCAAGCTCGAGCCCGGCGAGCAGGTGTCCGATCACGGCGCGGGGGTGCGCGCCGCCGCCGGGGATCCAGCGGCGGGGGCCCAGGCGCCCCGCCAGCCGCCACGCCGAGAGGACGGCGAGCGGCAGGGTGGCGCGCGAGCCCGCGTGGACCACGAGCGCCGCGCGCACCCGGCACGCCGCGGCGACCGCGCGGCTCGCCGGAGTGTCGGGCTGCGGAAACAGCGCGAGGGCCGCGCGACCGGAGACGGCGCCGGCATGCACCGCGGTCGCGAGGCAATGCGTCGAGCCGGTGCCCCCGACGGTGACGAACACCGCGCCCGCCGGCGCGCCCGCGAGCAAGAACTCGAGGCCGCGCACCTTGTTGCCGCCGCAGCCTCCCGCCGAGCGATCCTCCCGCTTCAGGGCGAGGCCGGCCAGGCCCAGGGCGCGGGCGAGGTCCGGGACGGACTCGAGGGGGGTCGGCCAGTCGCCGAGGCTACAAGGCCCGAACGCGGCGCGTATCTTTTGGGTCAGTCGAGCCTGATCCGACACCGTTCGCCCCGATTCTCGAGGAAGCCAATGCGGGTTAACACGGACTACATCCGCCACGCCGCGCGGGCCGCCCGCAAGTGCGCGGGCGACCCGCTGGGCGGCGCGCCCCAGCCGGCCGATCCCGAATTCTACAAGACGCTCGCCAAGGCGCTGGAGGAGATCGCGGCCAGCCTCGAGCAGCTGAGCAAGGAAGAGTGACGGGGCGGCAGCCTCGTTACATCACCGCGCCCCAGGCGCTGGCGGACGCCGTCGCGGCGTTCCGCCGGGAGCCGATCGTCGCGGCCGATACCGAGGCGGCGAGCTTCCACCGCTACCGCGACCGCATCTTCCTGATCCAGCTGTCGAGCCCCACGACGACCGCGATCGTGGACCCGCTCGCGCTCGCGGACCTCTCGCCGGTCGGCGAGCTGCTCGGCGACCCCCGGGTGGAAAAGATCTTCCACGACGCCGACTACGACCTGCGCATCCTCGACCGCGACTACGCCTTCCGCGCGCGGCACCTGTTCGACACGCGCATCGCCGCGCAGCTCGCGGGCGAACCTGCGGTCGGACTGGCGGCGCTGTTGGAGAAGTACACCGGCGTGAAGCTCGCGAAGGAACATCAGAAGGCGGACTGGTCGCGGCGCCCGCTCCCCCCCGCCATGCTCGCCTACGCCGCGGCGGACACCGAGCACCTGCCCGTGCTGCGCGAGGCGCTCCGGCAGCGCCTCACGGCGCTCGGGCGGCTCGCCTGGGCGGAGGAGGAATTCGAGCACCTGGAAGACCTGCGCTGGACCGGCGCCCCCGACGGCGCCGACGCCTTCCTACGGGTGAAAGGCGCGAAGGCGCTGCCGCCCCGACCACTCGCCGCGCTGCGCGAGCTGTACCGCTGGCGCGAGGCGCTCGGCGCGGACCTCGACCGGGCCACGTTTCGCATCATCGGGAACGATGCGCTGCTCGCCGTCGCGAAAGCGCTGCCCCGCACCCCCGCCGATCTCACCCGCATTCCGGCGCTGCCGGCCACCCTGGCCCGGCGCCACGGCCCCGCGTTGCTCGAGTGCGTGGGTCGCGCCCTCGCCCTGCGCGACGCCGACCTCCCGCGCGTCGAGCGGCCCCCCCGGGCACCGCGTGACCCGACGTTCGACGAGCGCGTCGAGCGGCTCAAGGCCGCCCGCAACCGCGTGGCCGCCGAGCTGGGCCTCGACCCGGGCGTGCTGTGTGGCCGCACCACGCTCGAAGCAGTCGCCCGCGCCCTCCCCCTGCCAAACGATCGCGCCGCGCTCGCCCGAATCGCGGAGCTCCGGCGCTGGCAGATCGACGTCCTCGGCGATGCGCTGCTCGCGGCGCTCGCCCCCCCTTAGAGCCCCATCAGGGCCCGCACCTTCGGATCCATCCGCTCCGGGGTCCAGTACGGCTCCCACACGATCTCGATGTCCACGTCCTGCACGCCCGCGAGCCCGCGGATGACCCGATAGGCGTCGTTGGTGATCATCGGGCCGGCGGGGCACCCGGGCGACGTGAGCGTCATCTTGACCCGCACCTCGCCGCCGTCCACCTCGACCTCGTACACGAGGCCCAGGTCGATGATGTTCATGTCGAGCTCCGGATCCTTCACCTCCCGGAGCGCTCTGCGCACGGCTTGCTCGTCGACCACTGGGGGTGCCGTCATCGCCGATTCCTCTCCGCCTTCCATCTGTCGAACCTAGTCGCCCGGGTAACCCCGCACCAGGCAGCGCCGGCGTCGAGCGATCCACGCGTATAGCCGTCGCGCCAGCGGCAGGATCCCGGGGATGCGGAACGCGCCGGCGAGCCAGCGCTTTCCAGGCAGCTGCCGGAGGATCTCCGGCGCCGCATCCGCCCCGGCGAACACGCGCCCGTCCGGCAGCACGAGATGCATCGCCGCGGCGAGCGCCGGGAGCGGGATCCCGAGCGCCGCCACGCGGGCCTCGTCCTGGAACGGCAGGGTCGCGAGCCGGTGTCCCCGATCCCACCGCCGCACGAGCGCCACGGACCGCTCGCACAACCCGCACGCGCCGTCGTATATGAGCGTCGGACGGTCAACGCGCATCGGACGCCCGGGCAGCGGCGTCGGCCAGCCCGCCCCGCACTTCCTTGAGAACCGTGAACGAGCGTCGAGCGCGCGGCGCGTACGCGCGGTTCGTGAGCAGCACCACGAACAGGTCGCGGTCGGGATCGATCCAGAGCGACGTTCCCGTCCAGCCGGTATGGCCGTAGCTCCGCGGTCCGAACAGCGTTCCGGCGCTCGACGCCGTTTCGCCGGTCGGCACCGCCTGCCAGCCGAGCGCGCGGGCCTCCGTGCCGTGCCCGAAGTCCGCCGCCTTGGTCGTGAACAGCCGCACGGTGGCGGATTTGAGCAGCCGCCGCCCATCGGGGAGCGCACCCTCGCGCAGCATGACCTGGGCGAAGCGACCCGCGTCCCGTGCCGTGCCAAACAGGCCGGCGTTGCCCGAGACCCCGCCCAGCTTCGCCGCGCTGGGGTCGTTGACGACCCCGGCGACCGGGTGGCCGCGCCACACGCCGGTGGGGGCGATGCGGCCTCGCAGCCGACGCGGCGGGCGGAACATCGTCTGCGTCAGGCCCAGCGGCCCGATCACCTCGCGGGTCGCGAAGCCGTCGAGCGGCTCGCCGGTCACGCGCCGCACCGTCTCGCCGAGCAGGATGGCATTCAAGTCGCTGTAGACGACGCGCGTATCCGGTGGCACGCGAGGCGCCTCGCTCAGCACGCGGCGCAGCAACGTCGCGCCGTCCGGGACGGCCTTGAGCTCGGAATCCGGCAGGTCGGCGCGTAGTCCCGACGTGTGGGTGAGCAGCTGCCGCACGGTGATGCCCGCCCGTTCCGGTCCGTCGAACTCGGGGACGTAGGTGGAGACCGGCGCGTCGAGGCGCACGTCGCCGCGCTCGACGAGCAGCATCAGCGCCGTCGTCGTCGCCACGACTTTGGTGAGGGAGGCGAGGTCGTAGATCGTGCTGTCGGGATCGACCGAGGGGCTCACCTGAGACCACGTGAGGCGGCCGTACCCTTTGCTGAAGAGGATCGTGTCGCGCCGGCCGACGACGAGCGCGGCGCCGGGGTAGGCCCCCCGCCGGAGGCCGTCCAGGACGATCGGGTCGAACGTCGCCGCATCAAACGACGCCGGCCGGGGTGGGCCAACCCCGGGGCCATGCCCCGGGGTTACCAAGGACCCCGTTTGTAAGAGCAAGACGACCGCTAGCACCAAACGCCCGGGATCCGCCGCCCGCAGGAGGGACAGCTGCCATCCGCGCCGATCCGCTGCCGCTCGATCACGTAGCCGTACCGCTCGACGAGCAGATCGCCGCAGTCCGGACAGTACGTGTGCTCCCAGCGACCCACCCGGCCGGGCAGGTTCCCCGCGTAGACGAACTTGAGGCCCGCCTTCGCCCCGATCTCGCATCCCCGGATCAGCGTCTCCGCCGTTGTGTTGTCCGGGTCGGTCATCTTGTAGTCCTTGTGGAACGCCGTCACGTGCCAGGGGATCTCGGGCGACACCGAGGCGATGTACTCGGCCGCCCGGCCGAGCTGCGCGTCGTCGTCGTTGAACCCCGGGACGACGAGGGTGACGAGCTCGAGCCAGAATCCGCGCTCGTACACCATCCGGATGGCGTCCAGGACGTGCTGGAGCACGCCGCCGAGCTCGCGGTAGCGCTTATCGTCCATCGCCTTGAAGTCGATCTTGTAGCAGTCGGTCCACGGCCGGATGAAGTCGAGCACCTCGGGCGTCGCGTTCCCGTTCGAGATGAACGCGGTCTTGAGGCCGCGGCCCCTCGCCGCCTTGAAGACGTCCACGGCCCACTCGGCCGTGATCAGCGGCTCGTTGTAGGAGGAGCCGACGAGCTTCGCGCCCTGGCGCAGCGCGAGCCGCACCAGCGCGTCCGGGGCGACGTCGGTCGGGAGCACGCCGGCCGTCTCGTCGCGCAGGGCCTGGCTGGTGAGCCAATTCTGGCAGTAGCCGCAGTGGAAATCGCAGCCCAGCATGCCGAAGGTGAGCGTATCCGAGCCGGGGAGGACGTGGAAGAACGGCTTTTTCTCGGTCGGGTCGCACTGCAGCGCCGCGACGTAGCCGGCGGGGACGTACAGGGTCCCCTCCTTATTGAAGCGGACTTTGCAGATGCCGCGGCGACCGGGCTTCACCAGACAGCGATGCCCGCAGGCAAAGCAGCGCACTGCTCCGTCGGGCTGCTGTGCGACCAGCTCCCCCGCGCGCACCCGCGCGTCGAGGACCTGGGCGAGGGTGGCCGCCCCCCCGTCGGGGGCGTCGTGCGTCAGGAAGGAAACAATACCGCGCTGCGCCATAGGCCCGGCCGACCGCTTCCTTTCAATATAGCCTCACCGCAGGGAGCCCGGGGCGAGCCGGTACAGGAGCAGCGCCGTCTGGATGTCCCGCGCCGAGAGGTCGCGCACCTTCGTGGGGGTGAACATGAGGTCGGTCGAGTCGGGGGAGTGATCGAGGCCGATCAGGTGGCCGATCTCGTGCTCCGCCACGACGCGCACATCCTCCGGGCCGAGCGGTTGCCCCTTGGGGTCGAACGTCGCGAGGGTGACGGTGCCGTGAACGAGGTGGCCGTCCTCGTCCCACACGAGCTCGGTCTGGCCGGTGCGCTCGCCCTCGAACTGGATCCGCCACCGGAACTGCACTTCCGCGGAGGCCGAGTCGGCGTCCAGGTTGAACCGCACGGGCACCCCTGCCTCCTGCCACTGCTGAAACGCGCGCCGCACGGCGTCCAGGAAGCTCGGCTGGAAGTTCGCGACCCGGCTGGGGACGAGCCAGACGCGGACTCGGTCGAGGATGCGGTTGTCCCAGCGGTGCAGCATCGAGTCTTCGCTCTCGGCGACGATTTCATTCAAGTACGTGAGTCCCGCGCTCGCTCGGATGCGGCGGCGCGTCTCGGAGCGGGCGAGCAGGACCATGTAGCTCGTCCCGCCCATCGCGTCGCCCAGGGGAGGGTGCGCGCTGGTGTCCGCGACGGGCCGCTGCGGGGCCGTGGTGTCGGGCCGGGCGGCGGTGTCGGGGGTGGCGGGACCCGCGGCCGCGTCCGCGTGGCGCCGGGGTGGCCGCACGAAGGCGTCCCACAGGACGGCCGATACGAAAAAGACGAGCAACACCGCGACGAGAGCGGTCACCCGGCGCTCGATCATGCGCGCAATCTACGCGGGCGCTGCGCGCCGCGCCGCTAGCTTTGCCCCGGTGGCGTCTCTATGATTGTGGCCTGCTTATGCTTGGGAATTGAGTGTTCGCGTTACCCGCGGGCCCGCTCATCCGCCGGCGCGGCTGGGTCATCGTGGCGTGGGCGGCGCTTGCGCTGCTGTTCGCGCCGCAGGCGAGCCACGTCCAGCAGGTGCTGGCGCTGCGCGGAGGCGGCAACGAGACCAGCGAGTCGAACCGCGCCACCCAGCTGCTGAAGGACGCCTTCCCCACCCCCTTCGCCGATTACGTCGCCATCGTGGTCCACGGCCCCGTCCGCTGGACGAACCAGCGGTTCGCGGCGGTGCTCGACACGTTGAAGGCGGCCACCGAGCGCCGGCCTTACGTCAGCCAGGTGATCTCCGTGCGCTCGATCGGCGAGTCGACGTTCGTCAGCACGGACCGCCACACCACGTTCCTCATCGCCGCGCTCACCCCCGAATCCATGCGCGATCTCAGCGACAACTTCGTCCCCGATCTCCGCGCGGCGATCCGGGAGGCGCTGGGGCGGGTGCCGGGGGCGGGGGCGGACGGGTTCGACGTGATGGTGACGGGATTCCCGGCGCTGGACCACGACGTCCGCACGATCAGCGCGGAGGACACCGAGCGGGGCGAGCGGCGGGCCCTGCCGCTCACGCTGGCGGTGTTGATCATCGCGTTCGGCGCCCTGGTGGCGGCCACGCTCCCCGTGATCGTCGGCGTCCTCGCGATCACGATCGCGCTCGGGCTGGTCACCATCGCGGCGCGTTACCTGCCGATGTCGGTGTTCGTGCTGAACATCACGACCATGGTGGGCCTCGGCGTCGGCATCGACTATTCGCTGCTCGTGGTCACGCGTTTCCGCGAGGAGCTGAACCGTGGGCTCTCGCCCGTGGACGCGGCGATCCGCACGGTCGAGACGGCGGGCTCAGCGGTCGTGACCTCGGGACTGACCGTCGTGGTGGGATTCGCGGCGCTCGTCACCACGCCGCTCACGGACACGCGCTCGGTCGGCGTCGGCGGGCTGCTCGTCGTGGCGGTCGCCGTGCTGCTTGCCACCACGTTCCTGCCCGCGGCGCTCGCGATCCTGGGGCGCGGCATCGATCGCCCGAAGTGGCTCGCCCGTCCGCTCGCCCGGTTTCACGCGCCCACCGGCTGGGAACGCTGGGCGCGCTGGCTCGGCCATCGGCCCTGGCGCGCCGTGGCGTTCGGGGGCGCGGCGATCGCGCTCCTCACCTTCCCCGTCACGCAGATCCGGCTCGGCCTGCCGGCCACCAACTGGTTCCCATCCGAGTCCGAGTCGGGGCAGGGGCTGCAGGCGCTGCGCGAGATGGGCGCGAGCGGCGTGATCCAGCCGGTGCGCGTCGTGGTGCAGCTCCCCGAAGGCGAGTCGGCCCTCTCGGCCCGCCGGCTGCCCGGCCTCAAGGCCCTCACCGACTCGATCCGCAAGGACGCGCGTGTGCGCGAGGTCCGCGGCGTCGCCACCGTCCAGCCGCACCTGTCCACGCTCCAGCTCGCCATCTACTACAGCGACCCGGGCGCCGCACGCGCCAAGAACCCGAAGTTCTACGACGCCTATCTGAGCGCCGACGACCGCGTCACGCTGCTCGACGTGGTCCCGGTCGACACCGTCTCGCTCACCGGGCTGATGGACGTGGTCCGGCGCGTGCGCGCCGTCGTCGCCCACGGCGTGCGCGGGCTCGCCGGCGCGGAGATCCTCGTGGCGGGCTTCGCGGCGTCCAACGTGGACACGCAGCACGACCTCATGACGCGGTTCCCAGGGACGGTCGGGCTGGTCCTGGGCATCACCGCCATCATGTTGTTCATCGCGTTCCGCTCGCTGCTCGTCCCCGTCAAAGCCGTGCTCCTGAACCTCCTGTCGGTGGGGGCGGCGTTCGGGCTCACGGTCCTCGTGTTCCAGCACGGCTACGGCGGCGGCGTGTTCGGCCTGGAGGGCCCGACCCAGGCCATCTGGGCGGTCGTCCCGGTGCTCGTGTTCGCCATCGTGTTCGGCCTGTCGATGGACTACGAGGTGTTTCTGCTCACGCGCGTGAAAGAGGTGTTCGACAAGACCGGCCGAAACGACCACGCCACCATGGAGGGGCTGTCCGCCACCGCATCCACGATCACGAGCGCCGCGCTGATCATGATCCTCGTGTTCGGCACCTTCGCCTTCGCGCGCGTGCTGGCGGTGCAGCTCATCGGCTTCGGCCTCGCCGCCGCCGTGCTGCTCGACGCGACGCTGATCCGGATGGTGCTCGTGCCGGCGATCATGC
>WNGA01012633.1_pt1 | contig 18429 bp, 28 predicted proteins | sample 5400061 | NCBI WGS metagenome assembly WNGA01 (sample SAMN13153366, study PRJNA577476) | soil metagenome | isolation source: 100 cm soil or saprolite under grassland replicate 2 | place: USA:California | collected 2016-06-15 | reverse complement strand
CGCGGGAGTCGTCGGCATGCTGGTGGACTCCGTGCTCGGTGCCACGGTTCAAGGGAAAGTCCGGTGGATGGACAACGATGCCGTGAATCTGGCAGCGACGCTCTCGGGAGCCGCCTGCGCGGCCCTCATCGCGTGAGCCGACGCTGGGATGTTGTCGTTGCCGGCGCTGGGCCGGCGGGATCGGCCACTGCCCTGCTCCTCTCCCGCGCGGGCGTGCGGGTGCTGCTGCTCGATCGCGCGCACTTCCCGCGCGAGAAACCCTGCTCCGAGTATTTGAGTCCCGAATCGACGCGTGTGCTCGAGCGACTGGGCAACGACGTCCTCGCCGCGGTCGCCGCCGCATCGCCGGCACAGCTCACTGGCATGAAAGTGGTCGCGCCGAGTGGGACGGGTGTCGTGGGTCGGTTCGAGACATTCAGTTTCGCACTGCCTCGGACGCGCTTCGACACGATTCTGCGTGACGCAGCCGAAGTCGCTGGAGCGGAGGTGCGTGAGGGCGCAAAGGTCGAAGAACTCCTGTACGAACACGGAGCAGTTGGTGGCGTGACCGTGCGCGTACCGGGTCACGGTCAACGTGACACCTGCAAAGCCCGTGTGGTCGTGGGCGCGGACGGGCTGCGCTCCGTCGTCGCGCGGCGGCTCGGCATGGTACACACGGCGGGGCCGCGGCGCATCGCGTTCACCGCGCACGTCGCCGACGTTCCGGGCGTGCACGACCTCGGTGAGATGCACGTCGGACGACCGGGTTACGTCGGCCTCGGCCCGATCGGTGAGGGTGTGACGACGGTCGCCTTGGTCGTGCCGCTCGCCGAGGCACGGCGCGGCGAGCGGTTCTTCGCCGAGCTGAATCGCTTCCCGGCGGTTGCCGGCCGCTTCGATGCCCGCCGGATGGTGCGCCGGGTGTTGGCCACGGGCCCCTTTGCGCGCTGGTCGAGCCGGCCGGTGGCGGGTGGGGGGGCCCTGCTCGTCGGCGACGCAGCTGATTTCTTCGATCCGTTCACAGGCCAGGGGATCTACAGCGCGTTGCGGGGCGCGGAGCTCGCCGCGACGGCGATTCTCAATACGCTGACCACAGGAGACAGCTTGCGGCAGTACGCACGCGCCCGGCGGCGCGAGTTCACCGGCAAATGGCTGCTCGAGCGGTTGATCGGCATCGCGGTGGGATGGCCCGCGCTGATCGAGCGCGTCGTGGGACGAATGATTCGGCGGCCAGAGCTCGCCGATCTGCTCGTGCGGGCCACCGGCAACTGCATCCCCGCCCACGCCGCACTGACGCCCAGCGTCCTGGCCGGACTGGTCTTGTGAACTCACGCGGCGTCGAGCCGCCGCAGTTCCGCCAGCTGTTGGGCCGGTTCGCGACCGGCGTCACGGTGTTGACCAGCCGGTCGCCCAACGGCGCGCCCATCGGGATGACCGCCAACTCGCTCGCCTCGGTTTCGCTCGAGCCTCCGCTCGTGCTCGTCTCCGTCGAGAAACGCCACGAAATGCACACCGCGATGGAAGAGGGGACGCATTTCGTCTTCAACATTTTGTCGTCCGAGCAGGAGGCGCTGTCTCGGGCGTTCGCCGCTTCCGAACCGGACCGATTCCGCGGCGTCAGCTACCGTGAGAATCAGCGCGGGATCGCCATCCTGGATGGCGTCGTAGCGCACCTCGAGTGCGAGAAGCAGGCGGCGGTTCCGGGCGGCGATCACACGATCTTCATCGGCCTCGTGGTCGGTGGGGACGTCACCGACCGGCGGCCGCTCCTCTACTATAGAGGAGGGTACGCAGGCCTGAGCCGCTGATGCGCATCGTCGATCGGATTCGTGTTCACGCGCCATTCGCCAGAGTGTTTGCCGCCGCCAGCAGCGTGACACGCTGGCCCGCGATCCTGCCTCACTACCGCTGGGTCCGTACGCTCGACGACGGCCTCGTGGAGATGGCCGCGTGGCGTCCCTTCGGCGCCTTCTTCAAGTATCCGACGTGGTGGGTGTCCGAAATGACGGTGGACCGTCCCGTGGGTGAAATCCGGTACCGCCATGTGCGGGGTATCACGCGCGGAATGCACGTTGTGTGGAGGTTGGTGGAGGTCGGTGGAGGTCATGAAGGAGGCGTGGACGTCGAGATCGTGCACACGTGGAGTGGGCCGGCTTGGCCGCTCGTCGGACGCCTCGTCGCGAATCTCGTGATCGGTCCCGTGTTCATCCACGGGATCGCCTCGCGCACGCTGGCCGGAATCAAACGCGCTGCTGAGGGCGGCCAATCATGATTTCGCGGCTTTAGCCGCGCAATCCAAGGAGCATCATGAAAGATTTGCGTCGGGTCGTCATCACCGGTGTCGGTGCTGTCACCCCAATCGGTACCGCAGCGGACGGACTGTGGTCGGGACTGCAGGCCCGTACGTCGGCGGTCCGAACCATCACGCGTTTCGATCCGACCCCGTTCCGCAGCCACATGGCCGGGGAGATTCCCGATTTTCGGCCGCAAGACCATCTGGATGCCAAACGCGCGAAGCGGCTGGATCGGTTCTCGCAGCTCGCAGTGACGAGCGCCCGGTTGGCGGTGGTGGACGCCGAGCTCGACCTGGCCCGTGAAGACCGCGACCGCATGGGCGCGATGATGGGCTCGGCGCTGGGCGGAGTAGCGTTCGCCGAGGCGCAGGTGCCGAAGTACCTGGCCGAAGGCGTGCGCGGGCTCGACGCGTCGCTCGCGCTCGCCGTGTTCGCCGGGGCGGCGAGCTGCAACATCGCGATCGAATTCGGCGTCACCGGACCGAACGCCACGAACGCGATGAGCTGCGCGTCGGGGACGATCGCGGTGGGAGAGGCATTCCATGTGGTGCGGGACGGCCGGGCGGACGTGATGCTCGCGGGAGGGGCGGAGGCGCCGCTCGCGCCGCTGACCTTTGCTGCGTTCAGCAACATCCGCGCGATGAGCACCCGGAACGATGATCCCGCCCGCGCGTCCCGTCCCTTCGACGCGAGCCGCGACGGTTTCGTCATGGGCGAAGGCGCCGCAGTCGTCGTCCTCGAGGAGCGACGTCGGGCAATCGCCCGGGGCGCCAGGATCTATGCCGAGGTCGTGGGTCACGCGTACACCAACGACGCTTATCACATGACCGCCCCGCGCCCTGATGGGCGGCAGGCGGCCCGGGCCATCCAGCTCGCGCTCGCCGACGGCGATGTCGCACCTGGCGAAGTCGACTACATCAACGCCCACGGCTCGTCCACGCCGCTCAACGATCCAACCGAGATGTCGGCGATCAAGCAGGTGTTCGGCGATCACGCCTACCGGCTGACGGTCAGCGGCACGAAGGGCTACTACGGCCACGCGCTCGGCGCGAGCGGCGCCATCGAGGCGGCGATTTGTGCCCTCGCGTTATCGCGGGGCTGGCTCCCTCCCACCATCAATCTCGAACGTCCTGATCCGCAGTGCGACCTGGATTGTCTCCCTGGGGGCGGCCGGGCTGCTTCCCCTGCCGCCGTCGTTTCAAATTCGTTCGGGTTTGGGGGAATCAACGCCTCGCTGGTGTTGCGGCCTGACAGCGGCACCCCGTAGATTGGCCCGGCGTTCAACCCGAGGTCACTCGTGAATTACCGGTCTCTCCGGGCTCCTGCGGCGGAATTCATCGGCACCGCGCTCTTCGTTCTGGTCGGGGCAGGCAGTGTCATCGCAAACCAAGGTAGCGCGGCCGGCGTGGCCATCGCATTGGCCAACGGCATTGGACTCGCCCTCGCCGTCACGATCATGCTGCCCATCTCGGGCGGCCACATCAATCCGGCGGTGAGCTTCGCGCTCTGGCTCGGCAAGCAGATCGACGCCATGACCCTGGGCCGTTACGTGCTCGCCCAGCTGCTCGGCGCGATTGTCGGCGCGTTGCTCATCAAGGCGACGTTCCCCGCGTCGGCTGTCCGCATGTCGTCGCTCGGGACACCGCAGGTCGCAGGGTCCATGGGGTTGTTCAGCGCGATCGCGCTGGAAGCGCTCTTCACCTTCTTCCTGGTCAGCGCCGTCTATGGCACGGTCGTGTCGCCGCAGGCGCAGCGCGTCGCCGGCTTCGCGATCGGTCTGGTGGTCCTGGTGTGCGCGCTGGGTGGCGGCGGAGCGCTCACCGGCGCTGTGATGAATCCCGCTCGCGCTTTTGGCCCCGCGCTGGTCTCGTGGGACTGGCACGCGCAAGCCGTCTACTGGATTGGTCCGCTGCTCGGCGCAGCGGCGGCCGCAGGATTGTGGCGCTACCTGCTGCTACCGCCGGGTGCGACTGATCTGAGGTAATGGGGTCGGCTAACCCCGGAGCGCCGCCCCGGGGTCAGCCGAGCTGTTCCGCAAGCGCGGGCGCGAAGTACGTCAGGATGATATCCGCGCCGGCCCGCCGAATCGCCGTCACCGACTCCCACATCGCTTTTGACTCGTCGAGCATACCCCGCTCCGCGGCCGCTTTGATCATCGCATACTCGCCGCTCACCTGATACGCGCCGAGCGGTGAGCCGAAGCGGTCCTTGGCCCGCCGGATGAGGTCCAGACACGGTCCCGCCGGCTTCACCATCACGATGTCCGCACCCTCGTCGAGATCGAGCTGCATCTCCTTCATGGCTTCGTCGCCGTTCGCCACCGCCATCTGATATGACTGGCGGTCGCCAAACTGGGGCGTCGAGCCGGCAGCCTCGCGAAACGGCCCATAGAATGCGGACGCGAACTTCGCGGCGTACGACATGATGGGAGCGTGCGCGAATCCACCCGCGTCGAGTGCCTTGCGGATGCCGGCGACTCGGCCATCCATCATGTCGCTCGGCGCTACGAGGTCAACGCCGGCGCGCGCCTGCATGACGGCGGTTTTTCCAAGCAGGTAGACCGACGAATCGTTGTCCACATCGCCATCACGAATCACGCCGCAATGACCATGGTCGGTGTATTCGCACAGACAGACGTCCCCGATGACGAGCAGATCCGGAACCGCCCGCTTCACCGCGCGGATCGCCTGCTGCACGATGCCCTGATCGTCGTAAGCCTCTGAGCCGGTGGCGTCCTTCGTCGCGGGAATGCCGAACAGCATGATGCCGCCCAGCCCGAGCGACGCGGCGCGCTCGGCATCCTTCACGAGCTCGTCGACCGAGAGCTGTGCAACCCCAGGCAGGGCGGCGATGGGGCGGCGCACGCCTTCGCCGTGCACGACGAACTGCGGCCACACCAGCTGCGAAGGAACAACATGCGTCTCCGCCACGAGGCGGCGAAGGGCGGCGGTCCGGCGCAACCGCCGCATGCGGCGAATCGGGAATTGGGCTGAACTCATCGGGCGAGTAAGGTGCCCGCGCCTTCACCTTGGAGCAAGCGCGCGACGGCTTCGCCAGCCCGCTCGGGCCGATTGGGGTCGATCTCGGCAGACGCGGTGAGTTGAACCGACCCATCGGGCGCCGTCACACGGCCGAAGAGCCGACCCTTCCCCCTTCCCCCGTCCCCCGTCCCCACCCACGCCGCGACCGGTGCCTGGCAGCCTCCGCCGAGCGCCGCCAGCAATGCGCGCTCCGCTGTTACTGCCATGGCGCTCGCCGGATCGTGCAACGGCTCCAAGACCTTCCGGGTCATGTTGTCATCGTCTCGAACCTCGATGCCGAGCGCGCCCTGACCCGGTGCCGGCATGACGTCGAGCGGGTCGAGCACCGAGCCTTTGTCGCCGAGACCCAGTCGCTCGAGTCCTGCAATCGCGAGCAGGGCCGCGTCCAGGCCGTCGTGCGTTTCAACCTTCCGGACGCGCGTGGGCACGTTGCCGCGCAGGGGCACGATTTCGAGATCCGGCCGTAGAAAGCGGACCTGGGCGACGCGCCGCAGGCTGGAGGTACCGACGCGCGTGCCCGCCGCGAGATCGAGCAGCGACCGACCATTGACCAGCGCCTCGCGCGGATCGTGTCGCGCCGGTATCGCGCCCAACGCCAAACCCGCCGGCAACGTCGTGGGAAGATCCTTGAGCGAGTGCACGGCGACATCGATGCGGCCGTCGAGCAACGCCTCCTCGATCTCTTTGGTGAAGAATCCTTTTCCTTCGAGCTCGTGGAGCGGCCGGTCCACTTCCGCGTCGCCGCGGGTCTTGATCACTACGATCTCCGCGCGCACGCCGCGGGCGGCGAGACGGTCCCGGACCCATTCCGCCTGCCACCGCGCAAGCTGACTGCCACGGGTGCCGAGCTTCAGGCGAACCGCCTCGCCAACGACTCCACGAGACCTGAAACGGTGTGTGGCTCGGCTTCGATGATTTCGCGAAAGCCGAGCTCGCGGGCGGTCTCCGCCGTGACCGGACCGATGGTCGCGGCGACGAACCGGCCGGACGTTGCAGCGGGGCGCCCGATGAGATCGACGAAACTGCGGACCGTCGATGACGACGTGAAGGTGACCGCGTCGATGCGGCCGCGCGTGATGTCGGCCGCCAGCCCGCTGAGGTCGGCCCGCACAGGGACTGTCCGGTACACGGCGATGTTCTCGACCTTCGCGCCGTGCTGCCGCAGGCCGGCGGCGAGCGCTTCGCGCGCATCCTCGGCGCTGGGGATGAGGACGCGGGCGCCCGCGAGCGTCCCGCCGCTGCGTTCAGTCAGCGCCTCGGCCAGCGCCTCCGCCACGAACTCGGCGGGAACGAGCGCCGGGACCACGCCGCGCACGGTGAGCGCGTCGGCGGTCACGGTCCCGATGGCGGCGACGGAGGTGGACGAAAACACGCGCGGGGTGAGCCCCCAAGCGACGAGGCGATCGAACACGATTTGCACGGCGTTCTGGCTGGTGAACACGACCCAGCGGTATGCGGAGAGGCCGGTGAGCGCGGCGCGCAACGCGCCGAGGTTGTCCAGCGGTTGAATGCGAATGACGGGAGCGATCACGGCTTCGGCGCCATGGTCTTCCAGCGCGCGCACCAGGTCGCCGGCCTGCTCACGCGCCCGCGTGACGACGATGCGGCGCCCGTTTAACGACCCGACATGAGTCATGCGCCGTTGCAATCTCACCGGGGCTACACCCATTATCAAGCAATGCTCCGTTCACTACGCGCCGCTCTCGGGCGTTTCTGCGCGCGCCGCGCCGCCGCAGCGCAACGCCACGCCCCGCGCCGTGCGCTCGCCTGGCTGCGGCTCGGCTGCAGGTTCGCGCCCGGTTTCTCCGATACGTATCCCGCGCTCGTGCATCTTTCCCGTGCGCTCGACGATCGCTGGGGCGCGGTCGAAGCGGCGCGCGAGGCCAGCGTTCGCTTTCCCGATCATGCCGACGCGTGGATGCTGCTCGGTGAGGCCCTGCAGATGGTGTTCCGGCAAGACGAAGCGCTCGGCGCGTTCGAACAGGCGCTAGCGCTCGAGGAGCGCGCCGACGCCGCGATGGCCGCGGGCACGCTGTATCAGCGGACCGCCCGCTTCCCCGAAGCGGCCGCGCGCTTCGCGCGGGCCTACGCCGCGGGCGGCGGTGCCACCGCACTGTGGCACAACGCACAAGCACTCTATGATGCGGGAGATCATGGGGCGGCCGACGAAGCGCTGAATCTCTGGGCGACGCAGGTCCCGGACGGGCACAGCCGGCTGCCCGAGGCGCGGGCGGAATTACGCGCGAAGGCTGCGGCGCGCGCGCAGGTACAGTGACAGCGCGTAGCCGACCAGGATGACGCCGACCACGATGTAGGCCGCAATCATGTAACCACCGTTCTCAAGCATGCCCCTCCCCCACTTCTCCCACCGCCTCCAATTGCTCACGCAGGTAACTCAGCGCGTAGCGCTGCACGATGAAGCCCACGTACAGGAGCGTGAACACAGCCAATGACAGGAGCCAGGTCAGCAGCATGCTGCCCGGCAATGAGGGAGCGCCCGGCTTCAGGACGATGGGCATCGGATGCAGCGTGGGAAACATGTAGACGCTGAGATGAATGAACGGCACCTCGCACATCCCGCAAATGCCCAGGACGGCCGCGTAGCGGGCGCGCATCGCCGGATCCGGAATCGCACCCCGCAGCAATTGATATCCGATATAGAGGAGGAAGAGGAACAGCGTGAACGTCAGTCGTGCATCCCACGTCCACCACGTGCCCCAGATCGGCTTTCCCCAGATGGGTCCGGTGGTCAGGACGATGGCGCAGAAGATCGTGCCTACCTCCGCTGACGCTGCCGCAAACCGGTCGAGCCGCGGGTCCTTCGTAAAGAGATAAAATGCGCTCGCCAACCCGACGAGGATCATGGCCATCTCAGCCCAGATCGCCGCGGGCACGTGCAGGTAGAAAATCTTCTGCGCGAGCCCTTGAGACTGCTCGATGGGCGTATACGCCAGCGCCCGCACGTAGACGCCGGCCAGCAGCACCAGACCAATTGCGGTGATCCACCGTCCCACGCGCACCATTCTCATTCGTTCACCGTCGCGGGGAAGAGAAGCAACGCCAGCGTAACGAACACGATGTCATACACGGCCAGCATGTTAAGCCAGCCCGCAATTTCGCTCAAGGGACGGTCCGCGAGCAGTCGTCCGGTCGCGAGCACCGCCCAGCTCAGCGGTGGAATCATGAACGGTAACAACACCACCGGAAGCAGCAGCTCCGCAAAACGCGTGCGCACGGTCATCGCACTGAACAGCGTGCCCACGGCGACGAATCCCACGGTCGCGAGCGCGATAACAAGGGAGAGCGGCACGAGATACGGCAGCACCGGCACATTGAAGAACAGCGCCAGCAATGGCACGCCGATCAGCTCGATCGTCGCCACAAAGACGAGATTCGCGATGAGCTTGCCGAGATAGATGCTGCTGCGGTCGATGGGCGCGAGCAGCAGGCCCTCCAGCGCTTGATTCTCGAGCTCGAGTTGAAACGCGCGGTTCAGGGCCAGGATCGCCGCAAAGGTGAAAGTCACCCATAAGATGCTCGGCGCGAGGTCAACGTTGGAAACCGCTGTAGGGTCGCGTCCAAAGTTGAACACGACGAACACGAGCACGACGAAGACCGCTGCCGAGAGAATCGCCGTGCGCGAGCGAAATTCCACGAGCAAGTCCTTGGACGCGACGGCCCAAGCGTGGCGCAGGACGTCAGGCGATCGCATTGCGATAATCCTCGCCCACCTGTCCCGGACCGCGCCCGGCGCGCGGGGCAAAATGCACGAATCGGCCCGCGCGCATGAATGCGATGTGCGTCGCGAGTTCCGCGCCTTCATCGACATTATGGGTCACGAGTATGGACGCCCGGCCTGCGGCGGCCTCCTCGCTCAAAAGCTCCCGCAACTCTTCGGCAGCCATTCTGTCCAGTCCTGTAAAGGGCTCGTCCAGGAGCAGCACACGGGGGTCATGTATCAACGCCCGCGCGATGGCGGCTCGCTGCACCAAGCCTCGCGACAACTCGCTGACCCGGCGATGCTCGTGATTCTGCAGACCGAGGCGTAACAGGAGATCGTCTTCGCGGAGCAGGAATTCACTCTCAGGCACGTCGTACAGTGACGCCCAGAAACGCAGGTTCTCCCGGACCGTCAGCTGCCCATAGAGCTGCGGTTGGTGCCCGATCCACCCGATGGCGTGGCGCCCGCCATCCACCTGCGCGCGCCCGCTCTGGGGCTGGATCAGACCCGCGAGAACCTTGAGGAGGGTGGTCTTGCCGGCGCCGTTCGGACCGAACACGGCGAGCGTTTGGCCGGGCTGCACGCTGAACGAGACGTCATCGAGGGCCCTGACCGCACCGAAGCTGTGCCGCAGTCCCTCAGCCAGCAGCATCGATCGCGGCCGCGAGCTCGCTCAGTTCGTAGGGTTTGACGAGATACCGGCTGTGCCCCAGGTCGAGCACATTCATCAGCGGCTCCATGCTGACGTACGCGGTCGTGACGACGACCGGGAGCGTGGGCCGCGTCTCCCGGATCCGCTGCAGCAACGCGATCCCGTCCGTGTCCGGCAACCGCATGTCCAAGACGAGGACGTCCGGCTCGAAATTACTGAGCTGCCGCATGGCCTCCGCGCCGTTCGGCGCGTAGGCCATGGTGTACTTTCCTTCAAAAAACCGCTTGTAGGAGTATTGGAGCGAGTCTTCGTCTTCGACAAAGAGAACCTTACGCGGCGCCATCGCGCCAATCTATGTCAGGAAACGCCAGTCTCCAATTCGAAGAGGTCATCCAACTTGGTGAGCACAAGAAGGAAACGCAGCTCTTCGTTGGCGCCCCGCAGGCACACCGTCTGGCGGCGCTCCGCGGCCTTGCGCTGGATCAGCATCAAGGCGCCGAGGCCGGCGCTGTCCACCGAGCGCGTGCCCGACAGATCGATCACCAGGCGGCCGGCCCCCTCGGCAAGCAGGTCCAGCACCTCCCCGGCAGCGCGGCGAAACGAGGTGCGCGACTCGAGATCGAGCCGCTCCGGAGCCGCCAGCGCCTTCTCCATCGGACGCGTCGACATCAGTGTGTTCTCCACGGGCGTAGATGACATAAGTCCTCCCGTGGCTGAGTATGCCACTCCAGTGCCATGCCACCTAAACAGTGCGGCGGCAAGCGGTTGTCCAAAACTCGTGAGCCTGCTCACGCTCGCGTGTTGCCGCATACCGAATGGCGCGGTGCAACTTGCTAGAGTCCCTCTCTTCCTTAATATCCTGAACTATGGCGACTGACCGCATCGAAACTCTGCTCGACGAGCAGCGGCGTTTCACCCCACCCGACTCCTTCAAAGCCCAGGCCCATGTGCGGGACACCGCTCCGCACGAACGCCGCACGCCAAATGGTTCCTCGGCGGGAAGCTCAATGCTTCCGTGAATTGTCTCGACCGGCACGTGCGCGCGGGCAGGAGCGGCCGCGTAGCCCTGATCTGGGAAGGTGAGCCCCCCGGCGAGGTCCGTCGCATCACCTACGGCGAGCTCCACACCGACGTCAACAAGTTCGCAAACGTCTTGAAGAGCCTCGGCGTGAAGCGCGGTGACCGCGTTGCGATCTATTTGCCGATGGTCCCCGAGGTCGCCGTCGCCATGCTGGCGTGTGCGCGCATCGGCGCCGTGCACACCGTCGTGTTCGGCGGTTTCTCCGCCGAATCGCTGCAGGACCGGATAAGACCGGTCGCGACCTGTGGTGGAGGGAGCTGATGGCAGGCGCGGCGCCCGAGTGCGCTCCCGAAGCGATGGATGCAGAGGATCCGCTCTACATCCTCTACACGTCTGGTACGACCGGCAAACCGAAGGGCATTCTGCACACGACCGGCGGCTATCTGACGCAGGTGTACGCGACGACCAAGTGGGTGTTCGACCTCAAGGACTCGGACGTGTTCTGGTGCACCGCGGACGTCGGCTGGGTCACGGGCCATTCGTACGTTGTATACGGACCGCTCGCACTCGGCGTTACGGCGGTGATGTACGAAGGCGCTCCCGATCATCCGGGTAAAGACCGGTTCTGGTCGATCTGCGCGAAGCACGGTGTCACCGTTTTCTACACGGCGCCGACTGCGATTCGCGCCTTCATGAAGTGGGGGCCGGAGCTCCCCGCTCGTCACGACCTTTCGAGGCTACGGCTGCTCGGCACGGTTGGTGAGCCGATCAATCCGGAAGCGTGGATGTGGTATCAGGAACACATCGGCGGCAAGCGCTGTCCGATCGTCGACACGTGGTGGCAGACGGAGACCGGCGGCATCATGATCACGCCGTTGCCCGGCGTCACCGCGACCAAGCCTGGGTCGGCGACGGTGCCCTTCCCCGGCATCGAGGCGGCTCTGCTCGACGGCGAAGGAAACGAGGTGAAGGTCGGCGGCGGCTACCTCGCCATCACCAAGCCCTGGCCGGGGATGCTGCGGACGATCTGGGGCGACGATGAGCGCTACCAGAACGTGTACTGGAGCAAATGGAAGAACACGTACTTCCCCGGGGACGGCGCGAAGCGTGATGAGGACGGTTACTTCTGGATCCTCGGACGCGTGGACGACGTCCTCAACGTCGCGGGACATCGCATCGGCACGATGGAAGTCGAGAGCGCACTCGTGGACCACTCAGCCGTCGCCGAAGCCGCGGTCGTGGGACGCGCGCACGATCTGAAGGGCCAGGCGCTCGCGGCGTTCGTCACGTTAAAGGAAGGGCGCCAGCCCAGCGACGCGCTGCGCGAAGAGCTGAAGCAGCACGTCTCGAAGAAGATCGGCGCGCTCGCGAAGCCGGATGACATACTCTTCTCGGCCGATCTGCCGAAAACCCGTAGCGGCAAAATCATGCGACGACTCTTGAAGGACATCGCGGAGGGCCGAGCCCTCGGCGATACCACTACGCTTGCCGACCCTGCTGTAGTGGCGAAGTTGCGTGATCAGTACGAATCGCAGGAGACCTGAGCGACAACAGCGACACAACCCAGATTGCCGTAGTGATGGCTGCGCTCCCGATGCACCAGCGGCAAATCGCGTGGATGACGAACAGCTCGAGATACGTCAAGTAGAGCGTGAATCCGAAACCAACCGTCGCGAGTACCACGAGCCACTTGGACCAACGTGGCTGTGACAGCGCCGCCGGTCGAAGTGCAACGATCGCGACAACCAGAATCGCCAGGTACCCGACGACGCCGTAGAGGGCCACCGGCAGACCGAGAAAGACTGCCCAGCGACTCGTCTGCACCGTCTCGCACCCGCCCGATGCGCCGCACTTGATCGCCCCGCCGAAGCCGAGCGCGTGCAGCCAGAGATAGAGCGCGACGAACAGGCCGACGAGCGCGAGGAGCGCGATCGCCTGGCGATGCCGCATCAATGACGGTGCGCGATGATGCTATCGACGAGAGTCTTGAAGTCGTCGGAATTCGGCAGGCGCCGGAAACCGTTGAACAGCTTCTTCCCATTGGCGTAGAACGTGGGCGTGCCGTCCACGAGCACTTGATCGCCTTCTTGCCGACTGAACTCGATACGCTGGGCGTAGCGGCCGGTCTGCATGCAGGCGTCGTAGGCTGTCAGATCGACGCCCGAGGCCTGCGCGAACCCGCGGAACAGGTCCGAAGGATCCTTGCCCGTCTGCGCCCACTGGTGATGAGTGAACAGCTGATCCTGCATCTCGAAGAACCGGCCCTGCGCACCGGCACACTGCGCGGCGTGGGCGGCAAAGCGCGAGTACTTGTGGATGGGAAGCGGGAAGTCGCGATACACCCACCGCACGCGTCCGGTGTTGATCAGCTGCTCCTTGATCGTCGGCATCTGGATGGTGGCGAATGACGCGCAGACCGGACACTCGAAGTCGAGGTACTCCGTGATCTTCACCGGGGCGCTGTCCTGTCCGACTGCGTAGCCCCGGAAGCCGTCATCGACGACCGTGGGTGGAGCGCTCGCCGCGGCCGCCGGCGCGCCGCCGCCGCCGCGTAACAGCGCAAACACGGCGATGCCCAGCACGACGGCCAGGACGGCCAACACCACGTAGAATCGATTCATGCCAGCGTGTCCCCTCGCCAAGGCTCGTCGTCGTCCGGATCGTCCAACGACAAGTCGCCACCACCCAGGGCCTCTTCAACAATGCGGCGGCTCTCGGCGACGTCCGGCGTGTCGTAGGTGCTGCGCACTTCGTAGTGAAACAGCTCGCTGCGCGCATTGCCCAGCAGTTTCTGCAGCTCCGGTGCTGCGTCGAGCAACCGGCCCGTCCGGTCCAGCTCCCGAATGCGCTCGGCCAAAGCCCGGAGCAGCGCGACCAGGCGCTGCGCTCGCTCGGGTCCGTAAACTTCTTCGTTCATTGCTTCCTCCCGGAACGCGGGAACCCGCGTCCCTGCTGTGGCATTATACCACACAACCAATTATCTTGCGGCGCCGTTTTTCACGAGGTCCTCAGTCGAAAGGAACCCCCCTGCATGGCCAAAAAGCGTGGTGAGCCCCGGAAGTACGCGATTCCCACGAGCTTCGAACAGGCGCGCGACGAACTGTTCTCCCACATCCTCCGCTGCGGAGTGCTGGAAGCGAGCCTGGAGCATCAGAAGGAATGGTTCGACGATACGTTGCTATATCTCGCGGACCGCTTTAGCGACCTGACCGAGACCGAGTTGAACGAGCTGCGCGTCCTGGGCGAGCGTTATTGCCGCCCGGTGGTGGCTCGGACCACTCCCGTCGGCGCGAACGCCTGACGCCGGCTGTCTTCGGAAGGAGGGCGCCCCTCATCGGGCGCCCTTTTCGTTTCTACCGTTCGCTCCACCACCTCGGGAACCAGCGCAGGCGCCAGCCGGCTGCCGCTCGCACACCGCCGGCAAACCCCAGCTCCGCGTACCAGCCGTCACGCCGTCCCGGAGCGCCTTCGATCCCCAACAGCACGGCCAGGAATCCCTGCCCCGGCGAGCCGCGACGCGCCGCGAACGCGCCGCCCACGCCGGCATAGAATCCCGGGACCCCGCCCGACCGGGCCGCCGCGTTGACGAGCAGCTGCAGGGTGAGCTGCGCGCGCGCCGCGGGTCGTGCGGCGATCGTGCCACCGGCGAGCGCCAGCGCGACGCGACTCTCGCCGCTCGGACGATGGGCGACGCCCAGCTCCGCGCCGGCGAATGTGTGGCGCGCCATCGCGGCGGCGGCGCCGACGCTCAGCTCCGTCGCGGTGAGCGGCTGTGATTGCAACGCCAGGACGGACACCAGGAACAGCAGGTTAGGCAATGGCGACGTCGTAACTGATCGCGATGTCGGGCGCGAGCGACGCGACGACGGAGCAGTACTTCTCGAGCGAGAGATCGATCGCGCGGCGCACTTTCACGTCGTCGGCGCCTTCCCCGCGGACATTGAAGTGAAATGCAATCGCGGTGAAGCGGCGCGGCTCCGTCTCGCGGCGCGTACCGCGCATCGAGATCTCGAGGGTCTCGAGCTTCACCCGCTGCTTCTGCAGAATGATGACGACATCCGACGCCGTGCACGTCGCGGCCGCGAGCAGCAGCAACTCGACCGGTGACGTGGCGGCGGTCGAATCGCCGTCCACCAAAATCGGCGGGCGTCCAGTGCCGTTCCCCTCGAACTGCAGCTGCCGCAGCCACCGCATCGTCACCTCGGCAGTCCGCGCCATCCTAGTTGCCCCGCCGCGTCGTGAGTCCGATGAACAGGCGGTGCCGCCGCATCCGGTCCATGCCGTGATACTCGAGGAGCCAGTTGAACGTCGAGCGGTAGTGCAGCTCGAACCCGAAGACCGTATTGAGCCAGATATCAGGACACTGCGGATCAGTCCCGCATCCATCGCGACCTGCCAGGCCGAGTCCCCCGCCGATGTACGGTGTCGCGACCTCTTCATCGTCGGTGAACCGCCACAACACTTCGAAATTCCCGACATAGGTATTGGGTCCGTTGAAAACGCCGACCTCCGCCGAGGGGCGGAGCCGGAGCCGATTCGAGAACAGATCGCCGATGTCCAGGGTTGTCCCCAGCACGAGTTGGCCGGAACGGCGGAAGTCCACGCCCCCGCGCACGCCGAAGCCGAACAGTCCGATGCGGGTGCCCCCGTGCTTGGCGTTCTTCGGCGGCTGGAACTGCTGCGCCGCCGCGCCCCGTCCGACGAGCAACCCGACGCCCAGGAGGGCCATCATCACAATTCGCATGTCGGCTCCTGCTTCATGGAACGGCGCGGGCCGTTTGACGGGCCGCGGTGCGCCCGTAGTCCCAGATTGCGTACACTGCAATGGCCGCGGTGGCCCATGCGAGGTGGCGCGTATAGGTCCAATCGGCGATTGCCGCTACCAGCGTGAGCAGCTGCGCGATCGTGACCGCTTTGCCGCCGGCGCGGGCGGGCAGCGCGACCGGCCGGCGCAGCAGCGAGGTGGCCAGGAACCCCAGTACCGCCAGGATGTCGCGCAACAGTACTCCGGTCAACTCATACCATGCGAGCAAACCCCGGCGCGCGATTGTCACGAACGCGACCGCCATGAAGACCTTGTCGGCAACGGGATCGAGCACCGCGCCCGCTCGGGACGTGCCCAGCCGCCGCGCCAGGAAACCGTCGGCGACGTCGCTGGCCGCGACCGTAGCAACGATCGCGAGCTGCCATGCCGGCGAGCGCACCAGCGGAAACAGGACGGTGAGCGGAAATCGTAGCGCCGTCACGATATCCGCGGCGGTCACCCACGGTTTCACTTGCCCGGTATTATCACGCGTCGTACCTTCACCCCCGTGAACGTCAAGCTGCTCAAACAAGCGGCCATCTTCCAGGATCTCGACGAGGGCGAGCTGGCCCGGGTCACGGAAGTGTGTCGCGAACAGAAGTTCACCGTCGGCCAGTACGTCTTCAAGGAAGGCGAGCCAGGCAACCGACTCTTCCTGATTTCAGAAGGCGAGGTCCGGATCTCGCGGACCATTCCCGGCTCCGGTGAAGAAGCGCTCGCGATACTGAAACCGGGATCGTGCTTCGGGGAAATGTCGATTTTCGATCGTTCGGAGCGGTCCACCGACGCGATCGCGAATACCGCCTGCACCCTGATCACGATCTCCCGTTCCGACTTCGAGCTCCTCCTCGACTTCAACCGAGACGTCGCCTACAAGATCCTGTGGTCGGTCGTGCGGCTCCTGTCCGCGCGGCTGCGCGTGACGAACGACAATCTGCGGTCGTTCCTCGCGATGTCCATGTTCTAACGGAGACCTGGTGAACTCATTGGCGCCGTACGCCGCGTTTTTCATGCGGCTGGCTGTGGGTGGGGTGTTCCTGAGTCGCGGCCTCGATCGGATCCAGGGCGGCATCCCGAACCTGTCGCTGGGTTCCCTCCTGCTACTGGTCGTGATCGCCATCGAGACGGTCGGGGCGGTGTGTGTGCTGCTCGGGATGTGGACCCGCTTCTGGGCCACGGCGATGGCCGCGTTCATGGCGGTCACGATCATCGCCACCAAACTGCCGCATCACGCCAACATCGAGCTCGAGGCCCTGCTGCTCGCCGGCGCGGTCACCCTGATGGCGCTGGGCGACGGGCCGCTGTCGATCGGCATCCGATTCAAGAAGACGCTTTAATGCAGGATTCTTAAAACCCCCGCACCGGCGCCGGCCCGAAGAAAACTCTCAGGATCCGTCGCCGGAATCGCGACGCCCGTCTGCTTGCGCCACCGCTTGGCGCTCGCTTCCATGTACTCTTCGAGCGATCCCGCGACCCACTCGGCGGCATCGTCTTTCATCTGCCGCACGATCTCCTCCCACGTCCCGACGTAGGTCGCTCCCGAGACCGTGCTCACGCGGTGAACCTCAAAGCTCTTGTTCTTCATGCCCTGCAGCTCGGTCAGCAGGGTGCCGAACAGCTCCAGCTGGCGAGGGTCGCGGATCTGACCGTCCGGGGTCATCGCTTCGATCTCGGAGAGCAGGAGGTCCTCGGGTGCGGCGTCGCCCGCGAGCTCATTGAGCCGCTCGTTCCAGGGCACCAGCTCGGGATCGTCGTCGGGGAGGCGATAGACGCTCTTCTTCAGCTCCACGAGCCGCCAGATCGCGAGCGCGTCGTAATGCTCTTCTGGGCCGGTGCGCTCCAGATGAAAGAGCGCGGCCTCATACTCACCGCGGTCGTATAACAGGTTCGCGAGATAGATGCGCGCCTCGCCGAGGCTCGGATCGAGCTCGAGCGCGCGCCGCAGCCAGTGCAGGCTGCCGCCTTCATCGGCCAGCCGGTGTGCGGCGTAGCCAACGCAGGCGGCGGCATCGGCGGAGTCGGGATGCGCCCGCAGCGCGCCTTCAAAGAACCGGCGCGCATGATCGAGCACGCCTTCGCGGAACAGCGCGCGCCCGATCTGCAGCATGAGGTCGTGATCGTCCTGGAAGCCGAGGGCCAGCACGCGCTCGAAGCACGCCAGCGCGGCGGGACGCTCACCGAACTTGAGCAGGACCTCGCCCAACCCGGCGAGTGTATCCTCGTGATCGGGATCGAGACCGCGCGCCTCTTCAAACGCGCGCCGCGCCCACGCGAACTCCTCGCGCGCAAGCCGCGCATACCCCAACCCGACATGCAACTCGACGGCGTGGGGATACAGCCCCAGACCCTCGCGCAGCGTGTCTATGGCTTCGTCGTATTGACCTTCGTTGTAGAGCTGATGTGCACGTTCGTCATACTCGTCGGAACTGAGGAACGGATCCGACATCGGAACGGGTCCCCCCGGGAAGGTTGTGCTATGATAAGAAACGGAGCACTGTTACACAAGCGACTATGTCTTCCGCCATCGCGACAATAGAAGCCGGCTCCGCGACGTCTCCCGGCGGTTTCACCGCCGCCGCCGCCCACGCAGGTCTGAAATCGGACGGCGCGCTCGACGTCGCGCTGCTCGTGAGCGCGACGAGCTGCGCGACCGCCGGCAGCTTCACCAAGAATGCGCTTCGTGCGGCCCCCGTCATCTACGACGCCGAAATGCTGGCCGACCGCCCGGGACGGACCCGCGCGGTCGCGATGAACGCCCGCGTCGCAAACGCCTGCACGGGGGCCGCGGGCCTCGAGGCGGCGCGGGCGATGGCGCGCGCCGCCGAAGAGGCAGCCGGTCTGCCACCCCACACTGCGCTCGTGCTCTCCACCGGCGTCATCGGAGTGCCGCTGCCCGTGGAAAAGGTGGTGCGCGGTC
>WNGA01005417.1_pt1 | contig 18431 bp, 10 predicted proteins | sample 5400061 | NCBI WGS metagenome assembly WNGA01 (sample SAMN13153366, study PRJNA577476) | soil metagenome | isolation source: 100 cm soil or saprolite under grassland replicate 2 | place: USA:California | collected 2016-06-15 | reverse complement strand
CGGGACCGGCCTGGACGAACGAGCGGTCGTGCTCGTCACGGGCGGCGCGCGCGGGATCACGGCGGAGGTCGCCGTCGCGCTCGCAGCGCGTGACCGTCCGACGCTGGTGCTCGTCGGTCGCACCTCCTCAGGCGAGCCCGACGCCGAGCTCGACGCGATCGACGACGTGCGCGCGTTGCGCCGGGTCGTCCTCGAGCGCCGCCGCGGCAACGGCGGCGAGGTCAGCGCCGCCGCGATCGAGGAGGAGGTCCGCCGCGTCGCTGCCTCGCGTCAGGTACGCCGCACGCTGGAACGCATCCGCGCAACGGGCGCGCACGTCGCGTACCTCACCTGCGACGTCTCCGACGCGCAGGCGTTCGGCGCGCTGATCGACGACGTCTACGGGCGCTTCGGCCGCCTCGACGGGGTCGTCCACGGCGCCGGCGTCATCGAGGACAAGCTCGTGCGCGACAAGGATCCGGTCTCGCTGGAGCGCGTACTGGCCGTCAAGGCGGGCGCCGCGCGCACGCTCGCCGCGCACCTGCGTCCCGAGGGGTTGCGCTTCCTCGTGTTCTTCAGCTCGGTGTCCGGCCGCTTCGGTAACCGCGGACAGAGCGACTACGCAGCCGCGAGCGAGATTCTCAACAAGCTCGCGCGAGACCTCGACCGGCGCTGGCCCGGCCGCGTTGTCGCCGTCAACTGGGCGCCGTGGAGCGGCGCCGGGATGGTGTCGCCTGAACTCCAGCGCCAGTTCGAGGCGCACGGGGTCCCGCTGATCGACGTGGCGACCGGGTGCAACGCGTTCCTCGACGAGCTTCGCGTCGACGTGCGCGGCGAGGCCGAGGTGGTCATCGGAGCTGCTCCGCCGGCCGCGATGCTGGCCGCCGAGGGCGAGCTCACCGCCGCCGCGCCCGGGCGCTTGGAGGTCGTGCGTGCGCTCGATCCCGAACGTGACCGCTACCTGGCCCACCACTGCCTCGACGGAAAGCCGGTCCTTCCCTTCGCCGCCGCCATGGAGCTGATGGCGGAGACCGCCGCCGCGGCGCGCCCGGCGCTGCTTCGCGGCGAGCTCAGCGAGATCCGGCTGTTCAAGGGCGTGACCGTCGACGGCGACATCCCGCAGGTGCGTGTCGTCGCGGAGCCGCTGCCGGACGGCGGCTCGCAGGTGACGATCTCGGACGCGGCCACCGCTCGTCCTTGCTACCGCTCGGTCGTGCGCCCTGTCGCCTCGGCGATGTCCGCGCCCGAGCCGCTCGACGGCGCGGAGCCCTTCCCGATGACGGTCGCAGACGCATACCACGACCTGCTCTTCCACGGCCCGCTGTTCCAGGGCATTCAAGAGATCGACGGGCTGGACGAGCGCGGCGCATCGGCCACGCTCCGCGGGTCGGCCCCCGCCGAGTGCGTGCGCGACGCCGGCGGAGCCGGCTGGCTGCTCGACCCGGTGCTCGTCGACTCGGCGCTGCAGGTGCAGGTGCTGTGGGCCCGGCTGCAGTGGAACGTGACGCTGCTGCCGGCCGACATCGGCGCGGCGCGGTTCCTCCCGAGCGCGCTCGCCGGCCGTCCCACCGTGCGGCACGAGCTGCGGATCCGCCCGGAGAGCCGCGCGCCGCTATGCGTCGCAGACCACTGGTTCCTGACGGGCGACGGCCGCGTCGTCGGCATGCTCACCGGTGTCCAGGGCGTCGGCACGCGTGCCTTGAACCGGCTTGCGGGAGTCGCGGATTGAGCCGCGCGGTCGCGATCATCGGGATGGCGTGCCTGTTCCCCGGCGCGCCGGACGTCGACACCTACTGGCGCAACATCCTCGACGGCGTCGACGCCGTCAGCGACCCGCCGCCGGAGGCCTGGGATCCCGACGTCTACTACGACCCCGACTTCAGCGACCCCGACAAGGTGTACTGCAAGCGGGGCGGCTACCTCGGCGAGCTTGCGACCTTCGACCCGCTCGACCACGGCATCCCGCCGATCAGCGTCGGCGGGGAGCCCGACCAGTGGCTTGCGCTCCGGCTCGCCGTCGACGCGCTCGCCGACGCCGGCGCGACCGACCTGCCGGAGGAGATCCGCGCCCGCACCGGGATCATGTTCGGCAAGGGGACGTACCTGAACGGCGGCAACGCGATCGCCGTCCAGCGCGGCCTCATCGTCGAGCAGACGCTCGACATCATCCGAAGCGTAGAGCCCGGCACCTCGCCGGAGCGCATCGAGCGGCTCCGCGAGGAGATGAAGCGGGCGCTGCCGCCGATGAGCGCGGAGACCGTTCCCGGGTTGATCCCGAACATCATCGTCGGGCGGATCGCCAACCGGCTCGACCTGATGGGGCCGACCTACACGGTGGATGCCGCGTGCGCGTCGTCGCTCGTCGCGGTGCAGCTCGCGATGCGCGATCTGCTCGACGGCGAGTGCGATCTGGCGATTGCCGGCGGCTCGCAGGTGTGGCTCCCCGTTCCGACGCTCAACGTCTTCTGCCGCCTCGGCGCCCTGTCGCATCGGCAGCAGATCCGGCCCTTCGACGAGGAGGCCGACGGGACGCTGCTCGGCGAGGGGATAGGGATGATCGTCCTCAAACGCGTCGAGGATGCGGAGCGCGACGGCGACCGCGTGTACGCCGTCATCCGGGGCGTGGGCGTCTCCTCCGACGGCCGCGGGGCGAGCGTGATGGCCCCGCGCGTCGAGGGCGAGGAGCTCGCGCTGCGCCGCGCGTACCAGGAGGCGGGCGTGTCTCCGTCGAGCATCGGGCTGCTCGAGGCGCACGGCACCGGAACTCCGGTCGGCGACGCGGTGGAGCTGGAGGCCCTAGGACGCGTCTTCGGCGCTCGCGACGGTGAGCTGGCCCGCTGCGCGCTCGGGACCGTCAAGTCGATGATCAGCCACACGATCCCCGCCTCCGGGATCGCGGGGATCATCAAGCTCGCGCTCGCGCTGCACCACCGGGTCCTGCCGCCGACGCTGCTGGCGACGCGCCCCAACCCGAAGCTCGGGCTCGACAGCTCGCCCTTCTACCTCAACACGACCACGCGGCCCTGGATCCACGGCGGCGACAAGCCGCGGCGCGCGGGCATCAACGCCTTCGGCTTCGGCGGTATCAACGCCCACGCCGTGCTCGAAGAGGCTCCCGGGGGCGAGCCGGCGCGGCGCGACCACCTGCCGACCTGGGACAGCGAGGTCTGCATCCTCGAGGCCGAGTCGCCCGAGGCCCTCGCGGACACGGCGGCGCAGCTGGCCCTAGCGCTGGCGTCCGAGCCGCCTCCGTACACGCTGACCGAGCTCGCCGCGGGCCTCGCTCGGCGCGGGGGGCGGATCGAGCGGCCGGTGCGCCTGGCGGTCGTCGCCGAGTCGTTCGACGATCTGCGAGTCAAGCTCGAGCGCACGGTCGAGCGGCTTCCGTCGCCGCGGCGCGGCCGCATCAAGGACGTCTCGGGGATCTACTACGCCGCCGATCCGCTGACACGCGACGGCAAAGTCGCACTCCTCTTCGGCGGCGAGGGATCGCAGTACCCGGGAATGCTGGCCGACCTGTGCCTGCACTTCCCGGAGGCGCGCGAAGTCTTCGACCGGATGGATCGCATCTACGCGGGCCATCCGCGCGGCTTCTTGACCAGCGACTGGGTGTTTCCGCGGCCCTCGTTCACCGACGACGAACGCGAGGCGGCGACGGCGCGGCTGATGCGACTCGACGTCGCGGTGGAGTCCGTGCTCACCGCGAACCAGGCGCTGTTCGCGGTGCTGAGCAGCCTCGGACTGCAGCCCGACGCTGTCGTCGGCCACAGCACCGGCGAGTTCTCGGCGGCGTACGCCGCCGGCGTGCTGCAGCTCGAGGGCGACGAGCGGCTCGGCGAGTTCTGTCTCGGCATGCACCGCGCGTACGCTGGAGCCGAGAGCCGTGCCGACCTCCCGCGCGCCGCCCTGCTCGCCGTCGGGGCCGATCGTGAACAGGTCGAGGCGATCGCCGCCGAGGCCGGCGGCGACCTGTTCGTCGCCATGGACAACTGCCCGCATCAGGTCGTCCTGCTCGGCGCGCCCGAGGCGATGGAGCGCGCGCGGGCGATCCTTGCGCGCGAGAGCCTCATCCACGAGCAGCTGCCGTACGACCGCGCCGTCCACTCGCCCCTTTTCGCGCCGTTCGCCGACGAGCTGCGCGGCGTGTTCGAGACCGTCGGCATCGAGCCGGCCCGCGTGCCGCTCTACTCGTGCACCACGGCCGGCCGCTACCCCGACGCCGAGGCCGAGGTCCGCCGCCTGCTCGTCGAGCACTGGACGAGCGCAGTCCGGTTCCGCGAGACGATCGAGGCGCTGTACGAGGACGGCGTCCGCGTGTTCGTCGAGAGCGGGCCGCGCGGCAACCTGAGCGCGTTCGTCGAGGACATCCTGCGCGGCCGCGACATGGTGGCGGTTCCGGCCGACCTCCAGCGCCGGTCGGGGACGATGCAGCTCAACCACCTCGTCGGGCTGCTCACCGTCCACGGCGTCGACCTCGATCTCGGCCGCCTGTTCGAGGGGCGCGCGGACCGTGTCGTCGATTGGGAGACGCCGCCCATTGCGGAGCCGCGGCAGCGAGGTCCCCGGCTGAGCCTCGCCATCCGCTGGCCGATGCTGCGGCTCGAGCAGCAGTCCCCTGCGGCCGCGCCGGCGGCGGTCGCCGCAGCGCCGGCCGCGCCGGCAGCCACGCCCGCGGCTGCGCCGGCACCGACGCCCGCAGCTGCTCCGGCGCCGCTGCCTGCCCCCGCCCCGGCGCCGGCTCGAGAGCCCGCGCTTGTCGCGTCGGCCGACGCAGCGGCCGTGGTCGAAGCGCACCTCGCGACCATGGAGCAGTTCCTCGCCACGAACGCCGAGATCATGCATGCGTTCCTCGCGCCGCCCGCGCATGACGCGCCTGCGCTGCTCGACACGATCACGGAGCTCGCGCCGGGGACGGAGCTGACGGCACGCTGGATGCTCGACGCGGACGAACCGCTGCTCGCCGACCATCGGCTCGGCGGCGCCCTCGCCGTCGTCCCGCTCGCGCTCAGCATCGAGGCGCTCGCCGAGGCGGCGGCAGCGCTTGCGCCGGACCGCGTCGTCACGGGACTGCGCGACGTTCGCGCGCACAGGTGGCTCGCGGTGGAGGACGCACCGGTCGAGGTCGAGGTCGCCGCCCGCCGTCTCGCCGATGACCTGGTCGCCGTCGCTCTGCACGAGGCGGGCGAGCCGACGGCGGCAGTCGAGGGAGTCGTCGTTCTCGGGCTCGCGTATCCGGAGGCTCCCGCGTCGCTGCCCGAGCCGCCCGGCTTGGCGCCGTCCCGCTGGACGCCCGAGCGCCTCTACACCGACGTGATGTTCCACGGGCCGCGCTGGCAGGCGGTCGCGGCGGTCGAGGGAACCGCCCCGGCCGGCGCACGTGCGCTCGTGCGGGCCCTACCCTGCCCGCGCTTCGCGCTCGACCCGATCGTGCTCGACGCCGCCGGCCAGCTGATCGGCTTCTGGACCGCCGAGCGCCTGGACCGCGGCCGCGTGGTGTTCCCATTTCGGCTCGAGGCGCTCGACGTCTACGGACCACCGGCGGACGCCGGCGAGGAGGCGATCTGCACCTCGGCGATCACGCTCAACGGCGAGCAGCTGATGCGTTCGGACATCGACGTGCGCGGGACGGACGGTCGGCCGTGGATGCGGCTGACGGGGTGGGAGGACAAGCGCTTCGACGTCCCGCCGGCGCTCGAGCCGCTCGTCCGGCCGTCCGGCGGGTCACTGTCGACGCCCTGCGAGCTGCCCGGCGCCGAGGATATCCATGCACGCCGCATCGATTTCGGCGTCGTCGCCGACCGAGCGCTCTGGCTTCGCGTCTGGGCGCAGCAGGTTCTCACGCAGGCCGAGCGCGCGCGCTTCAGGACGCTGCAGCTGCCCGAGCCGCGACGAGTGCAGTGGCTCGCGGCGCGTACGGCCGCGAAGGAGGCCGTCGAGGCGCTGACCGGCATCTCGGCGCAGACGGTCGAGATCGACACGGAACCGAGTGGCCGCCCGGTCGTCCACATCGACGGCGTCGCGATCTCGCTCGCCCACACCGACGGCGTCGCAATCGCGGTCGCCGCTCCGGGCGGCCGTGTCGGCGTCGACGTCGAGCGCCTCGCCCCACCGCCGCCTGCCTTCGCCGAGGCCGCATTCGGCCGGGACGAGCTTACCTTGCTGCCTGCGGACGCGCACGCCGAATGGCTGCTGCGCGCCTGGTGCGCGAAGGAGGCCGTTGCGAAGGCGCTCGGTGAGGGCTTCGGCGGGCGTCCGCAGGCTTTCCCGATCTCGGCGCTCGACGCCGCGACCGGACGAATAACCGTCACCGTGGCCGGCGAGCAGCTCGTGGCGAGCACGGCCGTTCAGGGCGATCTCGTAGTCGCGACCACGCAATGCGAATCAGGAGGACCTGACAGATGACCGCCGACGACCGCGTCCTAACCGAGGTGCTCGAGCTGCTCGACGAGCTCGCGGGCGACTGGGAGTACGACGGCGCGATCGAGCCGACGACGCGGTTCCTGCACGACCTCGGGCTCGAGTCGCTCGACCTGGTGGTGCTCGGTACGAAGCTGCAGCAAGTCTACGGCCCGCTCCCCTTCACGGAGTACTACGCCGAGATCGGCCGCCGGCCGGTCGAGGAGCGTGACGTGACCGTCGCCGAGCTCGTCGGCTTCATCTGTACGAACCGCGCTCCGGCGCCGGTGGCGGGGACATAAGCGTGGGCGCGCGCGTCTTCCTCATCGGCCTCGACGGCGCCACCTTCACGGTCCTCGACCCGCTCATGGAGCGCGACGTGATGCCGTTCCTGCGCGACTTCACCGCGCGCGGCGTGCGCGCGCCGCTGCGCACGATCATGCCGCCGCTCACGCCGCCGGCGTGGACCTCGCTGGTGACGGGCCTGCGGCCCGGCCGCCACGGCGTCTTCGACTTCTTCCAGAAGGAGTCGGCGGACTCCGAGTACTACACGCTCGCGACGGCGCAGGACATTCACGCTCCGACGATCTGGTCGCTCGCGTCCGAGGCGGGCCGCAAGGTCGTCTCCCTCAACTTCCCGCTGATGTTCCCGCCGCCCGAAATCGACGGCTGGGTCGTGCCGGGCGGCTGGATGCCCTGGCGCCAGCTGCGGCTCGGTTGTCATCCACCGGGCCTCTTCGAGGAGCTCAAGCAGCTGCCGAGCTTCGACCCGCGCGAGCTGTCGCTCGACATGCAGCTCGAGGCGAAGGCGATCGAGGGCTGCGAGGCCGACGAGCACGCGAACTGGATCCGCCTGCACGCCCGCCGCGAGCGGCGCTGGTTCGACATCCTGCGCCACCTGCTCGCGAAGGACGAAGCGGCCGACCTCGTCGCGGTCATGTTCGACGGGCCGGACAAGCTGCAGCATCTGTGCTGGCGCTTCATCGACTCCACGTCCCGACCGGAGCACCCGGAGCCGTGGGAGCAGGAGGCGATCGACCTGTGCGAGGACTACTTCCGCGAGCTCGACGGCATGCTCGCGCAGATCGTGGAGCTGGCGGGGCCCGAGGCGACGGTCGTGCTCGCCTCGGACCACGGCTTCGGGCCGACGTGGGACGTCTTCTACGTCAACCGGTGGCTCGAGGAGCACGGCTACCTCGCGTGGCGCGACACGGACGCCGGCGGGGGCGACGCCGGCACGGCGCCCCACGTCGGCTTCGCCCAGATCACCCGGCACATCAACGACCTCGACTGGTCGCGGACGGTGGCGTATGCAGCGACGCCGAGCAGCCAGGGCATCAACCTCGTCCGGACGCCGCCCGACGGCTCGGCGGGCGTCCCGCCCGAGCGCCGCGCCGAGCTGCTGGACGAGATCGCCGAGCAGCTGCGCGGGGAGCCGCTCCTTCTCGACGTCTTCACCCGCGCGCAAGCGTTCCCGGGACCGCACGGCGACCGCGCGCCCGACCTTTCGCTGGTTCTCGCCGACGGCGCCGCCGTGTCGATCCTGCGCTCGGACGCGCTCGTCCGCCGTCGCGAGCAGCCGAACGGCAACCACCGCTGGCAGGGGATTCTGCTCGCCGCCGGCCCCGAGATCAGGAAGGGAATCCGGTGCGACGAGGTCTCGATCGTGGACGTCGCTCCGTTGGTGCTGCACGGCCTCGGGATTCCGGTCCCGGACAACCTCGACGGCAACGTCCCGACGCAGCTGCTCGAGCCCGAAGCGCTCGAGCTGCGCCCCCCGAGCTACGCCCCTGCCGGACCGGCCCCGGCCGTGCCTGGCGCCGTCACTGCAAGCGACTACGACCGCGAGGACGAGGCGACGATCGTCGATCGTCTCCGTGCCCTCGGCTACGTGGAGTGAGCTGACCATGCCAAAAACCGTCCTGCGCAACGGCATCCGCCTGCACCACCTCACCGTCGGCGACGGCCCCAATCTCGTCCTCGTGCACGGGATCACCGGCAACCTCGCCGTCTGGCACCTGCAGATGGTGCCGCTGCTCGCGAACCGCTTCAGCGTTCTGACCTACGACCTGCGCGGCCACGGCTACAGCGACATGCCGGCGACCGGCTACGACGCAGACACGATGGCCGACGACCTGCTGCAGCTGCTGGACGCGCTCGAGATCGAGCGGCCGATGATCGTCGGCCACAGCTACGGCGCCGACATCGCGCTGTACTTCGCACACCTGTACCCGGAGCGGGTGAGTCGGGTCGTCGCGATCGAGGGGGCCCTGCCGGCCCTCGTCGGCGCGCGGAACCGCGAGGAGTGGGAGGGCTGGAGCTACTGGGTCGACATGCTCGAGCGTTCGGGCGTGCAGGTTCCGGACGACAAGCGCGCCGACGTCGTCTACCTGCTGAAGGCGAGCCTCGTGGTGCCGAAGAAGTGGGGGCCGCTCAACGGCATGCCGCGGAACCCCGCGCCGTACCTGCGGCTGGTCGACGAGACGACGATCGCCCGCGACTACGAGCGCGTCGGCTCGCTGCCTCTCGAGGCCGTATCCGAGATCGAGACGCCGGTGACGCTCCTGTGGACTGTCGGCTCGGCGTTCATGGGCACGCACGATTTTCTCGCCGGCGCGCTTCCGAACGTGCGCTCCGTGCTGTTGCCCAAGACCGAATGGGGTCATTTCGGGCCGCTCGAGCAGCCAGAGGCCGTAGCCACCGAGATCCTCTCCGCTGTGGAGGTGCAATCGCGATGAACGACGGCGTGATCGTCACCGGCAGCTCGACCGGTCTCGGTCTCGAGACTGCGCTCGTGCTGGCCGGCCACGGCTTCCGCGTCTACGCCGGAGTGCGGGACGCAGCCTCTGCCTCGGTCGTGGAGGCTGCGGCGGCGGAGCGCGGTGTCGAGCTCGAGGTCGTGGTGCTCGACATCACCGACCGCGCGAGCATCGACGCCGCGGTCGGCCGCGTCGTCGCCGACACCGGCGGCGTCTTCGCGCTCGTCAACAACGGCGGCATCGGTCTGCGCGGCTGCCTCGAGGACGTCAGCGACGAGGAGGTTCGCAGGGTCTTCGAGGTCAACGTGTTCGGGACGATCGCGATGACGCAGGCCGTGCTGCCGCACATGCGCGCCGCAGGCCGGGGACGGGTGGTGACGATCTCCTCGGTCGGCGGGCGCATCTCGTCGTTCGGCGTCGGCGTGTACTGCGCGTCGAAGTTCGCGCAGGAAGGGCTCGGCGAGGCGCTCGCACTGGAGCTCGCGCCTTTCGGCATCCGGCACGTCCTGATCGAACCGGGGATCATCAAGACCGAACGCTGGGGCGTGAACCGCGGAACCGCGGCCCGCGCCACGGATCCGGCGAGTCCGTACCACGGGCTGTTTCGCGAGAGCGAGGCGATCGCCGACCGGCTTGTCGAGCGCTCGCGAACACGGCCGCGAGACGTCGCAGACGCCGTCTACCACGCCCTCACCACCGAGAAGCCGCGGATGCGCTACGTCGTCGGACGGCCGGCGTCGGTCGTGATCTGGCTGCGCCGCCATCTACCGGCACCGCTGTTCGAGCGCGTCTACTGGGGCCCCTTCCTGCGGCGGATCCGTCGCCGCGCGGCGGTGGTGACTTAACATCGCGCGCTTCCTCTTCACGTGCTGGCCGCTGACCGGCCACGTCTTCGGCCAGGTCGCGATCGCCCGCGCGCTGCGCGACCGCGGACACGACGTCGCGTTCTATACAGGGGAGAGCGCCCGTGCCGTGCTCGAGGACGAGGGCCTCACCGTGCTCGGCTTCTCGCGCCTCGACGAGCGGCGGGCGCAGGACGCCGTTGCGGCGATCGAGGGTGGCTTCCGGCCCGGCCGGCCCGGCGGCCGCAAGCTGCTCGCGGCATTCCGCGACTGGCTGGTGGAGACGATTCCCGACCAGATCGCGGACCTCGAGCCGGTGATCGAGGAGTGGCAGCCCGACGTGCTCGTTTGCGACCTCTCGATGTGGGCGCCGCAGGTCGTCCTGTGGGAGAAGCTGGGAGTCCAGGTCGCGCTGTCGTCGACGTTCATGGGGCCCCTGATCCCCGGCCCGGACGCACCGGCCTGGGGCCTCGGGATGCCGGCGCCGCGGACGAGCGCGCAGCGGGCGGCGGCCCGCGGCATCACCCGCGTCACCGAGTTGCTCGGCATGCCACTTCGAAAACGCGTCGACGCCCTGCGCGCAGAGCACGGCCTGCCGCCGATGGGGTGCTCGGTCAACCGGTTCACGGCGCGGCTGCCGCTGTACCTCGTCGGCAGCGTCCCCGAGCTCGACTACGACCGTCGCGACCTGCCGCCATCCGTGCACTACGTCGGTGCCTCGCACTGGCACCCTGTACCCGACGAGTCCACCGAGACGTTCCTGCGCACGGTTCCGCCAGGCCGCCCCTGGGTGCACGTCACCGAGAGCACTGTCCACACCAGCGACCCGTTCATCCTGCGCGCCGCCGCGTCCGGGCTCGGCGACGCGCCGGTCGAGGCGATCCTGACCACCGGCGGTCACCGCGACCCCGCGTCACTCGGGCTCGGGATCCCCGCGCGCAACATTCACGTCGCGCGGTGGCTGAGCCACCCCGAACTGTTGCGGCGCTGCTCCGTGGTGGTGACGGCGGGCGGCCAGGCGACGATCCTCTCCGCCCTCGCCGCGGGCGTCCCGCTCGTCGTCGTCCCGACCACGTGGGACAAGCCGGACAACGCGCAGCGTGTGGTCGCGGCCGGCGCCGGCATCCGCCTAGCTCCGAAGCGGTGCAAGCCCGAGGCGCTGCTGACCGCCGTCCTCGACGTCCTCGGCGACCTGTCCTACGCCGCGGCGGCGAAACGCCTCGCCGCGCGGCTCCACGAGGCACCGGGCGCCGTGCGCGCGGCCGAGCTGCTCGAGGGCCTCGTGCCCACTCTCGCGGCAGTTGGAGGGGCACGATAAACCGGCTGGCGTTGACCGGCTCCGCGCGGACGGCGAACGCTCCGACGCGCCCGCGACTGCTCTCGTACGCCGGCCGCTGGGGGCGGGCGCGTCGCTGGCTGCCCGCCGATGCGCGGCTCGTCGTCGACGTCGGCTGCGCCTTCGGTTACGGCACAGCGGCGCTGATGGCCGCGGGCCCGCGTGAGCGGCGGGTGATCGGTGTGGAGCGCGACCCCGGGCACGTCGCCGAGGCCGCACGGCGTTTCCCCTGGGTCACCGTCGTCGAGGGTGACGCCGCCGAGCTGCCGTTCCCCGACGGTGCCGTCGACGCCGTCACGCTGCTCGACGTCCTCGAGCACGTCGCGGACCAGGACGCCGTGCTGGCAGAGGTCCACCGCATCTTGCGTCCGGGTGGCATGCTGGTCGTCAGCGTTCCGCACCGCGGCCTACTGACGGCCGCCGACTCCACGAACGTGTACCCGGCGCTGCAGCGCCGCATCGCGTCCTGGCTGCCCATGGATCCCGCCGACGATTGCGACGGCGGCGAGCACCGCCACTACACGATCGAGGGCCTGTGCGCCGCGCTCGGCCCGCGCTTCGAGGTCGACCGCGTCGCCCGCACCGGTACGGGCGTCACGGAGTTGGTTCACCTGGGGCTGCTCGTGCTCTTCAAGGGTCTCCTGCGCCGACCCGGCGCCTACCACGCGCTGCTGCCCCTGCACCTGCTCGTCTACCTCGTCGACGACCTCGTGCCCGCCGGGCGAGCCGCCTACCACCTCTCCGCACGCGCGGTCGCCAGATGAACCGCTTTCTGTTTGCATGCTGGCCGTTCGAGGGGCACGTCTTCCCGCAGATGGCGATCGCGACGGCGCTGCGACGGCACGGGCATGAGGTCGCGTTCTACACGGGGCCGGATGCCCGTCGGATCATCGAGCCCGAGGGGATCCCCGTCTTCCCCTTCGAAGCGGTCGAGACGTCCCATTACCTGCGCGTGCAGGACTCCGAGCGTCGCACGGATACCCGCCGCCAGTCCCTGCGCATCCAGCACGAGGCATTGCGGGGCTGGCTCGTGGAGTCGATCCCGGGCCAGGTCACCGACATGCAGGCGATCATCGACGACTGGCAGCCCGACGCCGTGGTCATCGACGTCGCCATGTGGGGTGCGATGACAATCCTCTGGGAATCCGTCCCGATCCCCGTGGTGCTGTTGTCGTTCATGGGGCCGATGATCCCGGGCCCGGACGCGCCTGCCTGGGGCTTCGGCTTACCCGCGCCGCGTACCGCCCGCGCGCGCGCCGCAATGACGGTGCTCACCAAGGGCACCGAGCTCGCCGGGTTCGGTCTGCGCCGGCGCGTCAACGCGATCCGGGCCGAGCACGGCCTCGGGCCGCTCGGCATGTCGATGAACGCGTTCGGCGGCCGCCTTCCGCTCTATCTCGTCGGCAACCTGCCGGAGCTCGACTACGGCCGACGCGACCTGCCGCCGTCCGTGCACTACGTCGGCCCGTGCCTGTGGCACCCACCCGAGGAGTCGGGCACTACGGCGTGGCTGGACGCTGTCCCTGCCGACCGGCCGTGGGTCCACGTGACCGAGGGCACCTCGCACTATCAGGACCCCTTCCTGCTCAAGGCGGCAGCGACCGGGCTCGCAGATCAGCCGCTGGAGGCGATCCTGACCACGGGCGGCAAGCGCGACCCGGCGTCCATCGCCCCCGCGCCGGCCTCCAACGTCCACATCACGCGCTGGCTGAGCCACGGCGAGCTGCTGCCCCGCTGCGCAGCCGTGGTGACGACGGGCGGCGCGGCGACGGTCATGGCCGCGCTGGCGGCCGGGGCGCCGATGGTGGTCGTCCCCACGACCTGGGACAAGCCCGACAACGCACGTCGCGTCGTCGAGGCCGGCGTCGGCATCCGGCTGGCGCCGAAGCGGTGCACGCCGGAGCGGCTGCGCGACGCGGTGCGCGAGGTCTTGCTGGATCCGGCTTACGCGGCGCGCGCGCGGCACGTGGCCCAGAACTTGGCAGCAGCCCCGGGCCCGGACGGCGCTGTGGAGCTCTTGGAGGGGTTGGTCGGAAATCGCGTCCCGACGGGATGAGGATGGATTACGAGAGGAGAGTGAGGAATCCGATGTTCAAGGCACTCACCAGCGCCGCGCTCCTCGCCGGGCTGGTTCTGGCGCTTGTGTCGCCGACGGCGCACGCGAAGCCGCGGCCCGGCGTTAACGAGATTGCCACGAAAGGCTTCGGCGACCAGCGAAACAGCTATGCGTGGTCGATGGCGTGGTTCAAGGGGCGACTCTATGTGGGAACCGCGCGCAGCGAATTGTGCGTGGAGAACGCGACCCTGGACTTCTACTTCCCGAACCAGGGCTGGTACACGCCGCAGCCAACCTCCGGCGTCACCTGCCCCGCGTCGATCTACGACGCCGACCTGCGCGCCGAGATCTGGAGCTATAACCCGAAAACGGGGATCTGGCAGCGCGTCTACCAGTCGCCCATGGACATCCCGAACCCGCGCGCCCCCGGGAAGTTCGTCGCCCGCGACATCGGCTACCGCGGCATGGTGGTCTACACCGAGCCCGATGGCAAGCAGGCGCTCTACGTCGCCGGCGTCACCGCGGACGAGTACATCCCGGAGATCGCAAACGACTACCCGCCGCGACTGCTACGCACGACCAACGGACGCGATTTCACTCCCGTCAACGGCGCACCGGCGACCATCCACAACCCGACCGGGATCCAGAAGCCGATCGGCTACCGTGCGATGCAGGTCGTCGACGGGCGCCTGTTCGTGACCGCCTCGGGCGGCCTCACGGGCGACGGCGTCGTCCTTGAGGTGACCAATCCGGCGGGCTTTTCGCCGACCTTCACGCAGGTCACCCCAAGCACGATGGACGTGTTCGAGCTGCAGGCCTTCGACCGGCACCTGTACGCGGGAACGGGTGACACAAAGACGGGCTACGGCGTGTACAAGTGGGACCTGCAGCCGAATGACCAGTGGCAGCCAATCGTGACCGGCGGTGCCGGGCGCGGCGCCGCGATCACGTCCGTCGTCTCGATGGCGCAGTACCGCGACCGCCTCTACGTCGGCGCCAGCGGCTGGTACGTGACGCTGTTCCCGTCGTCGGAGCTGATTCGCATCGACTCGGACGACCACTGGGACCTCGTGGTCGGAAACCCTCGCTTCGACGCAACCGGCGCGCTCAAGTATCCCGTCAGCGGTCTGCCCGACGGTTTCGGCAACATCTTCAACGCCCACTTCTGGCGGATGCAGGACTACAAGGGCGCGCTCTATCTCGGCACGAACGACTGGAGCTGGGTGCTGCGCGACGTTCCGTTGCTTGGCGACTGGCTCAAGCCCGAGTTCGGGTTCGACCTCTATGGCACCTGCGACGGCACGTACTGGTGGACCGCCACGCGCAACGCGTTCGGCGACGGCACCTTCAACTTCGGCGCGCGGACCATGGCGACGTCGTCCGACGCCGGCTTCATCGGCAGCGCGAACCACGTCCAGGGGACGGCGGTCTGGCGAGCGAACGCCCCGTCGTGTGGGGGTGCCACCGTGCCGCACCTCGCGCGGCGCACCGTCGCCCGCGTGCACGCTCGCTTGGCGCCGCCCACGCGCCTACTCGCTGAGCTCGAGTCGTGCGGCGCCGCCCTGTCGTGGGATCGTGCCCCGGGCGCCGCTCGGTACAAGGTGTTGCGCGCCTCCTACCGGACGTTCGACAACGTCCTCGTCGCGTCGCGGCCGAACCTTGCGTACGCGGGGACGCTGCTGGTGCCCCCGGCGCTCAACGTGTCCGGCGGTCGGCGCGGCGAGCTCTCCATCGCGGGGGCCTACCGTACCGTCGGCTTCACGCGCCGGACGTCGTTCGTCGACCGGGCCGCGCGCGCCGCGCAGCGCTACGACTATCGGGTCGTCGCTGTCGACCCGCGCGGACGCACCTCCGCGAGCTCCAATCTTGTGCAGGTTCCAGCGGACAGGCCCGCGGTCTCCGCAGCTGACGTCGGGGACGCCGTCGGGCGCGTCCCGTCCGCGAACGGCGACCGCCGGCTCGCCGCCGCGGCCACCGGTCCCGCCGGCGGTGATGTCCGCGACTTGCTGCACCGACTCCGCGCCCAGACGATCCATGCCGGCGCCTGCAGGAGCTGAGCGAGCGTGCGCGTCACCATCATCGCCATCGGCTCCCGGGGCGATGTCGAGCCCTACGCCGCGCTCGGCGCGGGCCTGCGACGGGCCGGGCACGATGTGCGGTTCGCGACGCACGAACGGTTCGCCGGCCTCGCCGACGGCCTCGGGATCGAGGTCGCGGCGGTAGCCGAGGGGGAGCTGAGCCGCGGGACGCATACGGACGCCGGCCGCCGCTGGGTCGAGCGCGAGAGCCGGCTGCTGCCCGGCTGGGCCGGGCTGCTCAAGGACGCCGCGTCGGTAGCCGAGCGGCGCCTGGCCGACTGTCGGGACGCGGCCGAGGGCGCGGACGTGCTCGTGGTCTCGGTCCTCGCCACGCTGCTGGGGCGCCAGCTTGCGGACGCGCTCGGAGTGCCGCTCGTGCGCGCCTACTACGCGCCGCCGGGGCGCGAGCGACGGGCGCTGGCCCGCCAGGTGGCGTGGACCGCCGCGCGCCCATGGGTCAACCGCGCGCGGCGAACGGTGCTCGGCGCCGACCCGCTGCCGCTGCGTGAGCCGATCGGCACGCTGGACCGGCGCGGCACACCCGTGCTCTACGGGTTCAGCAGCCAGGTCGTGCCGAACTTCTCGCCGGAGTCGCACGAGCAGGTCACGGGTTACTGGCGCCTGGACGTTCCGGAGGGCTGGACGCCGCCGCCCGCGCTGGAGCGGTTCCTCGCCGAGGGCGACCCGCCCGTGCTCGTCACCTTCAGCACGATGGTGGAACGGCGGCCGGTGCGGACGACGCGCCTCCTGCTCGACGCGCTGGCCCTGGCCGGGCGGCGCGGCCTGATCCTCCGAGGCCCGTCGCTGGACCCGGGCGCCGACCTCGGGGCTGACGTCATGGCCCTCGACGCCGTGCCCTTCGCGTGGTTGTTCGCACAGGTCGCGGCCGTCGTCCACCACGGCGGCGCCGGGACGACCGCGACCGCACTGCACGCGGGCGTGCCCTCCGTGACGGTGCCGTTCTTCGCCGACCAGCCGTTCTGGGCGGCCCGGATCGCCGCGCTCGGTGTCGGCACTCCGCCGCTCCCGCGGAACGGGTTGACAGCCGAGGATCTCGCGGGAGCCATCCGCACCGCCACAACCGACGAGGCGATGCGCCGGCGCGCCGGGGAACTCGCCGCGCGGCTCGCAGCCGAGGACGGGGTCGCCGCCGCCGTCGCGGCGATCGAGGCGCAGGTGCCGACGGAGACTGACCGCATCGCGGCGCGCCCCCGCCCACGGTGCCCGATGTGCGGCGCGGCCGGTACTCCGCGCTACCGGGGGGTGCGCGATCGCATCTACGCGGCGCCGGGGAGCTGGAGCGTTGCACAGTGCCCCAACGCCGCCTGCCGCACGCTGTGGCTCGATCCCGTGCCGACCGCGGCCGACATCGGCAAGGCCTACCGCACCTACTACACGCATCACGAGCCGACCCCGCCGCCGCGGGTGCGGCGGATTATCGGGCTGCTCGAAGCGGCGCGGCGCGTCTACCTGCAGCGGCGCCTCGGCTATTCGGCGCCGACCGGCAGCGCCCTGGCGTCACCGGTCAGTAGGCTGCTCGCGGCGCTGCCGGGAGGTCGCGACGCACTGGAGGACACGGCCTGCCACCTGCCTGCGCCCTCCGCGGGCGCGCGGCTGCTGGACGTCGGCTTCGGCAACGGATTGCAGTTGCGGCGCATGCGCGAGCTCGGGTGGAAGGTGACGGGCGTGGACACTGACCCCACTGCGGTCGCGGCCGCCCGCGACAGCGGCCTCGACGTCCGGCTCGGCGACCTCGCCGACCAGGCGTTCCCGGAGGGGACCTTCGACGCGATCTACTCGAGCCACGTGATCGAGCACGTCCATGAGCCTGAGTCCCTGCTCCGCGAGTGCCACCGTGTCCTGAAGCCGGGAGGCGTGCTGGTGGTCGTCACCCCCAACGCGCGCAGCTGGGGCCATCACGTGTTCGGTGAGAACTGGTTCCTACTCGAACCGCCCCGGCACCTCGTCATCGTCGGCCCGAATGCCCTGCAGGCCGCCGCACAACGTGCGGGCTTCGGCGTCGTCGAGACGCGAACCTCGGGGCGGATCGCGTTCATCACCTGGATCGGGAGCCGCGACATCCGGACCGACGGCCGCGTCACCTCCTTCCTCGGGGCGACCACGGCCCCGGTCCCGCTCGGCCGCCTGCTGCGCAGCCCGGCCGCGCACTTCGCCGAGGGGCTGCTGCTGCGGACCCGACCCGACGCCGGCGAGGAGATCATCCTGACCGCCCGGCGCACTGCGCCGGTGACGGGCGCGCCCGAGACGCGCGCCGACCGTCCCGACGTCTCAGTGAAGGCAGCCTCATGACCCGAGTCGCCGTCATCGGCCTCGACTGCGCGGAGCCGTCGCTCGTCTTCGGCTCCTGGCTGGACGACCTCCCGAACCTTCGCGGACTCCTCGAGCGCGGCACGTGGGGACCTCTGCACAGCATCGACCCACCGATCACCGTCCCCGCATGGTCGTGCATGACGAGCGGCCGCGACCCGGGCCAGCTCGGTATCTACGGCTTCCGCAACCGGGCCGGCCACGGCTACGGCGAGCTGGCGATCGCCGACTCGCGCGCGGTCGACGTGCCGCGGGTGTGGGATCACATCGGCGAGGCGGGACGCCACGTCGTGCTGGTCGGCGTGCCGCAGACGTCGCCGCCGATGCCGGTCAACGGCGAGCTCGTCTCCTGCTTCCTCACGCGGGATCCGCGCACCGACCCGTTCACGTACCCGCCCGAGCTGCGAACGGAGGTCGAGCGTGTCGTCGGCGGCCCCTACCGCGTCGACGTCCGCAACTTCCGATCGGACGACCGCGACCGCATCCTCGCCGAAGTGTACGAGATGACCGAGCAGCGGTTCGCAGTCGCGCGCCACCTGCTCGACTCGCGTCCCTGGGACTTCTTCATGCTCGTCGAGATCGGGCTGGACCGCATGCACCACGCGTTCTGGCGCTTTCTCGATCCCGCTCACCCGCGGTACGAGCCCGATCACCGCT
>WNGA01005411.1_pt1 | contig 18440 bp, 20 predicted proteins | sample 5400061 | NCBI WGS metagenome assembly WNGA01 (sample SAMN13153366, study PRJNA577476) | soil metagenome | isolation source: 100 cm soil or saprolite under grassland replicate 2 | place: USA:California | collected 2016-06-15 | reverse complement strand
CACCAGGCGCTGATCAGCCGCGCAATGTCGACTTGCGCCGCGACTGTGGCGAGGTCCTGGACATCCAGGAAAGACATACCCCGAAATCGCAACAAGCATGCCAGGGATAAACTGCGCCCCGATCACCGGGTTTCCTGGGCTAATCCTCGGCGAGGCGGTGCTTCAAGTCCCCAAAGCAGTGCAGCGATCGGGCGACACGCCCCACCCGGGTGAATTTCAGGGCTCGAGCTGCTTGTAGACCAGCGTAGCGATACGCAGCAGCTCTTCTCTGCTCAGGTCCGCGGAGGCGAGCGCATAACCGCACTCGCGGTCGATCCAGTAGAACACGCTGACGTTGTTCTCGCGCGCGTACCGGAACGCGGTCTCGCGATGGCCGCGAGCCTCGGCACGCACGTATAGCGTGGCCCTGCGCCCCGACGCGGTCTGGTACATGAACTGGGCGACCGGACCGCTTTCGCCCGGCAGCAACCGCCCGCCGACGAGCGACATTCCCGCCTCGTCGAGCTTCGGTGCCTGCACCTTCGCACCCAGGCGCTTGGAGAGCCATGCGACCAGGTGTTGCTCCTGCTCGGCGCCGACTTCGACCGGGTGGCGCACCTCCGGCGAATAGGTCGCGTGCGCGACCGCGGCGCGCCGCGCCATCACCGCACCGGAGTCGCTGGCCGCGGGAGCGGTGGGGCGCAATTCGTGGAGCTGCCAGCCAGCCAGCGCGCCGAGCGCGCCGCCGAGTGTGGCCCATCCGGCCGCTTTCGCGACCGGGTGCCAGCGCCGCATCGGGCCGATGACGCGCCTCAGCTGGCCGGGCACTGCCTCCTCGAGCACGGGGTCATAGCGCGCGCGCAGGTCCTCGCCGAGGCGGCGATAAGTCTCGATGCGCTCGGCGTCGTCGGGGTGCGCGGCAAGCCAGGATTCGATGGCGGCGCTTTGCTCGGCGGCGATACGCCCGTCGGCGTAGGCCTGCAGCTCGCTCTCGGAGGGTTGCTGTTCTTCGTTCACTTCACGACCTTGAGCTTGGCCGCCGCGCTCTGGCCAAGCATCATGAAACGCAGCTTCTCGCGCGCACGCGAAAGTCGTGACATCACGGTGCCGATCGGAATGCCGAGAGCGCGAGCCACGTCCTCGTAGCTCATCTCCTCGAGCGTCACGAGGAGAAGCACGGCGCGCTGCTCGGTGGGCAGGCGCGCGATGGCGCGGTCGAGGTCGCGCACCAACAACGCATCGCCCTGTGCGGCGCGCTGCGCGAGCTCGGGCATCTCGTCATCGAGCGGATCGGTGGCACGCGCGGCACGCACGCGGTTGACGTGTACGTTGTGCATCACGGTAAAGAGCCATGCGCGCAGGTCGGTGCCGCGGCGGTAGAGGTGGAGCTTTGCCCAGGCACGCTCCAGCGTGTCTTGCACCAGGTCGTCGGCGGAGGCGCGATCGCCGACGAGCGCGCGCGCGTAACGCCGCAGCCGCGGGATCAGCTCAACCAGGCGCTCGGCTTCGTTCATGGAGGGAACAGGAAAGCGAACGCCGCTATTCCACGCTATTTGGGCCCGTCAGGCAATGGCGGCAGGCTGCGCAGGTACGCAAGTAGCGCATCGAGATCCTGCTGGGTCAGTTGACCGGTGGTGTTTTGCACCACTTCGGCCATCGACTCCGCCAGCACATCTCCATCCGGCGTGAGGCCGGTGCGCAATACCTCCCTCAGCTCGGCATCGCTCAATTTTTTCAGCCGCGTAGGGGTGAGGTTCGACGCGGTCGCGTCGCCGATTTTGGCACCCGCCAGATAGCGGCTCGCTTTCGGCGCCCCGAACCAGTTGCGCGGCGTATGGCATTCACCACAATGGCCAAGCGCCTGCACCAGGTAGGCGCCACGATTCAAAATCGTGCTGCGTGCCGCGTCTGGGGCGAAAGCACCGGGCGAGAAAAAGAACCACTTCCATATTCCGACGAGGAAACGCCAGCGGAAGAAAAACCCGAGCTCATGCTGCCGGCTGGGCCGGCTGCTCGCGGCGAGCGTTCTCAGGTAAGCCCACAGATCGCGCAGGTCGGTGTCAGTTATGCGGGTAAATGACGGATAGGGGAAAGCCGGGAAATAATTCGCGCCGTCGGGACGACGGCCCTCGCGCATCGCGCGCATGAAGTCGGCTTCGCTCCAGCGCCCGAGCCCGGCTTGCGGATGCGGCGTAATGTTGGGGCCGTAGAACGTTCCAAAAGGCGTCTTCAGCGCGCGGCCGCCAGCGTAAGGCACGGCCTGCTTCTTCGCCTCGGTATGGCAGCCGACGCATCCGGCTGCCTTGGCGATATATTCGCCGCGCTTCGCGTCGCCCTGCGCGAATGCCACACTCCAGCACCACGCCAGAATGAAAAGCCCCGCCGCGGCGGGGCTTTTAGCTGCGATCAATCGGTTCTACTGCTTTTGCCGAAAATTCTCGTGGCAGCCGCCGCAAGCTTTCCCGACGGCGCCGATCTGCGCCTTGACCGCGGCTTCATCTCCGCTCCTGCTGACCGCGTACAGTTTGGAGGTTTCGCTCTGCAGCCGGTCTGCAGCCTCGCGGAATTTCGCGTTGTCGCTCCAGACCGCGGGCAGCGCAGCGGTTTTTACGCTTACGTCCTTGGTGCTCGGATCGAATCCGTCCCAGGGCATCCTGCTCAGGTTGTCAAGGAAGCCGGCATTGCGCTGCACGACGTTAGCGTCATACGGCAGCTTGCCCTGCGCCATGCCGGCCATCGGGCCGAAGTACTTGCCCTGCAGCGTCATCACCGCCTGACGCTGCTTGACCAGGATCTCCGGCTTGACCTGCGCGAGCGCAACGCCGCTCGCCACCGCGACGGCCACGCCGGCCGCTACAAGGCTCTTCTTCATCGGGTTCTCCCTAGGGGTTGAGTAGAGGAATAAACAGGCCGGGGGAGCGTTTTATTTCGTTTCCCGGCCTAGCGCAATCCGGCAGCATACTCGGCCACGGCGCGAATCTCGCGCTCGCTGAGGCGGATCGCAACGCCGCGCATCGCGCCGTTCGGGTCATTGGCGCGGCTACCCTCCCTGAACGCCTTGAGCTGTGCGGCGACGTATTCCGCATACTGGCCTGCAAGCCTGGGGTACTGCGCAGGCAGGCCCGCGCCCGCCGGGCCGTGACAGCCCGCACAGGCCGGCACACCGGCGGCGGAGTTGCCTCCGCGCCAGATCTTCTGGCCGAGCACGGCCAGGTCCTTGTCCGCAGCGCTCGCGGGCTTGAGTTTCTGGCCCGCGTAGTAGGCGGCCAGTGCCTTCATGTCGGATTCCGAAAGGTTGGCTACCATCCCCATCATCACCGCACTCTCCCGAGCCGGCTTCTTGCCGGCGAGCGGCTTGAAATCGCGCAGCTGCTTGTCGAGGTACTCCGGAAACTGGCCGGCGATCTTGGGATTCGCGGGAGCCGTGCTGTTGCCATCTGCGGCATGGCAGGCGGCGCACACCTGCGCGGCGATCTCCTGCGCCTTGGCAGGGCCCTGCGCCAATGCCTGCCCGGCCACTCCGGCTGCCACCGCCGCGGCGAGCGCCATTGCTCGGATCATCCCTGCCCTCTGAATCCGAAAGCCGCGATTTTATTAGAATTTCCAGCCCCATCATGAAAGTCTTTTCGCAAGCCGTGTTTTGGCGCGCAGCCGGGCGAGCCGCAGACCTGCCAGCTGCGGGACCCCCGGAACTCGCTTTCGCGGGGCGCTCGAACGTCGGCAAGTCGAGCGCCATCAACGCGCTCGCCGGGCGAAAGCATCTCGCGCGCACGAGCAAGACACCGGGACGCACGCAGACCATCAACTTTTATGCGCTGGGCGAGGCAGCGCGGCTGGTCGATCTGCCCGGTTACGGCTACGCGCGAGCGCCGCTCGCCTTGCGCGAGCAATGGGGCGAGCTCGTCGGCGCCTACCTGGGCTCGCACGAGCGGCTGACGGCGATCGTAGTGCTGATGGATGCAAGGCATCCGCTGACCCCGCTCGACCGCCAATTGCTCGGTTGGCTCGGAGACACGCGCAAGCTCGTATTGCTCACCAAGGCCGACAAGCTCTCTAAGGCGATGCAACTGCACGCCCTGCATCGTGTGCGAGCCCAGTTGCGGTCGGCCGAGGTCAGGCTTTTTTCGAGCTTTACGCGACAGGGTGTCGACGAATGCCGCGACCTGCTCGAGAGCTGGCTCGGAGCAGGCCGCGAGAATAAAAGACCCCCGGTAAAAGGGATATGAACCGGGGGAAAACGCCTTAACTTGTATTAAGGCACCCGCTCAGGGAGGAGAAGCGGGAGACGATTAACTCGTCTGAAGGTAAGATAATTGCTCGATAGAAAAGTTCCCCCGCCGAAACTTCAAGAAAAATCAGCGATGAAGGTCTACGGCGAATATCCCGCAGTACGCATGCGCCGCATGCGGCGCGATGAATTTTCGCGCCGCATGATGCGCGAATCGGTGCTCACGCCGAACGACCTCATCTACCCGGTGTTCGTGCTGGACGGCAAAGCCCGCACTGAGAAAGTGGCTTCCATGCCGGGCGTGGAGCGCATGACGGTCGACAAATTGCTGCCGCTCGCCGAGCAGTGCCTGAGGCTGCGCATTCCGGTGCTCGCTTTGTTCCCGGTGATCGAGCAGCGGCTGAAAACCCTCGATGGCCGCGAGGCCTTCAACCCGAAGGGCCTAGTGCCGCGCGCTGCCGCAGCGCTGAAGAAGCGCTTTCCCGAGCTCGGCATCATGACCGACGTGGCCCTCGATCCCTATACCTCGCACGGGCAGGATGGCGTCATCGACAGGACGGGCTACATCGTCAACGACGTCACGCTGGAGGTGCTCGTCAAGCAGGCCCTGGCGCAGGCCGAGGCCGGCGTCGATATCGTCGCACCTTCGGACATGATGGACGGCCGTGTCGGGCGCCTACGCGCCGCGCTGGAAAAAGCGGGCCATATCCACACCAAGATCATGGCGTACTCCGCGAAGTACGCCTCGGGTTTCTATGGTCCGTTTCGCGACGCGGTCGGCTCGGCACGCAACCTCGGCAAAGGCGACAAGAAAACCTATCAGATGGATCCGGCGAACTCGGACGAGGCCCTGTGGGAAGTCGGGCTCGACCTCGCCGAGGGCGCGGACATGGTGATGGTCAAGCCCGGCATGCCCTACCTCGACATCCTGCGGCGCGTGAAGCAGCAATTCAAGGCGCCGACTTACGTCTACCAGGTCTCGGGCGAGTACTCGATGCTGCGCGCCGCGATCGCCAACGGCTGGCTGCCCGAGTCCTGCATCATGGAAGCGCTCATCGCCTTCAAGCGCGCAGGCGCCGACGGCATCCTGACTTACTTTGCCATGGATGCGGCGAAGGCTTTGAAAAAAGCGGGCGCCTAGGGCGCGGCGGCGAGCGACAGCGTCTTCAGGAAGCGCTCCGCATCCTGGTAGCCGATGACGCGCAGCCCCTTGATCTCGCGTCCCTGCGCGTCGAAGAAGATGATTCCCGGCGGGCCGAACAGCGAGAAGCGCTTGAGCAGCGCCTTGTGCTCGGCGGTATTTGCAGTCACGTCCACCTGCAGCAGCAGCATGCGATCGAGCTGCGCCTTGACGCGCGGCTCGCCGAAGGTGAAGGCCTCCATCTCCTTGCACGAGACGCACCAGTCCGCGTAGAAGTCGAGCATCACCGGCTTGCCAGGCGTCGCGAGCCTGGCATCGAGCTCCGCCACACTGTCGACGCGGACGAACTTGGTGTCGCCCTTGCCACTCAGGAACAGCGGCGAAACGATCCAGGCAGCGACCGCGAGCAGCAGGACGCCAAAGACGTACTTGACGCGATTGAGCGAAGGTCCGGATTTCGGCAGCAGCGCCCCCTCGGATATGCCCACCACCACGAGCGGCGCGCCCATGCCGAGCGCCATCGCGAACAGCGCCGCCCCGCCGAGCGCCACGTCGCGCGTCTGCGCGATGTAGAGAAGCGCGCCGGCGAGGGGCGCCGCGACGCAGGGACTGACGATCACTGCCGAGAGCGCCCCCATCCCGGCGACCGACGCGACGCGCCCGCCAGGAAAGCGCTGCTGCGCCTGGTCCAACCGCTGGTGGATGAACCCCGGCAGCCGCAGCTCGTACAGACCGAACATCGACAGCGCGAGCAGCACGAAAACCAGCGCGAACGTCGCCAGCACCCATGCGTTTTGCAGCGCGGCGGCAAGCAGCGATCCGGAGTACGCGGCCGCGACGCCGGCGAGCGCATAGGCGAGCGCCATGCCGATCACATAGGAAAGCGAAAGCGCGAGCGCGCGCGACTTGCTGAGCGCCTGGCCTTCTCCGGCGATTATTCCGGACAAGATCGGGATCATCGGCAGGACGCATGGCGTGAAAGCGAGAAGCAGCCCGAATAGCAGGAAGCCGCCCAGCACCAGCGCAGCGCTGCCCTCAAACAGGCGCGCGATATCGATATCGCTGGCGAAGATGGAGAGGCGCGGCACGGCGTCGACCTGTCGTGGAGCGTCGCTAAGGCCGCCGAGATCGGCCCCAGGCGCTGCAGCGAGGCGAACGGAGGCCATGGATTCCATCGGCACGTAGCACACGCCGACGTCGGCGCAGCCCTGCGAGGTCACGGCGAGCTTGACGGTTTTTCCTTCCCCGCCTTCCACCGGAACGCGCATCCTCACCTGCTTGCGATAGGTTTCGACCTCACCGAAGAACTCGTCCTGGTGGGGAATGCCGCGCGGCAGTTCGGGCCTACCCAGCCGAGCGCCGGGCGTGTCTTGCAGCGTGAACTTGAATCGCTCGCGGTACAGGTAGTAGCCATCGGCGATAGCGAAACTCACTTCGATCGCCGAAGCGTCAAGCGCGCGCGCCGAGAATCTGAAGGCTTTCTCGGGCTCGAGCAGGTCGTTCGCGCCGCTCGCCGGGGTGGCGACGAGGAGTGCTGCAAGGAGGGCGAAAAGCTTCAAGTCGCGGTTTCCGCGGCAACCCAGGCGAGATAAGCGGGCAGTCCGCGTTCGATTGGGACCGCGATGATCTCGGGGAGTTCATAGGGATGCCCCGCTCGCAGCGCCTGCTCGAGCGCCGCGTAGCGCTCGCTGGTGGTCTTGATGAGCATGGGGTGCTCCTCGTCGTGCTGCACGGCGCCTTGCCAGCGGTAGACCGAGCGGCAGGGTGCGAGGATGTTGACGCATGCCGCAAGCTTCTTTTCCACCAGCAAGTCGGCGAGCCGCTCGGCGGCGGCGCGCTCCGGGACGTTAGTCAACACCAGCAGCGCGCTCATGTCCCGGTCCCTCGCTGACGTAGACTACGCGTGCGATCAAGAGTCGCTTCATGCGACCTATTTTAGCGACATGGTACCGAGCATTCGGACAGTCAGCATCCAGCCTAGCGGTCAGCAATTCGAGGTCGAGGAGGGCGAAACGGTCCTCGCGGCCGCCCTGCGCCAGGGTCTCGTCCTGCCCTACAGCTGCCAGAGCGGCGCCTGCGGCACCTGCAAGGGCAAAATCGTCTCCGGCAGCGTGGACTACGGTGTCTATCAGCCCCGGGTGTTCAGCGAGGCGGAGAAAGCCCAGGGCAAGGCACTTTTCTGCCAGGCGAAACCTCTTTCCGACCTGGTGATCGAGGCGCGCACCATCAGCGTGGCGAAGGGCATTCAGATCAAACGGCTGCCGTGCCGGGTGCAAAAGATAGAACGACCCACCGACGACGTTGCAATCCTGTATCTCAAGCTTCCGGCAAACGAGCGGCTGCAGTTCCTGGCCGGGCAGTACATCGAGTTCCTGCTGAAGGACCGCGACAAGCGCAGCTTCTCGATGGCGAATCCGCCTCACGACGCCGAGCTCCTGCAACTGCACGTGAGGCGCGTGGCTGGCGGCCAGTTCACCGCGCACGTGTTCGAGAAGATGAAGGAGCGCGACATCCTGCGCCTCGAGGGGCCCTACGGCACGTTTTTCCTCCGGGAAGACTCGGACAAGCCGATGGTGTTTGTGGCTTCGGGGACCGGCTTCGCTCCCATCAAGGCGATCCTGGAGGACGCCTTCGAGAAAGGCGTCACGCGCCCGATGGTGCTTTACTGGGGCGGACGGCGTCCGAAAGATCTTTACATGAACCACCTGCCGGCGAAGTGGGCAGCCGAGCGCCCCGGTTTCAGGTACGTGCCGGTGATCTCCGATGGCCTGCCGGAGGATGCCTGGACCGGGCGCGCCGGCTTCGTTCACCGCGCGGTGATGGAAGATTTTCCCGATCTCTCTGCGCATCAGGTCTATGCCTGCGGCGTGCCGATCATGGTGGATTCGGCCAAACGAGACTTCACCACTTTGTGCAGGCTGCCGGAAGACGAGTTCTACGCCGACAGTTTCACCACCCAGGCCGACCTCGCTCAGCCGCCGGCGGCTTCACCCAGGTAGGCTTCGCGGACCTTGGGCTCCTCGAGCAAGCGCCTGGCGTCGCCGGCAAGCGTTACCGCGCCCGACTCCATCACGTAGCCGCGGCCGGCGAGCTCGAGCGCGAGCCGCGCATTCTGTTCGACCAGCAGGATAGTTACGCCCCGCTGCGCGATCTCGCGCACGATCTCGAAGATCTTGGCCACCATCAGCGGCGCGAGCCCCATGGAGGGTTCGTCGAGCAGCAGCAGCTTGGGGCACGCCATCAGGGCGCGCGCGATGGCGAGCATCTGCTGCTCGCCGCCCGAGAGAGTACCCGCGACCTGGCGGCGTCGCTCCTTGAGCCGTGGAAAGGCCTCGTACTGCGACTCGGGCTCGCCGCCGCCGCGCGCGTAGGCACCCATGGCCAGGTTCTCCTCGACGGTGAGCTGCGGAAAAATGCCGCGGCCCTCGGGCACCATCACCAGCCCGCGGCGCGGCAGCTCGTGCACCGGCGCGGCGGCGATTTCGGCCCCTGCATAGCGCATGCATTTCGAACGCGATGGAATCAGGCGGCAGATCGCCTTCAGCGTCGAGGTCTTGCCGGCGCCGTTGGCGCCGATCAGGCAGACCAGCTCGCCCGCGGCGATGTCGAGGTCGATGCCCTTGACGGCGCGAATGCCGCCGTAGTTCACCTCCAGCCCCTTCACTTCAAGCAGCACGCGGCGTCCCGAGGTAGGCCTCGATCACTTTGGGGTCGCGCTGCACCTCGAGCGGCGTGCCTTCCGCGATTTTCTCGCCGTAGTCGAGCACCATGACGCGGTCGCAGACGTTCATTACCAGCCGCACGTCGTGCTCGATCAGCAGCACGGTCACGCCGCCCTGGCGTATCGAGTCGATCAACCTGCGCAGCGCCGCCGATTCCGCGGCATTCATTCCTGCGGCTGGCTCGTCGAGCGCGAGCAAGCGGGGCTCGGTGGCGAGTGCCCTTGCGATTTCGAGGCGCCGCTGGTCGCCGTAGGGCAGGCCGCCCGCCGGATGGTTGGCGCGGCTGCGGATTCCGACGTAGTCGAGCAGCTCGAGAGCGCGGCGCTCGATGGCGATTTCTTCCGCAACGGTGCGGCGATTGCGCAGGATCGCTCCCCACACGCCCGCGCGCGTCCTGACGTGCCTGCCGATCATCACGTTCTCGAGCGTGGACAGGTTGGCGAACAGACGGATGTTCTGAAAGGTACGCGCGATCCCGCTGGCCGCAATCTGGTGGGGCTTGAGCGCCGTGACGTTGCGCGCGTCGAACACGAACGACCCTGCATCGGGCGCGTAATTTCCGGTGAGCACGTTGAAGAGCGTCGTCTTGCCGGCGCCATTCGGCCCGATCAGGCCGAAGATTTCGCCGCGCGCGATCGTGAACGAAACCCCCTCGAGCGCAAGCACGCCGCCGAAACGCTTGCTGATGTCTTTGGCTTCGAGCAGCGCGCTCATGCGGCCGGCTGCGTCAATTCGCGCTTTCTCACTGCCGAGGGCAGCAGTCCCGCCGGCCGGAACAGCATCACCAGCACCAGCGCGAGACCGAAGATCAGCATGCGGATCACCTCGGGCTCGATGAGCTGGCGGCCGAAAAGCGCGCCTTGCACCGGCTCCACGGTCCAGCGCAGGATCTCGGGCACGAAGGACAGCAGCAGCGCGCCGAGAATCACCCCCCAGATGTTGCCCATGCCGCCGAGCACCACCATCGAGACCACCATGATGGACTCGACCAGCACGAAGCTCTCGGGGGAAATGAACGCCTGGATCGCGGAGAACATGCCCCCGGCGAGCCCGCCGAAGCTCGCACCCATGGCGAAAGCGAGCAGCTTCAGGTTGCGCGTGTTGATGCCCATGGCGCGCGCCGCGACCTCGTCCTCGCGGATCGCCTCCCAGGCTCGCCCGATGCGCGAATTCTGCAGGCGGAGGTTCATCACGATCACCACCGCGGCCACCGCCACCAGCAGGTAGTAGTACTTGATCGGCCCACTGATATCGAGGCCGACCACGGTCTCGTAGCTCGAGAAGCTGAAGTTGCCGACCGTGAACGGGTCGATGCCCGCAATGCCCTGCGGGCCGTTGGTAATGTTTACGGGTCGGGACAGGTTGTTGAGGAAGATGCGGACGATCTCGCCGAAACCGAGCGTAACGATGGCGAGGTAGTCGCCGCGCAGCTTCAGGGTCGGGGCGCCGAGCACGATGCCGAAGAGCGCCGCAACCGCGGCGCCGATCGGCAGGATCACCCAGAACGGCAGATGCAGGTTGAAATGGGGGCTCGCAAGCAGCGCGTAGGTATAGGCGCCGACGGCATAGAACGCGATGTAGCCGAGGTCGAGCAGCCCGGCGAAGCCGACCACGATATTGAGCCCGAGCGCGAGCAGCACGTAGAGGAGCGCGAAATTGGCGATCCTCACCCAGGCGGTGCCGGCGTAGGCGAGCGCAAACGGCAACGCCAGCAAAGACACGATGATTAGTGCGGCGCCGCCCCACACCCGCAGCGGCGCTTTCATGCGCGATCGCCCACCTGCTCACCGAGCAGGCCCGAGGGGCGCAGCACCAGCACCAGGATCAGTACCAGGAACGCGAACACGTCCTGGTAGTTCGAGCCGAACAGGATGAAGTGACCGCCGCCTTCGCACTGCGCCGCCAGCATGCCGGCGAGCGAGTCGTAGGCGCAGAGATCGGTGAGATCACCGATGTAGCCGGCGCCGAGCGCTTCCACCAGACCAAGCAGCACGCCGCCGAGCATCGCCCCCGGAATGTTGCCGATGCCGCCGAGCACCGCCGCGGAGAATGCTTTAAGTCCGAGGATCGACCCCATCGTGTACTGGGCGACGCCGTAATAGGTGCCGAACAGCACGCCCGCGACCGCACCGAGCGCGGCGCCGATCATGAAGGTGGCGGCGATGACCCGATTGATATCCACGCCCATCAGCCCGGCGACGTGCGGATTCTGCGCCGTGGCGCGCATCGCGGTACCAAGGCGCGTGCGATACACCAGCAGCGCCAACGCCGCCATCATTGCGACGCACACCGCGATGATCGTGATCTGGACGTTGGTGATGGTGGCCCCGAAAAATACGAACGATTTCATTTTTATTATTTGAGGAAATGCGAGCACGTTGCGGCTCCACACCAGCATGGCGAGATGTTGCAGCACGATCGACACGCCGATCGCGGTGATCAGCGGCGCGAGCCTGGGGGCGTGGCGCAGTGGACGGTAGGCGAGGCGCTCCATCGAGTAGCCGACCAGCATGCAGACCGGGATCGCGCAGCCGGCGCCAAGCAGCACCACGACGAGCGGCGGCAGGCCGGCGGGAGCAAGCGCGTTGATCACCGCAAATGCGACCATGGCGCCGATCATCACCACCTCGCCGTGCGCGAAGTTGATCAGCTGGATGATGCCGTACACCATGGTGTAGCCGAGCGCGACCACGGCGTAGACGCTTCCCGCGGTGAGGCCGTTCACCAGCTGCTGCAGGAAGGTATCCATGCGGAACCACAGCCTAGCAGAAACAAAAACGGCACCCGAAGGTGCCGCTGGTTCGATGCCGTAAAGCGGTTTACTTCGCGCCCTTGATGAACTCGTCGTAGGTCATGGTCTTGCCCGCCTTCACGATGGCGATCGGCTCTAGCTTGCCGCCTTGCATCGTGAAGATGGTCATCTCCGCGTCCTTGCGGTCGCCTTTCGGGTCGAACTCGATGCGGCCGGTGGCGCCCATGTAGCTCAGCCTGGCGAGCTCGGGCAGATACTTCGCCGGGTCGGCGGAGTCGGCTTTCTTCATCGCCTCGATCAGCAGGTTCGTGCCGTCGTAGGTGAATGGCGCGTACAGGATCGGATCGGTGTTGAACTTCTTCTTGTAAGCATCCAGGAATTTCCTGTCGGCAGCCTGCGGCGGGATCCCGGCCTGCGAGCACAGCAGCCCGTCGGCAGCCTCGCCGGCGAGCTCCTTCATCTTGTCGGTGCAGGCGCCGTCGCCAAACGAGAACACGGCTTTCATGCCGAGCTCGCGGCCCTGCTTGAGCAGCGGCCCGCCGGTCGCGTCCATGCCGCCATAGAACACGGCATCGGGATTGCGGCCGCGCAGCTTGGTGAGCACTGCCTTCCAGTCGGTGGTCTTGTCGGTACCCTTTTCCCGCGGCAGCACCTTGACGCTTGCCGCCTTGAGCGTTTTCTCGACTTCATTCGCGATGCCCTCGCCGTACGCGGTGGCGTCGTCGATCACCGCCACGAGCTTGGGCTTCTTGCTGGTCGCGAGGAAGCTCGCGATCGCGGGTCCCTGCTGATCATCGCGGCCCACGGTGCGGAAGGTCACCTTGAACCCCTGTTCGGTCAGCTTGGGATTGGTCGCGGAGCCGGTAATCACCGGGATGCCGGCCTGGTTGTAGATCGCGGAAGCGGGGATGGTGGTGCCGGAGTTGAGGTGCCCAACTACGCCCGCGACTTTCGCGTCGACCAATTTCTGCGCTACCGTAGTGCCCACCTTGGGATCGGCCTGGTCGTCCTCGGCGACGAGCGTAAACTTCGTTTGCTTGCCGCCGATCGTGATCTGCGCGGCATTCGCCTCTTCGATTGCCAATCGCGCCCCGTTCTCATTGTCCTTGCCCAGATGGGCGATGCCGCCGGTAAGCGGCGCGACGTGGCCGATCTTGATTTCCGCCGCCGGCGCTTGAGCAGGTGACGGTGCCGAGGTCGACGCCTGGCTCTTGCCTTTGTCCGCTTCCTTGCCGCAGCCCGTCAAGGCAACCGCTGCGGCGAGCAGCACCAATGAAAGCCTGTTCTTCATGGAGGTCTCCGGGAGGTCTCGCTCTGGGGCGATATCATACCTCCGCCCTCCCCGGGAAATCGATCGCGGCGACCGCCCTGGCGGCCAGGCGTCAGGTCATTTCTGCGACAGGATCCATTTCACCAGGGTCTTGATGTCGCCATCCGGTACCTGGGAGTTGGGCGGCATCGGCACTTGGCCCCAGACCCCTGAGCCGCCCTTTTTCACCTTGTCGAAGAGCTTTGCTGCGGCCGTCTTGTCGCCGCCGTATTTGGCGGCGACATCCTTGTACGACGGGCCGACCAGCTTCTGGTCCACGGTGTGGCAGGCGAAGCAGCCGTGCTTTTTGGCGAGCTCCTCGTTCGCCTTCGCCGGAAGGGACGCGGCCAGCCCGGCCGCGCCAAGCGCAACTATGAAGCGTTTCATCATTTCTCCTTGCAGGTGTTTTTCAGGACTAACAGGTCACCGATGGGTTCCAGGCAGGTAACGCCGCGGCATAGCCAGCCGTTGACCGCGCCGGCACGCTGCGGCTTATCCAGCACCGGGGGGAGGCCGGGCATGCCGTCAGGGATGCCCAGCACCAAGGTTTCGGGAAGATACTCGCGAGCGAGCTCGGTCTGCCAGCGGCCGAGCGCTTCGCGACTGCCGCGCAGGATCAGCGTCGCCGACGGCCGGAGCTGCTCTTCGAGCGCGATCGCCATGGCGGCGAACCCGGCAGGGTAATCGCGCATTACCGGGTAGAACAGCTGGAGAGCCCGCTCCGCCGCGCGCGTGTAACGCTCCTCGCCGGTGAGCGCGGCGAGCCGCGCGAGCGCCCAGGACGCGACCGCGTTTCCGGACGGCGTCGCGTGGTCATGCCCGGGCTTCGGCCGGTGGATGAGGGGCTCGTGGTCGCGCGCCGTGAAGAAGAATCCGCCGCCCTCGCGGTCCTCGAACTGTTCCAGCAGCACCCCGGCAAGCTGGCGCGCAAACTCGAGGTCCGCGGTCGCGAAATCCGCCTGCATCAGCTCCAGCACTGCGGCGATGAGAAAGGCGTAGTCGTCGAGGTAGGCGTTGAGGTGCGCGCGTCCATCCTTGTAGGTGGCGAGCAGCCGCCCGTCGCGCCACATGCGCCCGCGAATGAAATCGAACGCGCGGCGCGCCGACGCGGTCCACTCGGGCCGACCGAACACGCGCCCGGCTCGCGCCATGCCGCGGATCGCGAGCGCGTTCCACGACACCAGCACTTTTTCGTCGCGGCCAGGGCGCACCCGCTTCTCACGCGCCGCCAGCAGTTTTCGCCTGGCGTCGTTGACGAGCGTCTCGCTGCCCGGCTCGAGCGGGCGCGATGCGTATAGATGCCAGTGCAGGTTCTCGAAATTCGGCGCCTGGTCCAAGCCGAAGCGAGCAGAGAACGCCCGGTATTCCTTCTCGGTCAGGAGCCGCTGCGCCTCTTCGCGGCTCCAGACGTAGAACTTGCCCTCCTCGTGCTCGCTGTCTGCATCGAGGGAGGAGTAGTAGCCGCCTTCCGGAGATTGCATCTCGCGCATGATCCACCCCGCGGTCTCGCCGGCGCAGCGCACATAGAGCTCGTCCTGCGTGACGAGCCAGGCGTCGGCGAGCAGCGCGAGCAGCGGGCCGTTGTCGTAGAGCATTTTCTCGAAATGCGGGATCATCCATTGCGCGTCGACGCTGTAGCGGCAGAAGCCGCCGCCGAGCTGGTCATAGATGCCGCCCTCGCACATGCGTTTCAGCGTCGTATGCACCATCTCGACCTCGCCATCGCGCAGGCACAGCTCGAGGTCGGTCGGATGCGGGAACTTCGGCGCGGCACCGAAGCCGCCGAGACGCGCATCGAAATTGGCGCGCAGGTTGTCCAGCATCGCGCGCACCACATCGGCGGAAAAATCCGGCCGCGCAACGCCGCGCTGCGGCAGCGTGCGCGCGAGCGCATTCAGCACTTCCGAGTTCTGCGCGGCGATGTCAGCCCGCTTCTCGCGCCAGAGCGCCGCGATGCGCTCGCACAGATCGGGGAAAGCCGGCAGGCCGTGACGCGCGTCCTTTGGGAAGTAGGTGCCACCGAAGAACGGCGCGCCGTCGGGCGAAAGGAACATCGTGAGCGGCCAGCCGCCGGAGCGCTGCGACAGCATCTGGTGCGCGCTCTGGTAGATCTGGTCGAGGTCGGGCCGCTCTTCGCGGTCGACTTTCACGTTGACGAACAGGCGGTTCATCACCTCGGCGACCGCAGCATCCTCGAAGCTCTCGTGCGCCATGACGTGGCACCAGTGGCAGGCCGAGTAGCCGACCGAAAGCAGGATCGGCCTGTCCTCGCGGCGCGCGCGCTCGAGCGCCTCAGGCCCCCAGGGATACCAGTCGACGGGGTTCGCGGCGTGCTGCTGAAGATAGGGGGATGTCTCGCGGGCGAGTCGGTTCGGCATGTCCAAAAAACAACCCCCGCCAAAGCGGGGGATAGTGAGAGGCGCTTCGCGCCTAGCGCACCGGGCGCGTGAACGGAAAGATCTTCGTAAAACCCAGGATATCGGTGACCAGCAGCACCAGGAATACGAAGACGGCGAGGAACAGGATGCCGCCGACGCCGTCGCCGCCGGCGGGCAGGGTATCGAGCTGCGCGGCAAGCTGCGCCGCCTCATCGTCGGTAAGCGCGGCGACGCGCGCCTTGAGCTGCGCCGGATTGACACCGTTCGCCTCGAGTTGAGCGCGCACCTCCGCCCGATCCAGGAAGCTGGCCACCCGGCCGCGATCACCGGTGGCTGCAACGGCGGACGTAGCGACCGCATCGGTGGGCACCATGCCCGCGTACACGGGCGGCGGCAAACCGAGGCTGGTGAGCGATACGATGAGCAGGCTGGCGACGAAGCGTTGATCGCGCGTAATCATGCAAGTCTCCGTGGTTTAGGGTGGGCAGCTTACCATCGTGTTACGTGAGCAACTATCGCACCCCCTCGGACGTGTTGCTGTTCTGGTTCGGCGAGGGGCCCGACTACGGAAAGCGTCACAAGCGCTGGTTCGAAAAGGACGCGGCATTCGACGCCGAGATCCGAAAGCGCTTTCTGCCGCTTTGCGAGGAACTGATCAGCGGCGCGCGGCGCGAGTGGCTCGAGCACCCTGCCGACTGCCTCGCGCGCATCATCGTGTTCGACCAGTTTCCGCGCAATATGTTCCGCGGCTCGCCACGCGCATTCGCCGGCGATCCGCTCGCCCTCGAGGCCGCGCGCCACGCCTTGGCGCGCGCCGACGATCGCGCCATGCTTCCGGTGGAAAAAATGTTCGCGTATCTGCCCTTCGAGCACAGCGAGTCGCTCGAAGACCAGCTGCTCGCCTGCGAGCTCACGCTGCCGCTCGCGGCATTTGCCGACACCGCCGACGTATATCGCTACGCGCTCGCGCACCGCGACATCATCCGCCGCTTCGGTCGCTTTCCGCACCGCAATGCGGCACTCGGCCGCGCCAGCACGGCCGAGGAGATCGAGTTCCTGAAAATCCCGGGTTCGGGCTTCTGATCAGTCGACGTCGGTCACGGCTCCGAGCGAAGCGGTCGAGACCAGCTTCATGTATTTCGCGAGCAGCCCTTTGGTATAGCGCGGCTTCGGCGGCTTCCATTTCTTGCGCCGCGCGGCGAGCTCCCGCGCCGCGACATTGAGCTGGATGAGGCGCTTTTTCGCGTCGATCGTGATCGAGTCGCCTTCTCTTACCAGCGCGATGGCGCCGCCGACGTAAGCCTCGGGCGCGACGTGGCCGACCACCATTCCCCAGGTGCCGCCCGAGAACCGGCCGTCGGTGAGCAGCCCGACTGACTCGCCCAGCCCCTGGCCGATGAGCGCGGAGGTCGGCGCGAGCATCTCCTGCATTCCCGGCCCGCCTTTCGGGCCTTCGTAGCGGATCACGATGACGTCGCCCGGTTTGATGCGCTTCGCCATGATCGCCTTCATCGCAGAGGGCTCGGAGTCGAACACGCGCGCCGGCCCGGTGATCGACAGTTTCTTCAGCCCGGTGACCTTCGCCACGCAACCCTCGGTGGCGAGGTTGCCCTTGAGGATGGCGAGGTGGCCTTGCGGATAGAGCGGCTTGTCGATGGGCCGGATCACGTCCTGGTCCGGGCGCGGCGCCGCGGGCACGCCTGTCAGCTCCTCGGCAAGCGTTTTGCCAGTGATGGTGAGGCACCCGCCGTGCGCGATGCCTGCCCCGAGCAGCATCTTCAGCACTTGCGGCACGCCGCCGGCGGCATGGAAATCGGTGGCGACGTACGGACCCGAGGGCTTGAGTGCGCAGAGCACCGGCACTTTTCTTCGCACGCGCTCGAAGTCGTCGATGGTCCATCGCACGCCCGCGGCGTGCGCGATCGCGAGGTAGTGCAGCACTGCGTTGGTCGAACCGCCGGTCGCCATTACCAGGGCGACGGCATTCTCGATCGACTTGCGCGTGATGATGTCGAGCGGCTTGAGGTTGTTCTTCACCGCCTCGAAAAGCACGCGCGCCGACTGCGCGGCGGAGTCGGCCTTTCCCGGATCTGGCGAAGCGATCTGCGAAGAGCCGAGCAGGCTCATGCCGAGCGCTTCAAACGAAGAGCTCATGGTGTTCGCGGTGTACTGGCCGCCGCAGGCCCCGACGCTGGGGCAGGCGTTTTTCTCGATGCCGTCGAAATCCTCTTGCGACATCTTGCCGGCGCAGAAGGCCCCGACGGCTTCGAAGGGACTCACGATGGTGAGCTTCTGCCCCTTCCAGACCCCCGGCTTGATTGTGCCCGCATAAATGAAAATCCCCGGCACGTTGATGCGCGCCATCGCCATCATGCTGCCCGGCATGTTCTTGTCGCAGCCGCCGATGCAGACCACGCCGTCCATGAGCTGGCCGTTGACCGCCGTCTCGATCGAATCGGCGATCACTTCGCGCGACACCAGCGAATATTTCATCCCTTCGGTGCCCATGCCGATGCCGTCGGTGACGGTTGGAAAACCGAAGGTCTGCGGCTTCGCGCCCGCCTGTTCGAGCGCCGCGACCGCGCGCTCGACGAGCGGCTGGATACCGGCGTTGCAGGGGTTCATGGTGGAGTGCCCGTTCGCCACGCCGACGATCGGCTTGTCGAAATCGCCGTCGCCGAAGCCGACGGCGCGCAGCATCGCCCGGTTCGGCGAGCGCGCGACACCCTGGGTGATGAGCCTTGAGCGCCGGTTAAGGGGTGTGGACGCCATAAGTTCCTCCGGGGTGCGGACCGACATTCTGCGCCTGCGTCCGGCGCCTTATCCAATGCAATCTGGGTCCTGCTGTAATACTCTATGGGTATGAATCTGCCTGAAATGTGGCAGTTGCGGTATTTCATCGCCGTCGCCGAGTGCCTGCACTTCGGCCGC
>WNGA01005410.1_pt1 | contig 18441 bp, 18 predicted proteins | sample 5400061 | NCBI WGS metagenome assembly WNGA01 (sample SAMN13153366, study PRJNA577476) | soil metagenome | isolation source: 100 cm soil or saprolite under grassland replicate 2 | place: USA:California | collected 2016-06-15 | reverse complement strand
TCGGCCTGCTCGTCGATGCCGAGTGGCTCCAGCGCGAGAACAAGCGCCTCGCCCGCCTGCTCCGCGCGGCGAAGCTGAAGCTCAGCAGCGCGTGCGTCGAGGACATCGACTACCCGCCGCGCCGAGAGCTGGAGAAGGCGGTCATCCGGCAGCTCGCCACCTGCCGCTGGATCGAGGAGCACCAGAACGTCGCCATCACCGGGATGACCGGGACCGGCAAGACGTACGTCGCGTGCGCTCTCGCCCAGCAGGCGTGTCGCAAGGGCTTCCGCGTCGTCTACCGGCGCGCCACGCGCCTCAATGACGAGTTCACGCTCGCCCACGCCGACGGCACGTACACGCAACTCCTCGGCCGTCTCGCCCGCACTGACGTGCTCGTCCTGGACGACTGGGGCCTCTCGCCGCCGGGCGACCAGGAGCGGCGCGACCTCCTCGAGATCCTCGAGGACCGCTACGGCGCGCGCTCGATGATCATCACGAGCCAAATGCCAACGACGAAGTGGCACGACCACCTCGCCGACCCCACGACGGCCGACGCGATCTGCGACCGCGTCCTCCACAACGCTCATCGCATCGTGCTAAAGGGCCCGTCTCGCCGAAAGGAGGACTCCGCCGCCACCAAGTGACCCGCCAGCGTCGCTTCGCTCCGTTCACGATGACCGATCTGGGCGATCACGATGCGGCGATCTCAGCGTTCACGATGGCCGGAATGCGCACGCGGCCATCGCCGACACGGCCGCCGACCGGGATGATGACGACGCGATTCGCGTCGACGCCCGCATAGACCGTGGCGGTCAAGTCGAACCTCAGGACGGCGCGCGCAAGGGCGGTGTCGCCCACGACCTTCACGACGAAGTTCCCGGCGACGGTCCGCCGGCCGTACTCGACAGTGTCTGGCACGTATCGCTCCTCCCGAAGCGTGGAACCCGTTCTGTGGAACACCATAGGGCTCGACACCGAGCCGTCAAGTCGCGTCGTTCCATGCCGTCGTACGCGGCCAGCTTGCGTCGCTCGCACCGCGGGCGCAGCTCATCCGCAGCGCTCGACCGCGCCAGCGGCGACCGCGGTCTCAGCAAGGCCGAGCTCGCTCACCGTGTCGAAACCGCGCGGCAGATCCCGCAGCCCGGCTCGACGGTTCCCGTCGTTCGTCCAGAGCTCACGGCCGCTGTCGAAGCGATCGTGGCGTGAAAGGGTCGGCGGGCGATGGAGTTGAAGCAGCAACCACTTGCACCCCAAAGATGCTTCCCGGCGCCGCACCGGGTCAGACCGCGCGCATCGAGACTCAAGCGCCTGAGATTCCAGCGCCTCCAGATCCATTGCCAGACGCGCCGGGCGCACTCTGCGCAGGCAGCAGCACGGGAAATGGGGCGCCGGTGGGGCGCGGGGTCCAGCACACGAGCGTCCCGCCGCCCTCCTTGGAAGACCTCGCGAAGCGGGTCCGAGAAGCGGTGGAGCGCGGCGACTTCGACCTTGCCCGCGAGCTGATCGCCTCCTTGACGCATCGTGCTCCTCGGGTAGCCTTCGACCGGGAGGGGTCCATGCCGAAGATCTGCGGCAACGATCACAGCACCGAGCTGCCGGCGAGCTTCGCTACGCTTCCGGAGTCCCAGGCAGGGCGCTGGAGGCACACCTGCGCCGGGTGCGCATACCGGTTCGGCAGGAACGAGGCCGCCGCGGCCGAGGAGCGCCTTCGTGAACGCGTACGGAAGCTCGAGGCCGAGCTGAAGCAGCTCAAGACGTCCGGCAAGTGAAGCGCTGGCCTGATTTCTTTCGACGCGCGGGAATACGAGTACGCTGCTGGTTTCCCCGGGGGCGGAGAACAGAATGCCACGCATCGCTGCCGCCGTTCCCATCGATCAGATCGTTCATGACGCCATCCGTCCCGTCGTCGCCCGTGCCTCAGAGCAGATCGCCCGGTCCATGGCGAACATGGTCGCCGAACGGCTGGAGGCGGAGCTCAGGCGGTCGGTTCGCCCAGCGCCCGCACAGACGAGAAAGCGCGGTCGCTCGTCGCGTCGCGGTGAGATCACGAAGTGGGTCGCGGACCGACGCGCCCGGCGAGTTCCTACGTTCGTGATCCAGGCTACGGGCCTTGATACGAAGAAGAAGATCGTCGCGAAATACGGTCCGAAGGCCGTGTTCGAGAAGTCGAAACGGCTCCCGAAGGCGAAGTAGTCGCAGCCGCACGCAACTTCGGATGAAAAGGCCCGAGGTTCACTGGCGCAACGCCCAAGGTACGGTCGCCTGTAACCCGCGCGACCGCGAGGCGGCTCACCGCGCTGACCAGGGCAAGCTTGTCGTCGCAGATGCTCCAGGCGACGTCACCTGCCGCAAGTGCCGCGCGGTTCTTCACACGACTTCGCGAGAGGAACGCGGAGGCAGGTGAGCTCTCGGCACTCACCCTCGACCCTCGCGATTTCCACGCGGCGGGCCGGACGCCGAACACCGGCCCGCTGACAGCGGGGACGGAGCTGACGCGGAGCGATCACTGCCGTGAGTCATCCTGCTCGCGTTCCGGGCGCGCTCGGCTAGGAGCTCGTCAAGCAACAGGCGTTCGGGCCCAGTCGTACGGTCGCGGGCGGCAGCAATGATCGCGTCTTCTTCGGCTCGCAGGAGCGCGTCCCGACGCGCCGCCCACTCGCAGTCGATCCGAAACCAAGCAAGCCACATCAGCCGTACGCTACCATGCTCGCGCCTACCGTGCGGCCTTTGAGTGCTGGCCCATGCGCGCTGAGGAGCCTTCACGATGCGCCTGAAATCCGCCTTCTTCGTCCTCGTAGCGTCGCTCTCTGTGCCCATCTCGACGCAAGCCCAGCCAGCTACCGGGAAGTGTGGAAGCGACCGAAGACCGATCAAGACGCGCTTCGTGTCAGGTGCCGCAGACCACCAGTTCAGCGTGTCTGAACTTCTGGCGCTCGGCAGGCCCGACGGCAGCGAGAAGAAGAGCGCGTACCAAGCGAAGCTGATCGAAGGCGGACAAGAAGGCCGAATGGTGAGCCTGCGCGGATTTCTTCACGGCGCCGCCTTGAGTGCTGACGACAGCGACTACCACATCCAGATCACCAGCTCCCCCGACGACTGCGCCGAGATGATCATCGTCGAGGTGCCGGACGATCACTGCGTCGATGACGCCGCTCTCGCAGAGCCCGCGCTGCGCGTTCGGAAGTTAATCGCGAAGCTGCTTGGGAAGACGCCCACGCGGACATACAGACGGGTCACCACGCCGACCGAAGTGATCGTAACGGGGCAGCTGTTCTACGACCTTCACCACGAGAGCTCGACGGATCCCGGCGGGGGACGAGGCAAGGCGCCCAAGAACCAGCACTGCAAGGCAGGCGGTCTGTGGGAGATACATCCGATCATCGAGATCAAGGCGGTCTCTGACTAGCGCAGCCGAAGGGGCAAGTGGTCCAATGCGCGTGGTCTGCCCCCAATAAAGCGGTCGCGCGTTGTTGACCCGTCCCATGTGGACACGAGACTAGCGAGCGCCGCGACGAGCGCACCCGCCGCTGCACGCGGAAGCGCACTCGCCACTGAGCGCATCGACACTATCGACGCCATCATACTGCGCGTCCACCTGCAGATCCCTCGTCAACACGTCGGATGCCGGTCGGTTACCCTTGAACGACGCCGTGCCCGGCGCCCGCCGAGCGCGGGCGCGCCCGACTCCTAGCGATTGGCCTGGTCCGTCGTCCAATTTGGCCGCCTCGGTACGGCTCGAGCTTCCGTACGGAAGGAGCCCGGCTTCCGCACCCGTGAGCGGCCCATAAGAGATCAGGCCGGTGGGCGGCCTAGTTCGTCTGCAAGGGCGTCACGAAGTCATCTCGCATGCTGAACGCAGCCGATGAGCCGCGGTCCACGAGCTTCTCAAGCAGCTCAAGAATCGCTGCCTGCAACCGCCGATCGCTCTTGAGTTCATGAGGCCTAACGTAGACGTGACGTTCAAGCAACCGCTCAATCAAGAAGAGCGTGTTCCGCGCACTCAACATCTGCGACGCGTCTCCAGCACGGAGCTTGTCAGCCACGCGAACGAACGACGACGGTAGAGACCTCTCGCCGATGGCGTACAGAAAGCGGAGATAGTCCTCGAGCACAACAGCAGACGGTGGCAGCGCCTCGAAAAGTACATGAACCTTTTCGGCGTGCCCGTCGAGACTCCTCCAGTGACGAGCGTCCTCCTTCCAGCCAGTCGCCAGAAGGATCGCCGACATCATCTCAGTTCCCCTCGAGTACTCGCTGTCGATGTGCTTCAGCCAACTGGCGGAACGGACCCGATCGGCGAACAGACCCCATAGCGTCCAGAATCGAACCGTATTGGGTCGTTGATCCTCCCGCAACACCAGTCCCCTGACGACCCAGTGAGTCTCTCGCGGATGCCGATCGACTGCTTCAAGGATTGGTTCGGCGGCGCTTACCGCATGAGACTCAGGGGCCGCCATCAAGAAGGCCGTGAGAAGGTCTCGCAGCTCCCACTCTGCCTCGTAGTTCGGACGCGTTCGGCTTTCTCGGTTCTCGCGCGCGTCCCACCACCCGACGAGTGTCTCGGCTACGGTGCGGTACGCTTGGACCGCGGAAGGCTCGTCCGGCGCACCGCCGAGGATCTTGAGTATTCTCAGGTGGGCAGTCGCTCCGATCGATTCACTTGGATCGAATGCCCGAATATCCGCATCACACAAAGGGCCCGGCTCCAGAAATCTTGCCCGAACGATCGCTGCGACCTCGGCATCTATTCCCTCATAGTGCTTTTGATCGGGATAGGGCTTCGACGACTCAGCATCATGGGCCTTGCGAACCAGCGAGGCCTCCATCTTCAGGAGGTCTACGCATCGTAGAGTCAACTGACGGTCGATCGCCCAGAGACTCTCCGCCGCTCCGTCCGCCGCGTACGAGCGCACCTCGTCGATCGCGTGCGTTATCGCGATTGCAGCTGCGCGCACAACCCGCGCGCGCTCCTCGGGTGCAAGGTTCTTCCCAAGCAGCCCATACACAGCCCACGCGCAGGCGCGGTCACCGTCCATGGCTCCGCGCTGAACGCGCGCGAGGTGGTTCCAGTTGTCCGCGTCACGGTCAAGCTCGGCGCAGATCGTGGCAAGGCACCACTTCTGCTCGTCCGCGGACATCTGTTCCCAGTGGTCGCGAACGCAGACGGCAGCCATGAACCCAGCCGCTCCCCGCCCGAAGTCGTACGCACCCTCGGGGGGATCCGTGGCGCCGGTGCGTGCAGTTTCGAGGTGCTGACGCCACTGACCTGGATCGTGCCCCTTGCTCCCATCTCTCTCGAACGCCTTCTGTGCCCACATCAGCAAACCGATTCTCGACGTAGTCGCTGCTGTGTCCGACACACTGGCGCGCACCATTTGCTGAAGGTCCGGTGCGGGCTCAGTGAGCGTCAGCACCACTTGGCTTGGGGGTGCGGATTCGACGCCATCGCTGTTCGGGGAAGAGGATGGCTCGACTGCGAGTCGGTATTGCCTCAAGTCCATGCGGTGAAGCGCGAGTCGCCAGAGACGATCCTCTTCAGTCTGGTCCTGCGGCGAGGGAAGAGCCGCGAGATGCGCATCTAGCAGTTCCTGAACGCGCGGTGCGACCGGACCGAGTTGTAGCCTCGCGATGGCCGACTCGAGGTCTTCCTTCCGGTGCGGACGGCCATCGGAGCGCTTCCTCTCTTCTTGAAAGAACGAATGCTCGGGATTCTGGCGCATGAAGAAGGTCGATCCGCTCGCGCCCGATTCACGCGCCACCCGGTGGCGATCGAGCCGCACACAGGCCTGCGACCGGAGCAGCACAAGCAGCGTCTCAGCGGCATGCCGATGAAATGCAGTCGAAACGCTTGCCACTACCGCCGTCGGTGAAACGGAATTAATCTGGCGAAGGATCGCGAGCAGCAGCGAATCCAGCAGCTTCGGCTGACTCTCGCCGACGCCTAGGAGCCATTCTTCGAGCGCCATGAGCGCGCACTGAAGGACATTCGGCCCAACCGTGAACCCTCTGTACAGGCTCCAAAGCCGCTCGTTCGCCCACTGGCTGCGCTTCTTGCCATCCGGGAAGGTAAGTTCGATCTCGACCGGTGGTTCAATGACACCGCCGCCTTCGATGGGATGGGCGTATCGCTCCATGCAGTGATTCAGCAGGGAGAGGACAAACTCAAGTCCCTCAGCATAGTGGAAGCGCAGCAAGGGCAGGAACGGGCCTCTGTAGGCGCTCGGAGGGAAGAACTCGATATCACCGTGCTCGCGAAGTCCGAATACGGTCTCGAGGTCGCGGTGCGACGAGTACCCATATTCATCGTGCGGACTCTGTTCGACCTGTTGAAACTCATCCCGCGCCGCCGCGATCACCGCTTCAGGCACATCTCTGCACGCAGGAATTCCCTCCATGGAGCCGAGGACGATCTTCCGCATTTCGGCCGTGCCCCGCCGGTTCGCAGTCGCATCGCCTCGCAGAAGCTCGGTGAACGACGACGTATTCGCGGTCGGGATCTTGGCGATGACGCGAAGCAGTCGATCGCGAAGTTCTCGTTGACCGTACTCAGCAAACTGCGGGAGCAGGCCGTGTGCGATCGCAGATGCATCCTGCGATCCAGGAGGATACGGGGTCTCCGACGACACACCCCGGGCCCACTCCTCAACAAAGCTAACGAGCACCGGGCGTTCGTCCTCCGAGAACGACGCGAGGTGATTGCGCACGATGCCGAGCACGGTCGGCCACGCGGCGCCGTGTGGCACGCGCCACAGAGACATGACCCCGGGGCTTGCTGGCACAGAAGGACTCTTCACGCACGCAATGCGCAGTAGATGCAGGACGCGGTGAAGCAGACGCCTCTCGTCCGCGACTAGGTTCGACGAGTTTCTCGCTAAGAAGGCCGGCGCCTCAGCAGACTGCAGGAACGCCAGTAGGAGGTCGTCCCTGAAGTGAGTCGGAAGGCTCGTGTTCGCTATCGCATCCTGGAGCAAGGCATCGGCGGCCTTCGGATCCACCGCAACCAGTTCGCCTACCCACTTCCGAAACACCCTTCGAACAGCCGGATACGGCCCGAGTGCGGACGCAAACTGTGAGGCCGCCCCGTCGAGAACGCTATGTTGCTCGTCGATCCACCGAAGGATCGCCCAGTCCTCGAGGACGTCGTGTGCTGGTGCGGCGAGCACGTCGTGCTTCGGTGAACTTACGATAAGTGAATCGCGTCGTAGCGCGCCGAGAACCGTAGGGTCCAGGTCTTTGCAAGGCGCGTACAGGGCTAGAGCCCGCGCACGGCGCAGCGCTACGAGGCCGAAGGCTTCCTCCCGCCGCCGAGGCATCCCAGCGGCGGCTTGATGGTCGACTCGAACCACATCGGACCAGAAACGATCGCGAAACTCGCGCTCGCTCTCCGGAAGGGGGCCACCATCAGCCCAGTTGATCCGAAGTGCCTTGTCGAGGACGTATGGATTCCGGAGGAGGCGGCGCAGGTGAGCGCTCTTGAGCGGAAGGGCCAACGACGGACATGCCGCTGCTACCTCATCCAGCTCCGCGTCCCGAAGCGGCGGCACTTCGACATCGACATGCGGCAAGCCACTTCGTTGCAGGAAACACGACTTCACCAGCTCAGACGAGTAGTCGCGGCACGTAAGTATCAGTCGCCAAGTTTTGTCCTGCGCGACAAGCGCCAGCAGGTCAGAGAGCGCATCCCGGGTCGAAGCCTCGAGTAGGCGCTCTAGGCTCTCGACGAGGAGTACCTTCATCGCCTGCCCGGCCATGATCGCCCCCAACGCTGCTACGTTGGCCGGGATCTGAGCCTTATGGAGCGTTTCATCGACGTGAGCGGTCGCGAACTCCTCCGCGCGGAAGCAGAACGCGAAATGGTGCTCCCCCAGAACGCCGAGCGCATCCTTCGCGACAGCGGACTTGCCGCTACCCGCAGGACCAGACACGAGCACCACCCGGTTGCTCTGGATCCCATCGAGCAACTTCTGAACGAGTTCTCCGCGAGTGAGGTGTAGGTTCGAGCCGACAGTCGATCGGATGCCAGCGAGGATCGGTGCGGAGTGCTCGGCGAGGCGCTGAAGAGTGGTTCTTTCGGTACCGCCGATGAGGGAATGTCTCTCCCGCAGTACCTTAGGGAGTGTTTCGCGCGTGAAGGACCGCGCGACCGGCATACCGTCGCCGACCTCTTTGAGCAGCGCGATCCACGTGTCTTCGGCGTCGGCCCTCCCGCTTGGTCCGTGGGTCGTGTGGGCCAGAAGCGACTTGGTGTATGCCTCCGTCTGGCGGGTCGGCGTCGCAAGGTCCAAGCTCAGGACGTGCAACACGCGCAGAAGCGGCCACACGTCTGCTGCCGACACTGCCCGGCCTTCGCTCTCCGCAACGATGTCGGAGATCGACGCGCAGTATTCGCGCGTCTTCGCGCTGACGAACCCCGGGACGGTGAGCCGCCGGGCGAAGTCGGCCCCGTCAGGTACTGAACGAGCCAAATCGAGCAGCCCCGCGAACGTTTCGAGCAGAGTGTTCGTTCCGCGAAGGACCACCAGAGCGAACCGATCCGTCTGATCCGAGAACTCCTTGTTGCTCGTGAGATCCTTCCAGAAGTCGGATATCGCCTTTTTGCACTCAGGATCCGTAGCGCTGACAGTGAACGTCCGCTTGACCTGACCAGCCAGCTTGCGCCTGTTCTTCGTGGCGTCTTCCGCCACTACGAGGAAGTCGTCTGTACTCCAACCGAGGTGCTCCGTCTGCAAGTGCACCTCTGTGACGCTGCAGTCGTGCAAGATCGGCGGGATCCCGTTCACCAGTAGCAGGGCAAGCCAGTGGGCGTTGACGTGTTGCTCGAAGAACGTCCCGGCTCCGCCTGTCGCTGCCGGACTCGAAACAGTCGAATTCGCCGGAGGAGCAGTCATTTCGCAGTCCACGCCCTTTCGCTCGCCTGCGATCAAGTCGCGTCGCGCACCGTGGTCGGTTGTAACACGCAGCAGCCACGCACCGCGTTGCTGTGAGAGTTGGAGCTGGGTCCGATCGCCAGCGTAGTCGGTGCACGGCCGAGGGGGCGTGCGGCTCTGCGTGCGAGCAACCTGGCGGGCATCGCCCGCGTGCCAGCGGCGAGCAGCCTTCGGTAGCATGGAGGGCACCGTGGCCCGACGTCCTCGTAAGCATCATGCGCCGCATGAGCGCGTGCACCGCCGGTTCGGGCCGCCGCGACCGAAGCGCACCTACCAGGTGACTTTCAGTCATTCGATACCGTGCTTCCGTTGCGGCGTGCGCGTGACCGTCAAGGGCGAGGGCGTCCTTCCGACCTTCCCTGAGCACCTCCCGCCGGGCTGGCTGTGCGACGACGGGGGACATCCGGCCGTGGAGGAACGCGCTGGGCGAGGAGATCGAGCTGTTCGACTCTGGGCTGATCTTGGGGGTACCTGCGCTCTACTGCTCACGAGCGTGCGCCAGGGCGGCAGGAGCGAGGGGGCCGCTCAAGGCTGCGATGCCCCGGCCGGGTGGGAAGTCCCCGCCGATATAGTCGATTCCAGGCGACGCGAACGCGCACCGCGAGGCGCGTCAGCGAGACAGGAGCGCGCCACTCTCGCCCCTCGCCCGGACATACGAGCGCGATACCGTCGCCAACGTCACGCTTCGCAGGCTGGGAGGCCCCTATGCGCCCGGTATCCCCGGATCTTCACGTGCTCGTCAGGAAGGCGCTCCGCGCACTGAAGGCCTACCCGCGCTCGGAGTGGTCCGCGAACGACATGGACGACGGCCTCCTCCGAACGCCCGGTGGCTTCCTGTCTCTCGCTGTCGCGCCCCAGCATGTGGAGCGTGCAGGGCGGCTGTTGGATCGAGTGATTCGCCTCGTGGAGGACGCTCTCCGAGGCCGCGTTGTAGTCGATGGAAGGAAGTCCATCATCGAGGTCGGGACGGATCGGTTCCGGTTCCGACTGAAGCAGGAGAACACCCGGTCCCCGCACCGTCCCAGTCCGGCGGAGCGTCGTGAGATGCAGAAGCACGAGTTTCCACAAAGTGCCGAAGTGGGAGTGGCACCCGACGGACCGGTTCCGCCTCGAGATCTATGACGCCGACAACTCCTATCGGCCCCCCTCGCGCGAAACTCGTGGATGGCAAGCGTGCTCCACTCGAGCAGAAGATCGATCGCCTTCCCGATCTCATTCGCGAACTGGTCCAGGAGAACCGCGCCCGCGAGATCGAGCGCGAGCGGATGCACCGTGAGTGGGAGGAACAGAACCGGCGCCGGCAAGAAGCCGAAGATCGCGCGGCCCGTTACCGGCGCGCGGTCGAGAGCCTGTTCTCGGAGGCGGACCGGTGGCGACAGCGGCGCGCGAACGCGCTTCGCGAGTACCTCGTCGCCCTCGAGGCCGCGTTGCGCGCTCGCGGGAAGCCCCGACGATTCCGATGCGTGGGCTCGCGTGAAACTCGGGCACGCGGCGGCGGAAGGCCTCGATCCGCTCACGCCCATCACGCGGTAGTACGCGGGACGCTTCAGCACCCTCCGCGCTGTTGCTGCTTGAGAGCTGCCGGGATCAGCCCTGCTGACCCAAGGACCAGCGTGTCAGCGGTTTCGATAAGCCGCCGGATCAGTCTCTTGCCGAAGACATGGCTTAGGGCGACCACTCCGCTGCCGCCACCAAGCTCCGCCGCGATCCCGCGGTGTTCGAGAACGAACAGCCCGGGGCGAGCGCGGACTGACTTGTTCCCGCTGTCTTGCCGCGCTCGCATCGGGATGAAGCTGAATCCTGTTCCGTTGCACAGAGCTTCGACGAGAGCGTCGCGCGTCAGGACCTCAGGCTCGTGGCGACTGCCCACGATCTGCAGATGCGGGTCGATTTCCGTGCGGTGGTGTCCGCCCGTGGAGGTGCTGTCCTTCAGCCCGAGCAGGTAGGTTCTGCTCTGCAGGAATTCATCGAGGCTTCGCTCCTTGTCGAACGGCCGTTTCGTCGCTGCCGGCCAGTACTCCTCGAGGTTCTCGACAATGGTCAGACAGTTGTTCCTCTGGGGAATCGACATGCACTCCCCGACGCAGAGCACGGTGTCGGACCAGAGGAGGTGAGTGGACAGCCAGTTCCCGAACAGCACCAAGTCTCCGGGACGGACCACCTCGCTCAGTACCGCCCCTTCTGCAGCCGCGGCTGGCAAGTGTCCGCGAACGGCGGTCTTCGACGTCCTCTTATCGACGTTGCAGAAGCTCAGATGCCGGGGAACGAGGTCAGAAAAGACGTGCGGATCGATGTTCGGCCCCGGCGTGTTCTCGGCAATCCCGTCGGCGTACACCACACCGGCCCAGTCGCGCTTCTCGGCCGATACAAGGTCGATGATCCGCCCCTTAACGTCGTAGCGGTACCGGCCGGGGATGCCGCGATACTCATCGAGGCCGTGCTGAAAGAAGTAGACCCGCATGCCTCCCTCCGCGCGCTCTGAGCGCGCCCGACTGCAGTGTCGCGTCCGCCGAGGCTCGGTGTGTCCACCGATGAAGGCTCAGCGGTTTCACGTGTAGGATATGATGCGTCCATGCCGGACTACATCTATTGCGGCACCGACGCCCAAGTCAGCATGGATAACACCAGAGCGCTGCTCAAGGCCGCCGAAGCCATTTGGTGCCCGCCACCACTCCTGCGCCCTTGGCACGTCCGAACCGAGCCGGCTGGCGGAGAGCGCGTATGGTTGTGTTGGAGCCCAACGCCGGAGGGGCCCTTGAGCTTGCTAGCCGGTGGTCGGCTTCTTCCGAACCCTCGCGCCCTCACCAGCTCACCGGTGATCTGGACGGACCCAGGTGCACGCGCCACAGCCATCGAGCTGGGCTACACCGGTCCAACGAACATGACCTTCCTCAAACTGGTCAAGGTCCGGTTCTTGGATAGGGAGCGCGACCTGGACCTCGTTCTGCCGTCCGGCCTGTCGGAACTTGCTCCGCGTCAGGCCAGCCTGTTGTCGAGCTTGCTCCCAATTCCTTCGTAGGCGCTCCCGCAGGAAAGAACCATTTCCGCACGCGCTCAACAGTTAGCTTCAAGGCGAACGCGTTGAACCCCCAGTGCGCAGCGCAGTCGGAAGCATGGCGTCGACTTCCTTGTCTGAGAACGTCAGCTCCTCATCGTTTCGGAGCGCCTTCTTGGCGGCCGCGTAGGCTTTCGCATCCGTCTCCGGGGCAGACGCGTAGATAAGTGCGGCATCCTTCGTGAGTGCATCGCGCCTCGCCCTGCCCTCGTCGGCCGTGCTCGCTCCGGCTTTCAGATCGCAGATCAGGTGGAGGCACCGCTCCCGAAGCAACCACAGGGCGTGCGCGGCCAGCCGGTGTTGCTCAACCAACCGGTCGCGCGAGCGAGACAGTCCATACACAGTTAGTACGAGCGCCAGCCCCGACGCGACGACCGCAGCCACCTCCGCGCGTCGGGTATTCGCGGCAAGCACGGAGATCGTGTTACCCGCCGTGATGGCGATGAAAAACGCGTTGATTCGTTTCTCCCACAGAAGGCGCCCGTTTAACCGCTCGATCATCTTCTGATGCGTCTTGTGGCTGTAGGCCAACCGGCCGAACTCGTCCCGAACGACGTCCAGCAGCGGGTGCGGTGACGCGGTCGATGGCGGCTCGGTCACGTTTGGTTGCTCCGGGGCCCAGGCGGTCCTCATGCGACAGATGCGAGCGCAGGGAACGGGTCGTGGAAGAAGTCGCGCCAGCCCTCGCATGCAGCGACTGGGTCGGCCTCGAACGCGAGCATGTACGCTCGACGACTCTGTCTGCGGATGAAGTCCTCAACCTGGAGGCGCTCAAGTCCGTTGAGGCCCGACTCGACCTGCTCGGAGAAGCTCCCGGGAATGATGAGTGGGACCCGAACGAATTCGGGCGCATGCGCGAGGAACGCCGCAAAGACGTGAGGCAGCTCCCACGTCCGGCCCCTTCCGCACCAGTCCGCGAGGATGCCTGGAACCAGCCCCGCTGCCAGTACCTCGATGAAGAAGCTCTTGAGTCCGATCCCCGAAGCCCTGAACCAAGCCTTTGAGAGCTTGATCACACGCACCAGATCACCCGCCACGTCTGCCCGTTGGTTCAACGAGGAGATGTACTGCGCGTCGTGGTCGTAGTCTGCTCGGATCCAGCGCCCGTCAGCGCCGGGAACCAGGTAGCAGGCCGGGCCCCAGGGTCTGGTGCTGTATCGGCTCGTGTCAGTGAACGCCGGAACCAACTCAACGCTGAACGCCTCGTCTGCGTATCCAAGCGTCACAGTCGGCGCATCCTTCTTCGGATGCATCAGTCGGAAGCGCCCGTGCTGAGCGAGTGCTCGACGAAGCGACTCCAGAACGGATTCCGTGCTGATCCCTCGCGTGCCAGGGGGCGCGAGCCCCTCGACGGCCCCGAGACAGACAAGCGCGTCGACGTCAACCTCGTGCCCTTCTGCGAAAGGCCTGATCTTGGTCTGACGCTGGAAGGAGCCGATGCGGCGGACCGACGCGCCGGGGAGAACGTTTTCGAGCCAGGTCTTTACGAAGTTGTAACTCGTGGCAGCCTGTTCCGCTCGAGCCGGGTTCAGCTCAAGACGGCTCAGGTACTCACGGAACGCTTGCGACGCGACGCTCGTCATGCGCGAGGGGGCAGCGGCCACTGAGACGCAGGAGGCGGCTTCCGTCCATCGACGAGCGCAACGATCGCCGCGATCACCACAACGACGGCACCTACGACGAGTGCACCTGCAGTCCAGGCCCACGCGGACTTGTAGGTCTTGAAGTCCATGGGGGACACATACACGTGTCGTCTGACATGTCGCGGGGATCCCCGAACACTGAGGCCGCGTTCCCCGTCGGCTTCCCCCAGAGTTCCCCAGCATCACCACGACATCAAACGTCGGGGGAACTTGCACTTTCCTCTTCTCCGAAGCAGCTCCGTCCACGCCCCGCCCGACGCAAGATCATCAAGGCGCGGGAGGACGCCGCTCTCGCTCTCCGGTACGGCCCCCTCACGTGGACCGAGCGCGCCACCGTGGCCGTCGTACACGCGGTTAGCTCCCGCGGTCTCCGTTCGTTCGCGCCCGACGAGGTCTTCCTCATGTACTTCCTCCGGCGCGCTGCCCGACCGCGCCGGCGAGGTCCACTTACGATGCGTCCGCCCGAGTAGCCAGTACCACCTGCTGCAGAGCGCGTGAGCTGTTCCGCCCCTGCGTCCCCCGCGTCGGAGCGCGCAACAGAGAAGCCCAGCCCTGCGATGGCGCTCGTCAGGTAACCCGGTCATTCGTGCCGAATCGGGGGCAACGACGCTACGCGCGGCCGGCGAGAGGCGAGAGGCGTCTGAGGACGAAAGCGCTCGCGCGACGCTGAGCGTCGCCGACCAGTTCGGGCTCCTCCTGCCGAAGTCAGGCCGACGTCGAAGGTTCTCGTGACTGAGGCGCTTCGCGCGTACACTGAGAGCTTGTACGAAATTCACCCGCAGACGACGACCGAGGAGGACCCCTCCTCGTTTTCCCGGTTCCGCTCAGGAGGCACTCAATGGCCGCAGGCGATGTCCTTAAGAATCTCGAGGAGAAGCTGAACGCCGTCATCAAGGACTTCACCACCCTCACGGTCCGCACCTTCGTCGGGCCGGTCACGGGGGAGTGGGGGCACGACGACAAATTCACCGTTCAGGGGCGCGCGACGACGAAGCTCATGGCGATGACCGAGGTGAGCCTCGACGGCGACACGGACGTCCTCCTCCCCCCGAAGGCGGATGGCTCCATCGACCGGGAGCTGCTCGATCTCCATCACGGCACAGTCGCCGAGGCCCACGCCGCCCGGACGGCGCTTGTGAAGGCGATCGTCGACGTGGTGACGGGTGGGAAGAAGTAGCCGTGGGCCTGCGGTCAGCGTGGCATGCCTTGGAGGACGCGGCCGGTGAGGCCTTCCGGGACCTGAGGACCGCGACGGTGCTGACCCGCGCGCCGGCGGGGGCCACCGCGTTCGTCCTGACCACCACGGCGCTCGACGGCGACTGCGACACCCTCGTCGCGGACGGCGCGTCGCCCCTCCTCCTTCCGCTACACGGAGAGGCGCTCGCGGCCGGCACGCGCTGGCGCGCCGCCCGCCTCCTCGCGGTCGCCCGGCTGCTGCGGGCCGCGGGTTGAGCGCGCTCGAGCGGGTGATCGACGGCCTCTACCGCCTCGACGTGGAGGCGCTCGTGGCCGCGTCGGCCCGCCGCGCCCCGCCCGTCGATTGGGGGGAGGCGCCCTGGCCCGAGCTCTCCCGCGACGCCGCGAAGGGCGACCTCGACGCCGCCCTCGACGAGCGGCTCGGCGCGATCGATGCCGCGCTCGAGGACCTCCCCGAGCCCCCGGAGGCGAAGTCCCTCGCCCCGCCGCTCGACCTCCCGGACTTCCCTGGCGCGCGTGCGTTCCGCCACGTCCTCTCGGTCGAGCCCGGCATGTACCCGGCGCACCGGAAGGACGAGGCGCTCCGGACGGACGTGAAGACTATGTGGCGCGCGGTGGTGCGCTTCCTCGAGGACGTGCGCGAGTCCGTCGCCGGGTTCGGCGAGGAGATCGGGGCGGGCGCCGAGAAGATCACGGTGCGCGGCGATCTTGACGGAGACCTCTTCGTCACCGTGCCGGCGGACGCCAGCGTCGATCCGGCCCAGGCGCTCCGGTCCTCGCGCGCGCTCGGCGAGTGGCGGAACACGCGGCTCGCCCGCATCGTCGCCGGCCTCGAGCTCTTCACGGCGGTCGTTCGCATCCTCGTGCTGATTGTGCTCTCCGCCCTGACGCCGGCCGGCTGGGTGCGCGGGCTCTGGGCCACGTTCCGGGAGCTCTACGAGTTCATCCGCGATCAGGCGGCGGGGTAGGACCGGCCGGCGCCGCGCCGTCGCCGGCAGGCCCGCCCCGCTCGCGTCCTCGCGGAGTGGAGGTCACGCTGGACCCTCGTTGAGAGCGCGCAGGATCGGCGACGGCCATCATGCTCGCCAGACGTCCGTCACCGGTCGGTTACGGGGCGCCGGGCGGCTTGGTCGGCTGGACGTCGAGGCGAGCAGCAACCGCGGCGGCCGGCGCCAGTCGCGCCTGCCGCTCGCCTCAGGTCCCTGCGATGTCGCCCGCCGCGGGTAGGAGCTCGGCAATCACATGTCACGCTCTTGCCTGACGAGTTGGCACGCACGTTCGTCGAGCTGTACCAGCAGCGCAGAGCCTTCGGCCTCTTCCTGTCGTCGGCCATTCGTGGAGGAGCGATCGCCACCATGGACCGAATGCTCGCCACGGCCGAGCTCCTGCGCGGCCCGTATCGATTTCGCGGCTACGTTCACCTGAAGATCATCCCGGGATCGAGTCTCGATCAGGTGGAGCGCGCGATGGCGCTCGCGACGCGACTTTCCGTGAATATGGAGGCACCTCCGGCGGATTACCCCCAGCAAGCAATGCGACAGCCAGATACTCGCGCCCATGCGCCAGATCGCTCGTGCCGAGGCGGACGGCCTATTCGCGCGATCTGGTCAGACCACGCAGCTGGTGGTGGGCGCAGCGGGAGAGAGCGATCGGCAGATCGCGGGCGCGGCGGAATGGATGTACCGCGAGCTCAAGCTGGCGCGCGTCTATTACTCCTCGCTGCAGCCGGTAGCGGGGGGACCGCGCTGGCGGATCAGCCTCCGGTTCCCTTCATGCGCGAGCACCGGCTGTATCAGGTCGATTTCCTGCTCCGGAGCTACGGCTTCGCCCTAGACGAGATCGACTTCGACGATCGCGGAGCGCTTCTCGATCCGAAGTCCGCCTGGGCGCGCCGCCACCCCGAGCATTTCCCGGTCGAGATCAACACCGCGCCCATCTCGGAGCTACTGCGCGTGCCCGGTCTCGGGCCGCGGTCAGCTAGGCGAATAGCTGGAGTCCGCTGCAAGGAGTGGCTCCGCTCCGTTGAGGCGCTGGGCGCGCTCGGCGTCTCATGGCGGATCGCGGCGCCCTTCGTGCTTCTCGACGGGAAGCCGGCGATTCGACAGATGTCGTTGTTCTGATACGTCGAGTTCGCCGTCGAATCGCCAGGACGGCCCGGCGCGCGCTGCGGTAGAGGAGGTTGTGATAATGCCACCAGCAGCCCACGGCGTTTCGGACGCCGAACGACGCAATTCTTTGCGCGCGGAAGACCGCCGGGCTACCGTTCGCACGAACGCGGGGGAGACGGAGCCCAGATGCCTAGAGTGCCGAAGAGCGCCTCAGTCCAGGAGTTAGTCGCGGCGGCGATCGCGCCCGTCGTCGATCGCATCATCGCTGCCGTTGCACAACAGGTGGAGCTCGCGGTTGCTCAACGGCTGCGAGCGACACCAGCGGCCCGACGTGGTCCAGCGACGGCGGTGCGCCCGAGGGCGACCGGGCAGGCTCGCGCGCGGACTGAGATTACGCGGTGGGTAGCGGACCGACGCGCTCGTCGCGTGCCGACGTTCGTTATCGAGGCCACCGGCCTCGACACGAAGAAGAAGATCGTCGCGAAATACGGCGAGAACGCCAAGTTCGAGAAGGAGAAGGCGCTGCCGAGGCCCCTCGAGACCGGCTCGGCAGAGGCCAAGCCGCGCGACGTAAAGGCGAGGGGCCCGATCATCCGGAAGAAGGCGGCCGCCGCGTAACAGGTCGCAGGTCGATGATGCGCCAGTGGTTCATCGTGGACCGCGAGTTCGTCGCCAGGCGCGCGGCGGTGCTTGAAGCGCAGGAAGATGCTGCTATTAGGGCTGCGCTGGACGGCGCCGAAGGCGAGGAGCGGGCGCTTGTTGAACGCGTGCTGCGGTTCCGGGAGGAGCACGCGCGAGGGCGGCGTGGAAGATGAGTCGGGCGACGGAGTAGTACGCGCCTCGGCAGCGAGCCGCGAGGGCCGCCCCTCCTTCCAGTCCACCTGACAGTCACTCGCGAAGCCGGTTGGGGAAGCGGTCGCCCGAGGGACTTCGAGCGCGATCGTGAGCTCATCGACGAGACGGTTCGCGTCGGGGGGGCGCATCGGGAGGAACCGCCCCCTGGCGATCGATCTCGGTGGAGACGATCGCGAGGAAGCGCGGGAACTCGGCCGCGCCAGGCACGATCGCTGGGGTGGCTCCAAGCTGGCCACTCGGCCTGCCAGCGGTCCTGGACCATGCGAGGGGCTCGCGGATCAGGCGATCGGCGTCCCGCGGTTCGCCGCGATCGTCTCCAACCTCCGGTCAGTGTCGAGAGTGCCTCCGCATTCCGACACCCCGAACGGCGTCTTCTTCAGGCCCACTGCCGAGGCGCTGCGCCTGGTGGCGGCGGACGGACACTGGCTCTCCCCACGCACGCCGAGAGGACGACGCGCTATTAGGCATCCTAATGGCTGCTAGTTGACATCCAGCGCGCAGGGTGCCATGTAGGGTCGCATCCTACATGGAGGTTCACATGACAGAACGGAGAAGGGCAGTGCGCGCAGCGGTGGTGATGCCGAAGGGTGTCGTCGGGAAGACGGCGACGGCCGCGGCGCTGGCCTGGGGGTTGCGAGAGCACAAGAAGCGTACCCTCGTGATCGACCTCGATC
>WNGA01005407.1_pt1 | contig 18447 bp, 16 predicted proteins | sample 5400061 | NCBI WGS metagenome assembly WNGA01 (sample SAMN13153366, study PRJNA577476) | soil metagenome | isolation source: 100 cm soil or saprolite under grassland replicate 2 | place: USA:California | collected 2016-06-15 | reverse complement strand
CGACCACGCCGGACACGAGCAGCACCGCAGCGGGCACACCGACGACTCCCCACAGCAGCGCCACCGCCCCTGCGCCGCGAACGGGCGCCCCTCCCAGCAGGATGCGCGGATTCAACCCGTGCGCGACGGCAACGGGAACGAGCAGCAGGACGATGCCACTCGCCACGACCGACAGGCCTGCGACGAGCTCATCGAGAGTCCGCACGCCGCGGCTGTCCGAAAGTTCATCCAGATGGAGCGCGATGAGGATGCCAAGCGGCGGAATCAGCACCAGCGCGTAGTTGGCGAGCTTCGAGCCGGATGCCGAATAAAACAGAAACGCCGTTGCTGCGCTCGTGAGCATGACAGTCCGCACGACTTGTCGCGCGCGGGACGGATCGCGGAACGCGGCACGGCAGCCCTGTACTAGAAAGCCTGTCCACGGCAGCAGCCCCACTAACGTTGGCAAGACGAAAAAGAACACCGACCCACGGTGGCCGAGTTCCGCGGTCGCATAACGAACCACGTTGTGGTGCCATAACGCCTCGGCGACGAAGGGCCAACCGTGCCGGACAATCATGGCCGCGTACCAGGGCACTGCGACGATCGCGGCAATGGCCGCGGCCACGCCCATCGCTTGCACAGCGACTCGCCAGGACGGCCGCGGCGGCGGCAGGAGCGGCACCGACGCCGCAATCATCAGCGCCGGCAACACGACCGCCACGGGTCCCTTCGCGAGAATTCCGTATCCCGCGACAGCTCCCGCAATGACCGCGACCCGCCAACGCGACGCGTCGCGCAGCCACCAGAGGCAGAACAGCAGTTCAGTGGTGCAGATTGAGAGGACGACGGCGATTTCCGGATGGGCGGCGCGCGCGAAGACCTGCACGCCGAGGCTGCTCGCGACCACCAGCGCGCTGAGCATGCCGGCGCGTGTGCCGCATGTGCGCATCACCAGCAGGCCGACGATCAGCACCAGCAGCGCCGCTTCGAGTGCGCTTGGCAACCGAGACGCCGCGGTGCTGGGACCAAAGAGCCAGAACGCCGCCTCGATCAGCGCGTAACTCAGAATCGGCTTGTCCCATCGAGGCGCACCGTCCAACTGAGGGTCCCATCCAGCGCCGGATGTGACGCTTTCGAGGGCAGTGGCGGGGTAGTAGCCTTCGTCGGGGTCGAACAGCGGGACGCGCGAAGCGGTCAGCAGGCACGCGGCGAAGAGGACCGCGGCCCCGGCAACGATCGCTGCGCGACTGGAGCGAGACCCCGGCATGAGGACATGAATAGCACAGTGATGCGACGATGAGCGGCGGACCTGTGCCGCCGAAGCTCACCTGACTAGCGAGCGAGCGAAGGCGGAAGCCTATAATTCTAAATATGGACGTGGTTCGCACCCCGAACAGCGGGTGGATCGAGGTCATCGTCGGCAGCATGTTCAGCGGGAAGAGCGAAGAGCTCATCCGTCGGCTGCGTCGAGCGCAGATTGCCAGGCAGCGCGTCCAAATCTTCAAACCGACCGTCGACAGCCGCTACGGCGACGACCATATCGTTTCGCACAGCGAGCTGCGGATTCCTTCGGAGCCCGCCGGCAGTGCGCGCGAGCTGCTGTTGCGCGTTCATGCCGACACTGAAGTCATCGGCATCGATGAGGGGCAGTTCTTCGACGCCGAACTGCCGGCCGTGTGCACAGAGCTCGCCACTCGAGGTGTCCGAGTGATTGTTGCCGGCCTGGACCAGGATTATCTGGGGAAGCCGTTCGAGCCGATGCCGCAGCTGCTCGCCGTCGCCGAATACATCACGAAGACGCGAGCGATTTGCATGGTGTGCGGCAACCCGGCGAATCATACGCAGCGGTTGGTCGCGAGCACGGATCGCGTACTGCTGGGCGCGACGGGCACCTATGAGGCGAGATGCCGCCGGTGCTTCGATCCGACGCTTGCGAGCGCGCCCGCGGCGGAGGCGACGAGCACTCCATGACGCTCGCCGAAGCGCTCCGACAAATACTGCTGATCCTCGGCATCGGGTTCCTGGTCGCGAACCTGTTGAAAGCGCTCGAGCTCCTTCGCTGGTGGAGAAAGCGGCCCGCGGCCCTGCTCGTCTGGCAGGGTGCAAAGCCGCCGTATTACGGTCTCTGTCTCGGCATCGGCGTCGTACTCGGACTGCTGGTCCTTTTCAAGGCAGTCATGCAGATTCGCTCGCCCACGCAGTTGTTTGGCGAGTTCATGATGTTCGTCTATTACGGATACATGCTGCCGCTTTCAACCCGCATTCGCCGCGGCCTTTACGCGGACGGTGTCTGGACGGACACGGGCTTCATGCCCTTTGCCCAGATTGGCGGCATCTCCTGGCGGGAGGGCGATCCGTCCGTCCTCATCGTGATCTCGCGCATGAAGATGATTGCGCGCCGGCTGCAGGTGCCCGGCCCGTTTCTTGGCGAGGTGCGGCGGCTGCTGCGGGACAAGATTGCAAGCCACGCAATCGAGATCGAAAGCGGGCCGGGACTGCATCTTGGCGAACGCGACGCCAGAGATAGCGTCTGAGATCTGGCGATGTAGCGACTTGGCGATGTGCGACGTGATGTATGCGGGTTGAGATGTGCCGATGTATGTCGTGATGTCGCGAGCTGGAATGTCTGACAGCCTTGTAGTGTGCTCTTGTGTAGTGGCGAGTCTTAAGACCCGCCGGCTTTTAGCCGATAGCATCTCTTTGGAGACCCTGTATGCCACCCAGACCCACCTGGAAAGGCTATCTGAAAGTCAGCCTCGTCAACATTCCGGTCAAGGTGTACCCCGCGACCGAGGCCAGCGCGACGATCTCGTTCAATCAACTCCACTCGGAATGCCAGACCCGCATCAATCAGAAGAAGTGGTGTCCGAAGTGCGAGCGCGAAATCACGTCTGCGGAGGTCGTCAAGGGTTACGAGTTCGAAAAAGGGAGGTGGGTGGTTGTCAGCGACGAGGACATTGCGAAGGTCCGCACCGAGTCGACAAAGGTGATCAATCTGGTGCAGTTTGCCTCGGAGGACGACATCGATCCGATGTATGTGGATCGCGCGTACTACCTCGTCCCCGACGGCGGCATGGCGACCGACGCCTACTCGGTCATGCGCGACGGCATGACCGGAAAGGTCGGTGTCGGCAAGGTCGCCATTCATGGGCGCGAGTATCTCGTCGCCGTCAAGCCGCACAAACAAGGGCTTGTCATGTACACGCTGCATCACGCCGCCGAAATTCGGACCATCGATCAGATTGACGAGCTGCGGGAAGTGCGAGGCAAAGCCAACCCCGCTGAGATGAAGCTTGCACGGCAGGTGATCGAAAGCTTCGAAGGGGAGCTCAATCTTGCCGACTACAAAGACGAGTATCAGGAAGGGTTGAGAAACATCATCGACGCAAAGGTTGCAGGAGAAGAAATCGTCGCACCCGAGGAGCAGGAAACGCCAAAGGTTGTCGATCTGATGGAAGCGCTGCGCCGAAGCCTCGATCAGGTGAGCTCGGGGAAGAAGAAGACGGCAAAGGTCGAAAAGAAGGAGGAACCGAAACCCGTTGTCGTCAAGTCTGCGGCAAAGAAGCGCAAGGCGTCGTAGTCGGATATCAGCTCAGAATATCGCGCATACATCAGAACATCGCCACATCAACAAATCACATCGCACATCACCAAATCGCCAAATCGCTACATGACCCAGGCCAACAACCCCATCCCTTCCGCAGTCGGATCGTGCAGCCAGTCCGGCGGCGTCAGCCAGACGAACGCGAGAATGGCCGCCACCCATAAATCGTAGGCAAGCGTCGCCCGCTCATCGCGCCAGAAAAACGCGCGCCAGAGCGTGCCAACGAGGCCGCCGCTCGGCGGGACCGGCAGCTTGTTGAGCGCGAGGTACGTGTAGTAGATGCGATTGGCGACCGTCACGATCGCCAACACGAGAATCACCCACAGCACGGCCGCCATCCGATCCGTAAACGCGCCGATCATGAAGAGGACGATGCGCTCGGGGCGTTCCATGAAGCCGACCTTGCATTTGTCGATGAGCGATTCGGCTCGCGCGCGCGCGTAGCTCGTCATGATCGAGAAGATCAGCGTCAGGGTCGCCACGAGCACGTAGCCTTTGCGGCCGAGGCTGGCGTACAGCCAAATCAGGCCGGTGAAGAGCGCCAGGTCGGAGAATCGATCGAGCGTGGAGTCCCAGAACGCGCCAAACTCCGACTGCTTCCCGGTAATGTGGGCGACCTTCCCGTCGATGAAATCGAAGATATTCGCCACCACCATGATGACGCCGGCGAGAATGAAGCGATCGCGCGCAAGCGCCCAGGCGGCGGCGACGTTGACGAGCACGCCGACGAGCGTCAGAACATTGGGGTGAATGCCGAGCGCGATGCTCGCATTGATGATGGCGCGCAGCGGGAACATGCAGATCGCGCCAATCGCTCCGGTGAACGTCATTTGTTTAAAATTGATTTCGAGAGGTGTTCCCGCCAGCACGGCCGGCCTAGCGTATCCGATGCCCATTCACGATCTCAAGGAGCAGATCCAGCGCCTGCCGCTGCAGCCAGGGGTCTACGTCTTTTCGAATGCGGCGGGTGAGACGCTCTACGTCGGTAAAGCTCGCTCGCTGCGCGAGCGCGTCCGGAGTTATCTCGGCGCGCACGGACTCAGTCCCCGGCACGACGCGCTGCTCGACGAGGCCGCCCGGGTAGAGGTCATTGTCACCGACTCGGTGGTTGAAGCGCTCGCGCTGGAGAACAACCTGATCAAGCAGCGGATGCCGCGCTACAACATCCTGCTCCGCGACGACAAGAATTATCCGTACCTGCAGTTGACGACCACCGAACCGTTTCCGCGTGTGCTGGTGGCGCGAGGCGTTGACAAGAACGGCGACTTCTTTGCCGGTCCGTTTCTGCCGGCGAAGCTGGCGCGCCGCACCATGTCGCTCACGCACCGCCTGTTTGGCATTCGTTCGTGCAACGAGGTGATTACCGGCGAACGTCCGCGTCCTTGTCTCGAGTTCGATATCGGCCGCTGCCTTGCGCCGTGTGTTGCGAGGATCTGCAGTCAGGAGCGCTACGCGCAGGCGGCGGCAGACACGCGGCTGTTCCTCGAAGGGCGGAACGAGGAGCTTGCGGATCAATTACACGAGCGGATGACCGCCGCCGCCGCGGCCGAACGTTATGAGGAAGCGGCGCAGTTGCGCGACGCGCTGCGCACGGTGACAACCGTGCAGGAACGGCAGCAGAAGCTCGCGACCGCCGGGTTGAACGACCGCGACGTGTTCGGCGTGAAGCTCGGAACCGAAGGCGCAGTGGTGCAAGTGTTCCTCTTTCGGGGCGGCCGCGTGATCGACCGGTTCGAGCTGCAAACGGGCGACGCACGCGCCGGCGCCACGACCGAAGCGGAGCTACTCGAAGTGGCGCTTCAGCAGCTCTACACCGATCACGTGCCGCCCGGAGAGATTCATGTCGGTGTCGAACCCGCGGAGCGCGAAGTTCTCGAATCATGGCTGTCCTCGCGCGCCGACCGGCGCGTTCGCATCGTCGTCCCGCAGCGCGGCGACAAACGCGACATGGTGGAGCTCGCGCAGCGTAACGCCGCCCTGGCCTATCGCACCAGGTTCGATCAGAGCGCCACGGCCAACTACGAAGCGCTGGAGATGCTGAAAGGCGTACTGAAGCTCCCGGCGCTGCCGCGGCGCATCGAGTGCTTTGACATCTCCACGATTCAAGGCGCTGAAACCGTCGCGTCGCTGGTGGTGTGCGAAGACGGCCGGATGAAGCGAAGCGACTACCGCAAGTTCCGCATTCGTGCGGACGGCGGGGCTTCAGCCCCGCCGGCAGGCGCGGAGTCCGGTCGGATCCGTAGTGGCGGGGCTTCAGCCCCGCCGTCGATCTTCCTCGACGACTTCGCCGCGATGAAGCAGGTTGTCCGTCGCCGCTACACACGCGTGCTCGAGGACGGCGGACCCTTTCCGGATCTGGTGGTGATCGATGGCGGCAAGGGGCAGTTGAACGCCGCCTACGAGGCGCTCGAAGACGTCGGCCTCGCCAATCTCATTGCCATCGGGCTCGCCAAGAAGGAGGAGCTCGTCTTCGCGCGTGACAGTGAGTTGCCTATCGCAATCGATCCGCACAGTGCCGCGCTCCGCCTCCTGCAGCGCATCCGCGACGAGGCGCACCGTTTTGCAGTGACCTTCCATCGTCTGTCCCGCGCGAAACGGGATTTGCGATCCGAGCTGGATGAAGTCCCCGGCATCGGCCCCCGCAAGCGCAAGGCACTACTCACGCAGTTCGGCAGCCTCGCCGGTGTCCGCCGCGCGACACGCGAAGAGCTGACGAGCGCGGTCGGGCCGAAAACTGCGGATGCCATCCTGCAATTCTTCGCCACGCATTAACACGAGAGTACGAAACACGAAAGGCGTATCGCCGCCCCACGAAACCACGAAAGCAATGCGGCCGCGAAACACGAACACCGCGACGCTCGCGCTGGCGGGTCGACCGCTATTTTGCGCGCGCGACGTGTTACGCTCATGAATCGTTGGCTGGCATCAACTTCAGCGAAATCCTCGTCCCGTTCGTCGTTCTCATCATCTCGTTGACCGTTCACGAGGCCGCTCACGCGTGGACCGCCAACCGGCTGGGCGATCCGACTGCGCGTTTGTTGGGGCGGCTGTCGCTCAACCCCGCCGTACACGTCGATCTCATCGGCACCGTTCTCTTCCCGTTGATCGCGATCATCACCGGTGTGCCGCTGATTGGATGGGCCAAGCCGGTCCCGGTCGATCCGCGCAATCTGCGCAAGCCCCGGACGGATTTCGCGATCGTCGCGCTTGCAGGTCCCGTCAGCAATCTGCTGATGGCGGGCGCCGGTGCGCTGCTGTTTGCGGCCGTCAGCGGCGGCAACTTCGAAGTCCTGCGCGGAAACATCCTGGCGACGGGTCTGTTTTATTTTGTGATGCTCAATGTGCTGCTCGCCGTGTTCAACATGATTCCGATCCCGCCGCTCGATGGCGGCAACGTTCTCATGGGTGTGCTGCCCGCGTCGATGGCTGTGCTGGTGCAGCGGATCCGGCCATATGGGTTCGTGTTGATCTATCTGCTGCTGATTTCGGGCGTACTCGGCGCGATTGTGCGTCCGCTGGAGCATTTCCTGATGGATTCGCTCCTGTGATGCGCAAGCGAGTCGTGTCGGGCATGCGCCCAACCGGAAAGCTTCACGTCGGACATCTCGTCGGCGCTCTCCAGAACTGGGTAAAACTTCAAAGCCAGTACGAGTGCTTCTACTTCGTCGCCGACTGGCATGCGCTGACGAGCGGCTTCGCGGACACCACAGAAGTCGTGTCGACCGCCATCGACAACGTCGCCGATTGGATCGGCGCCGGAATCGATCCCGAGAAGAGCACGCTGTTCGTGCAGTCGATGGTGCCCGAACATGCCGAGCTGTACGTTCTGTTACAAATGGTTACGCCGATTCCGTGGCTCGAGCGAGTGCCGACGTACAAGGAACAGATCCAAGAGTTAGCGGATCGTGATCTGTCGAGCATCGGCTTTTTGGGTTATCCGCTCCTGCAGACTGCCGACGTCGTCATCTACAACGCTCACTTCGTGCCCGTTGGCGACGATCAGGTGCCGCACCTCGAGCTCGCGCGCGAAGTCGTCCGGCGGTTTCACAATTTCTACGGCAAGGTATTCGTGGAACCAGAGCCGCTTTTGACGCCCACGCCGCGCCTGCCGGGCCTTGACTGCCGGAAAATGAGCAAGAGCTACGCGAACACGATCAATCTCTCGGACGATCCTGAAACAGTGGTGAAGAAGGTGCGGCAGATGTACACCGATCCGAAGCGCGTCCGTGCGGACATTCCGGGTACCGTGGAGGGCAATCCCGTCTTCATCTACCATGACGCCTTCAATCCAAACGTCGCGGAAGTTGAGGATCTGAAGGCGCGTTACCAGCAAGGCAAGGTCGGAGACGTCGAAGTGAAGACGAAACTGGCTGCCGCGATCAATGCGTTGCTCGATCCGATTCGCGAGCGCCGTCGGCACGCCCTCGCGAAACCGGGCTATCTGCGTGACGTCCTCGTGGAGGGCTCTCGCAAAGCGCAGCGATTTGCGATTGAAACGATGGAACGGGTGCGGACGGCCGTGCGGCTCAAGTATTAGTGCGAAACATGACTGACTCGCGGGAACACGCGGCGGCAAATACGAGCGGCGAGGGGTTCGAATCGCAGCTCGAAGACATCAAGATCCGCCTGCAAACGTTCGAGGGGCCGCTGGATCTCCTCGTTCATCTGATCAGGAAAAGCGAGATCAACGTCTACGACATTCCGATTGCGCTCATCACGGAGCAGTACCTCGAATACCTCGACCTCCTGCAGGAGCTCAATCTCGACGTCGCGAGCGAGTTCCTCGTGATGGCGGCAACGCTTATCCACATCAAGAGCCGCATGCTGCTCCCGCGGCCCGATCCGTCACAGGACGATCTTGGGACGGAGGAGGATCCGCGTGACGCGCTGGTCCGTCGTCTGCTCGAGCATCAGAAGTTCAAAGCGGCGGCCGAGCTTCTCCACGAACGCGAGACGCTTCGAAGCGCGCAGTGGACGCGCCCGGATGCGCGGGTCGAAGAAATCGCTGGGGAGGACTACGAGCCCGAGCTCGAGGTCGACCTCTTCGGCCTGTTGTCGGCGTTCAAGCTCGTCTTGCAACGTGCGCGTGAGCGGCCGCCACTCGAGCTGCCGCCGGAGCAGGTATCGATAGAGACGCGCATCGAACAAATGCTGGAGCGGCTGTCGGAAAGCGAGGCCTGCGGCTTCGAGGATCTGTTCGAGGACGTCGCGACGCGTGGTGACATGATCGTCACGTTCCTCGCGTTGCTCGAAATGATCCGCCTCAAGCTGATACGCGTCTTTCAGGCCGGTCACATGGGCGCTATTCGCATCTACAAGCGTGCGCGCCCGCAGGATGCGCCACATCCGATCCACGATCCCGAAGACGAGTACCGCGCGCACCGAATGGCGAGCGCGCGTGTCGAAGGCCCGCCTTCGCGGCCGGATGGCCGCGTTGGCGAGGTCTCGCCGAAGCCCGCGGACGATCGTACGCGAGCGGAGGCGGACGCCGAACGGGAACCGGCTGAGGGCAACGAGTCATGACGCGCGAACAAGTCGAGAAACCATCGGACAAAGAGCCGCACGTCGAGCAGGTCGAGGGCGGGACGTTTGTACCGCACGATCACACTGCGGACCGCGCCGCTGACCAGGCCGCGACGGACGAGGGCAGCCTCGAGCCGCGGCTCGATCAGGATCAGCTGAAGGCCATCATCGAAGCGCTCGTGTTTGCCTCGCCGGAGCCGTTGACGCCGAAGATGCTGTTCAAGTTGCTCGCCGACGAGCCGAAGGAGGATCTTGCGACGGCTCTGGATGCCTTGAGACGCGATTACGACCATCGCGGCGGGTTGCACATCAGCGAGGTGGCCGGCGGTTACCAGATCACGACACGCCCCGAGTTCCACGAATGGGTGCGGCGCCTGTTTCATGAACGGAGCGGGCAAAAGCTGACGGTGCAGTCACTCGAAACGCTGGCCGTGATTGCCTACAGACAGCCGATCACCGCCGCCGAGATCGGCGAGATTCGCGGTGTCAATACGAGCGGCGTGTTAGCGACGCTGCTCGAGCGTCACTTGATCAAAATTGTCGGTCGGAAGAACGTGATCGGCCGGCCGTTCCTGTACGGCACGACGCGCGAATTCCTGATCCGCTTTGGCCTCAACGATCTCAGCGACCTGCCCAAAGTCGAAGACATGGCACAGGCGCTCGGCTTCGATGCGCCGGCCATCCTCACCGAGCGAAGTGTGCCGGACGAGATGCTGCCGCTGGAAGAGGACGACGACAAAAGCTAGCCACGAAGATCACCAAGAGCACGAAGCTGAGTCTGGCGCGCGGCGGAGCCGCGTGGTTCGGTCGAGGAGCCACCACTTAGACGCGCGGCACAAAGACAACGCGTGTCTAAGGTGGTGGCTCCTCGACCGAACTGCGCTGGCCGCGTTGCGGCCAGCGCACCAGACGAGGCCCACGAAGACGCTGCTCACAAAGCCGAGTCCCGAGGGCGACGAAGGGACCCGATGAAGGCGTCTCCTACGGCGGGTTTGCGAGCGACGTGCGGATTACGTGATCAGCTTCGTGTTGTCTTCGCGCTCTTCGAATCTTCGTGGCGATCTTTTCCTTTTCCCTCGGCGGCGCGCAGCAGTTCGACTTCTTTCGATGTCAGATCCCGCCATTGACCCGCCCGCAAGTTGCCTAGCGCAATCGGGCCCATCCGCACCCGCGTCAGCCGGCGCACGGGATGCCCGATGCTCGCGCACATGCGACGCACCTGCCGATTGCGACCCTCGTGTAACCCGAGGGTGAGTTTCGTCAGCTGCTTCGAGCCTTTGCCGGTTGTTCCACCGCGGCGCACCGTCGCTCGTGCTGTCCGGCGTCCGTCGAGAAACACGCCTCGCCGCAGTTTGTCCAGCGCCTCTTCGCCGGGCGCGCCCACGACGATCGCCTCGTAAACGCGCTCGACTTCGTGACTCGGGTGGGTCAATCGAGCGGCGAGCTCGCCGTCACTGGTCATCAGCAGCAGGCCCTCGCTCTCGTAATCGAGGCGACCGACGGGGTACACGTACTCACGGACGCCATCGAGCAGCGCCATGACGGTCCGGCGGCCTTCGGGGTCCTTGCGTGTCGTGACGTAACCCTTCGGTTTGTTCAGGACGATGTAGCGGGGCCGCAGATCGAAGCGAAGGCGGCGGCCATCGACACGCACGTCGTCATGGGCCGGATCCGCTTTGCTGCCCAGCGTCATCACGACCTGGCCGTTGACGACAACCCGCCCTTCGAGGATGAGTTGTTCCGCGGCACGCCGCGAAGCAACCCCAGCCATCGAGAGCAGCTTCTGCAGGCGGACACCTTCCATGAATCGTCGTCATCGGAATGATAAGCGCTTGACAGCGCGTACGATGACGTAGTTACCTATGAAGACGCCATTGCAGCCGTCGCGGCCGAAGCGGCGCCTACTACCCATCATGAGTTTCTACAGCCGGCAGGTCTGTTGTTGCATGTGTCCCGGGGCCCGAACTGGTCTCCGTGTGCCGACAACCCTGCCGAGCGACAACGTCAAGTTCTAAGCGTTACACATCGCGAGGGTTCAAAGGCCCGGGGACAGTTCCCGGGCCTTTTCATTTTTGCCCTTTGACCTGCGAGGCGAAGGGCGGCGGCGCGTGTGCGTCGCATGAATGCTCCTGTCATCTGGAGGAACCGCGTGGCGCGAAATCTTTTTCCCGTTTTTCTCGATCTCTCTGGCCGGCGCGTGCTGGTCGTTGGTGGTGGATCCGTCGCGACGGCCAAAGCGACGCGGCTCGTCGATGCCGGTGCGCGCGTCGTCGTTGTCGCCCCCGCCGTTTCACGCGAGCTGGAACATCTTGACGTGACGGTTCATCGTCGCGAGTTCGCGCCTGCAGATCTCGATGACTGCTGGTACGTGGTCAGCGCGGCTCCGCCGGAGGTGAACGCTCGAGTCGTCGCGGAAGCAGAGTCGCGTCGAGTGTTCGTCAATGCCGTCGACGATCCCGCGCACGCAACCGCCTTCGCAGGCAGCGGGTTCAAGCGCGGACCGGTCACCGTCGCCATTTCGACCGGCGGCGATGCACCCGCGCTTGCGCGGGTGATGCGCGAGGCGCTCGAGCGGCTGATCGATCGCGACGTCGAGGACTGGGTCGCGCTTGCACGCCGTCTTCGTGAGGACTGGCGGCGCGAAGGCGTGCCGATGGAGCAGCGGCGCGATCGGTTGCTGGCGGCAATCGCGGAGCTTCATAGGGAGACGCAGACCTCTCCGAAGCGGCCATCGGGCCGCGAAGGCGGGCCTTCGTCATCGAAAGTCGGCTTTGTGTCGCTCATCGGCGCAGGGCCAGGCGATCCTGAATTGCTCACGCGTCTCGCTGCGCACCGCCTGGCGGAGGCCGATCTCGTCCTGTACGACGCGCTCGTCTCCTCTGAAACGGTGTCTCTGGCAAGAAAGGCGCAGCGGATTCTCGTCGGCCGCCGGCGCGGGTCCCAGCCCATCGGTCAAGACGCCATCATTCGCACGTTGATTCGCGCCGCGCGGCGGGGCCGCCGCGTCGTTCGCCTCAAAGGCGGCGACCCATTCATCTTCGGCCGGGGCGGCGAAGAAGCGCTCGCCCTCGCGAGCGCCGGAGTGCCGTTTGAAGTGGTGCCCGGCATTTCGTCCGCATTTGCGGCGCCCGCGCTTGCGTCGATTCCGTTGACCTATCGCGGTTTGAGCAGCGCGATTCTCGTGACGAGCGGTCACGACCCTGAACGGTTCGGCACTCTCATCGACGGCGTCGCCCCTTCATCCGTCGCGCTGGTGGTGTTGATGGCGACCGCCGTTCGGGGAGCAATCGTCAGTGCACTGCTCACGGCGGGATGGTCGGCGTCCACGCCGGCCGCCATCTTGTGGAATGCGTCGCGCCCCGACCGCGCCATCTGGACCGGGCCGCTCGACGCGCTGGCCGAAGCACCGGCTCCGGCTGATGCAGCCGGCACAATCGTCGTCGGCGACGTGGTGGCGTTGCGCGCGACGCTGACGGCGACACTCTCTCAACAGGTTTCCGAGGTGCGGCATGCTTGATGTCAACGACACGCTCCAACCCGAGGCGCCGGCGGTCGGCCGCGAGCGACCGTCGTTTGCCGACGAACGCGACATCGACGAGTTCGTCTACATGCTGGGCCGATTCGAACGCGGCGAGATCTCGAGCGAAGACTGGCGCAAGTTCCGGCTCGTGCGCGGCACCTATGGCCAGCGGCAGGAAGAGGTGCAGATGCTGCGGGTCAAGATCCCCCAGGGCGTTTTGAGCGGGCCGCAAGTCGATGCGCTCGCACAACTCGCTGAACGTTACTCTCGTGGATTCGCGCACGTGACGACCCGGCAGAACGTGCAATTTCATTTCGTTCGCTTGCACGACGTCGAATCGGCCATGAGACTCGTGGCGGAGGCCGGCATCACGACGAGAGAAGCGTGCGGCAATTCGGTGCGCAACATCACCGCCTGCCCGTACGCGGGTGTCGCTGAAGACGAGGTGTTCGATGTCACGCCGTATGCGGAGGCGCTCACGCGTTATCTCCTCCGGCACCCCTTGAGCTCCGTGCTGCCGCGGAAGTTCAAAATTGCGTTCGAAGGTTGTCGCGAAGATCACGCGTTGACGGCGATTAACGACCTTGGCTGGATTGCGCGCATCGAAACGCGCAACGGGCGTCCTGTCAGGGGCTTTCGTCTCGTCGTCGGCGGCGGAACGTCCATTCTGCCCACGAGCGCTCGGGCGCTGTTCGAGTTTCTGCCAGCCTCGGAAATGCTCAATGTCGCCGAGGCAATTCTTCGCGTGTATCACCGGCTTGGCGATTACGCACACCGGCAGCGCAATCGGATGAAGTTTCTGATCAAAGCGCTCGGCTGGGAGCGGTGGCGCGATGAAGTGTTGCAGTCGCTGGAAGAAGTCAGGCGGGATCCGTCGACTGCGCCGTTGACGAAACTGCCGTTCGATCCGGACCAACCCTCCGAGGAGCGAGCGCCTGACTGGTTGCCGAGCTCCGCGCCATCTGTCGAAGCAATCCGCACGCTGGCGACCGCCGTCATTCCGCGTGGCCCTGGAATTACGCCTCTCCTCGACGAATGCCACGCGGACGATGACGCGTTCGCCGTGTGGCGTCGCACGAACGTGAAGCCGCAGCGGCAGCACGGCTACGCCATCGCCGTCGTCCGATTACTGCTGGGCGATGTCACGACCGGTCAATTGCACGTTCTGTCGCGGCTGTCCGAGGCGTTCGGCGATGGGACCATCCGCTTGACGCCAGATCAAAACGTCTTTCTCCGCTGGGTGCGTGAGGAACGACTGCGGAAGCTTCATCGCGCGCTTGCGGCCGCAGGTCTCGCGCGCGCCGGCGCGTCGACGATTGCCGACGTCACCAGTTGCCCCGGCGCAGAGTCGTGCCGGCTCGCGGTGACGCAGTCCCGCGGGCTCGGCCGCGAGCTCGCGACGTTTCTGGACGAGCGGCCGGACGTGGCGCGCGGCGCCGAAGGCGCGACGATCAAGATCAGCGGGTGCCCGAACGGCTGCGGTCAGCACCATATCGCGACGATTGGCTTTCAGGGGAGCGTTCGCAAGCTGGATGGCCGAGCGGTGCCTCAGTATTTCGTGATGCTCGGCGGTACTGCACCGAGCAACGGCGCGACGTTCGCGCGACTGGCCGCGAAGGTCCCCGCACGCCGTGTCTCCGAGGCGCTGGCACGGCTGCTCGATTTGTACCGCGCTGAACAGACCGCGCAGGAATCGCCGCAAGACTTCTTCGCGCGCGTGCCTGTTCCGCGGATCAAGCAGTTACTTGCCGACCTGGAAGCGATGACGACCGAGACGGTCACCGCGGAGGATTACATCGATCTCGGCGAGTCGCAAGCTTTTGTGCCGGAGGTGATGGAAGGGGAATGCGCCACGTAAACTAGTGCCAAGTGCCAAGTGCCGAGTGCCGAGTGCCTGGCACTTTTTTTATTTCTCCATCAGTTCCTTCCAGAACCCCACCAGTCGCCACACTTCGATCGCCGCCGCGCTTTTATCGACCTCCGCGTGCGTGATGAGGCCGCTCAACACCGCGTGCACTTCGGTTTTGCCTCGAAGGTACTTCGTCAGCAACACTGTCTCGACCGATGGGATCACGTTGTCTTCTGCGCCGTGCAGCAGAAACACGGGTGCGGCGGGTGGTGTCGCGCGCTCGGGCGAAAGGCCTGGATCCTCGTTCTTGTGATCCAGCCGATCGAGCACCGGCAGCAGCACTGGCCCAAGTTTGTCGACCGCGCGATCGTTGACGTAGGTCATGTAGGTGCGAGAGGGTTCCGGGAGCGCCAGGGCGTAATCGCGCGCACGTTGAAATTCGATCTCCGCTTTCGATTGGTCGACGAGCGTCAGCGATGATGCCAGCAGAAACGTCATCACGCCCTTCCGCAGCGGCTCGACTTGCTCGGGCGGCACCACGCCGCGATCCGCAAAGTCCAGCACCGCGACAGCCACGGCATAGTCGTGCGGAGGGCGTATGGTCACGTGCTCTGCGCCCTGCACGTACTGCGCGGCTTCTCCCAGCGGCGGCATGGGCGGCGCATTGCCCGAGCAGATGTAGCGCATCACGCGCGGAAGGTCGCCGTGGCCGCCAAACGACATCACGAACGCGACGTGATCGCGCAGCTCTGGGCGCCCGGCCGCGACAACGGAGAGGCCGCCGGAGAAGCTGATGCCAAGCATCCCCACCTTGCCGTCCTGCGGCGGCGCGACAGTTCCGCCCTCTCCTGCCGCCAGCCACTTTGCGGCATCCTCGATGATGTCGGTGTTCTGAGGCGTAATCCGAAACCGCTGCAGATCGGGCGGCGCAACCGTCATCACCTCGTAGCCGGTCGCCGCCAGATCTTCCGCCATCCCGACGAGGCGCGTCTCGCGAATGCCGTCCATGTGCACACCGGGCACGAGCGTGACTGCGCGGCGAATGGCACCGCTCGAGGGACGATAGATCTGCGCGTCGACGTCGCCGTAGCGCGTCGGGATTCTGCGAATCGGATCTCTCACGACCGGTTTCGCGCGGAAGTCCGCGACCTCTGCAGCCGTGCCGGTCAGCCCCGCTGCGCGCGCGATGAACGCAAAGGCATCCACATACGGCAGCGCCACGAACCCGAGCGCGACAACCACGACACTGGCGATCAGAAGATAGCGAACCGATCGTTTCACGGCACGATAGTACACTCGCGAAGAACCCACGTGAACACCGTGTACGAACGTACGTGAAGGAACCCGCGTGAAGGAACCAAGGCGTCTTGTCATCGCCATCGACGGACCATCGGGCGCCGGGAAAGGCACGCTCGCCCGCGCCGTTGCCGCTCGGTTCGGGTACGAACACATCGACACAGGCGCGATGTATCGCGCGGTCGCGTGGAAGGCAGTCGACGAGCGCGTCCCACTCGACGATGAGGAGCGTGTGGCGGCGCTTGCCGCGCGTGCAACGCTCGAGCAGAGTGACGGCGTTGTCACGATCGATGGCCGCGATGTCACACGCGCGATTCGTACGCCGGAGATCGACAAAGCCGCGACCGCCGTTGCCCGGCTGCCGCGCGTGCGCGCCATTCTCGCCCGGCGTCAACGCGATCTCGGCGCATCCGGCGGCATCGTGATGGAAGGTCGTGACATCGGCACGGTCGTCTTTCCGGATGCCGACGTCAAGGTGTACCTCGACGCGTCGCCGGAAGAGCGCGCCAGGCGGCGCGCGCAAGACCCCGCGCACACGGGCGGACAGAAGGAAACGCTCGAGGGTGTTCAGCAGGATCTACAAGCGAGAGATCGATCCGACAGCACGCGCGCTGTCGCGCCGCTCGCCGTGGCGGCCGATGCGATCTATGTTGATACGACCCGGATGCCGCTTGAAGATGTCGTGAAACGCGTGACGGAGTTAGTGAGCGAGAAACTCGCAGAATAACTCGCCGCTGTCACGCACGTACGAGCCACCGAGCCACCGAGTCACAGAGACACAGAGAAAGCTTTCGTACGAGAGATCAAAAAAATCTCTGTGCCTCTGTGTCTCGGTGGCCCGTACGTGTCGATTGGACATGACGATCCGGTTAGTCGCGATCATCGAAATCATCCGACGATGCGGGATCCAGTTCCCATCGCTTTCGATCGCGCTTGACGATTTCCTCTCCGCCCTCCAATTCCTGATCGTCGTTATACTCGACGCCGAGGGCACGGCCGATCTCCTCCACAACGTCCTGATCGGGCGTCGGATTGTCGCCGCCGGGTGCTTCATCGCCGACGGCTTCTGCCGATTCCCAGTCAGCATCGACGTCGCCGGCCGTCATGGCCGGGCTCGTCGACGTGTGCTCATGCAACCGCTCGGCAAACTCCGCACGCCCTGAGCGCGCCGCGGATGCCGAACGGTCCATGTTCAGCGACGAGGGCGGCGTCGGCATGCGTTCTTCATCGGTCACCCTCCGGCGCTCGCGATCGAGCGTCGGCGGACGCCGGGAGGGCGCACGGGAGGTTGCGGTCTTTCGGGCGGATGCCCGCTTGGCAGCGGTTGGGCGTTTTGGCGCGGTTGAACGCTTGGCCGCGGTTGAGCGCTTGCCAGCCGCTGATCGCTTGCCAACCGCTGAGCGCTTCGCGGCCGACTGGGAGGCAGCGCGGGCGCGGACCATTTTCGTCGCGGCCTTCTTCGACTTCACGCCGCGGGCGCGACTGGCGCTCGACTTCGAGGATTTGCGCGAGCTTCTGGCCTTCTTGGCGGACTTGACAGCTCGTCCAGACTTGGCCGCGCTCTTTTTCGGCGCACGCCCGGCGCTCGTGCGGCGCTTTGCTTTGCCCTTCGCCATGACCGAATCCTTTCCGCGAGAATGGCCTAAAGTCCCGTCCTCCAACCGTTTACCTTGACAAGACGAATCCGATGGCGTAACGTTTATAGGTTACGCGGTTGCCCAAGATCGCGAACATTCCAGGGGCCTCTGCGCACATGACGCGCATGCGGAACCCGATCCGCGGAGCGCCGGCCTCCGCTCATCTCAAGCCCGGCAAATCGAGAAAGTCAGGAGGACGCGCAACGTAATGATCATGCCGCAAGATGAGCACAATCCGGCCGTGGAGCCGCAAAGCGCGTCGGCCGCCACGGTCAACCAGCCGAAGGGCCGACAGACAGTCAAGACAACATCCCCATGGGTTCAGTCCGATCGCGAAGAGGACCCGCAGGAATATGCCCGCCTGCTCGACCTTTACGATAACAGCTTCCGAAATATAGCCGAAGGTGAGGTCGTCAAGGGAACCGTTCTCAAAGTCACCGAGTCCGAGGTCGTCGTCGACGTCGGCTACAAGTCCGAAGGCATCATTCCCGTCGACGAGTTCGTCGACGAGACCGGACAGATTTCCGTGCAGCCCGGCGACACGGTCGACGTGCTGCTCGAGCGCACCGAAGATCGCGAAGGCTACGTCGTCCTCTCGCGCGAAAAAGCCGAGAAGATGAAGATCTGGGACGAGGTCGAGAAGGCCTACGCCGAGAAGAAGGTCGTCATCGGGCGCGTCATCGAGCGGATCAAGGGCGGCCTGGCCGTCGACATCGGCGTTCGCGCGTTCCTCCCCGGCTCGCAGATCGACGTGCGCCCCGTGCGCAACCTCGACGCGCTGCGCGGCCAGGAACTGCGGATGCGCGTCATCAAGGTCAACAAGAAGCGCGGCAACATCGTGCTCTCCCGCAAGGTGCTCCTCGAAGAAGAGAACGCCGAGAAGAAGAAGCACACGCTGCACACCCTGGCCGAAGGCAAGGTCCTGAAGGGGACCGTCAAGAACATCACCGATTACGGCGCGTTCATCGACCTCGGCGGCATCGACGGGCTCCTGCACATCACGGACATGTCATGGGGCCGCGTCGGGCATCCGTCT
>WNGA01005404.1_pt1 | contig 18450 bp, 9 predicted proteins | sample 5400061 | NCBI WGS metagenome assembly WNGA01 (sample SAMN13153366, study PRJNA577476) | soil metagenome | isolation source: 100 cm soil or saprolite under grassland replicate 2 | place: USA:California | collected 2016-06-15 | reverse complement strand
ATATATTATCGTATCTTTGGTTCGGTGAACTTCCGTCCACCTGTCCGGGTCCAAAATTTTGCTTATCCGTTCTTTTTCTCCGACGGCGTATAGCTGAACCGAGCTTTTCGTTACTGAGTCGTATATACCGGCTTTCCAAACTTTCAACGGAGCTGTGTTCGGAATCTTTTTGATCGTAATGTCGTCGATTTTATGACGTTGACCTAAGGGCATGACCGCCAGGTAACGGTGCGCCGGGAATGTATTTTGTTCCTCGGCAGGGGTGGTGTCGAATACCGGAGGTAGCGCATGACGTATGACGGCGCGCACGTCGCTGCGTTCGTAAGCCCATTCCGCCGTATGAATCCCCGCCAATATATCACGCGAGATAGTTTGTCCATCTTCTGTTTGAATTTCCACTCTGGCGACAGGGGTTCCGTTTTCCATCGCCACAGAATCAACCAGTGTGGTTACCAGCGCCAGCGTATCCGCTTCACATGAAACCTTATCTAATTTGATGGCGCCGTCTTTTAACAAATCTATCGGAAGATCGCGCCTTACGAATCTGATGCCGTCTTTTTCGATTGGTTCCTCGCGATCGATCGACAGATCTTTGTAGGTAACGAGGAAGCGCATGTTGAGCAGATCCAACACATGAGATTTCATGTCCAGTGGCGAATCGCTCGGAATAACGGTATCCCGAACCGTAACTCCATCAATCCCCACATCGCCCAGAGCTCGGCTGTAACGTTGCATTATCAACGGTTCGTATCCCGCGACATTATGTAATCCGGCCAGTATGGTTAGATTGGGAGAGTCTATGTCGAGCGGTTCAGGATCGATCTGACCGTCCAAACCGCGAACACGCGTATAAACCCGATTCTCTTCTGGCGGATGCAGTTGGAGCCATCGCTGGGTCGGCGAAATCCTCGTCATCCTGTCGGCCGTGAGCGTATACCTACCCCACCATCGAGTTTGATTTATATATGGCTCGAAAAAACATGCGACCGTTATCCACGCGCATAATCCAATCGTCCGAAGTTTCGGCGGGGCGACTCGCAGAGAAAACCATAGACCGGTCAGAGACAGGGACGTGAACGCCGCTTTCCAAATAAGATAATTTGTTTCCCTGGATGAGATGTCGCCGTCTGTGAACACATTTCGAATAGGAGTACTCTTTACCCACAAACAACCTGCCACGATAGTAACTACCAGAGTTATAGAACTTACTATAATTACTCCGTATGTTCGTATGTTATTCGTTTTCGGTTTTACATGCTTCGTAGCCGAATCCCACCCGTAAGCCGCGAGAACGGAAAGGGCGAAGGTCCATTCGAAACTGTGTCGGGACGGCCCGCGAAAGGCGTTGACGATCGGAATGTGGTACAGCAATCCGTATAAAGGAGCGTACGCGCCCAGCATCAACAGTCCCGACACCGCCGCCGCAACAAGCCAAAAGAACAAATGCCGATCCCTCATCCGCTCTCTCAAGGCGACGATGACTCCCAACAGCGCCAACACGGCGGCTCCCAACGGAACAAAGGGGGTCGACTCGATATAATTGTATATAGGCGCCAGAAACGCCTTCAGGGCATGCGTCGGGGAGTATGTCATATCATTGAACCGCTCGATCCCGAGGACGTTACGAACGCTGAGCGTCTTGGCCGACCAGGTTTCGAAAATCTGGAACGAGGCCAGCCCCGCCGCGAGGGTCACGGCCCCTCCCGCGACCGCCAATGGCTTCCAACACTTCAAAAGGTTCGACGGCCGGCGGTCATCGGACGACCTGTACACCGACAGCGCCTCGACGCCGCTCAGATAGAAGCCGTAGGCCAAGGCCGTGATCCCGACCCACACAAACCCTTGCCCAGTGCCGTTGAGCACTGACATCAGGTACGCCGCACAAGCCCACAGCAGGCAGGGAATAAAGCGATTGTTGGACGCCCTCAGTATGGGAATGAGGACTAACGGCAGCCACATCACTGCGTTCGTCATCAGCCCGTTCGTCATCCAACTCGCCATGAACCCGCCGTAGCCGAAACACAATCCCGCCAGGATTCCAGCTAACCGCGACTTACCCAGCGCGCGGACGTAAAGGTAGGTGAAGATCGGCGCCAGCAGGAAGGGGGCCAGCACGTTTATCTGCTCCGCCCACTGGCTCGGCAGGAACAAATACCCCCAGGTCAGAGGGTAGGCTAGTCCGTTTTGCGCCATTGATAACAGCGGATAGCCGGAGAATATGTACGGAGTCCACAGCGGCAACCAACCCTGCCGGATCATATCCCAGGCCGCCCGGCGTAAGGGATGAAGCTCTGCGAATTGGTCGCCTATCGTATAGAACGTCCCCGTGGCCAGCCCTTTGTGGAAGAACGCCGCGAAGAACAGAGAAAAAAACAGTAGAACTGCCGAGCCTACGCGATGCTTTCTATAGTATGTATAAACCGATTTAAATACGGGATTATCCTTCTCTACTCTATCGCTCATTATTGCCTGACCGACCTGAAAAAACGAAAAAACTTTAAACCGCTTCAGGGATGATAACGGACTTTCTTGATGGCGCGCGCAACTTTGCGCCAATATAGCTGTAAATGGCAAGAGCGATTACGATGAAAAATGTGACCCCCGAGACGTATACCCCCTTCCAGAACGCCGGCGCCTTGTACTCCATCACGACCGTATGCTTTCCCGCCGGCAACGCCACGCCCCTCAAAAGATAATCGGTTTGGTAGATGGGAGTCTCCGCCCCATCCATTAGCGCCGCCCACCCAGGATAATTAACCTCGCTCACAACAAGGAACGAAGGGTGTTCGGACTCCGTATCTATTTTCAGGCGGTTCGGCTCATATGAGGATATTTTTGCGACGGCGTTGGGCGAAACTTCTCCCCCGGATAATTGAGATAAAACCTGTGATGATTTCCCGCCGGTTTCTATCAGCGCGGTGCGGCGCGGATCGAAATCGCCGTCGCTCTCGCCGGTTATTGTCTTCAAGGCTTCTTCAGCGCCGACGGCTCTGACGTCTCCAACCAGCCAGACTCGAGGCAAGGCTCTTTCATTGCGAAAAACGATCGTGTCGCTCGTGCGGTGAACTTCCTTCCACCTGTCGGGCGGCAGCAGCTTACGCATTGCTTCCACCTGATCCGCCGTGCTTAGCGAAATGGATTTCTTTGTGTTGGAATTGTGTATGCTGGCCTTCCAAACTTTCAGCGCAGCGGTGTTCGGGACCTTTTTGATTGAGACCCGATTTATGACGTATTCCCCACCCAACGGTATGACCGCCATATAGCGGTGGGCATGGAAAAATTTTCCTTCATCGTTTGGAGAACTGTCGAATACGGGGGCGCGAGAATGGCGTATTACCGGGCGCACGTCATTTCGATCATACGCCCACTCTGACGTGTCGATCCCGGCGAGGATGTCTCTGGTAATTATTTGCCCGTCCGCCGTATGAATCTCGGCGAGGGCGACAGCGGATCTATCCTCGATTCCAACCGAGTCCACCAATGTTGTTACCAAAGCAAGCGTATCGCCTTTGAAATCTACGTTGTCAAAATTCAATTCTCCCTCTTTCAGTAGATCGATCGGAAGATCCTGGTGTCTGAATCTGATTCCCTTTCTTTCAAGCATCAGGTCACGCTCGGTGAAGAGAGTCGAGTATGTGACCAGAAAACGCGTATTGAGCAGGTCCAACACATGGGATTTCCTATCCAGAGGGGCGTCGTTCGCCGTCAAAGTGTCTCGCTTGCTGATCCCATCCAACCATGCGTCTCCGAGCGCACGGCTGTAACGCTGGAGTATCAACGGTTCGTATCCTGCGACATTGTGTAATCCGGCTATTACCGTATGGTTGGGAGAGTCAATGTCGAGCGGCTCTGGATTCAACTCCGTCTCCAACAACCTGACGCGGGTATAAATCCGATTTCCTTCGGGCGGATATTGTTGCAACCATTGTTGAGTCGGCGAAATCCTGGTCATCCTGTCAGCCGTCAGCGTGTATTTCCCCCACCATCGAGCCTGACCGATATACGGCTCAAAAAAGCATGCGACCGCTATCCATGCACATAAGCCGATCGTCCGATGTTTCAGCGGAGTAACCCGCAGAGAGAACCATAAGCCAATCAGCGACAGAGACGTGAACGCCGCTTTCCACATAAGGTAGCGGCTCTCCGGAATCGAGACGTCTCCGTCCGTATATACATTCCGGATGGGGGCGCCATTTACCCACAAACAACCAACTATTATCGTGAGGATAAGGGTAGCGATGCTTGTTATCAGCGCCGTGTTGACTCGAACGTTCTCCCGTCTCGGCTTTACATACGATGTGACCGCGTCCCACCCGTAAGCCGCGAGAACGGAAAGGGCGAAGGTCCATTCGAAGCTGTGTCGGGACGGCCCGCGAAAGGCGTTGACGATCGGAACGCGCTGCAACAAGCCGTGCACAGAGGTTCGCGCGCCCAGCATCAACAGTCCCGACACCGCCGCCGCAACAAGCCAAAAGAACAAATGCCGATCCCTCATCCGCCCTCTCAAGGCGACGATGACTCCCAACAGGGCTAACACAGCGGCTCCCAACGGTATAAAGGGGGTCGACTCGATATAATTGTATATGGGCGCAAGAAACGCCTTCAAGGCCTGCGTCGGAGAGTACGCCAACTCATTGAATCGCTCGATCTCGAGAGCATTACGAACGCTGAGCGTCTTGGCCGACCAGGTTTCGAAAATCTGGAACGAGGCCAGCCCCCCCGCGAGGGTCACGGCCCCTCCTGCGACCGCCAATGGCTTCCAACGCCTCAACAGGTCCCACGGACGGAGGTCATCGGACGACCTGTATACCGACAGCGTCTCGACCGCGCTCAAATAGAAGCCGTAGGCCAGGGCCGTGATCCCGACCCACACGAACCCCTGCCCAGTCCCGTTAAGCACCGACATCAGGTACGCCCCGCAGGCCCATATCAGGCATGGAATGAAGCGCCTCTCGGACACTTTCAGTATGGGGAGGAGGAATAGCGGCAGCCACATCACGGCGCTCGGCATCAACCCGTTCGTCATCCAGCTCGCCATGAACCCGCCGTAACCGAAGCACAACCCCGCCAGAATCCCAGCCAACCGCGACTTCCCTATTGCGCGGACGTAAAGGTAGGTGAAGATCGGCGCCAGGAGGAATGGGGCCAGGACGTTTATCTGCTCAGCCCACTGGCTCGGCAGGAACAAATACCCCCAGGTCAGAGGGTAGCCTAGCCCGTTCTGCGCCATCGACAGCAGCGGATAGCCGGAGAATATGTATGGGGTCCAAAGCGGCAGCGAGCCCTGCCGAATCATATCCCAGGCCGCCCGGCGTAAAGGATGAAGCTCCGCAAATTGATCCCCTATTGTATAAAACGTTCCGGTAATCAGCCCTTTGTGAAAGAACACGACAAAAAACGCGGCGAATATAAAAAATATCGTCGCGTTTTTATGATGTTGCAGGATATTCAGGATATGTAGGGCAAGTTGAGAGCAAGGTTTCAGGATCAGTCTATATACCGGGGCCCGTAACTTTGCGCCAACATAGCCGTAGAGGGCAAGAGCAACGACGATGAAAAATGTCAATCCCGAAACGTATACACCCTTCCAGAACGCCGGCGCTTTGTACTCCATTACGATCGTATGCTTCCCCGCCGGCAACGCTACGCCCCTCAAAAGGTAATCGGTTTGATATATTGGAGTGTCCACTCCATCTATTTGCGCCTTCCACCCCGGATAATTAACCTCGCTCAGAACGAGGAACGAGGGGTGTTCGGCCTCGGTATCTATTTTCAAGCGGTTCGGCTCATAGGAGGATATCTTCGCGACGGCATTGGGCGACACTTCTCCGCCTGATATGTGAGACAGAAGATATGACGACTTCACGTCGGCTTCTATTAAGGCGGTGCGGCGCGGATCGAAGTCGCCGTCGCTCTCGCCGGTTATTGTTTTAAAGGCCTCTTCCGCGTCGACGAATTTGACCTCCCCCACAAGCCAGGCTCGGGGCAAGGCCCTTTCGTTGCGAAAGACTATGGTGTCGCTCGTGCGATGCGCTTCCTTCCATCGCTCGGTCGACAAAATCTCCTTTATTTTGTCCGTTTTTTCCGGCTGATTCTCCGTATCTGGCTGACCTGTCATATCCGGCGGATCTTCTGTATTTAGCGCAATGGATTTCTTCGTCCTGGAGTTGTGCAGGCTGACCTTCCATACTTTCAGCGGGGCCGTGTTCGGGACTTGTTTGATCGAGACCCGATTTATGACATATTCCTTTTCCAACGGTATGGCCGCCATGTAGCGATGAGCGTAGAAGGAATTCTCTTCATCGCCCCGAGAACTGTCGAATATGGGCGCGCGCGAGTGGCGTATTACCGGGCGTACGTCATCTCGATCATATGCCCATTCTGACGTATCGACCCCCGCGAGGATGTCTCTGGTAATTATTTGCCCGTCCGCCGTATGAATCTCGGCGCGGGCGACGACGGTTCTATTCCCGATCCCGGCTGAGTTCACTAATGTTGTCACCAGAGCGAGATTGTCGCCAGTGAAATTTATGCCGTCAAAATTCAATTCCCCCTCTTTTAACAAGTCGCCCGGAAGATTCTTTAGTCCGAATCCGATCCCTTTTCTTTCAACTAGCATTTCCCGCTCGATGGAGAGAGTCGAGTATACGACCAAAAAACGCGTATTGAGCAGGTCCAACACATGGGATTTCCCATCCAGGGGAGCGTCGCTCGGCTTGAAAGTACCTCGCTTGCTAACTCCGTCCATGCCGACGTCGCCGAGAGCGCGGCTGTAGCGCTGCAGTATCAAAGGCTCGTACCCTGCGACGTTATGCAATCCGGCTATTACCGTTTGATTGGGAGAGTCGATGTCGAGCGGCTCGGGATTCACCTCCATATGCAATAATTTAACCCGGGTATAAACTCTATTTTCTTCGGGCGGATACTGTCGCAGCCACTGTTGAGTCGGCGAAATCCTGGTCATCCTGTCGGCCGTCAGCGTGTATTTACCCCACCATCGAACTTGACCGACATACGGCTCGAAAAAACAGGCGACCATTATCCAGGCGCACAATCCGACAGTTCGAAGTGTCGGCGGGGCAACCCGCAACGAGAGCCATAAGCCGATCACCGACAGAGACGTGAACGCCGCTTTCCACATGAGGTAGCGATCCTCCAGAATCGAGACGTCTAGGTCCGTATGTACATGCCGGATTGGAGTATCATTCACCCACAAACAACCCACTATTATCGTGAGTATGAGAACGGCGACACTCGCTATTAGCGTCGCATCGACTCGAGCGTTCTTCTGTCTCGGCTTCACATATGACGTGAGCGCATCCCATCCGTAAGCAGCGAGGACGGAGAGGGCAAAGCTCCATTCGAAACTGTGCCGGGATGGCCCGCGAAAAGAATTGACGATCGGAATGTATCGCAACAGGCCGTATACAGGAGTATGTGTCCCCAGCATCAATAATCCCGAAACCGTCGCGGCAATAAACCAAAAGGATAACTGCGGATCCCGCATCAAGAATAAATGCTTGTCAGATAGCAGTTTTCTCACGACGACGACGACACCCGACAGAGCTAATACGGCGGCTCCCAGCGAAATGAAGGGAGTCGATTCGATACAATTATATAGAGGCGCCAAAAACGCCCTCCAGGCATGCGAGGGGGAGTACGTCAAATCGTTGAATCGCTCGATCCCCAGAAAATTACGGATGCTGAGCGTCTTGGCCGACCAGGATTCGAAAATCTGAAACGAGGCCAATCCCGCCGCGAGGATTACTGCCCCTCCCGCGACCGCCAACGGCCTCCAACACCTCAACAGGTCCCCAGGCCGGCGCTCATCCGACGACTTGTATACCGACAGCGTCTCGACCGCGCTCAAATAGAAGCCGTAGGCCAGGGCCGTTATCCCCACCCACACGAACCCCTGCCCGGTCCCGTTGAGCACCGACATCAGGTACGCCGCGCAGGCCCACAGCAGGCAGGGAATAAAGCGCCTCTCGGACACTTTCAGTACTGGGATGAGGATTAGCGGCAGCCACATCGTGGCGTTCGGCATCAACCCGTTCGCCATCCGACTGGCCATGAACCCGCCGTAGCCAAAACACAATCCCGCCAGGATTCCCGCCAACCGCGACTTCCCTAGCGCGCGGACGTAGAGGTAGGTGAAGATCGGCGCCAGGAGGTAGGGGGCCAGAACGTTTATCTGCTCCGCCCACTGGCTCGGCAGGAACAAATACCCCCAGGTCAGAGGATAGCCGAGCCCGTTTTGCGCCATTGATAATAGCGGATAACCTGAGAATATGTACGGGGTCCATAGCGGCAGCGTGCCCTGCCGAATCATTTCCCACGCTACTCGACGTAACGGATGAAGCTCTACAAATGGATCGCCTAATACATAAAACGTCCCGGTAATCAGTCCTTTGTGAAAGAAGACGGCAAAAAACACGGCGAATATAGAAAATATCGTCGCGCCCTTATGATGTCGTAAAATACGTCGATAGCAGTATTTCAGGACTGGTTCATATTGCATTGCTAAAAACCCTTTGCCTCTTTGCACTGGTCACACCGTAGCTGATCTTTGAAACTATCGATAGGGCATGACCTTCTACAAGCTTAAAGATTGATGAATTGATGAGAAGAAGGCCCACCAGAATCTTGAAAGGATGCATCCGGAAACCATCGCGCGCATCAAGCGCGTTCGCCACACGACCGTCCAGTAATGGATTGATGGCGCCGCCGTGGACGGCCGCGGCGCCAGTCAAACCAATCAAGAGGTAGTTGATTAAGTCCGGGCCGAAGACGTTGAGTTGGATGAACTCTACAGCTTCGAGGTCCTCAAACGACCAGACCTGGGAAATGAACCGCTGGTCGTCTAACATTGGATACATACTGCAATGATCGCGAATCGCGCTTGATGCTGGAGGCTGTAACCGGCCCGCGGGATAAACAGAGGGCCCAACAACTCCTCGCAGGCGCCGCCGAGCGGTTGGCAGTTGCGGTAGAGCGCCGGCTGGAATGCTTACCAGTCATCCCTGCTCGGCCTCCTCTTTGTGGTCATTCACTTCGTCCGAGTGAAGCGGGGCGGAATGGAGGATCGTTCCGAAGAGCGCAAAGTCTAAAATACTTTATTGAATTTGTCATGTCGGTAGTGAATGAAACTCTTCCCGGCCTGTAGGTCTGGTCAGGCCGACGCTAATTGCATTCTGTGTCCTTTCGGTGGCGCGGCGTGAGATCTTTTGTGAGTTTTCGATGAACAGGTTTTGGGCACGATGACTACGTGGTTCTTGGCACGCCCTTCGGCCCTCCCGATGAGCTCTTTGATCCGGGTAAGATGGGTTCCTACTTCCAGTCCCCTGCCGATGTCAAAGAACACCTCTCGCAACTCGAACGTCTGGCCGGAAAAAAGACGGAGATTGCTCCATGTCTGGGCAAGGTGATAGAGATGTTCCGCCTTGCCGCCGCACAGGGCAAGGCTGTACGTCACATTCTGACGGCAGAATGGCGGCGGCCTTAATAAAACCTGTACCGACGCCATTCTGCTAAAGGGACACGAAATACCTTATGATAAAAATCCAGAGGGTTCGCCAGTGCAGACGTCTCTACCCTACCCTAAGCCTGCGCACTCTTGCCTTCCCTACCCCTACACTGTATAAGACACCACCATGCGATTCACCCAATGGACACGCGGCCACATCCCTGAAATTGCAATCTTCACACTCGGCGTGTTCTTACGTCTCACCATGCTTTGGCGCTATAAGCCGGAATGGGGTTACGACGGGGTCGGACATTTGGACTATATAGCCTGGATCCTCCAGCACGGCAGTTTGCCGCCACAGGACGGCGACACTCGCTATCACCCGCCGCTGTATTACGTGGTCGCGGCGGGGTTAGTAAAGGCGGGATTGCGGAATGTTACATGGTTATCTGTGACGTGTGGGGTGGCCAGGCTGGGGTTAATTTGGGCCGGGCTGGAATGGTATCTGAAAGACCGGCGGGCGAGGATTGCCGGGCTGGCCCTGGCCGGGATCTTACCATCCTCAATCATGGTCGACGGGATGGTTAGCAACGAGGCGATGAGTTGCATGTTCGCCACGGCGGCGATTATCTTATTGCCAAAGGCGATGGAGGCGACAGGGCGGCGCCGGTGGTTGTTTGGCGTAACGCTCGGCTTTCTCTTCGGACTCGCCCTGCTCAGCAAGGCGTCAATATTCGCCCTCTTCGCGCCGACGGGGATCGGGCTGGCGCTTGCGGCGCTCCTGCCGGTTAAGCCGATCGATTGGCGAAGCCGTTTGACGCCTCTTCTACCCTGGGTTGCAGGAGCCGCTCTCTGCTTCGCCATCTCTGGCTGGTTTTACGCGCAGAGGGCACGGGAGTATGGCAGCCCGTTCGTGACGCCGTATGAAATGTTTCCCGAGAGACTCCACGCAGCCGCTAAGACGCCTTTTCTTCATCGCCGTTCTTTAGGCTTCGTTGTAGGCTGGGATTGGGGCATCTATTCGATGCCCTATTATCCAGCCGGCCTGCCGCACTTCTTCCCTGTCATCCTCGCTTCAACCTTTACGGACTATTACAACTTCAGTTTTGCAGGGATAAGTGAAGGCGATTTGACGGTCAACGGGCGGCCGTTGACGACGCGCCTGGTCTGGCTGGCGAGAGGCGCAGTGTTGGGCGGGAATATCATCTTCATTGCCACGCTTTGCGCCTGGGCGATTTCTCTATTGAAAACAGTTCAACGCCGAGATTGGGGTATGTTCGCAGTTTTGTTAATGCCCCTTCTCGCTACGGCCCTGCTGCTATCCTTCGCCACAAAATACCCCTATGACGCGCACGGCCCAATCAAAGCGGCATACATACACTTCGGAGCGGCGCCGCTTTATGCAATGTTTGGCTTGGCGGCGGCATGGGGGTTGGCTAAGCGAAACCGCTGGCCTGTGGCGGGGTTGTTGCTGATTGGATTGGCGGCTGTGGCTGTTTATACGTTATGCTGTCGGACGGGGTTGTTGCTGTAACAACTAACAGAAGCGAGCCATCACGCCTGTTTGACCCGGAAGGCGACGTTGATGCCGGCGGGCGTGTATTCCCACCGCAGGTCGCTGTCGGCCAAAACCACCAGCCGGACCCCCTGTCCGTCCCGAAAATCTAATCCGGCCTTAGCCAGATCTCCCTTCGCAGTGTCCTTGCGACAAGGCGCAGATGTTTTCTTACCTGCGCTGGTTTGCCGCAAGGACACTGCATTCTTGAGGATCATTGGGGCCACGCAGTATTCGTTTAAATTTTTAAGGCGAAGACGCCTCTCCAGCTTTTTTCTCTGGCGGGGGCAGGGGTTCAGCCTTTGTTATCTCGATTATCGTCATCCAAACATTCTGTTCAAAAAGCCTGTGTTCCATCAGCCAGAAATCCACTTCCGGTTTTTGCAGGAGTTCCGGCGGGCCGATGATAAAAATTGTCAGCATACTGCCAAGGACATACGGTGGTTGCTTCATACTGCCAAAGACAAACGGTGGTTTCGGCCATGCGGCTTTTGGTCTTAAGTAAGGCAGCTTATCCGTAAAAAGCATATTAAAACGTTCTTCCGACAAGGCCGGCACATCCAGAGGCAGAGGAGCGCCGTTGGGCACGACTAAAAGTCCGGCTATGGAGGCCCCTCCGGCCAGGGCGTCTTGCGGAGCCTGACGCGTTTTCCCTTTGTTGATGGAAGCCGGCAGTATAAAGGCGATTGCAAGGAATGCGGCAAGCAAAACGGCGCAGACTTTGGCCGGAGTTTGTCGTGGCAAGGCCTGTCCGGCGCCTTTAAAGGCGAGTATTCCTTCCGGCACGACAAAAAAGGACGCTCCTATAAGCCAGAGCAGGGGGGCAGCGCTGGATAACACCCGGATACCGTCATCATGCAGGACAATGGCGGAGGAAGACCATATGCCGAGAAATATTGCCAGATACAGGCTCAATTCCCCCGGCAGACGGCGACCGACGATAATGAGCAGGGCGCCGGGGATAACGAGGCATAATATTCCATAAGGAAGAATATATCCGGCTTTTCCCCACGGATGATACTCATAGCCCGACCAGGTAAGGCGGGCCAGGCTGTCATAGTGCGAACTGATCGACACGAATGACGTGATATTTTGCTTTATGACGCGCAAAAACGGCTTTGGGTCCTGCCGGAGATTTTCCCAGGCCTTGCTATATAAAAAGGTATGTTGCTCCATGCTCCCCATTTGCTTCAGTTCAGGATAATGGGCATACGGAGTATTCCAGTTTCCTCCCAAAGTCATACCGCAGAGGCTATAAGCTAAATTGCCGCCCAGAGAAATATTGTCCTCGCTGTACATATTTCTGTAAGCATAGGAATAGGCAAGGCCGGAAACGGCTATAATCGCGCCGGCCAGGCAGATTTTTTTCCAGGCGCCCTGTTGTTTTCTGAATGCCCAGAGCAACCAAAGGCCAAGGGCTGGGACAAGAAACATCGCCCCCATCCTGGAGAGAAGCGTGAACCACAGCCCGGCCAGCCCGACTAAAAGCCAGGGCAGAGAGCGGCTACGTAGTCCGGTTATGAGGATAGGCAGGCTCAACAGGCAGAGAATCAGCCCGAGCGCTTCTGTGGAGGAGGCGCCTATCCAAGGTCTCAGAGTGGTAAAAGCGAGTCCGGCAAAGGCCGCCCCGGCCCAGACGCCGCGCCAGCGGCCTACAGCCAGAACGGCCAGGCACATGGCCAGGCTGAGCGCTCCGGTTTGGACCAGGAGCATGCCTGTATAGTTCTGGCCAAAATAAAGGAGAACAAGGCGCAGCGCCGCTGCCACAGGTCGCCGCATACTGAAGGAGCCCCACAGGTTGCCGCGCAGGACTTGTTCCGCCTGGGACCAATGCACGGAGGCATCAGAAAAAGGCTCCATGCCGGCGATGCTGTAAGCTCCGGAATCATATCCCAGCCAGTAGGAACTGAGGATTAGAAAGATTGCGGCGGTAAGGCAGAGTAACCCGCCTGAGCGAGCCAGACGCGCGGTGAATGCCTTGACAGGTCTGGCTAGCGCCTGTGCATGAATGGCGCGCGGGCCTGTCAGCCAGCTCCAGAGAGCCCCCATGGCGGCCCAGCCCAGGAAAAGATTGCGGAAAGAAGCCGCATGCAAGTAGCCTTCAAGCCCAGGGAAAAAGCGCGGCAGGCTGGCGGCCGGCAGGGCATGCCCAAGACCCAGGGAAATAAGGATGGAAATAAGGTAGGCCAGGGAGATACATGAGCCCAGGAGCAGGGGGAGAGGAAGAAGGGCCAGGGAAACACCCAAAGACAGTCGGCTTGCCCGGCCGCTCTTCCGCCAGATCTCGCAAAAGCGGCGAGCATAAAATTTTAAGCCCGGTGGGCGGAAGAAGCGTTTGGTATAAGCTATCCAAGACTGGTTTTGTTTTTTTTTCACACTGACGGGCTTTAGTTCCCATTCTTGCAACGCCAGGTGATGTTTTTTTGCGGAGCGCCATAGTTCCCCCGACAAGTCCTTACCTACCCCGCATAGTTCCTTGAACGTCAATTTTTTTATATATAGGTAAAAAAACATCAGAGCCAGCCCGGCTGCAATCGCTGTTATGCCATACATATAACCTCTAGCTGAAGTTGTTGTTTTTAAAGTATATTTCCGGCCATTCGTATTGGGGTTGCTGTTGTCCGGCTACATTTTTATCTCTATTGGATTTGCGGGGTCTGGACCCGTGCTTCGCGCCGCATTTCACAGCGAAAGACGGCATCCCTAAGACCGCCGGAAAAAGCGGACCGGTCTTCACCGGCGCGCGCGGTGGGCGCCTGAACCGCCGCCAGGCGGCGTATTGTGACTATTAAATCTAAAGATTTTCAGCCAGTTCTTTTTGTCTTCGCTTTCAAACACCACAGGGGGGAACCTTTTTTCCAGCATGGCGAAATAGCCGTTCCAGTCCACATGCGGGTTGTGTGAGGACAGAGTAGCGCCATAGAAGTAATGATGAAAGTCGCCGAGGATAAATGTTGGGCAAGATGCCGGCAATTCCGACACGTCCGGCAAGCGGTAATTTGCCATAGCGTCAGGCTTCATATAATCAATAAAGAATCCTTCATTCACATAATTGAAATCCCCTGGAGGCATTTGCCAATCAGAGGCCGTAAGAATACAAATTTTTTCCTTCGCGGGAATATTATTGCGCAGCCAGGAGGCTGCCGCTATTTGAACCTTGAGTTCGTCATTATAGCGGTTTGCCAGGTCTCTTTTCGTGGCTAGAAAATTTTTGCCTCCGTCAAACAAAAGTCCGGCGGCAAGCAGTAAAACGCTAAGGGAATATAGGCGCCTCCAGCGCGTGAGCCGGACTTTTTCCGCTATATACACATGAGCGGTGATGAGCAAAAAAAGCGCCAAAAGGAAAATATGATAGCCCCAGCGGGGCAGCTTTGGAGTAGCGAGTCCCAGCAGTGAAAAGAAGAAAAAAGATGCCAGGAGTATTTGAGATGGTTTGTTTTTCCGGATGCCGAATATATTTATCACGACTCCTAAGAGGGTGAGTACCAGGAAAAAGGGTTCACTCTGATAGATATCGACATTATAGTAAAATATAGGCGTTTTACTCATTAATGCGTTCCACTCCCGCATTTGCGTAAGTATTAAGGAGGCATTGCTCAAGATGTGTCCGGGATAAAGAATATACCTGAACTGTAACAAGAGGATTCCTATGCACAGGACAAGAGCATATTTATACATTTCATTTCGGAGAACGGCATTTTTTCTTTGTATAAAAAAAGCAAGTAGTGGAATCAGCAGAAATTGGGGGGCTGTTACCTTGGTGCATACAATCAGAGCTGAAAATATCCCGGCAACAAGATAGGAATGTTTGTGCAACCGACCGAGCGCAAAGGATACGGAAAAACACAAGAGGATAAGCAGGCAGGAGGTTATGAAGGCGTCGGACCGGATCAAATTGAAGGCCGTTATGGTTTGATAGGAGCAAATAAAAACCAGGGCGAGCAGCATGGCCGGCACAATGCTTTTCGTTACTTTCAATACGAAATGGAAGAGAAACGCGCAGGCCAGGGCGAGCAGGCCTGTGTTTACGAAATAGATTGTAAAGATTATCAATTCGTTGACATTCTCCGCGGCAATAGGTGAGAAATCCAATCCGGATAAAAGCGCCGCGCCGTGTTTTATCACAAAGGAGGCAAAAGCATAAATAATATAGTTGCCGTCAAAGTATACGCGATTAGGAGGCGGCTGGATATCGTCGATAGCGGTTTTTCCGGAAAATATGTCCTGAAATATCCGCACTCTGTGAATGTCGGTGTCAGCTTCAAAAGTTGCTTCGAAAAAAGGCGGCCAGAGGGTGGACAAAAGAACAAAAGCCAGCAGAAACATCCCCAGTCCATAGAGGAAATGTGTCCAGACAAATGTTTCAAAAGCAAAGTTTGCACGGTCGCGCTGTAATGCCTCATGCCAGGCCCGCTTCCGTCTTTGAAGTCCTGGGATCCTTCTTTGAAGTCCTGCGATCGTTCTTTGAAGTCCTGCGATCGTTCTTTGAAGTCCTGCGATCGTTCTTTGAAGTCCTGCGATCGTTCTTTGAAGTCCTGCGATCGTTTCGCGAAAAAATTCAGAAAAGGTCAGCTTCTTTATCCATAAAATAAACAACAATGAAGCCAATCCGGCAAACCCGGCGCCTGCCTGATAAATAAATATCCTGGGTTTCGCTGTTATTGTCACAACATATGCGCGGCCATTGGCAGTGGGATCGCTGTTGTCGGAAGTGGAAAAATACAGCCCCCCTCCCAAGTGGGAATATCGGCCTTGTCCCATTTGGCGGATGTCCTCATGCAGGGCGCCGCCCGGCCCCAGAATGTGCCCGTTCTCCGTAAGCTTGGTGCTTCTGTCTCCATCTGTATCCCCATTAGACATTCTGTACAGGTGGCGCAGCGTACGGGGAATTTTTTGAGGAATACTGGTAGTCCAGAGATGGCCTGAATTCAGATTCGCCTTTGTTATAGGTATGTCAAACGTGGGTGGAAAGCTTATAAAAGTCAGGCAGGCCAGGGCAAGAGCGGCGCAAACAAGTCCCAGTATGGCAAAGCGGTGGTGTCGGGCTATTCTGGCTGTCATGGCCGTCATTTATAAAACTCCTTGCTTCGTTGTCATGACCGTCATTTATAAAACTTCTTGCTTCATACACCGGGCCGGCCAAGCCGCCAAGCCCGCGCAGAACCCTTGTGGCGGCCGGGGAGAGCACGGAGCCTGCCGCGGCGGCAATTTCCTTTTCCGTGGAGAAGTGGTGCTCGCGGATATCATATCCCATAAGCCGGAAAGCGGCCGCCATGAGAGGCCGCTCCACAGGGGCGCCATAGACCGTATGCCCGCCGGGTTTGAGCATCCGCCGTATTTCCCGGCAGGCCTTGTTCAGGTCTTCCGGCTTCAGGTGCTCCAGGATGCTGATCAGGAGAACGGCGTCAAAAAAATTATCCGGATAGGGCAGCTCGAGGACAGAGCCGTTAATAAGTTGGGCCGTCACGCCTCTGGCGGCAAAACAGGCGGATACCCCTTGGCAGTCAGCTTCCAGGTCCAGTCCGTATATTTCCCGATAGAGCCCGGAGAGATTCAAAAAACTTACCCATGAGCCAAATCCGACTTCCAGCACGCGCTCGCCGCCGGGGAGGAGTTCAAGGCACAGCTCCACCCGTCGCCGGTAGAGTTTTCCCAGTACAGGCCAATAATAGAAACCTAGGGGGTCATTGTCGTTTGCCGACGCATAATCGGCGGATTTTGGGAGCATTTGCAGACAGGTTTTTTTTCATATGGGTTCACTGTTTTTTTACAGGCGAGTCAGCGCGCCGTATTGTGATAAGAGCGAACATGGCCAGATGGCGCATGGCCGGGGAAAGCAGTTTTTCCAAACCGCGCCATATCCTGAAACTCCACCCTGGAGACAGGCCGCGCAGGGACACGCCGCCGGAAGCCAGATAAATGAATGGATAATCCAGCTCGAGTTTTACAAGCTGCAAGTAGGGAAAAGTACGCTCAAACTGTCGGTAGTCGCGCTGGAAAAGTATCCAGGGCAGGGCGCCGTTGGCCGCTGAGAGCGGCCCATGGCCGCGTGTGCCCGGAAGATCCGCCAGACGCCAGCTTGCCGCCTCCGGCACAAAGGGCTCTCCGTGCAGATTTTTATAGACAATACGGCTCCAGGCGCTGTTCCAGGGCTCCAGCATGGCGATGACGCCGCCGGGATGCAAGACGCGCTCCGCTTCCGCAAAAAAGCGTGCCGGATCAGGGATATGGTGCAATACGTCCACCATGACAATGCCCCTCAGCGCGGAGTCCTTGAAGGGTAAAGCCTGGCCGTCCAGCACACAGTCTATGCCGGAACAAAGAAACACTTCCGAGCAAATGCATGCGGGCAGCTTTTCCTTGAGAAAGCCGCCGCCGGCGCCTAGCTCCAGCACCTGTCCGGGGCAGTCCTTTTCTTTGGGCAGTGTCTGGAGTAGACGCCCATACCAGTCATTATATATTTTATATAGAACAGGCTTTTCTCGGATAATACGCCGACGCAACTCCGTGGTGCGCGGGTCATCAGGAGACAGGTTTTTGGTCAGAGGGTGAGCCAGTATTTTGTCGAGCATTACCAAATTATATAGTTATGCATTTTCGTTACAATTACTTTTGTACCGCGGACTGAGTCCGAGCTTCAGAGGATCGCCGATAAAAAACGTTATGGCGCGAATTTAATTCGGCCAGCGGCGAACGAGGCCATTTTCAACAGAATCCAGCCATCTCTCCAGCGCGAGATGTTTGTTTCTCCGTAAGTCCGCTCCCGGTAGCGGACGGGTAAATCAATTATTTTCAGGTTAAGCTTGGCTGCGCCAAAGAGAAGGTCAAAGTCGCCGAAGGGATCAAACTCGCCAAAATACTTCCGGTTAGCCGCCAGCTTGCGATAATTTTCCCGACTTATCACTTTCGTGCCGCACAGGGTGTCTTTTATTTTCTGGCTGAGCAGCCAGGAAAAGGCCAGGCTGAAGAACTTGTTGCCCAGCAGGTTGAAAAAGCGCATGGCTTCTTTCTCCTGAGGGTAGACCAGACGCACGCCGTTGACGAATTCCCCTGTGCCGTAGGCAATGGCCTCGTAAAATTGGGGCAGGGTTTCCGGCGGCATGGTTAGGTCCGCATCCAAAATCATCAGAATATCGCCGGAGGCCGCATCAAATCCGGCGCGCACGGCGTCGCCCTTGCCTCTGCCCGGCTGGCGCAGGGTCTTAATCTTGCGGTGGCTGTATTTTTGGGCCATATCCTGGATGGTCTGCCAGGTGTTGTCTGTCGAATTGCCCTCCACAAAAATAATCTCCGTGCCCGCGCCCATTTCGGGAGTTCTTTGCAGGGCCGCCTCAATATTGCCGGCTTCATTGCGGGCCGGTATGACCACGGACACGGAGAGTTCTTTGGCTGGGGCGCCTAGCGGTCGGCAGACCATAAAGTGCGTCAG
>WNGA01006428.1_pt1 | contig 18459 bp, 17 predicted proteins | sample 5400061 | NCBI WGS metagenome assembly WNGA01 (sample SAMN13153366, study PRJNA577476) | soil metagenome | isolation source: 100 cm soil or saprolite under grassland replicate 2 | place: USA:California | collected 2016-06-15 | reverse complement strand
GGGTTGTTAAGCGGTGCCTGCGGATGCCACCCACTCCTCGACGACCTGTGACAAGACCGGGAGCGCGAGCGAACCGTGATCCAGGACGGCAGAGTGAAAGTCTCTGATGTCGTAGGCGGCGGCCAGGCGTGCCTTGGCATGATCACGCAGCCGGAGAATTTCGCGCTGGCCAATGAGGTAACCAAGCGCCTGGCCAGGTATGGCGATGTAGCGATCTATCTCCGAACTCATGAAGGGCTCGGGCATCGGGGTATGCGCGAGAGCGAACTCCAGCGCCCTGTCGCGGCTCCAGCCTCGAGCATGCAGGCCGCTGTCCACAACGAGACGGACGGCTCGCCAGGCCGCGCAGCCGAGCATGCCCATCCGCTGAACATCATCGGAGTAGAGGCCGAACTCGTCCGCGAGGCGTTCGGCGTAAAGGCCCCAGCCCTCACTGTGCGGAACGACGCCGAACGCAGTCAGCAACAACGGCAGGTCCGGTACGAGCTGCAGCCGGGCGAACTGGGCATGGTGGCCCGGTATTCCCTCATGGAACGCCGCGCATTCCAGCGCCCAGCCGCCTGCTGGCCCCGGGCGAGCCCGGTTGAACAGGTACGCTCCGGCGCGCGAGCCGTCGCGGGTGGGCGGCGAGTACATGGGCGGTGCGCCGGACTCGGCCATGTGCAGCGGCATCGGCTCGATAATGCAGGCCGGCGGCAGTGGTGGGTGGAACATGCGCGCCGCCAGGTGCTCCGCGCGCGCGATCGCGGCGGCCGCTCGCGCCATCGCCTCGCCATCCGCTGAGGCCGGGCGAGAATCGCCGTCGCGCAACCGCGCCATGGCCTCGCCGGCGGTGCGGGTGCCGAACACTTGGCTACCCAGCTCGGCGATGCGCTCCTCAACTTCTGCGAGCGCGTTCAGCCCGACGCGGTGGATGTCGTCCGCGTCCAGCGAGAGCGTGGTGCCAATGCGTATGCAGCAGGCGTACGCTGCAGTGCCGCCAGGGACATGGAGCAGACCCGCCCGCTCCGGCGGCCGTGACCTCGGCAGCAGTTCCACGAGCAGGCCGAGGTAGCGCGCGATTGCCGGGCGGACTTCGTCGTGGACGATGTCGTCAAGGTGATCGCTCCAGGTCGATGCGCCGTCGAGGTCGGCAGGCGGCGGGTGGGCCAGCATCGGGTCCCGCTCCGGGTGGGCCAGATGGTCGCGCAGTTGTGCGATCAGATTGTCGACCAGAGGCGCGACGGGCAGCAGGCCGCTATCGACGGCGTCGCGCAGCCGTTGGGCGTGCTGGTCAAGAAAGGCGGGGATGACCCGGCAGCGGCTGAGGTACGCGGCGGCGCTCGCAGCGTCGGTAATCGACGCGCGTGCCACCGCAAGCAGCATCTCGGATGGCCCACTGAGGGGGACCGTGGTAACGCTGAAATCTCGTACGCGCGAATCGGTCAGGGCGAGCGCGCGCGTGGCGTCATCTCGTGTGGCGGCGAGAAGGACGCGGCTGTCGGCGTCGCTGGCGTCCGCTTCCAGGTTCTCGCATCGGATCAGGAAATCAGTGAGACGGTCCCGCCACCTTTGCCGAGTCTCCAGGGACAGATCAGGAACTGAGTCGTCATACCCGCTGACCCCCATGTACGAAGCCCCGAACGGGTCGTTCCGCAACTCCGCCTCGGCGAGTTCCTCCGCGAGCCCCACGATTGACGCCACGGCCACAATCAGCCACGCCCCTTCACAGTCGGCACCAGCCGCGGAGAACCGTGGCTCGAGCGCCAGATCCCTTTGCCCGCTAGTGCCCGTACACCGCGACGAGCACCGCGCGGGCGATCGTGTGAAAACGCAGGTTGAATCCGACGACGGCAGGTGACACGTCCGAGTCGACGCCGAGTGTGTCCACATCCAGCGCGTGGACCGCGAAATAGTAGCGGTGGGGTGGGTCACCGGCGGGCGGTGCCGCACCGCCGAAGTCCTTGGAGCCGAAATCGTTGCGGACTGAGAACGAGCGGGCTGGCCGACTGGAGCCGTCACTGCTGCCTGCCCCGCGGGGGAGTTCCGTGACGGAGGCGGGGATGTCGACAAGCAGCCAGTGCCAGAAACCCGATCCGGTGGGTGCGTCTGGGTCGTAGCACGTGACGGCGAAGCCCTTGGTCTCTGCGGGAAATCCAGACCACCGCAGGTGCGGCGAGATGTTTTGCCCGGACATTCCGAACCCGTCGTATACGTGCGCTTCACTCATCTGCTCGCCTTGCGAGACGTCATCGCTCTCGACGGTGAACGATGGAACTTGGGGCAGATGGTCATAGGGGCCCGGAGGCCGTTGCGCCATTGCTACCTCCTCGGGATAGACGTGAAAGAGCCCGGCCAGCACCGCACCCTCACCGGCGCAAGGGCCGCAGGCTAACGCTATCGCGCTGACCATACGCAGACGGTGAAGTCGGCCCCGTGGCCCGGCACCACCGCCGCGGACCCGGCAGCACCACCACCACCACCACCGCGGCCGCATGCCCGGCCACGGCATCGATCAAGCAACTTTCCAAGCGATCTGTGTGATGCGCCGAAGTTGATCCCAATACGGTGGTTGAGGCCCGGTTGATTAGAGGTGCAAGATTAACCCGCATGGATTGGAGCCGCTAGTAGTGCTGCGCGGATCAGTCGCGTGGGTGTGCCGTGGGGTGCTCGTGGCGGTTCTGCTCGGTGCGGGAGCGTCCGGCCCGCAGGCCTCCGCTGCCCCGCAAGCTCAACGGTGCGGTGCCGCTTCGTGCACGCGTGCGGGCACGATCAGGTGGCAGGAAACGCTTCCTGGCGCCTTCGTCATTCCTGACGACTCGCGCGGAACCGTGCCAGCTGCGGGTGAGCCATATGCGGCCATGGGCCCTCAGTTCGCGGTGTTTGGTCTCGGCACGGTCGTGACCGCATACGACGCGAACCGTGGTTCTCGGCGCTGGACGGTCCGGCTCAAGGGCCTGCGCCGCGGCGCGCAGATCGTCTCCACTCGTGCCTGGCCAGGCACGATAACGGTAGGCATTGCCCTGCCTGCAGGGCGTCATGAGCGCCAAGCCACGCAGACCGAGGTGGTCCTCCGCGCCTCCACTGGTCAGGTGATCCGCTCGTATCCAAGCACATCGTTCGGTGGTGCGGTGGCGGCGGATGGCCGGAATTCCGTGATCGTTGGACCAGGTGCCGTTACGGAATACGAGAACAGCACGGGACGAGTTGTCTGGCGTCGGCCAACCGGCGCGGTTCCCCAGCACTGGGAACTGGATGGCCATTTTCTGTACGTGACAGTGGCTTCGGGTGGTCACCTGGCTTCGTGGCCCGTGACGGCGCTGCGCAAGATCGACCTGCACTCGGGCGCCGAGCGCATCATTCGTCCTAAGTCCGCTTCATTCACCGGCATGCTCAGCGCGGCCCTCGATGGCGTCGCGCTGTTCAGCGGACCCGCCGGGGTGACCGCGTACAGCGGCACCACCGGCCGATGGCTGTGGCACGTCGCCGGAGCGCTGCCGCAGGGCGTCGACCTGCTGCGGCGCCGCTTTTACCTCACCGAGGGCAGCGAGGTGATCGGCGTCGGTCCGTACGGGGGAATGGAGTCCCGGCTGCCCGGATCCGCGGGCCTGTACGGTGAGCGCGGCGGCGTAGCGTTCGGCTTGGACGAAGGGGCGAATGGCCAGGCGTGGGGGGTGGACGAGTCGTCAAAGCGCGTGACCTGGAGCACCCGCCGGATTTCGTGGCCACATGTCTTTGTCGACCTGGGCGGACTCGGCGGAAGCGCCGACCCGCGCACCGACGCGATCATCCTGGCCGCATGCGCGCAGGTGAATCGGGGCGTGAACCCGCCGCGGTGCACCAAGCCCGAGCTTGTGGCCATCAACCGCTGAACGGATGAGCGATCTGAGCACCTGCCCGGCAGTGGTGTGGTATTGAGCTGCTAGTTCACGCCGGATAGCTCAAGGCCCGCGTTCCTTGAGGCTATCGGCCAGTTCCGCTGCGGCCGCACGGTCCTGGCGTGCGGCCTCGGCGATTCGGCGGGCCGCTTCCGGCCGGTACTCCTCGCCGTAGACCGAGCCCGGCCGACGCGGCGCTTCCATGATCGACACCTGGCCCCAGCCGCCGACGTCGACCGGCTCGAACCCGGCGTCGCGGATGAGGGCGCCCACCACCTGCTTCGCCCGCTGGTCCTCGCCTGCGAGGAACATGGCCACGCGACGGTCAGCAGGCCGGTCGGCTGCTTCCGCCTGGAATCCGGCCGTCAGGGTGTTGAACGACTTGACCAGTCGCGCCCCGCGCAGCCGTTCGGCATTAAACTCGGCGGCGCTGCGACCGCTGGGAAGGGTAACCACACCACCGGCGCCGAACTGGTTGGTGGTGTCGATGACGATCCGATCGGCCAGTGGCCCGGCGGCCGCTGCCGCGTCGTCTACGGCGTCCCACGGCACGGAAAGCATCACGACCTCGCCGAAAGCGGCGGCGTCGGCGGGCGACCCGGCTGCGGCACCTATCGCCGCTGCTCGGGCCGCTAGTCTCGCTGGGTCGCGCGAGTAGCTCAGCACCACCTCATGCCCGGCGCGCGAAAAAAGCCGGCCGACGTTTCCGCCAATCCTGCCTGCCCCGATGATTCCGATCCGCATGACCAGCTCTCCGTCAGGGAATGTTTGAATTCAAAGTATCTTGCCAGCCGCGTTCTTCGATGACGCCGCCCGGCCCACCTCGCCAATGAACAGGACATGGTGCGAGCGCTGTCGACCGAGGAGCAGGCGATGCTGGCCACGCTGCTTCGCAAGCTACTGCTGTCATTCGAGGGCTCTCCCGCGAGCATGACACCCGCGCCCGCCGTCGGGCTGCGCGTCACGAGGCGCTCACGCCCCGAGTCACCGGCCAGCCGCCGTGGGCCTGTCGAGGGGATCACCGTCAGCGCCGTGGCCGCAGGCAGCTCCGCGGCCGATGCGGGGCTGCAGCGCGGCGACGTGATCCTTGCCGTCGCCGGTCATCCGGTCAGGTCCCCGAGCAGCCTGGACCGTGCCATCAGCCTTGCGCGCCGCGCCGGGCAAGCTACGGTCGACGTACGCCGCGGCGGCCGGTCCCACCAGCTGGACCTTGTCACGCGTGACCGTGCGAACGTGGCCAGCCCGGCGCAAGGCTCCCAGGCTGGCAGTTCGCCGCCGATGAATTGGACGATGGCCACGACACGCTGCTTGATGCAGGTAAAGCCGCGTTCGGCGAGGGCGCCCGTGATCTCTTCCGGACCGAAGAGCGTAAGCCCGATAAGCCGAGCGGCCGCGTCGGCGCGCGCAGTCAACGCGCCTGCGGGCCGCGGCGCGTTACCGATCAGGTCGAGATAGCCCTGCGACAGATCGGGAACTGTGGGCGGCGAGTCGAGCAGGCCAAGCACCCGCTCGGCTGCCGGGCCCGCGGCGTGGGGCGGCATGACGATCAGCCTAGGGTTCGCTGATCTGGGTTGCCCACCAGCCTGGTCGCATGATTGAAACCTGTTGCGGTCCGTCAGGGTGCTCCTTTTGACTAGCCGAGTGGACGAACCCAACCGCGTGGACGGGCGGCCACCCGAGCACATCGCCGCTGGTCCGGTGGTGCTGCGACGGGTCCGCCTGGCCGATGCCGAAGCTATCGCAGATGCCGTCGCGGAGAGCATGGAGCACCTGCAACAGTGGCTGGCCTGGGCCACACCCGAAATGGCGGACGCAGCTGAGCAGCGTGCACGAATTCTCGAGGCAGACACGCTGTGGGAGACAGGTACCGACTTCATCTTCTCGCTGCTACGGCCAGTTGGTCACCCGGATGAGCGTCTGCCGAGCGCCGGACTCCTCGGCGCGATCGGCCTGCACCGGCGAATTGGGCCGGGAGCCATTGAGATGGGCTACTGGGTTCACGCGGCACATGCCGGACGCGGCTACGCCACCGCCGCTGCCCGGGCGCTGACCTGCGCGGCACTTGCCCTCCCCGGTGTGCATCGGGTGGAGATCCACTGCGATGTCGCTAATGCGGCGAGCGCCGCGATCCCGCGCAAACTTGGCTACCGGCTCGATCGCGTGCAAGAGCGCGAACCGCATGCGGTCGCCGAGACGGGCCGCTGCATTATCTGGGTCCTTGAGTACCCTGCATCGAGCGGATGAGCGCGAGACACCCGGCAGGTGGGCACACGACAGCACCACCGACCGTCACCCGGGGGGCCTGGGTGGCCCACCGTGGCCTCTCCAGTGGCCTGGGTGGCCCACCGTGGCCCCACACGACGGCGTTTGCCTCGCATGGACAGCCGCGAAGCACGCGGCGTCGTTGCGTGTTTCGCGGCTGCCTGCTGGTAGGGCGGAGGTTGTGACGTGCTGGTCTGAGAATGATTTCGCATAGGAACAGGGCTGGCCTGGCCGACGATACGGCTGCGGCCTAGCCGACCGCGCGCGCCGAGCATGCGGGGGTGGGGGCGACGCGCGCGGTCGGCTGTCAGCGGCTGCTGTGCAAGCCGCGTCGGCGCCGGGCCATGACGATGGCGGCACCACCGGTACCCACAAGGACCGCTCCGGTCCCGGCGATCAGTGCCAAGGGCCAACCGGTGATAGGCAGCCCGCCCTGGCTGGGCGCGCCTCGGGATGAGGTCGCGCTTCCCTCCACAGAAGGCGACGGAGAGGGCGGCGGCGAACTAGGTGTGCCACAGTTCTCCGTGCAGGAAGGCGGTGGTGAGCTGGGCGAGCAGTTCTCGGTGCAGGAAGGCGGTGGTGAGCCGGGGGGCGGAGAACTCGGCGTGCCGCATGACACCCAGAACACCTTCTGCTTGGCGAAGCCGTGCTCGCCATCGAAGGTCCAGAACAGCTTGTAGTGCCCGTTCGCCAGCGTCATGTCGCTGGTGAAACCGTTACCGTCGCTGTCAAGCGTCAAGGTGCTTGGGCCCGCTACCACCGTCGACCGGTCGCCCGTCGGTGCCCATGCCTTGATCTCCCAGGTCACGGACTGGTTCGCGTCGAAGTCGAACGCATCGAGGTAGAAGACGCAGACGTGCGGCTCATTGCGGCGATCCGTCACTGCTGTCCCAGAATTGTGAATCTTGACGGTGCCGTTATCGCCGGCCACCGGCGCGGCCGCCTGACCCGCGACCGCAGCCTGCGCGGCGGACGGGGTGGGCGAGGCCGCAGGCAGAGGCGCGACCGCGCCGCTGGCGCCGGGACCCGCGAATGTCAGTAGCAGGCCGGTAGCGATAAGCGTGGCGCCCGTCAGTAAGGTCAGTTTGGTACGCCAGGTAATGATGGTCACGGAAGAAGCCTCTGGTTGTCGAAGAAAGTTGGACGTTAGCAGAAGCGCCAGAGGCCGAAGTTTTGTCACTCCCGCTCCCGTGTCTTCGGGAACACCCGAACGTGGCCAGGCAAAGCACCAGAACGGCTGAGCGGCGCTCCCGGTATGGCCCATCATGTCGTCCGTGCGTAGTGCGGCAGAGCCTGGCGAGGATGGTGTGACCGCGATCCATGAGGACGCCGCATCGGCGGCCGCTGGGCCCAACCCGGCGGCCGGGGCGCCATTTCCGCTCGCGGCGGTGATGGACCTGTCAGAAGCGGTGCTCGCGGCGCAGCAGGGGGACGACGAGGCATTCCGGGCGGTCTACCGGGCGGTTCAGCCGGGCCTGCTGCGGTACCTGCGTCTTCAAGTTGGCGATGCCGCCGAGGATGTCGCGTCGGAGACCTGGCTGCAGATCGCAAGAGACCTGCGGACGTTCTCCGGTGACGCCGCCGGCTTCCGTGGCTGGGCAGCGACGATCGCGCGCCATCGCGCGATGGACTACCTACGCCACCAGCGCCGCCTGCCGCCACCCGGCGGGCCGGTGGAGCAACTCGCCGAGATTCCCGCCCACGACGACACGGCGGGGTCTGCCCTTGAGTCGATGGCCACCGACGCCGCGCTGTCACTGATCGGGAGGCTTCCTCGCGATCAAGCCGAGGCGGTGTTCTTGCGCGTGGTCATGGGGCTGGATGCGAAGACGGCGGCGCGGGTCCTCGGTAAGCGCGCCGGCGCGGTGCGAACTGCCGCCTATCGAGGTCTGCGCGGGCTCGCAATCCACCTTGAGAAGGACCGGCAGGAGACGGCCACGGAAATGAAGGTCCCAGTCAGGGGAGTGACGCAATCCCCTGCCCCGGCGCTGAAGGACATGAGATGAGCACACACCGGCGCCGTCGCCTCCGCCGGGGCGCAGCAGAACAACTACTTCGTGGCGGGCCAGCAGGTCCGCTGGCCCACGGTGATGCACTCGTCGGCTTGCTCGCTGCTGCGGCCGCTCCGGCTCACAGCAGGGAGCTTGCCGGTGAGGAACAGGCCGTGACGGCCTTCCGGGTGGCGACTCTCACCCCCGCTACCCAGCCACGGAGACCTTCAATGATCAAGACTGGTATGGCGAAGCTTCTCACGCTGAAGCTCGCTCTTGCCGCCGGCGTGGTCGCCGCCGGCGGTGGGCTCGCCCTTGCGGCCAGCACCGGCAACCTATCCTCGCTTCCTGGCGGTGCCGAGTCCCCGCCTGCTGCGCACTCGTCGGCCGCGAACGCCGCTCCCGGCACCGCAGCGAATGCCACGCACAAGCCGAGCGCGACCCCGTCGCCCTCGCTGCGCGGGCTGTGCCGCGCCTATACGGCTGGTGTCAGCACCAGCGCGGGCAAGGCCCTGGACAACCCGGCCTTCACCGCTTTGATCACCGCCGCTGGTGGCAAGGACAACGTCGCCACCTTCTGCGCCAGCCTGGCCGGGACGGCTTCGAGCCATGGTCCGTCCGCGCATCCAACCGCCGGGCCTAACTCGCATCCGACAGGAAAGCCGACCGATCTCCCAACCGGCGCGCCGGCGTCCCACCCCACAGGGAAGCCGACGTCGCTCCCCGCCCAATAGCAAATTCCATCACCCCGCTCCCGGACAGGGCGGCGGAGGCAAGGAGGGTCCTCCACCGCCCCGTCCGGCCATTCCGGTCCCCAGCGCGATGACCCGGACGGGCAGCTGAAAACGGGCGGCACCAGCCGTGCCTCTGGCGTCGGCCGTGCCTCCCACGCCTGCACGCCCATCGGCCGCGACGTGCAGCGGCAGCTAACTCCCTCGGGCCCGCACACCTGCCCGTGCCACGCAGCGGCAGCCGTTCTGGATAAATAAAGATCTTCAACCCGCAGGTCCTTAACGGCTGCGCTGGGTGGCACCCGGTCGACCCGCACTAAACACCGCCCGCTTGGGGCGGCGTCAGCCTCGCCAGGGCCTGGCCGGTTCCGGCAGTTTTGGAGGTGTCAGGAACCGGGGCTCGTTCTGGAAATCAAGCGCATCGAGGGGAGCGGTCGCCGCCGTGTCGCGTTTGGTGAGTGGCGGCAGATTCCATGCATCGCCCTCTGCAGCGAGCCTGGCACCTACCACGAAGCGATCTTCGTGGCGTCGCCGGGCAGACCATGATCGGGCCGCTCTTTCCGCGACGAGCGCGGAAAGAGCGGCCCCGATCATCGCATCGCGAGCGAATCAGTGCTCGCGGTCAATGCCGTGCCAGGTCGGCACCTTGACCGTTCTGTGGCCTCGGGTACCGCCGAGGATGACCTTCCGCAGCGAGACATCGTTCCTGGTTGTGGTCTCGCGCAAGACCCGCAGCGGGTTCGCGATCACCTCGATGTAGTAGGTGCCGTTGCGCAGCTTGGTGATATTGAACGACTGACCTGCTACGTACTGGAAGTATGTGTCCCCCCAGCCGACCGGCATGAATTCCCGCACCCACAGCGCGGCCGGGCTGCCGCACGCTCCGCCGAAGCCGGTGAAGGTCGGCTGCCACACGGCATGAGGCAACAAAAGATTGACCGGGTCCGTGGGGGCGATGCAGAAGCCCTGCTTATGGCTTCGTACCGCCAGCGTCTTAGTCGAGTTGAGCAGGCGGTACTGTGCGAACTGCCTGAAGTGCCAGTGGTTGTGGTCGCTGCCGGAGTCGAATCCCATCGTCCCGGCCCGAACCCGGCCGACAACCTGACCGTCGCGCCAGAAGTACTGATACGCCTGCATGGTCGGCGAGCCGTTGATGCGGAAACCCTCGACATCGAGCGGCGAGTTGCCCCCTACCCACACGGTGGCGCCAAACGCCAGCAGGTCATGCCCCGACCGGGTATGGCTGGTGTTGATTCCCCAGGACGGCAGGGCCGCCAGGTCCGGCCGAACGGCGTTCGGCGGGCTCGCCAGGTCCGGCACGACCGGCGCTGGCGAGAGCATCCCGCCCCGGGCCCGGTCAGCGCGGGCAGCAGCGAACCCGCAGCACCACGGTGCCTTCACGACCCTGACCGTGACGCTCGCGGTGGCGTTGCGGGCGGCGATGCTGAACAGCCGCGCATACGTGCGCCCGATGGTGGCGGTTAGCCGGTAGGTCCCTGGGGAGAGCCGATAAACGCTGCCGAACCGCTCGAATGAATCGACCGCCCAGTTCCTCTCCACGCCCCACACCATGCCCTGCTGGAAGGGATCGATCGCGGCGCACACCTGCGGGTATGGCGAGGTGTCAGGGCTGTCCGGGCTCACTCGCTGCGGGTCATAGGTATTCGGGCAGAAAGTCTGCTGGCGCGACACCACCACCGTGCCGCTGGAGTTGCGCACCGTGACGTGAAGGAAGTTGCGCAGGCCCTGCCAGCCGTTCAGCGTCGTGGGCGGCAGCGGCCTCGCCAGGGTGGAACCGTCAGGCAGATGGATGATCTGCCTGATCGTCATGTGCTTGGAATGGCTGGCCCGCGCAACGCGAAGCTCGAGGGCCGATGTGAGCGACGCCACATAGATGCCGGGATCCAGGAAGACCCGGCCGCCGAACTCAAAAACCGTGATCTTGCTCTGTGCCGCTATTAACTTGACGGTCGGCCCGAGGCTCGCCGCCTGGGCACCTGAAAGCGCTGATAGTCCCGCTAATCCGGATAATGCCGTGGCCGCGATGGTGCACCCGGCGACAGCCACGACCATGCTCCGCATCCCCCGTCGCGCTCGTTTCATGCGTCACTCCTCTCCGGAATCGCCCGCTAGCGCGGACGTCATGCCTAGTGACGTCGCAAGCGCGCGGTTGGTTGCTTCACCTCGCAGTGCCGTCGGCGTGCCGACGCGAGAATTGGGCGATTATTTCCCATACTCTGCGTATGGATCGGCACATGCCGAGCGATAGGTGGCCACCGGGCGGGCCAGAGTCCTACTGGCGACGCCGGGTATTCGCGTTCGGCGGAGTGCTCGCCATCCTCGGCCTTGTCGCATGGGCCTGCTCGGCCGCCACCGCCGGACTGCGAACGCCCGAGCCCGCCGCCACGAACTCGGCTGCCACGCCGCGGGCGGCCGCGGACGGCGTGCCGACATCAGCGCCCACCGTAACCGTCACCGCGCGGGCACCAAGAAAAACGCATAAGGCCGTGCGGGCGCACCGGCCGCACGGCCTTTGCGCAGCAGGTGACGTGGTCATCAGCCTGGCGGCGAGCCAGCCGTTGTACGAGCAGCCTGCGGAGCCGCGGTTCACGATTTATGCGGTTAACACGGGTGAGCGGACATGCGCCTTTGACGTCGGCTCCCGATCGCTCCGGCTCGAAATAAAGTCCGGCCCAGTCCATTCTTGGAACCCGGCTGATTGCGCACGGGGATCCGGCTCGCACATGGTGCACCTGTCGCGCGGCGTGCCATTCGTCAGGCGTGTTTCGTGGAACCGTGAGCGTTCCGAACCAGGATGCACGTTGCCGCGGACGGTTGCGCTTCCTGGAACCTATACCGCCACCGTCACAAGCCGCGCGGGTCCCAGCCAGACCGAGGTGTTCCTACTTCGCTAGTGTCCTGTGCGGCGAATATGACGGCAAACCGCAGCCTCCTAGGCGTACCGTTCGGCCAGCCCGTCAATGTAGGAAGCATACTGCTCGGCGAGGTCAGCACTGTCGATGCGGGAGTACGTTCTCCGCGTTGTGCGTGGCGTTGGCAGAAAAATTGAAGCTGCCGGTCGCGACGGTGCCGTCGGCCACGACCGCCTTATTGTGCATGAAATTGTGCGGACCGTGCGCCGCGAATGGCACCGACGCTTTGCCCACCAACTGTGCGGATATCGAGTTCCATAGCGCCAGGCGTTCCGCCGACGGGCCGCCCGGTGCGGCACGTTGCCAATCCCCGACGACGCCGTGCATCTCGGGTCCGTCGTAGGTCCCTGCCACGTCGACACCCGCGTCGATACGGTCCGCTAGCGCCTGAAGGATCTTTCCTGAGGAGATCACCATCGATGCCACCCTGATTCGGGTGGTCGCGGCGGCGATCAGGTCGGCGAGCGCGGCCTCGGTGGCACGCCCTTCACCGGGCGCGAAGGAGTAGGCGACTTCGACGCCTCCCGCCTTAGCGCTGCCGATGCGGCATCGACACTGCCCTGGTCGCGGACGATGTACTTCTGGTGCATGATCTGGTGGCCGGGGTCGATCGCCTCTTCTTGGATCGCCCGGATCTGCACCGCGGCGTGGAAACCCGCCGTGCCGAGGAACGAGTGGGTGCCGGTAGGTGCGGGGTCACCGCCGGCCATGGCGAACGCCTTCACCGTGGCAACGTTGGGCGGCCCTTGAACCCGGTCGTAGGCGAGCCGGACGGTCACGTCCCGCTCGGCGGCCGCGTTGACGGCATCGACGATCTCCTGGCTCAGCGCCCCGTCAAGCAGCCGGAAGTCGTAGATGGCGATGTCGACACTCGTCCTGGCGCCGTTGATGAAGTCGGCGACGAGCTGTCCCACCTCGAGTGCCTGGGCCTCGATCGTCGCCAGTTCCGGCTGCTGGTCCAGCGGCAAGGACCTGTCCAAGGTCACTGCGGCCTGGGTAAGAAATACGGCTGGATATTGCCAGTCGCCGTGCCTGCTGTGAACATGATTCCCCCGTTCTTCACCCTCCGTCGGCACGGAGTCCTATAGGGCGTCTTATACGGCACCCGCGACCGGCGTCAAGGGATTCGCCAGCCATTGGGTTCGCGTCGAGCGTCTGAGTTTGATGACGTTTCCCGTATCGAGTCAAAAACAGGTACTTCGGGACCTCGAGCTGTGACGTTCGTCCCTGGCCGCCGACAGCGCTGACGCGAACACTGCTGCTAGTCTCCGGTTTTGTGTGCCTTTCGCCGTTTTTGCCACGACGTTAGACCGGTCAATGGAGGTTTCCTTGCCCACCTCTCGATTGCGATTCCTGCCAGTTGCCGTGGCCCTCAGCCTCGCAGGGTTAACCGCGGTCATCCTCCCATCGGCCGTCCCACCGGCCGCGGAGGCTGCGGAGGCCGCTGTCACCGCCGCGAGCCAGCCGCCACCGTCGCCGTCTAACGAGGGGCCGGCCGGCCCGCCCGCACTCATGCCGAACGGCCGTGTCGCGGCCCCTCCGCAAGTCACCTCGCCGCAGATCTCCACGAGCTGCCCTGCCGCGCCCTACGGGCGGCATTACTATGCGCCGGGAAGCGCCAAGACCGTAGCGCTGACCTTCGACGACGGCCCGGGGGCGAGCACGGCGAAGATTCTTTCGACCCTGCATGCGCAAGGCGTAACCGCCACGTTCTTCAACCTCGGCCAGAACGCGGCGGCCCGGCCGCAGCAGGTGCGCGACGAAGCCCGCATGGGTTACATGATCGCCAATCACACGTGGGATCACCCTGACATGACGACGCTGTCCGCGTCCGCGCAGGGCACGGAGATGGATCGGGCGACCGCCGAGCAGAAGAGCCTGGTCGGCAGCCCGCCCTGCGCCTTCCGGCCGCCGTACGGTTCGTACAACTCGACGACGCTCAGCCTGGCCCAGCAGCGCAGGATGCAGGTCTGGCTGTGGTCGGTGGACACCGAGGACTGGAAGGCGAATGGCTCGTCATCCTCCTACTGGGTGGATCGGATCATCAGGCTGGCCGAGCAGCAGGGAGGTGTATTGCAGCACCCGGTCGTGCTCATGCACAATCAGCCGGCCGGCAATCCGGCCACCGTGCTCGCCCTGCCCACGATCATCAGGTACTTCCGAAGCCACGGTTACACCTTTGTTGATCTGCTCGGCCGCACCGGGCGCGGCTATCTCGTGCTCACCTCCAATGGCGGAGTACACAATTACGGCGCAACCTGGTACGGCTCGACCGCGGGCACGCTCGCCGCGGGGGTGACCGCGGTTGGACTGGCAGCCGACCTTCCCACCGGGGGCTACTGGATTCTGAAGTCCAACGGGGGCGTGGCCAACTTCCGCGCTCCCTGGTACGGGTCTATGGCGGGCAAACTGCCGCCGGACCAGACCGTTACGGCGATTGCCGCCAGCCGGGGCGGCTATCTGGTCCTGACCTCCAACGGCGGAGTGCACAATTACGGCACGCCCTGGCACGGCTCCGCCGCGGGCACGCTCGCTGCGGGGGTGACCGCCGTGGGGCTGGCGGCGAACCCAGCCACGGGCGGCTACTGGATGCTCAAGTCCGATGGGGGCGTGGCCAACTACGGCGTCCCGTGGTATGGGTCACTTAATGGCACGCTACCCGCAGACCAGACCGTGGCGGGAATAACTGCCAGCCCCGTCGGCGGCTACCTAGTGCTCACGTCTGACGGCGGGGTGCACAACTTCGGAGCACCCTGGTACGGATCGCTGAGGGGTCAACTCCCGGCCGGTGTGTCACCCGTCGGGTTGGCCGCTGCCCCCGCCACCGGGGGCTACTGGATCCTCAAGTCAACTGGCGGGGTGTCCAACTACCACGCGCCGTGGCACGGCTCAATGATTGGCGAGCTCCCGTCCGGCCAGACCGTGACCGCCATCGCCGGGGAGTAACCGGGAGGGGTGTTTACGATGAGCGTTCGGGTTCGTGACTTGATGACGAGCGGGTTCGGCCAACTGCGGCACGAGCCGACAGCCAAGCGTATCCGCGCCATGCTGGGAGGCACTCCGGTCATCGACAGCACCCGGGCGGTCCTGGTCTGGGAACCGCGGCGTGTCGTGCCCAGCTATGCGGTCCCGGCGCAGGATATCCGCGGCGAACTAGTGCCGGCTCGCCCAGTCGCGCCGGGCGGCACCGAGACCGGGCGCCAGATACGCGACCTGTCCGAACGGCCCCTGCTGGACCCGTCCTTCCCGTTCGCCGTCCACACAGCCGAGGGGGAAGCCGTCGACGTGCGCGCCGACGGGCACGACTGCCCGGGTGCCGGGTTCCGCCTCGCTGACCCCGACCTGGCCGGGTATGTTGTGCTCGATTTCCAGGCCTTCGACGCGTGGCTCGAAGAGGATGAGCCCAACGTGGCCCATCCGCGTGACCCCTTCCATCGAATCGACGTGGTCGCCAGTTCGCGGCAGGTGCGCCTTGAGCTGAACGGGGAAGTGCTTGCCGAGTCTTCCCGGCCGGCGCTGCTGTTTGAGACCATGCTCCCGGTGCGCTACTACCTGCCGCGCGAAGACGTCAGCGCCAGCCTGATCCCCAGCCAGAAACAGACCTACTGCGCCTACAAGGGACGGGCGTCGTACTGGTCGGCCACCGTCGGCGGCGAGACCATCACCGACATCGCCTGGACCTACCGGCAACCACTGCACGACGCTTCGCGGGTGGGCGGCCTTGTCGCGTTCTTCGACGAGCGGGTCGACGTCGTGCTCGAGGGCGAACGCCACGAACGCCCCGTAACGTTCTGGTCATTTGGCCCCCGGACATAAGCCCGGCGCGCCAGCCGCCCAGTCGAAGTCCAGCGGCCCGGCAGGGCGTTCGGGGATGCCGCGGTCTATGTGGGAAAATAGATCCTGGGTGGAGATGTATGTGCGGCGCGGGGGAGAGGCGAGATGACAACCACACCGGAGCAGATCAGCCAACTCCTGCACGAGGCAGGCGAGACTCACCACCGGGTCTTCCGGATCGTGGATGGAGCGGACGAAGACTGGGCCTCCTGGTACGCGGAGTGGCTGATCAACCTGTCCGAATTGCCAACCCTGCTTGACACCAAGCCCGTCCGCAGTGAACTCATCTACCTGCTCGTCAGCCTCGACAAGCAGTACAGCGCCGACCACCCCAGACAGGCCTGGGAGTCGTACTACGCGCAGCGGATCGTTGACCACTTCTCACCCGCCAAAGGCTGACACCGTCGTGAGTATTGCGGGCTTAGCTGGCGTTCCTTCAGATTAATCCGCCGTTCCTCCGCCGAAGCCAAGCCTCACCGGATGCTGCCAGGCAGCGCCCGGACCCGGGCGGACGGCGGCTTGGACCGGATTGCCGCTCCAGGTTGCGATCGCTTCTCCGTGAGAGCCGACCGAGACCTGCGGGTAGGGAGTGATGTTGGGGTTCCCGTGGTAAATGGTCTGCTGCGTGGACCAGCCACCCGCCATTCGTGGCTTGCTGGCTGCCACGACGCTGCCCCGCGGACCCTGCCACACGGCAGTCGCATCGCCGTTCCTGTCCATCGCGACGTGCGGGTAGAGCGCGAACGTCGTCGCGATGGGCGTCGGCGTTTGCCACCGGCCGCCAGCGTCCATGGCAGACGCTTCAGGGACGATCGTGCGACCGTACCGACCCTGCCAGACGACAGCAGCGTCGCCCCTGGCGTCGATCGCGACATGCGGCCCGGAAAACTCAAAGGCCGCCACGTCCTGGAGCGGTGGCTCGAACTCCGTGCCGAGGGTGACCGGCGCGAGCCAGGATCTGCGCCCGGAAGGCTTCACCGCGGCGGCGATCGGATCCCGCACGCCGCCCCGCACGCCGCCAGGGCTGAGCGGTGCGCCGCCCCGCCAGCGCTTCCATGCGGCCACCGCATCGCCGCGCGCGTTAACCGCGATCTGCGGAACCAACAGCATTTGGCTTGCTTCCGCCAGCTCGGCGGGCGGTGACCAGACGCCTTTCGTAACCGTCAACTCGGATGCCTCGATGCGGCTCTTGCCACCACGCGTTGCGCCCCAGACCGCAATCGCGCGCATGTGACGGTCGATACCGACTCGCGCCTGGCCGGCCTGTTCTCCTACCGGCGTGACCCGTGTCGGCGTCGACCACGGCTGCCTTGGGGAGCGCCGAAACCAGCCGTAAGAACGGTTAACGACGTCACAAGAAATATGGGCAGCGGGGCCGCACGGTGCAGGGCCAGATGCGCGCATCCCAGCCGAGTGAAAAGTCGCCGGCTTATACGGCCAAACCTCGCGTCCCGATCAAAACAGCCAACCATCGCACGCTCCCGAACCTGGCCTGCCGCAAGAGCGCCGGATCCGATCAGCATTCCTCTGGGTCGGTCATTTACCCCTTTGACGGCCGCCCCCGGGCATCGAACCGGTGCGCCCAAGACTGCGCTCGGCCCGGGGGCCGAGCGCAGTCTTGGCGTGAGCCCTATGGACAGGGATTGGCGAGTGTGTTGGCGAAGTTGTGGTAGCGCTGGTCGAATCCGTAGTCGGTCAGCTCCAGCGGACCCCAGGCGGCCTGTTCGCCGCCGACGGCATTCGCAAGGTGGTACCAGGGTGGCGTCGTCACCGTCTCCGTCCTTGGACTCGAAGTGACCGATCTCGTTCGAGAAGGACAGGTTGTCGGTGTGGGCGCTCCACGTGGTCCATGCGGTGGGCTGGCCGCTGTCGGTCGGAGGGGCGGCCGAGGAGTACATGGGGTGGAACGCGTAGGGCGCGCCCTGGCAGGTGAAGTTCACGGGGCCCCAGAGGATGTGCCTAAACCCGTTGGCCTCGCTCGCGACCATTGGGCTGCCCCACGTTTTCCGGACAGGGGAATTGCGGCTAATTCATGCGGCTGCCTGCCGGTTCAGGTATTCATCGAGGACCTCTTGCGGGGTCCTGTAATCGAGTCCTGAGTGGAGACGATTCCTATTGTAGCGCAGTTCGATGTACCTCGCAATATCCTCTGTTGCCTTCTTCCTCGTCGGATAGGCCGTCCGGTGAACACGTTCCACCTTCACCGCCGCATTGAACGATTCGGCCAGTGCATTATCGAAACACGACCCGGTGCGCCCAACCGATTGCTTGATGCCGAGTCGGTCCAGCACGGCAGCGAACTCAGCCGACGTATAATTGCTTCCGCGATCCGAATGAAATACTGCATCAGCGGCGAGATCGAGATTCCGGGCGGCCATCTCGATCGCTTCGGTGATCAAGGGTGTCTTGTAATTGTCGTCCATCGCCCAGCCGATTACCTTGCGCGTCGCGCAGTCAATTACCGAAGCGAGATAAAGCCATCCTTCCCACGTCCCGATATAGGTAATGTCGCCGACCATCTTCACGCCGGGCGCCTCGGCGGAAAAGTCGCGGTTCACCAGGTCCGGGATCGGCCCGGCGGCGCCCTGCTCAGTGGTGGATGGCCGCCAGGGCCGCGGCTGGCAGGCCACCAGGCCCAGCTGCCGCATCAGCCTGCGGACCAGTTCGGCGCCCGCCTGGATGCCCCAGCGGGCCAGCTGCTCCGCCAGCCGGCGGTAACCGTAGGTGCCGTCGGAATCGTCGAACGCTTTCTTGATCAGAAGCTTGAGCTCCTCCCTTCGCCTCGCGGTGGCGCTTTCCGGACGCGAACGCCATTCATAGAAACCGGATTTTGATACTTCCAGCCACGCGC
>WNGA01012044.1_pt1 | contig 18465 bp, 7 predicted proteins | sample 5400061 | NCBI WGS metagenome assembly WNGA01 (sample SAMN13153366, study PRJNA577476) | soil metagenome | isolation source: 100 cm soil or saprolite under grassland replicate 2 | place: USA:California | collected 2016-06-15 | reverse complement strand
TATGTACGGGAACAATAGTTTAATTCATATTCTTTACTCGGTTCAAAAAAACTTTCTTCGTCTTTTTTACGTTTGACGTTTCACGTCTCACGAAAAAATTATTCCGTTCTCAAACTCTTCACCGGGTTCGCAATTGCTGCTTTTATTGATTGAAGACTTACTGTTACAACAGCAAGTAAAATAGTTATCATTCCCGCTATAACATAGATGCCCCAGCCAATATCTTTTCTGTAAGTAAAATCTTGTAACCATTTTGTTGTTGCCCACCATGATACCGGGAAGGCGATAACAATTGCAATGATAGTAAGGCGAATAAAATCTTTTGATAAAGCGATGACGATATTGCTTACCGATGCTCCTAAAACTTTTCGTATGCCTATTTCTTTAATCCGTTGCTGCGCAGCATAAGAAGAGAGTCCAAACAAGCCGAGACAAGCGAGTATTACGGCAATCGTAGAAAAAAGGTTCATTACTTTTCCAAGACGAAGCTCTGCATTGTACAACTTGTTGTAATCATCATCCATGAAACGAAATTCGAAAGGACGATCAGGTACAACATTTTTCCATTTTGATTCAAGGAAAGAAATGGTTTCCGGAAGATGCTGTCCACTCAGTTTCACCAACAGTTCTCTTCCTCTTAATTCAGGAAACAACACAAACGGTTTAATAGGGTTATGTAATGATTCAAAATGAAAATCTTTCACAACTCCTTTTACGAAACCAGGTCGTGAATTATCAAGAAACATTTTTTTACCAACTGCTTCCTGCGGCGTCCATCCTAATTGCTTAGCAGCAGATTCGTTTAAAATAAAATGATATAATTTTTTGTTCTGATCATCCGCTGAAACATCTTTTATATCCTGTTTGCTAAAGCCTGTACCGGTGATAATTTGCAAACCAACAGTTTTAATATAATCTTCATCAACAGGGTTTGCGATAACGGCTATCTGCTGGTCTTCCGGCATAATTGCAGAGCGCATATTATAACCCCCGCCCCCTTCAACTGGAGAACGCACACAACGCGAAACACTGAGCACATCAGGGTTTGATTTGAATTCATTCTTAATTAAATCAAGGTTTGCAAGCATTTTATCATCCATTGGCAACACCAAAACATGTTCACGGTCATAACCTAATTTTTTGTGCTGAATGAAATAGAGTTGCTTTTGTATAATGAATGTTGACACAATCAGAAACACTGAAATAGCAAATTGAAAAACGATCAATGATTTTCTGAGCCATTGACCTGAACCGGTATTTTTAAATGAACCTTTCAGCACTTTTACAGGTTGAAATCCTGCCAGGATTAATGCCGGATAACTTCCGGCAAAAAGACTTACACAGGTTGCGATAGCAAGAGAAAAGAAAACGAAGGGCAAAGAAAATAAAGAAGCTGCCTGAAGTTGCCTGCTTGTCAGTTCATTGAAAGATGGTAACAATAATGTTGCGATAATTAAACTCAATGCAACAGCAAGCAAACATAATAATGCTGATTCGCCGATAAATTGCCAAAAGAGTTGTTGCTTATCCGCACCAATTACTTTTCGTACACCAACTTCCTTTGCTCTTTCAATTGAACGAGCTGTACTAAGATTGATGTAAGTAGAACATGCAATAACGAGAATTAATAAAGCAACTGCTGCAAGAATATAAATGTAAGTGATGCTGTTGTTTGGTTCAAAGCCGCCGTAAGGAGAATATAAATGTATTTTATTAAAAGGTTCAAGATAAAAATTGATGGTAGCTCCTTGTCCTTCCATTTCTTTTTTCATAAAAGCAGGAAGTTTTGCCTGCAGTTGAGCAACGGAATTTTTATCTTTCAATAATAAATATGTAGTGTAATTCGCATCCCAGTACGTTGTTTCATAATCAGGAGTTATACCTAACGAAGAAAATGATGCGAGAAAATCAAACTTTATTTGTGAGTTGGAAGGACAATCCTGTATTATACCTGTTATTGCATAAAGATTACTATCATTACCAACATGCAATGCTTTACCTATAGGATTTTCATTGCCGAAATATTTTTTTGCAGTTGATTCAGTAAGTACAACTTTATAAGGCTTATCAAGAATTGTATGAGGATCTCCCTGCAATAATTTAAAGGAAAAAATATCAAAGAAAGTGGGGTCAGCATACATAAAATTTTTTTCACTGATCAGTAGGTCTTTATAACTTATTACTCTTTCATACTTTGCCATTTTTATGGCAGATTCCACTTCAGGAAAAGTTCTTTTAAAAACAGGAGCCGCTCTTACACTCGTAAAATTTCCTTTGTTGGATGCACTGCTTCCACTAAAGCTGTATTCCATAATGACACGTGTAATCCTGTTGCCTTTTAATTCAAAATCATCGTAACTCAACTCATGCTGAATGTATAAAGCAATCAATAAGCAACAGGTTAACCCGATAGTAAGTCCAAAAATATTTATTGCAGAAGACGTTTTATTCTTCCATAGATTTCTCCACGCTGTTTTAAAATAATTGCGGAGCATAAGAAAAGTTTTAGGTTCTATGTTCTGAGTTTTATGTTTATTATTGATTATTCATTATCAATTATTCTTCTATTACATTTTCACATTTCCACATTTTCAAATTTTTATCCCGCACATGCGGGATTCAAATTACTCCGTTCTCAAACTCTTTACAGGATTTGCCACTGCTGCTTTTATTGCCTGGAAACTTACTGTAATAAGTGTAATGACAATTGCTACAACCGCAGCGTTGATAAATATTAATGGGCTAATGTTTATATGATACTCGTATTTTTTCAGCCAACTCTGCAGAAAATATAACGCAAGCGGTGAGGCAATAACGCAACTGATTATAACCAGCAATACAAACTCTTTTGAAAGCAACAACCATAGCTGCGATACAGACGCACCAAGCACTTTTCTTACACCTATTTCTTTGATGCGCCGCTCTGCCATAAAAGAAGCAAGACCAAATAAGCCGAGACAACTTATAAAAATTGCCAGTGCTGCAAAGATTCCTGAAAGTTTGCCAACCTGATTTTCTGCCTCGAATTTCTTATTGAATTCTTCGTCTGTAAAATGATATTCAAAAGGATAAGCAGGATTATATTTTTCCATTACAGGCGTTATTGCAGCCAAGGCTTTTCGAATCTCTGCACCCTGCCTGAAACGAAGAAGCCCCTGATACACAAAATAAGGTCGCAACAACATTACGGCAGGCATTACTGATTTAAATGGATCTTGCATAATCACATTTTGCACAACACTGATAATAGTCACAGATTGATTTCCAAACTTTATCGTTTTACCAACCGGATTTTTAAAGCCCATTAATTTAACTGCTGACTCATTTAAAATAACCGTATTGCTGTCTGTTGAAAATTGTTTGGAGAAGAAGCGGCCTTCTTTCAATTTTATTTGTGAAACTTTATCATAATCGTAATCAACCATGATAGCAGCGAAGAGAGGATGGCTGTTGGGATCTTTACCTTCCCATGAAAAATCATCCCATTGATTATATACCCCGGTCATAGGGCTTGATGATTTGGTTACGGCTTCAACATATCCGGTGGCGAGCAAGTCTTGTTTCATTGCATCATAGTTCTTACTCAAATCAGAGGAGAGTGAGAATGAAAGAAGATTATTCGGATTATAACCAAGTGGTCTGTTTTTAGCATATTGAACTTGCTGAAAAATAACAAGCGTTCCTATAATAAGCGCTACGGAAAAACTAAACTGCGTTACCACTAAAATTTTACGTGGAAGGTTCGCCGATTTTCCGGGTTGAAATGTTCCCTTCAATACTTTTACCGGAGTAAAACCTGAAAGATATAATGCAGGATAACTGCCTGCAAGTAAACCGGTGATGATGCAACCTGCAAAGAGAATCACCAACAATAAAACATTCGAAAAATTGAGTGTGACATTATTAAATCCAACATCATTTAGCAATGGCAAACACAACTTAACAATAATGAGTGACAAAATAAAAGCGATAAATGCAGTGAATAATGATTCACCAAGGAACTGTGCAATCAGGTGTTTTCTTTGTGAGCCTATTGCCTTGCGTATGCCCACTTCTTTGGCTCTTTTTTCTGAGCGTGCTGTGCTTAGGTTCATAAAATTAATGCAGGCGATAATCAATACAAGCAGACCAATCACCGAGAACAAACGCACGTATTGTATGAGTCCTCCAACGTTTACCCAATCCTTAAAATCGCTGTACAAATGCCATTTCTCCATGGGATGAACGAAAAGAGTTCCCTCTTTTTTATCATTTGCTTTTTGCTGAACAATACGCGCTATTTTTTTTGAGAAACCATCCATTGAAACGCCATCATTCAGCTCGACAATGTTTTGCAGAAAATTATTTTGCCACTGTGTTTTTGCGTTTCTCACAAAATCGCTTGTTAAAATATTCAGTTCATAAGGCATTAAAAAATCAAACTGCAGCGATGAATTTTTTGGAACATCTTTTAAAACTCCGGTAACTTTTACGTCATACTGGTTATCTATTTTAATCACTTTGCCAATCGGATCAGTTTTACCAAATAAAGTATTTGCTAAAGATTCATTGAGCACAATAGAATAAGGGTCTTTCAAAACTTTATCTGCATTTCCTTTTACAAGAGGAAATGAAAACATTTTTAAAAAATCAGGATCAGCAAAATGACCTTGTTTGCTTATTTTCTTTTCACCTGTCACTAAGCTGTGGTTATCTCCCCAATCAAGGCGGGTAATATGTTCTACTTCGGGATAATTCGCTTTCAATTCATCATACAATGGCAACATAACGCCTGTTTGAGTACCCTTTTCATTATTGAAAAAGGTTTTTTTCATTATGATACCGATATTTTTTTCGTTCGCGTGAAACGAATCGTAACTCCTTTCATATTGCACCCATAATCCAATTAAAGTTGCTACAGCCATACCTATCGCTAAACCGGAGATGTTTATGAGGGAGTAACCTTTGTTCTTCCAAAGATTTCTTACAGCGATTTTGAAATAATTTTTAAACATAAGAGATGATTTAGAATGTATGATTTTATGATTGCCGATTCACATTTTCACTCCATTCTTAAACTCTTCACCGGGTTTGCAATCGCGGCTTTTATTGCCTGGAAGCTGATAGTAATTAATGCGATCAATATGGTAAGTGATGCCGCAAGTAAAAATATCCACCAGCTTATTTCAATTCTGTATTGATAATTCTGTAACCAATTATTCATTATCCACCATGCAACAGGAAATGCAACAAAGAATGAGATAATTATTAATTGCAAAAAATCTTTCGAGAGCAAGCCTGTTACCGAAGCAATACTTGCACCAAGCACTTTGCGGATGCTGATCTCTTTAGCTCTGCGCTCTGCAGTATAAGTTGCCAGCCCAAACAATCCAAGGCAGGAAATAATAATTGCAAGCGTTGCAAAAATGCCCGACAATTTGCCAATGAGGATTTCACTTTTATAAAACATGTTTACCTGTTCATCCACGAAGTTGTACACAAAAGGATAAGCAGGATTATTCTTCTTCATTACTGCTGCTATTTTTCCCAGTGCATCCTGCGGGTGAACAGTTGCTTTGATGCGGATGATTATTTGTTCTGTGTTTGCAGGCTTACAAAAGAATATAACAGGATCACTGTTGCTGGCATACATTTTACCGTATATAAAATCTTTAACCACACCTGTAACATGATATGTTTTGGAGCCATCCTGAATTGTTTTGCCCAGTGCACTTCCTTCCCCCATCAGTTTCGCCAGTGATTCAGTAATGATTACATTGCTACTGTCTGCTTCCCCATTGGAGTAAAAATCCCTTCCTTCTATTAACCGCAATGCCCAGGTAGCAACAAAACCCGGTGTAATATCCCTGAAAGAGATCACTACTTCCCTGGAAGGGTCTTTGCCCTGCCAGAAAAAATTTGGTCTGTTGTTGCCTTCATACAACATTTCATTACTGCACATTCCTGCATTCTCCACAACACCGGTATTTAGCAAATCTTGTTTAACGGATGTAAAATGCTTTTTGATATCCCCGTAGAGATCCATCTGCACCAGGTTGTCTTTATTATAACCCAGATCCCTGTGTTTTACATACTGAATTTGCCGGTAAATAACAATGGAACCAATGATAAGAACTATGGAAATAGAGAATTGGAAAACGACAAGTCCTTTTCTGATCCAGGTGGCACTTCCCGTTCTTGCCTTAAAGCCTTTCAACACTGATACAGGCTTGAACGAGGATAGATAGAAAGACGGATAGCTTCCGGCTATTAATCCACACAGAATTGCAACGGCGAGGAGTGAGAACAGATGCAATGGTTTATCCAGATCAAGCGTAAGTTGTTTTTCAACCAGTATATTAAATAAGGGCAATAAGAGATTAATGATTGCAAGTCCTGTTAGCACTGCGAGTAAAGCCATACAGATAGCTTCCCCAATGAATTGTATGAAGAGCATGTATCTGTCTGCTCCCATCACTTTTCGAACCCCTACTTCCATGGCGCGTTTTTCGCTGCGGGCAGTAGCCATGTTCATAAAATTGATACAGGCAATGAACAGAATGATCCATGCAATAAAGCCAAACATGCGAACATACACAATACGACCTCCTGTTTGTTTGCCGTCCTGAAAACCAGCCCGCAGATGCCAGTCGTTCATGCTAAATAAAAATGGGTGAGCACCTGCTTCCGGTGTATTAGCCTGAATAAGGGCATCAAGCTGTTTATTGATTTCTGCAACATTTGCAGAAGGTGATAATTCAACATAGGTATCGAGGTAACCAGTATTCCAGTTATTTATTGATGCGCTTCTTTTTTTAACGAAATGCTCGAAAGGAATAAGGCAGTCGAATTGCAGAGTAGAATTATTTGGCAAATCTTTGATGACGCCACTCACAAGGTAACTCATATCATTACCCATCCTGTCATTGCTTAGCTTTACTGTTTTACCTTTCGCATTTGCAACAGTGCCAAATAACTTTTTAGCCATCTCTTCAGTTATTACAACAGAGTAGAGTTCTTTAAAAGCAATCTTTCCATTGCCTTGCGCGAATTGCATATTGAACATGCTGAAAAAAGAAGGATCAGTTAGTGCACATGTTCCGTAAATAGCTTTATCATTATAATTTAAGAGGTAGGTGTATTGCTTCATGCGACAGGCATTCACTACTCCGGGAATTTTTGTTTTCATTGCATTGGCCCATGGACCGGAAGATGCACGAACCACATTTGTCTTTCCTTCATTTATAAAGCTGTTAACAACCTCAAACAACCTGTCCTTTTTTGGATAAGAGCTATCAAAGTTTACTTCATCTTCAATCCAAAGGAAAATGAAGCCTGCACAAGCGATACCGATTGCCAGTCCGAAGATGTTGAGAAAACTGTAGGTTTTATTTCTCCAGAAATTTCGGAATGTTGTTTTGAAAAAATTTTTGAGCATAAAGGTTTTGTGTTTTGTGTTATGCTAAGTATTCGAAGCAACGCCGATAGCTATCGGGGGCTACATTCTTATTCTTCAGTTTGGCTCATAACAAATTTCTTCATCCTCACGTTTGACGTCTCACCTCTCACGAAAAAAATCACTCCGTTCTCAAACCTGCCTGCCGGCAGGCAGGCTCTTCACTCACTTTATTCATTCTGTTCTTAAGGATTTCACCGGATTTGCAATTGCTGCTTTTATTGCCTGGAAACTTATGGTGATCAATGCAATTAATATCGCAAATAAACCTGCAATAAAAAATATCCACCAACTGATATTTACCCTGTATGCAAAATCCTGCAGCCATGCATGCATTGCCCACCATGTAACAGGAATGGAAATAATAAATGCGATGCAAACCAGCAATAAAAATTCTTTTGAAACCAACAACAACACCTGCTGAACGGAAGCACCTAATACTTTACGAATGCCAATTTCTTTTGTACGCTGTTCTATTACAAATGCAGAAAGTCCAAACAATCCAAGACTCGCGATGATGATAGCAAGAAATGTAAAAGCAGAAAATATTTGTTGTGTGCGCTGTTCATTTATGTATAATGCAGCAAACTTATCATCAAGAAAATTATAGTCTAACGGCCCATCAGGAGTAAATGCATCCCACCTTTTTTTTAGATCAGCAAGAAATCCTTTTACATCATTGGTTTTTATTTTTATTATTAACCCGCCAAAATTATTTCCGAGCATCATCATCATGGGGGCAATTTTTTGTTTTACAGAAGCGTAATTAAAATCAGCAACTACGCCAATTACTTTAAATTCCTGCTGACCGGAACGAACAATGGTTTTACCAATAGAATTTGTTCCGCTCCATCCTAATTCACGCACAGCAGCTTCATTGATAACTACGCCTGAAGAATCTGTTGGAAAATCTTTTGAAAAATTTCTGCCCTGTAAAACATGTATGCCCAGGGTACGGAGATAATCATAATCTACATGATAAATATTTGCATGAATTTCTGTTCCGTTTGATGTTGCATTTTTTGGATAGATCTCTGTTCCATCCATGAACTCGCCACCGGGAACATACCTTGAAATGCTTGCAGAAACTACACGACTATCTTGTAATACCTGTTGCTCAAATGCAGTTTGATTATTGCCTAATAACCTCGCATCAGGCATGAATAATACCCGGTCTTTATCATAACCCAATTTTTTGTTTTGCATAAAATGCAATTGCTGGTAAACAATAATTGTTGCAATGATTAATGCAATCGAAACAAAAAACTGGAACACTACTAGACTGCTGCGCAATGGTTTTTTTTGTGTGCCTTGTGCATGCGATGCACCTTTTAAAACTTTAATAGTATTGAAAGATGATAAAAAGAAGGCAGGATAAATACCGGCTAATATTCCTGCCAAAAAACTTAATGAAAGCATTACCAATATTGACTGATAACTCAGGAAAAAACTAAAGCTGACATTTTTATTTGCAAGCTGATTAAAATAGGGCAATAGCAGAAATATCAAAATATACGAACATAACGTGGCACAAAACGTAAGCAAAACAGATTCGGTAAGAAATTGAAAAATTAATTGCTTTTTTATTGAACCCATCACTTTACGAATGCCTACTTCTCTTGCCCTTTTTACAGCACGTGCTGTGGAAAGATTGGTAAAGTTTACGCAGGCAAGCAACAATATAAATACAGCCAATACTGAAAAAATGTAAACATATTGTATGTCACCGTTTGGTCCCAGCTCATATTTTGTGTGGGAGTATAAATGAATATCGGTAAGTGGTTGCAATGAAAAGCGGAAAGTGTTTACCGATTTCTGTGCTTCAGCAAGGCTTACACCCATATCATGCTGAATCTCCGGCACCACATGTTTTGCAACAAGCTGAGGAAATTTTGCTTCCAGTTTTTTTGGATCTGTATTTTTATTTAAAAGCAAATAAGTGAAGTAACCGAGATTGCTCCATGTTTCATTTGTAATATGAAATGTTGAAAGGCTTAGAAATGCATCAAAATGAAAATGTGAATTATCTGGTACTTTATCAATAACACCTGTTACTTTATATACTGCATTTTGTATGCCTATCATTATAGATTTACCAAGAGCATCTTCATTACCAAAATATTTTTTTGCAAATGATTTTGAGATAACAATGCTGTTAGGTTGAGTTAGAGCATTTGTTGGATTTCCTTCAATAAGCGGGATAGAAAACATTTGAAGAAAATTTGAATCGGCGAAAGCAAGATGCTCTTCTTTAAACTGCTTGTCATTATATTTTATAAAATCACTTACCCCGAAAATTCTTGTTGATGCCTTTACTTCAGGAAATGCATTTTTAATTCCTTCGCCAACAGCAACATCAACATTTGGATAAACAGCCACATCGCCATTGCCGGTAACTGATAAATTTACCCGGTAAATATTTTTTTCATCAGCAGGATATTTGTCATAGCTCAATTCGTTATAAACAAAAACTGCAATCAGCATAAAACAGGTGAGACCAATAGCTAGCCCCAAAATATTAATAAAAGAAAAAACTTTGTTATTCTTAAGGTTTCTGAATGCGATTTTGAAATAGTTTTTAAACATAACGGAATTTTAAAGTTGGAAATTCATTTGTTCCATATTGTTTTAACAGTATAAGTGTGCGACGCAACAATATTTCAATTCATATTTTTCAGTTCGGTTCATAAAAAAAGTTTTTCTTTATTTCCGCATTGGCTGGTTACTCATCTCTCAATCCATTCACTGGATTTAGAAATGCTGCCCTTAATGTTTGTGAACTGATGGTTATAAGCGACAGAAACACAATCAACAGCACACCCGGAATAAATAATCCAGCACTAAACGTTATGCGCTGACTGATGGATTGTAACATGAGGTTGCCGAGAAAGACTTCAATCGGGACAGCCAGTAAAACTGCAATAATCATTACCTGCAAATAGGATTTTGTAAGCAACCGTACAAGCGATGCAGGGCTTGCGCCAATAACTTTTCTTATACTTATTTCTTTTGTTTTTGATTGTATAGTGAAGATGGTGATACCCAGCAAACCAAGACAGGCAATGGTTACACCAAGCATACCGATAAATGCAATTATCCATACTGCGTCGCGCATGTCGGCGAATATGTCTTGTATATTTTCTTCATAAAATTTTCCCTGGAAAGGATGATAAGGATCGAGCTTTTTCCATGTTGCTTCAAGTTGTGCGGTTGTTTGCATAGTATTGCCCGATGCAATACTGAGATTAAGTATTGACCATTGATCAGGTTTATAGCGCATCAGCATTGGCTCAAGCGCATAGTCAGCAGGCTTGAATAAAAAATCTTTCAGAACGCCTGTTATGGTAAGTGTAGTGCTGTCGCCAACGAGAATCGTTTTTCCAACGGCATCCATAGGTGTGCCGAGTTGAAAATTCTTAACAAATTTCTCATTCACGATTGCATACTGTTCATGCTTCTGCGCATGATTAGGCGGAAAGTTTTTGCCGGCGACTAATTTTAAATTGAAGTTGCTGAGATAATTTTCATCTGTAAAATATTCGCGTACCGTTACTGCATCTTCGTCTTTACCGTTCAACGCCCGGTATCTTGCTAAATTCCTGCTTTGCTTTTTCATAATCCATACCCTGCAACGGAATATTGAAAATATGTGTTTGCTGTGCGCCAAAATTTATATTCATCCCATACTCCATTTGCCGGTATGTGATGGTAACAAGACTGATAAATATCAGCGAAATCATAAACTGGATTACAAGCAATGTCTTACGCAAACCGAGATGACGAAAGAGTTTTATGCTCTGCAGTTTTTGCATAAGCATAAATGGCTTTATGCGTGACAGAACAGTTGCAGGCGCTATGCCAGCCAGCAAACCGAGTACAACAGCAAAAACGATAAACAGTAATATAACTGGAGCATCGGTTTTAAAACTTATATCAGCCGCGCTTATAAACCCAAGACTGGAAAACTGCGGTATCAAAAACTGCAATAAAATAAATGCCACTGCCAAAGCAAACAATGATGTAATAACAGATTCGATCACTATCTGCAGAAAAATATGTTTTCTTGAACTGCCTACCACTTTTCGCATAGCGATCTCTTTCATACGACTCATGGCTTTGGCAATGGTAAGATTGGTATAATTAAATGCTGCTGACATAATAATTATAAACGTGAGCATACCAAAGAACCAGAGTATAGAAGAAGACAAGCCCTTGCCCATATTGTTGCTGAGCGTAGGACCCGGAGTTATATCATTCAATGGTTGCAATATGAAACGATAACCTGCATCTCTTGTTTCGAGCGGCAGGTTTTTATAATTTTTTTTCTCAATTTCTGCAAGTGATGCTTCTACCTGTGAAGCCTTTACTCCCGGCTTTAAACGGATATAAGTATAATTGGTGTAATAATTATTCCAGTTGTTTGTTGTTTGATTTACGATATTATTTCTTTCGAGAGAAGGTATTGTGGAAAAGGATGCTAACGCTTCGAATTCAAAATGTGTTTTACCCGGAAATTTATCTAATACTCCAGTTACTTTAAAAAGCCCGGTGCCGCTTACATTAACAGTTTTGCCTATTGCATGACCGGCGGGAAATAATTTTTCGCTTAACTCTTTTGTAAGCACCATGCTGTAAGGCTCGTTTAATGCAGTAGCGGCATTTCCTTCTTTGAATGTAAAGCCAAAAAGTTTAAAAAAATCGGCATTTGTGAAATGCATATTGAAACTAAACTTCCTGTCTTCAGCAGTAATATCTCCGTTTAATCTACTGTTAAACATTGTCCATGCTTCTATACCTGTATAATTTGAAGCGAGTGTTGCCCCAACAACATAAGGCGAAGATGCATAAGGTTCTGAGCCACCGCCTTTGCGCAGTGCCTCTGTGTTGATACGATAAACCCTGTCACTGTTTGGATGAAACTTATCATACTCATTTGCATCCTTTATAAGCATGATCAATAAAAGACAAACAGCCATGCTTAATGCAAGACCCGCAATATTGATAAAAGAAAAAGATTTATTTTTCCTGAAATGCCGCAGTGCTGTGATGATATAATTTTTTAGCATAGAAAATAGTTTTAAGCAATATGTTGGACACTATAATTTTTTTTATGTTACGGCTTTTGTTCTTTACTCATTGCTTCTTGTATCACTCCCGTCCGAACGCGTTCAGTCGGGCGGGCACCCTGTACGTTCTGAACTTTGTTCAATAGATCGTCTCTCTCACGTTTGACATTTCACGTCTCATGAAAAATTATTCCGTTCTCAAACTCTTCACCGGATTTGCAATCGCTGCTTTGATTGCCTGGAAACTTACTGCGGCAAGTGCAATAATAACCGCTGCAATACCACCAATTATAAATATCCACCAACTCATATTAATGCGATAAGGATAATTCTGCAGCCATTTGTACATATAATACCATGCAATAGGCACAGCAATTGCAAATGCAATTGAAATAAGAATTATAAACTCTTTTGAGAAGAGATAAACAATATTGCATGCGGTTGCGCCAAGCACTTTACGAATGCCTACTTCTTTTATGCGTTGCACCGCCATGAAAGATGCCAGTCCGTACAATCCAAGACAGCTAAGAAATATAGCAATCACAGCAAATATTTTATACAACTGTGCCAACTGGTTCTCCTCTTTATAAAAGCTTTCAACTTTGTCATCAAGAAATTTATATTCATAAACAAAATCGGGAAATGTTTGATTCCATATCTTTTCAATTGATCGCATGGTTGAAGACATGTTTGTTGTGGTTAGTTTTATTCCTCCCTGGTTGTACATTTTTTTGAATGTTGTAATAAGTAGCGGTGCAAGATCACGACGAAAAGATCTATCATTAAAATCTTTTAGTATGCCAACAACAGGGCCTTTAAGCTGATCACCCCAAAGACTTATTTCTTTATTCAATACTTCGTTTGGATTTTTTATCCCTAAACTTTTAATGAGCGATTCATTCACTAAAAATTCTCTTGCCGTGTCAGAAGGCTGCAGATTTCTTCCGGCTATAAGCGGTAATTTATAAGCCGGCATATATTCATCATCGGCAAATTTGGTAATAGCATAAAAATCTGTTTCTTTTATCGCGTGATTAAATTTAAAATTGCTCCACATGTCGTTGTCGTCTTCAACCGGTGTGTTTGAACTGAAACTTACCCTTTGTACACCATTGACAGATAATAACTGTTTTTTTAAATAATCCAGCTTGCTTACGCCAATGCTATCTGAGGGAAAAGGAATATTTACAATTGCGGTTTTATCAAAGCCCAAAGGTTGATTAGTGAAATAATTCATTTGTTTTACAATAATGAGTGTGCCGATGATCAATGCCTGTGCAATGATAAACTGAAACACCACTAACCCTCTTCTTAATGAAATTCCTTTTGTGCTTTTCGCAGCGAGCTTACTCTTTAAAGCATTTACAGGATTGAATTGTGAGAGCACGATAGATGGATAAAAGCCTGCCAGTGCAGTTACAGCAATTGTTACAATAAAAAGAAATAAAACAATAGCCGGGTTATGAAAGATATTGAATGAAAGCGGCAGCTCTAATATTTTATTTACAGAAGGTAAGGCAACAAATGAAATAATTATGGCAAGCACGACAGAACTCAGAACGATCAAAAATGTTTCGGTGATGAATTGTATTTTCAATTGCCATTTGTTACTGCCCAAAACTTTTCTTACACCTACTTCTTTTGCACGGTTAACGGCTTGTGCTGTTGAAAGATTGATAAAATTCACACAGGCAATTAATAAAATGAATACAGCAATAAGCATCAATGCATTGATCAGTTCATGGCTAATGGTTTTACCGCTGTAATCGCCGGTATGCGTATCGTAATGTACTTCGCTTAACGGCTGAATGATATGGCTGTCCTTATTATCCGGCGACTCTACTTTTTTTGAGTATGCTCTTAATTGTTTATTGAAGTTATCAACTGAAATATTTGGCGGTAACAAAATATAACAACCAAAGTCTGAGGTAGTTCCGTCCCAGTCATTGGATTTTGCAAAATAACTTCCGGTAAAACCGGTTCCGTAAGCAACAACAAGTTTCAGGTTGAAATCAGTATTTGCAGGTATAGTTGCAAGGATACCTGAAACCTTTAAAACATCGGTGCTGTATGATTTTAATTTTATGGTTTTACCAATTGCTGTTTTCCAATCACCGAAATATTTTTCCGCGGTTTCTTTTGAAAGCAATACGTTATTGGGATCTTTCAATGAAGCATATGAACCCGCGAGTAAAGGAAAATCAAATATTCTGAAGAATGAAGGTTCGGTAAAAAATACGCCCTTTTCCTCTTTAAATTTCTTTACGGGCGTTCCATTATTATCAAGTATCAGCAACTGATCATTGTGATCTGCATAAACCGGGGTTACTTCCTTTATTTGGGGAAAGGCTGTCTTCAACCCCAGTGGCATTGGATAAGGAACACCCTTTCCATAAAAAATATTCGCTGCGTCTGCATGATGATACTCTGTTAATACACGGTAGATGCGATCTTTCTTTGAATGAAAATTATCAAAGCTTGAATGAAATTGAATAATGATAAAGATTATTGTGCAAACGGCTATACCAACTGCTAATCCTGCAACATTTATGATGGTATAATTTTTATTGCGTACTAAACTTCTGAAAGCGGTTTTGAAATAATTTTTTAGCATAAAAACCCTCCAACTCCCTAAAGGGAGGTTATTACATTTGTAATCCCAATAAGCTTTTTATTTGTTCATTGGTTGAAATATTTTATAATAAGAACTGGGGTTGAATAGAAGTACTCCTTAAGTCCCCTTTGGGGATTTAGGAGTTTTCATTCGGTTCTCAAACTCTTCACAGGATTTGCTATTGCTGCTTTTATTGCCTGGAAACTTATTGTTGCTAATGCAATAATTATTGCAAGCAATCCTGCAGCAAAAAATACCCACCAGCTAATGTTTATATGGTACGCAAAATTTTGCAGCCATTTGTTCATTGCCCACCATGCTAACGGTGAAGCGATAAGTACTGCTATAGAAACCAGGCTTATAAAGTCTTTAGATAAAAGCATTGTAACGTGGCTGACAGAAGCGCCTAACACTTTTCTTATCCCGATTTCTTTAGTGCGTTGTTCTGCAGAAAATGCTGATAAGCCAAACAATCCCATGCAGGCAATCAGAATAACGATTGCTGTAAAGTATGCCACAATGCCTGAAGTGCGTTGCTCCTTTTCATAATTGCGCTGAAAATCCTGATCTAAGAAAGAATATTCAAAAGGTATAGCGGGATTCAATTTTGTCCATGTGTTCTTGATTTTTTTTAATAAGCCTGCATAGTTATTTGTTGTAAGGCTGGCAATAACATAACCATACCTGTTTGCGAAAATTGTAGTGGTGAACCCATGAGGTTGAATGTGATTATGCAGGCTTTCAAAATTAAAATCTTTTACAACGCCTACAATCTGCATAGCACCCTTAAAGCTGTTTACATCGTATCGTATTTTTTTACCGATGGCACTTGTTACAGTATATCCCAATTGTTTTACGGCAGTTTCATTAAGTATAATACCTGCAGAATCAGCAGTAAAATCTTTTGAGAATGTTCTTCCGCTTAATAGTTGAAAGCCCAGTGTTTCTATGTAATCATTTCCAATTGCAGTAAGATGTATATCTACGTTATCATTTTTTGTTTTGCCTTCACTAAAAAAAAGCATATCGTTTAAATTAGCAACACCCGGATAAGCAGAACCGCTTGTAACAGATTTTATTTCGGGATATTTTAATAACTCATTTTTTAAAGCAGTATAATTGCTTTCGCTGTTAAGATAACCATCCTGAAGCGGCAGTATTAATTTCTGGTTTTTATTAAACCCTAATTGCTCATTGTTTAAATAACCTAATTGCTGCCATATAACGATTGCAGCAAATACAAGACAAATAGAAATGGTGAATTGAAATATCACCAACCCTTTGCGGAGTGCTGTGGCAGAAAAACTATTTAATATTTTTCCTTTAAGCACAGAAACAGGTTTGAAAGCTGATAAGTAAAAGGCAGGATACAGACCAGCCAACAATCCTGTTAATAATGTGAGACCAATAATCCAAAATATCAAACAGGGCTCATCGAAGAAGTGAATATTCTTTTGTGTAAGCTCATTGAAATAAGGTAACAGCATTTGAACAAGCACCAATGCAATAACCAATGCCAAAATACACATCATAAAAGATTCTCCCAGAAACTGCCATATCAATGAACTTTTTTCCGCGCCCATTACTTTTCTCACACCAACTTCTTTTGCTCTTTTTTCTGAACGTGCGGTAGAAAGATTCATAAAGTTGATGCATGCAATGATGAGTATGAATGCTGCTATAGAACCAAGAATATACAGGTATGTTATATTTCCATTGGGAGCAATTTCATTTCCAATAGAAGACTGTAAATAAATATCTTTTACAGGCTGAATAAAAAGCTTTAGCGAAAAACCCATTGCTTTCGTATCAGCACCGGCTTGCTTATCAAAAAAAGTTTGCAGCTTTTTTTCAAAGAGTTTTGAATCGGTGTTTTGTTTAAGTTTTATGTAAGTAAAAAAAACACTGTTGCCAATCAAAGTGGTTTGCCGCTGCACCCAGTTCCACATATCATTATTGCGCATCGAAAGAAAATAATTGGCAGGAATATGTGATTTGTATTTACTGTTATCAAAAACTGCTTTTACCGTATAATTAAATTCACCGAATGGAGTGTTGATCAAAAGAGGTTTACCAACCGGATTTGTATTGCCGAAAAATTTCTGCGCCATTTCTTTTGAAATCACCAGGCTGTTGGGTTCATTCAAAGCCGTTAAGCCATTGCCATAAACAAAATCGTAAGTGAAGATTTGAAAGAAAGTTGAATCAACATAATAGCCATTGGTTTCGAAGAATTGTTTTTTCTCAAAACCATTTTCATATTTAATCAGCATTTTTGCGATGTCGGGAAAAGTCATCAGTCTTGTTGACTGTTCTACTTCCGGCAAATTATTTTTCACAGCAAATGCAAGTGGAGCAGCGCTTGCAGCCCATGTTTCCCCTTTATTATTTACAAAAGCTATGCGAAAAAGCATGTCACCATCTTTCTGATATTTATCATAACTGCTTTCATCAAAAATATAAAGCATAATCAGAAGGCATGAAGCCAGGCCTGCTGCAAGACCAAATATGTTAATAAACGAAAATGCTTTATTCTTTCTGAGATTTCGTAAAGCGATCTTTAAATAATTTTTGAACATAGTTGATAGTTTAAATTATATGCAATGAGGTTACTCCGTTCTCAAACTCTTCACCGGGTTTGCAATCGCTGCTTTTATTGCCTGGAAGCTTACAGCGAGCATGGCAATTAATAATGCTACTATACCAGCTGCAGCAAAAATCCACCAGCTGATATTTACGCGATATGCAAATTCATAGCAACCCAGGCAATAGGAAACGCAATGATGGCAGCAATCAAGACAGGCTTTAAGAAATCTTTTACCAGTTCAGATGTAATCCGGATAACACTTGCTCCTAATACTTTTCTTATCCCGATCTCTTTAATATGCTGTTGGATAGAATAAAGTGATAAGCCAAGTATTCCCATGCAAGCAATCAGGATAGCCAGAAAAGAAAAATAACTGAAAATCTGACTTGTCTTTCCTTCACTGGCATACATATTATTCAATGTCTCATCCAGGTAACTATATTCAAACGACTGTTTTGGATAAATTCTTTTAAAACTTTTTTCAATAATGTCAATTGCATGGCTCGCATTTAGCTGATTAATCCGAACATACATATACTGGAAACGCATAGGGGAATAATGCAGCACCAATGGCTGAACAGCTGATTTAAGAGGCGTAATATTAAAGTTCTGCACAACTCCAATTACTTTACCGGATTTCAATACAACGTCTGGACGAACCCATTGAAACCTTTTACCGATTGCTTCAGCCGGGTTTTGCCAGCCCATTTTTTTTATGGCCTCTTCATTCAGAATAAACCCTTCGGTTTTATCAGTTGCATAT
>WNGA01005394.1_pt1 | contig 18469 bp, 17 predicted proteins | sample 5400061 | NCBI WGS metagenome assembly WNGA01 (sample SAMN13153366, study PRJNA577476) | soil metagenome | isolation source: 100 cm soil or saprolite under grassland replicate 2 | place: USA:California | collected 2016-06-15 | reverse complement strand
TGCCGCTCACGACGCTCGAATCCAAGCGGCAGCTCTACCGGCGGGCGGAGGCCGAGGCGTGGGTCCTGGTGTTCGAGCACGACCCGGGCGTCGCGGCCGGGCGGTTGGGACGTGAAGGGAAGGGCTTTGGTCTTGTAAACCCGATTCGGACGGGCTAACTTAGCCCCACCAACGGGTAAGCGGCGTCGCCGCGGCACACCCGCCGCCTTCCGGCGGATTCCTGGCCGTCTGGGATCCGCTTTTTCCTTTGCTTGAGGAGGAGAACACCACCTGGCGATCGAAAGCACCAACAACAAGGCGCCGCGCGTCCGCGTGAACCGGCAGATCCGGATCAGCCCCATCCGGGTGATAGGTCCCGACGGCGCGCAGCTCGGCGTGATTACCGTCGAAGAAGCGCTAGCCGCGGCACAGGAGCGGGGCCTCGACCTCGTCGAAGTGGCGCCGCTCGCGCGCCCGCCGGTCGCGAAGATCATGGATTACGGGAAGTTCAAGTTCGAGCAGGCGAAAGCGGCGCGCGCGGCGAAGAAGAAGCAGCACGTCATCCACCTGAAAGAAGTGAAGTTCCGTCCCGGGATCGACGAACACGACTTCGCGTTCAAGACCCGGCACGCGCGGCAGTTCCTGCAGGACGGCAACAAGGTGAAGGTGACCATGATGTACCGGGGCCGGCAGATGGCCCACATCGACCTCGGACGCGAGGTGCTCGACCGGGTCGCCGGTGAGCTGAAGGACGTGGCCAAGATCGAGCAGGAGCCCAAGCTCGAAGGCCGCAACATGTCCATGGTGCTGGCGCCGAAATAGGTCCTGGGGCTAGGTGCGAGGTGTTAGGACCCAGCACCTAACACCTAGCTCCTAACACCTGAGAGGTATCCATGCCCAAGCAGAAGTCCAAGCGCGCACTCCGCAAGCGCGTCCGGCTGACGGGGAGGGGTCGGCTGCGCCGGCACCACGCCTACAAGAGCCACATCCTGACCAAGAAGCATCCGGCGCGGAAGCGACATCTGCGCAAGGCGACGCTCGTGTCGCCGGCCGACGAGCGACGCCTCAAGCGCCTGCTGATGGTGTAAGGAGCGATCGATGCCTCGCGTCAAGAGCAACGTCGCGCGTCTGAAGCGCAAGAACAAAGTGATGCACCTCGCCAAGGGGTACTGGGGTGGGCGCAGCAAGCTGTGGAAGGCCGCGAAAGAGTCGGTCGAGCGGGCGGAGAAGTACGCCTACCGCGATCGGCGGCGGAAGAAAGGTGACTTCCGCCGGCTCTGGATCACACGCATCAACGCCGCGGCGCGGATGCACCAGCTGTCCTACAGCCGCCTGATGAACGGCCTGCGGCGCGCCGGGGTCGAGATCAATCGCAAGGTCCTCGCGGATCTCGCGGTCCGCGACCCGGTGGCCTTCGCGCAGCTGGCGGAGGTCGCGAAACAGGCACCCTGACCATGCGCGACCTCCTGGCAGCCCTCGCCGAGCTGCGGGAGCGTCTGAAGGAGATTCCGCAGGCGGACGAGCGCCGGCTCAGCGACTTGAAGACCGAGATCCTGGGGCGCAAGGCGGGCGCGCTCACCGAGATTCTCGCCACCGTGCCCCGGCTCGCCCCGGACGCCCGGAAGGAGGTCGGGGCGGCGGCGAACCTGCTGAAGCGCGAGTTCGAGGCGGCATTCGAGGCCCGCGAGCGGGAGCTGCGGCGCTCCGCCGGCGCCGTGACCGGCCTCGACCTTACCATGCCCGGCCGGGCGCGCTGGCGCGGCGGCCTCCACCTCATCACGCAGGTCGTGGACGAGATCTGCGAGATCTTTCGCGAGCTCGGGCTCACCCGCGCCGTCGGGCCCGAGGCCGAGACCGAGTGGTACAACTTCGGCGCCCTGAACTTCCCCAAGGACCACCCGGCGATCGACGCCCAGGACTCCTTCTACCTGGACGGCGGCTCCCTGCTGCGCACCCACACCTCGCCGGTGCAGGTGCGCACCATGGAGCGCTACCCGCCGCCGATCCGGGTCGTGTCCCCGGGGCAGTGCTACCGGCGCGACCCGTCCGACCCGTCCCACTCCCCCGTCTTCGAGCAGATCGAAGGCCTCGTCGTGGACGAGGGCGTGACGTTCGTGGACCTCAAGGCGACGCTGTCCGCGTTCGCCCGCAAGTTCTTCGGGCTGGAGACGCGCACCCGGTTCTCACCGTCGTACTTCCCGTTCACGGAGCCGTCGGCCGACATGCAGGTGAGCTGCTCCGTGTGCGCAGGCCGGGGCTGCCCCACCTGCAAGCAGACCGGCTGGCTCGAGATCCTCGGCGCCGGGATGGTGCACCCGGCCGTGTTCGAGAACTGCAGGATCGACAGCGAGCGTTACACCGGGTTCGCGTTCGGCATGGGCCCGCACCGCATCGCGATGGCCCGGCACGGCATCCCGGACATCCGGCTGTTCTTCGAGAGCGACGTGCGCTTCCTCGCGCAGTTCGCGGAGCGGGTGCGGTGATCGTCTCGCGCCGCTGGCTCGAGGCGCTGCTCGGCCGCGAGCTCGACCCGCAAGATCTCGAGGCGCGGCTCAACGGCCTGGGGGCGCCCGTGGAGGGGATCGTGCCGCTCCATCAGGACCTGGGCGACATCGTGATCGCGCAGGTGCTGGAGGTGAAGCAGCACCCCAACGCGGACCGGCTGACTGTTTGCCTGGTGGACGCGGGCGGCGGCGGGGCGGTCGAGGTGGTGTGCGGCGCGCCCAACGTGGAGGCGGGGAAGAAATACCCCTACGCCAGCGTCGGTGCCGTCCTCCCCGGCGGCGTCAAGCTCGAGCGGAAGAAGATCCGCGGCGTCGAGTCGAACGGGATGCTGTGCTCGGCGCAGGAGCTCGGGCTCGGCCAGGATCATTCGGGGATCCTCGAGCTCGACACGCCGGCGCAGCCGGGCACCCGCTTCCTCGACGCCGTCCCCGTGGCGGATCACCAGATCACGATCGAGGTGACGGCGAACCGGCCCGATCTGCTCGGCCACAAGGGCGTGGCGCGCGAGCTGGCGGCGGTGCTGGGCGGGACGGTCAAGCTGCCGCCGATACCTGGCGGTCAGGCGGTCGGGCGGACGGGCGGACTGTCCGCCCGTCCGCCCGTCCGCCAGTCCGCCCGGGGAGTGGTCGACGGCGTGGAGGTCCGGCTCGAGGATCCCGAAGGCGCCCCCCGCTACATGATCGCGGTGATCCGTGGGGTGAACGTGGGGCCCAGCCCTCGGTGGCTCGCCGACCGACTCACGGCGATCGATCAGCGGCTGATCAACAACGTCGTGGACGCGACCAACTACATCATGTTCGAGCTGAACCAGCCGCTCCATGCCTTCGACCTCGCGAAGCTGCGCGGGCCCGCCGTGGTCGTCCGCCGGGCCAGGCCGAACGAGACGATCGTGACGCTGGACGGCGTCGCGCGCACGCTGACCCCCGAGATGACGGCGATCTGCGACGCCGAGCGGCCGACCATCATCGCAGGGGTGATGGGGAGCGCCGAGTCCGAGGTGGCGCAGGCCACCGCCGACCTGGTGCTCGAGTGCGCCTACTTCGAGCCGACGCGCATCCGGCGGACCCGGCGCGCGCTCGAGCTGTCGAGCGAGTCGAGCTACCGCTTTGAGCGAGGGCTGGACATGCTCGGCATGCCCGACGCGATGGGCCGCGCGATCGAGCTGATCAGCGCGGTGGCGGGCGGCGCGGTGCGTGAGCCGCCGCTCGACCTCTGGCCGAGCCCCGTGGCGGAGCGAACGATCTTCCTGCGCCCCGAGCGCGTGTCGCGCCTCCTCGGCGTGCCGGTCGAGCGCGCCGAGATCGAGCAGCGGCTGACCTCCGTGGGCTTCTTCGTCGCCCCGAAGGACGACCGGCTGGCCGTGCAGGTCCCCGGCTGGCGGCCCGACGTGATGCGCGAGGTGGACTTCATTGAAGAGGTGGCGCGGCTCAAAGGCTATGACGCCTTCCCGGACGAGCTGCGGCCCTATCGGCCCGGCTCCGTGCCGGACGCGCCGATCGAGCGCGTCAAGGCGCAGGTGCGCGGGCAGCTCGCGCGCGCAGGCTACGACGAGGCGCGGACCATTCCGCTCGGGCCGCCCGACGGGGCGCAGGCGGTCGCCATCCGTAATCCGATGTCGGCCGAGGAGACACACCTGCGAGGACGGCTGCTTCCCGGGCTGGTGCGGCGGGTGGAGCACAATTGGGCCAGTCGCAATCGGGACATCCGGCTGTTCGAGGTCGGGACGGTGTTTCGGCGGGCGTGGGGTGATGAGGGAGGGGAGCAACGGGGGATACCTGGGGCGGGTGCTCCCGAGGAGTGGCCTGCCGTGGGCGCGGTGTTCACCGGCTCGCGCCGGCCACACCACTGGTCCGACAGTGCGAAACTACCTGATATGGACATATGGGACTTGAAGCACCACTTTGAGTTAGCGGTTGAAGTGGCCGCCCCATCGTGCGACGTGCAACCTGCGACGAGGGGCGGGGCAGGTTGGGTCGCGGTGCAACGAGAGAGCGGGGAGGTGGTGGGGCAGGCCGGTCCGCTCGAGGCGGACGCCCCGGTGTGGGCCGCGCCGCTGTTCGGCTTCGAGCTGCGGATCGAGATCGCCCAGCCGCAGCCCACGCCGTATCGGCCACTGCCCACGCAGCCCCCGGTGGAGCGCGACGTTGCGCTGGTCGTGCCGGTGGGCGTGAACGCTGCGGCGGTCGCTGAGGTGTTGCGGCGCGCGGCGGGGCCGCTGCTCGAGCGGCTCGAGGTCTTTGACGAGTACCGGGGCGCGGGGATTCCGGCCGGGCACCGCAGCGTCGCCTGGCATTGCACGTTCCGCGACGCGAGCCGGACCCTGCGCGAGCGCGAAGTGGACGAGCTGCTGGCGCGCGCGCTGAAGGCGCTGGAGGAGGAGCTTGACGTACGGCGGAGAGAGAGCTGATGCGCAGGTGCTGGACCAGCTGGAGACCATTCTGCGCCATGTGGCGGACGAGTTGGCCGGCTGGCACGCGCGCGCCCTCAAAGCCGAGGCCGAGCTGAAGGAGCTCGTCGGCAAAAGCGGGAGCTCCCCCAAGCCAGACCTCGAGACGCGCAGCCGGGTCGCGGATCTCGAGCAGGAAAACAGGGCGCTGCGCCAGCGCGTCGAGGCGGCGAGCGTGCGGGTGCATGATCTGCTCAGCCGGCTCACCTTTCTCGAGGAGCAGGCGCGGGAGAGTGGCAACGGCGGGAGTGGAGGCGGCGGCGTGGGCGGCGGGCGGAGCCCGGGGAGCGGCGACGTGGACCCCGTCACCGGACCGGGCGGCGCCACGGGCGCCGGGGGTAGCGCGTGAGCACGAAGAAGCACGCCGTCAGGGTGATGATCGGCGGGGAGGAGTACACGGTGCGCTCCGACCTGCCGCCCGAGTACACGCGCGACGTGGCGGCGTACGTCGACCAGGCCCTGAAGAAGGTCCTCTCCCAGGGCCCGATCGTCGAGACGCACAAGGCGGCTATTCTCGCGGCGCTCGACATCACGAACGAGCTGTTCCAGGCGAAGAAGGGCGAGCGCGAAGTCGCCGCTCGGCTCGCGGCGCTGGCGGATGATATGACGAAACTGTTGCCGCCGGGGAAACGGAAGGCTCTCAGCCATCAGGATTCGGCGATCACCTGAAGGCCGAGGGTGTTGTTTGCAGAGAACCTGCGCTTCGCTTCCCGAGCGAGGCGCTGCCGGAGATAGATCGAATGCCGGACTGGCTGGCCATCCTGGCGGCCCTCTTTGGCGGCGGCGGCGTCGCCGGAGCGGCCTTCTATATCGTGGGGCGGGTGCAGCGCCGCACCGTCGATGCGACGGCGCGCGCGGCGGCGGCGGAGAGCGAGCGCCTGCTGGACGAGGCGCGCCAGCGGGTGGTCCTCGCGGCGAAAGAGGAGCTGATGCACGCCCGCGAGGCCTGGGAGGAGGAAGCCCGGCGCCGGCGCCGCGACATCGAGCGCCGCGAGGAGCAGCTCGAGCAGAAGCTCGCCGCGCTCGAGGCGCGCGACCGCGAGCTGGTGCGGCGTGACCAGGCGCTGCACGAGCGCGACAAGGCGCTGGCCGGAAAGGAGCTGGAGGCGCGCGCGCGGCTGGAGCAGATCGGCGGCCTCACGGCGCAGGAGGCGAAGCAGGAGCTGCTCCGGCGCCTCGAGGACGAAGCGCGCAACGAGGCGGCCGCGCTCGCCCGGGACCTGAAGGAGCAGGCCAAGAAGAACGCCGACCAGGAGGCGAAGCAGATTCTTGCCCTCGCCATCCAGCGTCTCGCCGCCGAGCACACCGCCGAAACCACGGTCTCGGCAGTGGCCCTCCCCTCGGACGAGATGAAGGGTCGCATCATCGGCCGGGAGGGCCGCAACATCCGGGCGTTCGAGGCGGCCACGGGCGTCGACGTGATCATCGACGACACCCCCGATACCGTGGTCGTGTCCTGCTTCGACCCGGTGCGGCGCGAGGTGGCCCGGCTGGCCCTCGAGCGGCTCATCGCCGACGGGCGCATCCATCCGGGCCGGATCGAGGAAGTGGCGGAGAAGTGCCGGCAGGCCGTCGAGACCTCGATCGTCGAGGCCGGGGAGCAGGCGGTCTACGAGACCGGCATCAAGGGCATGCACCCGGAGCTCGTGACGCTCGTGGGCCGCATGCGGTACCGGACCTCCTACGGGCAGAACATCCTCGACCACTCGAAGGAAGTCGCCTGGCTCGCGGGGATCATGGCGGCCGAGCTGAAGCTCGACGTCCAGCTCGCGAAGCGCGGCGCGCTGCTGCACGACGTCGGCAAGGTCCTCACGCACGAGCACGACGGCACGCACGTCCAGCTCGGCGTGGAGGTGGCCACCCGGTACGGCGAGCACCCCATCGTGGTCAACTGCATCGCCGCGCACCACGACGACGTGGAGCACACGTCGCCGGTCAGCGTGATCGTGCAGGCGGCGGACGCCGTCTCGGGCGCGCGCCCGGGCGCGCGGCGCGAGGCGTTCGAGACGTACGTCAAGCGGCTCACGCGGCTCGAGCAGATCGCGGGCGAGTTCCCCGGGATCGAGAAGGTGTACGCGATCCAGGCGGGGCGGGAGGTGCGCGTGGTGGTGACCCCCGACGCGATCGACGACGGCAAGGCCGGCGAGCTCTCCGAGCAGATCGCGCGCAAGATCGAGCGCGAGCTGCAGTATCCCGGCCAGATCAAGGTCGTGGTGATCCGCGAAACCCGCGCGGTGGATTTTGCCCGCTAGGCTGATCGACGGCACGGCGATCGGAGGGCGGATGCGCGCCGAGCTCCAGGCGGAGATCCGGACGCTCCAGGCCCGCGGGGTGACCCCCGGGCTCGCGGCGGTCCTCGTGGGCCACCACCCCGCCTCCGTGACCTACGTCCGCATGAAGGGCAAGGCCTGCGACGAGGCCGGCCTGTACCACGAGACCCTCCGGCTCCCGGCGGAGACCAGCGAAGCCGACCTGCTCGCGGTGATCGAGCGGCTGAACGCGGACCACAAGATCCACGGCATCCTGGTGCAGCTGCCGCTCCCGAAGCACGTCGACCCCCGGCGGGTGCTCCACCGCGTCGATCCCGCGAAGGACGTGGATGGTTTCCATCCTGAGAACGTCGGCAAGGTATCGATCGGCGACCCGAGCGGGTTCCGCCCCGCCACGCCCTACGGCGTGCAGCAGCTCCTCCTCCGCAGCGAGGTGGACACCACCGGCAAGCACGCGGTGATCGTTGGCCGCTCGACCATCGTGGGGCGGCCGATGGCGGCGCTGCTGATCCAGGACGGCCCCGGAGGCAACGCCACCGTGACGGTGTGCCATTCGCGGACGCGGGACATCAAGAGCGTCACCCGGCTGGCCGACATTCTGATCGTGGCCATCGGGAAGCCCGAGTTCGTCACCGGGGACATGGTGAAGCCCGGCGCCGTCGTCGTGGACGTGGGCGTGAACCGCGTGGACGACCCGACACTGAAGCAGGGCTACCGGCTCGTGGGCGACGTGCGATTCGAGGACGCGAAGCAGGTCGCGGGCGCGATCACCCCGGTGCCGGGTGGGGTGGGCCCGATGACGATCACGATGCTGCTCTACAACACCGTGCAGGCGGCGCGCCAATGGGCGCCAGTCTAGACCTGTTCGCGGCGGCCTCGCCCGAAGGCGCCTGGACCGTGAGCCAGGTGACCCGGCAGGCGCGCGCGGTGGTGGAGGCGGGCCTGGGACCCCTGTGGGTACGCGGCGAGATCAGCGGGTTCAAGGCGTGGCACAGCGGCCACTGGTACTTCGCGCTGCGCGACAAGACCTCGCAGATCCGCTGCGTGATGTTTCAGAAGGACAACCGCCGGCTGCCGGCGCCGCCCGGCGACGGGCTCCAGGTCTTCGTGTGCGGCCGGCCGACCGTCTGGGAGGAGAAGGGCGAGTTCCGCCTGACGGTCATCGAGCTGCTCTCGACCGAGCACGGCGGCCTGTGGCAGCTCGCCTTCGAGAAGGCGAAGGCCGCGCTGGCCAAGGACGGCCTGCTGGACCCCTCCCGCAAGCGCCCGCTGCCGCGGTACCCGCGCCGCATCGCCGTGGTGACGAGCAAGGACGGGGCGGCGCTGCGCGACATCATCGCCGTCACCGGGCGCCGCTGGCCGGCGGGGCAGCTCTTCGTCATTCCGACCAAGGTCCAGGGCGACGGCGCGGTGGACGCGGTCTGCCGGGCGCTGGCCCTGCTGAGCGGGATCGACGGCCTGGACGTGGCGATCGTGGGCCGGGGCGGGGGCTCGCGCGAGGACCTCTGGACCTTCAACTCCGAGCGCCTCGCGCGCGCGGTCGCGGCCGTTCCCGTCCCGGTGATCTCCGCGGTGGGGCACGAGACCGACGTCACGCTGTGCGATCTGGTGGCCGACCACCGCGCGCCCACGCCGTCCGCGGCGGCGGAGGCCGCGACGCCCGACCGGAGCGACGTCACGGCCGAGCTCGCCCGGCTCGGCGCGCGGCTGGCCCGCGGTCTCTCGCTCCGCTCGGAGCGCGTGTCGCAGCGGCTCGACCGCAGCCTCGATCGGCTCGCGGGCGCCGTCGCCCTGCGCCTGGAGCGACAGCGCCATCGGCTCTCGGCCGCGAGCGGGCGGCTCGATGCCCTCTCGCCGCTGAAGATCCTGGAGCGGGGCTATTCCCTGGCGCGGGATGCCGGCGGCCGCGTCCTGAAGCGCGTGGCCGAGCTCCCGCCCGGCCTCGCGTTCCGGCTGCGCGTCACGGACGGCGAGGTCGCCGCCCGCGTGCGGGAGTCCTCCTGATGCCGGACGAGCCGAGCTTCGCCCGGCAGCTGGAGCGGCTCGAGGAAATCGTGCGGCGGCTCGAGGCCCAGGACCTGGACCTCGACGAGGCGCTCCGGCTGTTCGAGGAGGGAGTCCAGCGGTTGCGGGAGGCGCGCGAGCGGCTCACGACGGCGGAGGCGAAGGTCAAGCAGGTCCTCGCCGATCACGCCGGAAACCTCCGGGTTGAAGACCTCGACGTCTAGCCGGGGACTCGGAGCGTACCTCGCCGACGCCCGCGCCCGCGTGGACGCCGTGCTCGAGCGCTGGGGCGCCACCGCCGACGCGTTTTGGACCGCGCCGGTCGCGGCGGCGGTCCGCTACAGCCTGTTGTCGGCCGGGAAACGGCTGCGGCCGACGCTGGTGTTCGCCACCTACGAGGCGGTCGGGGGCGGGTCGCCCGGGGTCGCCGAGCTCGCGGCCGCGGTCGAGGTCGTGCACGCCTATTCCCTCGTGCACGACGACCTCCCCTGCATGGACGACGACGCGCTGCGCCGGGGGCGACCCACCACGCACCGCGCCTTCGACGTGCCGACGGCCACCGAGGCGGGCTACCACATGGTGGCCCTGGCCGCCCGCGTGCTCGCCGCCGGGATGGACGCGCTCGCGCTCGAGCCGGAGCGCCGGCGGGCCATCGCCCTGGAGCTGTTCCAGGCGGCGGGCGCGGGCGGGATGATCGGCGGCCAGGCCTTGGACCTCGAGGCCGAGGGACGGCGCATCGCGGTCGCGCAGCTCGAGGAGATCCACCGTCGCAAGACCGGGGTGCTCATCGCCGCCTCGTGCGTGATCGGGGCGCTCGCCGCCGGGGCGCCGCGGGCGACCTGGGAGGCGGTGCGCGGCTATGGCACGGACGTCGGGCTCGCCTTCCAGATCTACGACGACGTGCTCGACGCCACGGCCACGTCGGACCAGCTCGGCAAGACGGCGGGGAAGGACGCCGCGCACGCGAAGTCCACGTTCGTCACCGTGCTGGGCGTCGGCGCCGCCCGCGCCGAAGCGGAGCGGCTGGCCGCACGGGCCGTAGACCGCTTGCGCCAGGCGGGGTTAGTTTCTCCTACCCTCGTGGAGCTGGCGCATTATATCGTGACCAGACCAAACTGAGCGGTGAAACAATTGCGGATTGTGGATTTCGGATTGCGGATTGGACGTCCGCCCTTCGAATCCGCAATCCGCAATCCGAAATCCGCAATGAAAGGGCACCGTGTCTCTCCTTGAATCGATCACCAGTCCCGCGGACGTCAGGCGCCTCTCGCGCGACCAGCTCCAGCCGCTCGCCGACGAGGTGCGCCGGCGGCTGATCGACGTCGTCTCGCAGACCGGTGGGCACATCGGGGCGGGGCTGGGCGTGGTCGAGCTCACGGTCGCCCTCTGCTACAGCTTCGATTCGCCGCGCGACAAGATCGTCTGGGACGTGGGGCACCAGGGCTATCCGTGGAAGATCCTCACCGGGAGGAACGAGCGGCTGCCCACGCTGCGCCAGGCGGGCGGCCTGTCGGGATTCCTGCGGCGCTCCGAGAGCGAGCACGATCAGTTCGGCGCCGGGCACGCCGGGACCGGCCTGTCGGCGGCGTTCGGGATCGCCACCGCGCGCGACCTGAAGGGCGAGCGCTTCAAGGTCGTGGCCGTGGTGGGCGACGGCGCCCTCACCTGCGGGCTCCCGTACGAAGCCATGAACAACGCGGGCCACTCCGGCCGCGACATCATCATGGTCCTGAACGACAACGGGATGTCGATCGCCCCGAACGTCGGCGCCATCAACAAGTACCTGGGGTCCATCATCGCGGCGCCGTTCACCGTGCGCGTGCGCGAGTGGGTCAAGACGATCATCGAGCGGGCGTCGCACCTGGTGGGCGGCCCCAAGCTCATCGAGTTCGCGAAGACCATAGAGGAGAGCATCAAGAACCTCTGGTCCCCCGGGATGCTGTTCGAGGAGCTCGGGTTCCGCTACTTCGGGCCGATCGACGGCCACAACATCGCGCAGATGACGCAGACCTTCGAGATCGTGAAGACGCTCAAGGGCCCGCGCGTCGTGCACGTGATCACGGAGAAAGGGAAGGGCTTCCCGCTCCCGCAGCCCGATCTCGAGAAGTACCACGCGCGCGCGCCGTACGACCCGGTCACCGGCGAGCTCAAGCCCGCACACCCGGGGCCGCCGCAGTGGACCAGGGTCTTCGGCGAGGCGATCACCCAGCTCGCGGGCGAGTACCCGAGCCTGCTCGCGATCACCGCCGCGATGCCGTCCGGCACGGGGACGAACATCTTCCAGCGGAAGTGGCCCGAGCGCTTCTTCGACGTCGGCATCGCGGAGGCGCACGCGACCACCTTCGCGGCGGGGCTCGCGACGCGGGGCCTGCGCCCCGTCGTGGCGATCTACTCGACGTTTCTGCAGCGCGCCTATGACAGCATCATCCACGACGTCGCGATCCAGCAGCTGCCGGTGATCTTCTGCCTCGACCGGGCGGGGATGGTGGGCGAGGACGGCCAGACCCACATGGGGCTGTACGACATCCCCTATTTGCTCGCGGTGCCGCATCTGACCGTCACGGCGCCGAAGGACGCGGCCGAGCTCATCGGCCTGCTCCGCTGCGCGCTGCTGCAGAGCGACGGCCCGTTCTCGCTCCGCTATCCGCGCGACAAGGCGCCCGGCGACGCGCCGCGCGCGGCCGAGGTGCCCCCCGTCCGCTACGGCACGTGGGAGGTGCTGCGCAAGGGGAAAGAGTGCGCCCTGCTCGCCGTCGGGGTGATGTGCCGGCCGGCGCTGGAGGCGGCGGATGCCCTCGCGGCCGACGGCCTCGACGTCAGCGTCGTCAATTGCCGCTTCCTGAAGCCGGTCGATCGGGCGATGCTTGCCGCGCTGGTGCGCGACCACCGCCTGCTCGTCACCGTCGAGGACGGCGTCGTCCTGAACGGGTTCGGCGCCGCGCTCGCGGCACTGCTGCAGACGACCGCGCCCGAGGTGCGGGTCGTGCCGCTCGGCGTCCCGGACCGCACCTACGAGCACGCGCCGCGCGCCCGCCAGCTCGAGGACGTCGGCCTCACGGGGCAGGGCATCGCCGCCCGGATCCGCACCCTCGCCGCGGAGGAGTCACTCACGCCCTCATGAACGTCGGGGTCGTCGGCAACCCGAGCTACCGCGATCTCAAGACTCTCCTCGCGCACCTCGCCCAGGTCGCGCCGCGCCTGGGACTGACGCTCGTCACCGAGGAGCAGATCGGGGCCCTGTGGCCCGACCCGCCGCCGCCCCGCCTCGCGGCCGCCACGCACCTGGATTGCCTCGTCACCCTGGGCGGCGACGGCACGCTGTTGCGCGGGGCCCGCACGCTGAACGGCGCGAACACCCCGATCCTGGGCATCAACCTCGGCCGCGTCGGGTTCCTCACCACCGCGACTTCCCAGACGCTCGACTGGGCGCTCGACGCCCTGGTGCGCGGCGCCTATGCCACCGAGCGCCGCCTCGCGCTGGAGCCGTCCATCGTCGACGCGCAGGGCAAGAGCCGCACCGAGCCGATCGTGCTCAACGACATCGTGGTGCACAAGGGCGGCGTGGCGCGCGTCATCCGGCTGCGGGTCGCGGTCGACGGCGAGGAGGTCGGGCAGTACTCGGCCGACGGTATCATCGTGTCCACGCCCACCGGCTCGACCGCGTACTCGCTCTCCGCCGGCGGACCGATCGTGGTGCCGGGCGTCGATGCGATCGTCGTGACCGCGATCTGCCCCCATACCCTCGCCGTGCGGCCCCTGGTCGTGCCCGCGCACGCGCGCGTCGCCGTCGAGCCCATCCCCCCCTGGACCGAGGACGTCCTCGTCTCGTTCGACGGCCAGGTGGGCACGACGATGCAGCCCGGGGATCGGCTCGTCGCGCAGCGCGCCGACCACGCGGTGCTGCTCGTGCGGCTCGGCCCGGAAGGCTTTTTCGCGCGGATGCGCAAGAAGCTGCAGTGGGGCGACCTCTCGGACCGGGAGCGCAAGTAGTGCTGGCGGAGCTCCGCGTGCGCGACCTCGCCGTCATCGCCGACGTCACGCTGCCCCTGGCACCCGGCCTCAACGTCCTCACGGGCGAGACCGGCGCGGGAAAGTCCATGCTGGTGGATGCGCTCGCGTTGCTGCTGGGCGAGCGCGCGTCGGGCGACATTGTGCGCCCCGGAGCGCAAAAGACGGTGATCGAAGGCGCCTTCGAGTTGACCTCCACCACCCGCCACCGCCTTGCACCGTCCTTCACCGCGCTGGGGGTGGAGCTGGACGACGGGCGACTGGTTCTCAAGCGCGAGATCACCGGCGAGGGGCGGTCCCGCGCCTGGGTCAACGGCAGCCCGGCGACCGCCGGAGTCCTCGCCCGGCTCGGCGCCTTGCTCGTGGATCTTCACGGCCAGCATGAGACCCAGTCGCTGCTCTCCCCCGACGCTCAGCGCGACCTCCTGGACGCCTACGGCGACGCGGCGGTGGAGCGCGTGGCGGTGCGGGACGCCCACGAGCGGCTGCGCGAGCTCGAGCGGCGCGAAGCGGGGCTGGCCGCGAAGCGCGAAGATGTCCGCCGCAAGGCCGACTACCTGCGCCACGTCGTCCGGGAGATCGAGCAGGCGGCGCCACACGTGGGCGAGGACGAGCGCGTCGAGGCCGAGGCGAAGCGCCTGGCGCACGCCGACGAGCTGGGCCGGCTGGCGCGCGAGCTCGAGCGGGCGCTCGACGCTCCCGGCATGGGGCGCGCGGCGAAGCTGGTCGCGAGCCTCCAGCGGCTCGATCCCTCGGTCGCGCAGTGGCAGGCGCTGCTGGACGCCGCGTTCACCAACGTGGAGGAGCTCGCGCGGGCGGCGCGCGAGTATGCGGTGGGGATCGAGGCGGATCCGGGACGGCTCGCCGCAGTGGAGCAGCGGCGCGACGTGCTGTTCCGCTTGACGCAGAAGTACGGGCCCGGTCTCCCCGACGTGCTCGCCACGGGCGACCGCTCGAGGCGCGAGCTCGAGCTGCTCGACACGGCGGACCTGGACCTCCGCCAGATCGCCGAACAGCGGGAGCGCGCCGCCGCCGAGCTCGCGCGCGCCTGCGCGGCGCTCAGCGCGAAGCGGGCGAGCGGGGCAGCTCGCCTGGCGCAAGCGGTGAACGACCTGCTGCCCGCGCTCGGCATGTCCGGGGGCCGCTTCGAGGTGCGACTGGCGCCGCTCCCCGCTCCCCACGGGGATGGGGCGGAAGGGGTGGTGTTTCAGGTGCAGCTGAACGCCGGCTTGGAGGCCCGCCCTCTGGCAAGGGTGGCGTCGGGCGGCGAGCTGTCACGGCTGATGCTCGCGCTCAAGGTCGTGCTCGCCGAGCACGACGCCGTTCCGGCTCTCGTGTTCGACGAGGTGGACCAGGGGATCGGTGGGGAAGTGGGCGGGCGGGTCGGCGCGGCGCTCGCCGCGGTGGCGCGCGGGCGGGGGGCCGGCGGGGGCGGGGAGGGCGGGGCGGGTGACCGGCAGGCGCTCGTGATCACCCACCTGCCGCAGATCGCCGCGTACGCCGATCATCACATCGCGGTGGCGAAGGGGGCGGGGCAGCCGGGGGGACGGGGGGCACGGGAGGGCGGGATCGCGACGAGCGACGTGCAGGTGGTGCGGGGCGAAGCGCGCCGGCGCGAGCTGGCGCGCATGCTCGGCGATCCCGACATGGCGACGGCGCTGCGTCACGCCGAGCAGCTGCTCAGAACAGCCTCCGAGACGTCCGCAGCACGATCCGATACACCGTCGCGGCCGGCGTCACGCCCGCGCCGCTGACCGTTTGCTCGATCGAAAACCCGCCTTCCACGCGCGGACCCGCGTACGTCACCGCCACGCCGAGGCGCAGCCAGCGCTGCGCCGTCCCCTGGTCGAGCAGCGCGGCCGTGGTGGGAGCGCCCAGCCGGTCCGCGAGATCGACCGAGTCCTGAGGAGAGCGGAACGAGTAGTGGTCGCGGCGCTTCGTCCAGTAGCCCGCCGTGACCCCGGCCGCGAAGTGGTGCGCGAAGCGGTACAGCGGCGCGACGTCGAGCCCCGCGTAATCTCCCGGATCCCACCGCAGCTCGGTGGTCGCCGCGAACGGAACGAGGATGGCGTCGAACGGCGCCACGCGTCGCACGCGCGTGCCGGGCCGCTGGACGCCGGCGCGCGCGGCGAGGTTCAGCCACAGCCGGTCGCCCACGACCAGCTCCTGGATGAGCCGCCCCTCGAAGTCGGTTTGATGATCGCCGACCGACTGGCGCAGCCACTCGTCGTCTGCGTCCTCGGCGCCGGTCGGGAGCCGGGCGAGGGCGACGAGCGCCGCGGCGTAGTGGCGGCCGGCGGCGATCCGGTACTTCGCCGCCACCTCGATGTCAGCGAGCCGGTAGCGGAAGTAATTCTGGAACGGCGGGGCGTTGTACCCGAACCCGTGCGCGCTGTCGAGGATCGCGGCCTGGATGAGCCCGACGCTCAGCGTATCGGGGGAGAGCAGGAAGGCACGCTGGAACCCCGCGACGCCATAGGCGGTGGCGAGCGCCTGCTGGATGCGCGCCACCGTCGTGTCGATGGCGCGCCCGGCGTCGGAGGTGTCGAGCGGCAGGAACGGCGATCCGCTCTGCCCCGCTCCGTACGCCGCGCGGTGCAGCGCATCGCGCACTGCCTGCCACTGGGCCAGGCTGTCCCGCGCGGGACACGAGGGGTCCACGCCGCAGTTGTACTGGCCGGCCGCGATGTTCTGGTCGAAGCGGGTGAGCGTCGAGTCGAACTCGGCGAAGAACGCGGCGTAGGCCGCGTCGGCGGTCCCGCTGGTGAGCAGCGGGTTGAGCCCCAGGTTCGCGCCCTGGCTGGAAAGCCGCAGGTGGGCGCGCGTCGCGACGCGCACGATCGGCACCGTCACTTGCAGCGCGAGCCGGTCGGAGAGCCCGAGCTCGGCCGTGATCGGCGTGGTGCGCCGCTCCTGCCGCACGGACAAGAGACCCTTCCCGAGGCTCGCGACGAAGCCGGGGACGCGGCCGGCCGTGCGGACGTCCTGCTCGAGCCGCGCCACGGCGGGGATGTGCGCGCCGCCCACCGTGTCACCCGTGAGCGGCAGGCCGAGCCGCAGGCGTGCCCCGCCGACGAACTGGGCGTCCCACGTCACGATGCGCGGGTCGAACGTCACGCGGACCACGCCCCGCCCGGCCACGTCGGTCCGCTCCACGGCCTGCGCGACCACGGCCCCGCCCGTGACGGCGGGGCCGGCGAGAATCAGGCCCAGAATCATAGCCCCGCCCGTAAGGGCGGGGCCCCTCAGGGCGGGGCCCCTCAGGGCGGGGCCCCTCAGGGCGGCGCCCCTCAGGGCGGGGCCCACGAGCACGTATGAAAGGAAGGGAATCGCCCTTGGGTTCGGGCTCAGGGCACGGCCGGGATCGCCGAGCCGTACTTCGTGTTGATCGCCTGCACGACCTTCTTCGCGATAAGACGCTGGGTCACGGCGCTCGGATGAACGCCATCGCAGGAGAACGCCGCGCCAAACGGGTTGGCGGAACAGGGTTGGTTGAGGGCGGGAAACGGCGCCACTTGGCTCGGAATGGCGCGTAACGAGTCGAAGCTCGGGTTCGGGTCGAAGTACGCCCAACCGTTGGTGCTCGCCTGGGTGGAGATGAACGTGTTGTAGGCCGCGACGGTCGCGACGAGTTTGCGCAGCTCGGCCGGCTGAATGGTCTGGGGCTCGGTGCAGTACAACGTGTCGTGCGCTCCCGCGGCCGCGGCCGCGATGAGGGCGGCGCCGAACGGGAACGGCACCAAGACGGAGTCGCCCTTGCCGCCCAGCGCGCTGGGCGCGCAGTTCGGGCCCACGGCAAAGCTGTCCGGGAACGCAGACGGGGGCGTGTTCTTGAGCGCGAAATAGACCTGACCTGCGGACAGAAAGGGGATCGCGGTGACGTTCGCTACCCCTATCAGGAGCGCCTGCGCGCCCGCGGCGTTGATCGAGTCCAGGGCCTCGATGTAGTCCGCCTGAAACGTGGCGAGCGGTGTGATGTGCGTCGAGTCTCCGGCGTTCGCGCTGTTCGTCGCGGCACCCAGCACGTCGTTGTTCCCGATCCACACGCTCACGAACGTCGGCCGTGCGTCCATCATCGCCTGAGTCTGCGTGCGGCCCCCGAGCATCAGCTGGGTCAGAGCGTTGGAGTTCGTGCCCGGCGTTGGGCCGTTGAAGAGGAGATCCACGACCTCCGCCCCCGGCACCGCCACGTTGCTCAGGTACGGCGGGATGCTCGCGCTCCGGAGCAGGCAGGTGTTCTCGGTCGATCCGGTACCCAGGCGTGTCTGCGTGAACACGTTGGTGAACGGGGGAGGGCAACCCGGGCTCGTCAGGCTCGGATAGTAGAAGCGATCACCGCCCATCGCCGCGGCGACCAGAACCGCGTAGGACTGCTTCTGCGTCGAGTCGTTGATCCCGCCCGACTGGAACCCCGCGGTGATGCTGTTCCCCAGCGACACGTAGCGGGAGAACATCGCGCCGCTGGCGTAGGGGGGCACGGGCGTGGTGAACAGGGCGTCCTGGTGGCAGCCGGCCGCCGCCAGCACCAAGCCCGCCCCGGCGGCGAGCGACCTGCTCCTGATCCGCATCGTCGGGCTCACCTCAGAACGCGTAGCTGAGCGACACCCCGAAGAGGTGCGCGTGGAAGGTGTACACGCCGTTGTTCAAGCCGGTCGTTGGCACCTGGTTGAAGAGCGCCTCGCGCGTGCGGCCGCGCCGGTCGTTCTGCTTGATGTACTGGTAGGCGAGGTCGCCGGTCAGTCCGCGCGCCAGCTGCACGGTCACACCTCCCGTGAACTCGTTCCGGCTCCCTTCGGGCAGGAGCGGAGTCACCGTCTCGGCTGGCGCGGCGCCCTCGTGATACAGATACCCGCCCCGGAACGTCCACTTCGCGTCCTTGAGCCATTCTGCGCCGAGCCGGAAGCCATCGGTGTTGTCGTAGCGCTCGTGCAGCACGCGGTCAGGCGCGCTTTGGAAATCGAGGGTGACCTGATAGAACCGCTTTCCCCACCGCGTGAATTGGTAGTCCCCGAGGAGCGTCAAGTCGTCGCGAACCTTGTACGCGAGCCCGAAGACCACCTGCTCCGGATTCGTGATCGAGGTGGCGACTGCCTGTTTCGCGAGCACGGTGTTGAAAACGTCCAGTGGCGGCGAGGCCAGGAGCGCATCGACCGGCGTGCCCGCCGGAATGGTGATCGTGCCGACCGTGAAGGTCGCGGGGATGGTGAGGTTCGTCGACACCTGCGTGAACTCGGCCGTGCCCTCGTAATCGAGCTTT